>ERZ1673738.2629-NODE-2629-length-22428-cov-15.753542_pt1 | contig 22428 bp, 18 predicted proteins | sample MGYA00580198_ERZ1673738 | MGnify/ENA primary metagenome ERZ1673738 (study PRJEB41218, sample SAMN15661784) | gut metagenome | host: Homo sapiens | place: Canada: London | collected 2015-08-20/2019-03-30 | study: EMG produced TPA metagenomics assembly of...
GGGGGATTGAGGAGGGGATAGAAGAATTGGCGAAGCCAATCTTCGTAAGGGGCGTAGCCCATTCAATGGCTGGCACGCCCCGTGCCTGGCCGGCATGCCTCATGCCCGTATTGCGGCATGGGATTATGTCGGGAAAAAACAAAACCCGTCCGGTTGGGCGGGTTTTGCTTTGGGGTAAAACGGATTGTCTTACCCTTGTTTTGCGGAAAGTTTAGCCTTCTTTCACGTCGTTTTTGAAGAATAGCAGGAACACTACGAGCAGGACACCGGAGATTGCCGTCTCGGTGAGGAATACGGACTTCCAGTCTATTACGCTCGCCTGCACCGCTACTTCCGCAATGGCGTTTGCCGTCTGTTTTACGGATTCCGCCGTGAGTGTCGCGGTATTGACGTCTATGAGCCAGTTGGTGAAGTACGCGCCGACGATCTGCGCCACGCCGAAAGCGAGGCAGAAGAAGAGGCCCTGCGCCTGGGCTTGAAGTTCTTTGGGCGCTTTTTTTGCCATGTACATCTGGGCCGTCACGAAGAAGAATCCGAAGATTATGCCGTGCACCACAATCGCGCCCCAGTATAGGCCGTCGACGTCGAGCGCGTAGGCGCAGAATGCGTAGCGCAATACCATCGCAAATATGCCGAGCGCCATCGTGAGCTTCATCCCGAAGAGTTTTATGGCCACCGGCAGGAGCGCGATAAACGCCATTTCGGAAATCTGCCCAACGTTCATGGTTGCGGTGATGTCCTTGACTTTGAGGGCGGAGTCGAGGTACATCGAGAAGAAGAGCCAGTATATGGAGAATGCCACCATCCACAGGCAGGAGCAGAGCATCATGACGGCGGTATTCTTATCTTTGAGCATGGAGAAGGCTTTGAGCCCGAGCGCGTCCACGATGGACATCGGCTGTCCCTTGGCCGCAGGCGCGGTCTTGGGGAGCATGAGGGCGTTGGCCGCCGCGATTACGGCGACTCCCGCGCCGCAGTAAAACGGTATGGCCGTGCCGTCGATTGCGGTGTCGAATCCCCACTTGGCGACTATCGCGAACACCGCCGCGCATACCCAGCCGATGGAGCCGAACACGCGGATTAGCGGGAAAGCTTCGGGGGTGCTGTTGGTTATCGCTATCGAAGAGGTTAATCCCCACGTCGGCATGTACGCGCACATGGCGACGAGCAGGCAGACGAACAGTACGTAGTGGTTTTGGGTCGTCGCCGACACTACGAGCATGGCCGCCACGAGAATGTTCAGAATGAACAGCACCTTTTCGGCGTTCATGAGCCTGTCGGCTAACATTCCGACGATCGGCGAAAGTATCGCTCCCCACGCCATAGTGGCCATTATGGTGGCGATCATTACGCCCTCTACCTGTATGCTCTTCAAATACACTGCCAGCGGAACGAAGAACACCGCCACCAGCATGAATTGCAGGAACATCATGGCGCTTAGTTTAAATCTTAATGCGAACGACATATTTGTTTCTCCTAATTTGGTTTTAAAGTGGGAAAAAATATAGGCTGTTTGCGCGCGAAATCAAGCCTTTTGCTCGCGGCGGGCGCGGATCGGCGCGTCGCTTTTGATATTGGCGCGGATTGCCCGCCGCTCGCGTCTCCCGCGGCGTGGGCAGCCCAAAGCTGTTTCCGGAATCGTCCTGATTATATTATATCCGCCGAATTTCCGGCGCGGAGAAAGCGCGGCGGGCGCCGTTGTTAGATGCCCTCTTTCAATGTAAGCCCGCTTGCGGGGCGTCCGGAAATTTCCGCAGGATTTCTCCCGCCGTTTTTGCTTGAAGCTCCCGCGCGGCAAATGCAATATACGGGGATAAAATATGGGCGGCGCTTCGGGCGCGCCGGCGTTGTTTATGAGAATACAGAAGTACATTTCCCAATGCGGCATATGCTCGCGCCGCGCGGCGGAGGAAAAAATCCTCGAGGGCGCGGTGACGGTTAACGGAGAACTTGCCCGCATCGGGCAGGACGTTGATCCCGAGAGGGACAGGGTAGAGGTTGACGGCGTGGCTGCAAGGGGCGTCGTCTCCGAGAAAACGACGCTTGCGATGAACAAGCCCAAGGGGTATTTGTGCTCCAATTCCGACCCGTTCGACGCCAAGACCGTGTTCGACCTACTGCCGCCGCCCTTTGATAAGATGAAGCTGTTCTGCTGCGGCAGGCTCGACAAAAATTCACAGGGGCTTTTGATTCTCACGAACGACGGGGAGCTTGCAAACAGGATAACCCATCCGTCTTCGGGGATAATCAAGCGGTATCGGGTGCTGCTCAACCGCCCGCTCGACCCGTCGGTGATACCCGTGCTCACGCGCGGCGTGGTGTCGGAGGGCGAGAAGCTGAAAGCCCTCAAAATCATTCCCCACCCGTCGGCGGGCTCTTCGGAGGAGGACTCGCGCCGCGCGGAGGTATGGTTGGAGCAGGGCCGCAAGCGCGAAATCCGCAGAATGTTCGAAGTAATGGGTTATTTCGTCAAGGAATTGAAGCGGTTCCAGATAGGTTCGTTCGTTCTCAGGAAAATTCCCGAAGGGGCGTGCAGGGTTCTGTCTGGCGGCGACATTGAAAAAATTTTAAGAAATCCGGCATTTTAACGTATGGACAAGAGCGAAATTTTCGACAGCGTCGAGGAGTGCATCGCCGATTTCGCGGCGGGCAAAATCGTCATAGTGGCGGACGACGAGTCGCGCGAGAACGAGGGCGACATGATAGTTGCCGCGGAGAAAATTACTCCCGAAGCGGTGAACACGATGATAAGGCTTGCGCGCGGTCTCTTGTGCGTGCCTACGACGAGCGAGAGGCTCGCGGAGCTCGGAATAGACGACATGGTGCGCCTCAACCGCGACGCGAAGGGAACCGCATTCACCGTGACGGTGGACGCCGCCGCCGGCATAACGACCGGCATAAGTGCGGCTGACAGGGCGCGCACTATAAGGCTTATGGCCGACCCCTCCGCGGGCGCGGCGGACTTCGTCACCCCCGGGCACCTCAATCCGCTCAGGGCGCGCGCGGGAGGGGTTTTGGAGCGCGCGGGGCACACGGAGGCCGCGGTCGATCTGGCGAAGCTTGCGGGGCTCTTCCCGTGCGCCGCGATTTGTGAAATCATAAGGGACGACGGCGCAATGGCGCGCATTCCCGATTTGGTGGAGTTCAAGAAGAAGCACGGAATGAAGCTCATGAGCGTCGCAGATCTCATAGAGTACAGAATGCGCCGCGACACCCTCGTCAAAATCGTGTTCGATAGGCCGTTTTCTACGCGCTTCGGGGATTTCAGGCTCGCGGGGCTGCGCTCCGCGACGGGCGGCACGCACTTCGCTCTCGTAAAGGGCGAAATCTCGGAGGCGCCGACACTCGCGCGCGTCCACTCCGAAAACGTGTTCGCCGACATGTTCGCGGACTCGTCTTTCGCGTCGGGTTCTGATTCTTTCGCCCGGGCGATGGGGGCGGTCGCGGAAGCGGGTTCGGGCGCCGTCGTCTACATCAGCCGCGAGGATTCCGGAATAGTGTCGCCCGACGGCGTCCCCGAGCTTCCGAGCCGCCGCGACTATGGGCTGGGCGCGCAGATACTGCGCGCGCTCGGCTTCAAAAAGATCAGGCTGCTGACCACCCACCCGGGCAGCCACGCGCTGTCGGAGGGTTACGGTCTCGAAATAACCGAACAAATTCCCCTTTAAAATGAGTCTCGACAAAGGTAAAATGCCCAAAATCGACGCGAGCGGGTACAGGTACGCCATCGCCGCGTCGCGCTTCAACAAGGAACTGGTGGACGCGCTTGTGCGCGACGCGGTCGGAACGCTCCACAGATGCGGGGTAGACGCCGAAAACATAAGGCTCGTCCGCGTCCCGGGCGCGGCGGAGCTCCCGCACGTGTGCAGCCTTTTGGCGCAGACCGAGCAGTACGACGCCATAATCGCACTCGGCGTGGTTGTGCGCGGCGAAACTCCGCACCACGAGATAATCGCCCACAGCACCGCCGCCGCCCTCCAAAAAGTCGCGCTTTCCACGGCGGTTCCGATGATAAACGGGATAATCGTCGCCAACACGCGCGAACAGGCCGAAGCCCGCACGAAGGGCGAAATCGCCCGCGGAAAAGAGTTCGCGGAGGCGGCGATGGAGATGGCTTGGCAGACCGCCCTCCTGCTCGACGAGCTCGAGGAGGCCGAGGCGGAGTTTGGAGACGGCGAACCGGAGGGCAAGGGGTACGCGTCATGAACTCCGCAGACCGAAAGACCCCCGGGCGGCGCGAAAACCGCGCGGCCGCCATGCAGCTGGCGTACATGCGCGACGCCAACCGCGACGTACCGTTGCCCGAGCTGCTCGGCGCGTTTTTTGAAATCAAGGAGGAGCCGCGCGAATTTTACGGTTTCGCGGAGGAGCTGATAGAGGGCATGGAGGCTCATTCCTCGGAAATCGACGCCGCAATTTCCAAGAGCGCCAAAAATTGGAGCATGGACAGAATCGCGCGCGTCGACCTGGCCATTCTGCGGCTGGCCGTGTTCGAGCTTCTGTTCCGCGGGGACATACCGCCGATAGTCTCGATAAACGAGGCGATAGACCTGGCCAAGACGTATTCCACCGGCGAGTCCAAGAGGTTCATAAACGGCGTTCTCGACAACGTTAAGAGCGGCCTCAACCGCCCGCTCAGAACCCCGCTCAAACGCTGATGTTCTCGCTTTTCAAACGCTTCAAGGAGGGGCTTGCGCGCACGGCGGGCGGCGCGCTCGGGAAAATAGCCGGCCTGTTTTCCAAAAAAATCGACCCCGCCGACATAGAGCTGATAGAGGAGACCCTTTTGGAGGCCGATTTCGGCTACGACACCGTGCGCGACATAGTTTCCGCGATAGAGTCCGAATTCAAAAGAGACAGGGAGCTGCGCGGGCGGCGGGCGGCGGAGATTGGCGCGGAAGTTCTGGCGCGGATTTTGGAGGGTTCCGAAGGGGAGCTCGCTGGGGCGGAGCGCTCCAATCCGTCCGTTGTGTGCCTGGTTGGCGTTAACGGCGCGGGCAAGACGACGACCGCCGCGAAGCTCGCGAAAATTCTCGGGCCCGACGGCGGGGTGGTGCTCGGGGCATGCGACACTTTCCGAGCCGCCGCGAACGAGCAAATCCGCGAATGGGCGCGGCGTCTCGAAGTGAGGCTTGTTGAGAGCGCGCACGGCGCCGACGCCGCCGCCACCGCGTGGGACTGCTGGGCGGCGGCAAAGGCGGAAGGGGCGAAGTGGCTTGTGCTCGACACGGCGGGGCGCCTGCACACCAAGGAAAACTTGATGGGAGAGCTCGCAAAAATCCGCAGGGTGCTCTCCAAAAACGACCCCGCCGCGCCGCAGAATTCGGTGCTCGTGATAGACGCGAGTCTGGGCTCCAACAGCATAGCGCAGGCGCGAGCCTTCCACAAGTATTTCGGGCTTACGGGAATCATCGTCACGAAGCTCGACGGCACCGGCAAGGGCGGCGCGCTCGCCGGCATTTACCGCGAGCTCAAACTGCCGATACTTTACGTCGGACTCGGCGAGGGCGCCGGGGATCTTCAAAAATTCAACATTCGCGCCTACGCAAACGGCGTGTTCGGACTCGAACAATGATAGAGCAAAAAGTCAGCCTGAACGAGAGGACATATCCAATACACATCGGCGACGGGGCTTTCGGGCTCGCCGTCGGCGAGCTCGGCGAATTCGTGCGCTCCGGCGGGAGCGCGGTGTGCGTCGCGGACGCCGAAGTGCTGAGGCTCTTTCCGGAGCGCGCTGAGAGGCTCGCGGCGGCGGGGATTCCCTCAATTCCCGTCGGAGGGGGAGAGGGCTCGAAGCGCTTTGCGGAGTTGGAGCGGTTGTGCGAGGCGTTCGCCGGTGCGCGGCTCGACAGAAAGTCGTTCGTAGCCGCGTGGGGCGGCGGCGTGATAGGCGATTTGGCCGGGTTTGCCGCGGCGGTATACATGCGCGGCGTGGAGCTCGTGCAGATTCCCACCACCCTTCTTTCTATGGTCGATTCTTCCGTGGGCGGAAAGACCGGCATAAACATATGCGCGGGCAAAAACCTTGTCGGGGCGTTCCACCAGCCGCGCGCCGTCTACATCGACACCTCGTTTCTCTCGACCCTGCCGTCGCGCGAATTTTCCGCTGGGCTCGCGGAGGTCGTCAAGTGCGGCGCGCTCGGCGACGCCGAGCTCTTCGAAAACCTCGAGCGGCAGGGCGGGGATTTCGGATTTGGCTCGGACTACCTGCCGGAGGCCGTCCGCCGCTCCTGCGCGCTGAAAGCTTCGATAGTTTCCGCCGACGAGCGCGAGACCGCCGCGGAGGGCGGCAGGGCGCTGCTGAACTTCGGGCACACGCTCGGGCACGCGGTTGAGAAATGCGCGGGGTACGGAGAATACGTGCACGGCGAGGCGGTGGCGATAGGCATGGCGTTCGCCGCCCGGCTGTCGGAGGGGCTCGGCACCCTGTCCTCTCGGGATTCCGCGCGCATTTTTGCGCTGCTCGAAAAATTTTCCCTCCCGACGCGCGTTCCACGGAACCTCGGCGCCGGCGATCTCATAGCCGCCATGAGGCACGACAAGAAGGCGGTCGGCGGGAAATTGCGCTTCGTGCTGCTCGACGGAATCGGGCGCTCGTATACACGGGAGCTCGGCGGCGACTTTGTGGAAAACGCCCTCGAATCGCAATGCTCGAAAGGCTGACAGACGCCCATTGCCATCTTTCGGGACGCGCCCCCGACTCCCTCCCGCCGCGCGGGGTGGAGGCGTGCGCCGCATGCGCGTGTTTCGCGGGCGAATGGGGGGAGCTCGACGGGATTTCGCGGGCGAGCGTAAAGAAAGTTTACGGGCTCCATCCCGACGCCGGAATTTCAGCGCTGGACGACATTGGATTTGCGGAGAAACAGATATTTTCCGCCCTCCTTCCGGAGCTCGAAAGGCGGCTTGCGTCGGCGGACGCAGTCGGCGAGATAGGGTTGGATGCGCGCATAACAGAGAGGGTTCCGCTCGAAATGCAGAAGCGGGTGTTTGCCGCGCAGCTCGAGATTGCCAGGGCGCGCGGGCTTCCGGCCGTAATCCATTGCGTCGGCGAGTGGGGCGCCCTGCGCGAAATCCTGCGCGGATTTTTCTCCGCCGATTCGGGAGCGGGTTTTTTAATCCACGCGGCTTCGTGTTCGGCGGAGGTTGCGGCGTCGCTGGAAAAGCTCGGCGCGCGCTTTTCATTCGGGGTGCGCGAGCTCTCCTCGCGCCGCGGCGCCGAGTGCGCCGCGCGCGTAGGTTCCGATAGGATAATGGTGGAGACCGACGGCGACTGCTCGGCGGCCTCGCTTGAAAACGCCGCTGCGGCGCTTGCAGCCGTGCGCTCCGCGTCCGCGGTTGAAATTGCGGACGCCGCATTCGAAAATTTCCGCTCGTTTTATTCAAAATGATTCCCGAGAGGTTTTCCAGAACCGCCGTCCTGCTGGGCGAATCCGCGTGCGAAAAAATCGCCTCGGCGCGCGCCGTCGTCTGCGGCGTGGGGGCGGTGGGCTCTTTCGCGGCGGAGGCTCTCGCGCGGACGGGCGTCGGCGAATTCGAGCTCTGGGATTTCGACGTCGTTGAGGAGAGCAACGTAAACCGCCAGCTCTGCGCGCTGTCGTCAACGCTGGGCAGGCCCAAGGCCGAGGTCGTCCGCGATAGGATTCTGGACATCAACCCCGCCGCCCGCGTGGAAGTCCGCGCGGAGTTCATAGGCGCCGAAAACGCCCTATCCGTTGTCGGAAATCCCGCGGAGGGCAGAATTGTCGTGGACGCGATAGACTCGATTGCCTCAAAGGCGGCGTTGATATTTTCGGCTGCGGAGGCGGGGGTTGCGATAGTTTCGAGCATGGGGGCGGCGCGCCGCCTCGACCCGTCGCACATTATGTCGGCCGACATCATGAAAACTTTCGGCTGTCCGGTTGCCGCGCGCGTCCGCAAGATCCTGCGCTCGCTCGGTTATTCCGGCGGCTGCCGGTGCGTTTTTTCCGACGAGCCCGCGCCGAAGTCCTCCCACCTTTCGGCAGGCGCCGGCGTAAAGGTCGTCGGCAGCTGCGCGGTCGTGGCGGGGGTTTTCGGGCTGCGGCTCGCGGGGCTCGCGCTGTCCGAAATTTCGGGCGAAAAATGAACATAACCGGATTTTCTCATATCAATATACAAAATGTCGATTTACGATAGGGATTACATGCGCGGCGGTGGGAGGCGCACGGCCGCGGAATTTTTCGGCAATATTTCGGCGGTCAAGGCGCTGATATTCCTCAATGTCGCCGCGCTCGTTGCGGGGGCGTTCGCAGACAGGTTTTTCGGCTACGGGGCGTTTTTTTCGCTCTTCGACCTCTCGTGGGCGGGGCTTGCCTCGGGGCGGGTGTGGACGCCGTTGACGTATTCGTTTCTGCACGCGGGGCTCGCGCACATAGCCTTCAACATGATAGCGCTTTACTTTATGGGAAAGCCGCTCGAATCGTGGATAGGCACGCGGAAATTTCTGTTCGTCTACCTTTGCGGCGCGCTGGGGGGGGCGGCGTTGTGGCTCCTGTTCTCCATCGGCTCCCCGGGCGGGCTGGTCGGGGCGTCGGCCTCGGTTATGGCGGTGTTCGCGTGCTTTTGCGCGCTCTATCCGCCCGTGCCCGTGACGTTCCTTCTGTTTTTTGTGCTGCCGGTTTCCGTAAAACCGATGACTATGCTCAAAATCGCCGCCGCCTTGGAGGGCGTCGGGCTGCTCTACACTCTCTCGGGCGGGGCGTCGGACATAGCGTACGCGGGGCACTTGGGCGGAATGGCGGCAGGCCTGCTCTCGGCGCGCGCGATAAGGGGAGGGGGGCTCGCGTTTCTCGACAAACTTTCGTTTAAGATTCCCTCCCGAAAATCCGAAAAAAATACAAAAAGCGCGTCCGAATACTCTTACCGCGTAAACATTTCCGATTCTTCGGACCTCAGGAGGGAGGTCGACAGAATCCTCGACAAAATAAGCTCGGACGGGTTCGCCTCGCTCACAGAGGGGGAAAGGCGGACCCTCGCCGACGCGCGGAAAACCATGAAGCGGTGAGCTCGGCGCGAGATTTTTTATTTGAAAAGGCTCAATTTTTCAACAAATCTTGGCATATGATAAATTTGATAAAACTGTCGTCGGCGGCATTCGCGCTCGCGGCGGCCGCGGTTTTCTGCGCGCCGGCATATCCGGCCGTACAGTTGCCGGCGGCTCCGGCGAAGTCCGTCCAGCAGCGCAAGCCCGTACAGCTCCAGACGCCCGTCAAAATGCGCAACGAGACAAAGTGGCTCGTCTACTGCATGGAGCGCGGCCACTACCTTAAAATGCCCATTACGGAGCTCGACGTGCGCGAGTTTATACGCGAGTACATGCAGAACGTCGATTTCTTCAAACTGTTTTTCACCGCGGGCGACGTCCAGCATTTCCAGGACTTCTTCTCGCCGTCGATAGACGTGATGCTCCACCAGGGCACGCTGCTGCCGGCGTTTTCGATTTACGACAAGTTTCTCGACCGCGCCGACGCGCGCCTTGAATGGATAAGGGAGATAATGAAAAAGCCCTTCGACTTCTCCGAAAAGGCGACTTTCAGGCCCGACCGCAGCAAGGAGGAATGGCCCGAGGACTGGGAGGCCGCCAACCGCCTTTGGGAAAACAGGCTGAAATACGACATAGTAAACGAAATCCTTTCGTATTCCGCCAAGAAGCGCGACGCCGAAAAATCCGCCGAAAAGCGCGAGGGTGCGAAGCCCGCCGAAAAACCCGCGGGGGAAAAGGGCGCCGAGGCGGCGGGCGGCGATTCCGCAGCCGCGGAAACGGAGGCGGAAAAGGTTGCCGAGGTCGTCGAGGAGGAGGAAGAGGCCCCCAAAACTTTCGAGGAAAAGCTCGCCAAGGCTGAAAAGGAGGTTTTGCGCAGGTATGAGCGCCTCATCGAAAACTACCGCAAAGCCGACGCGATGGAAATCCAGGAGATCTACCTGAACACGCTCTCGCGCCTCTACGACCCGCACTCGTCGTTCCTGTCCGAGTACTATCTCGAAGAGTTCGACATCTCCGTGCGCAACGCGCTCGTGGGCATCGGCGCGCTTCTCCAAGACAAGGACGGCTACTGCACGATTTCCGAGCTGATGCCCGGCGGCCCCGCCGAGGAGTGCAAGCAGATAAGCCCCGGCGACAAGATTCTCGGGGTGGGGCAGGAGACCGGAGAAATCGTGGACGTGATAGGCATGAAGCTGCGCAACACGGTCAGAATGATACGCGGCAAGAGCGGCACGAAGGTTCGGCTGCTGATAGAGCCGGCCTCGAATCCGTCCGCGCGCAAGACAATAACCCTCGTCCGCCGCGAAATAAAGCTCACGACGAAGCTCGCGAAAGCCGAGGTGTACACGGTTCCCGTGGGCGACAAAACGCTGCCCGTGGGCGTGATCGACCTGCCCGCGTTCTACGGCGAGGGCGGATTCAACGGCGAGTCCAAGGGGTTCAGCACCACAAAGGACGTGGAGGAGCTGCTTCTGAAACTCAAAAAATTCGGCGTCAAGGGCGTGATTCTCGACCTGCGGCGCAACGGAGGGGGATTTCTCACCGAGGCCGTGGATTTGGCGGGGCTCTTCATAAAGCGCGGGCCCGTGGTGCAGGTGCGCAACGCCGCGGGCAGGACGGAGCGCCTGTGGGACGAAGACCCGAAGCTCGTCTGGGACGGTCCCCTCATCATAATGGTCAGCCGCCTGTCAGCCTCCGCCACGGAGATCGTCGCGGGCGCGCTCCAAAACCACAAGCGCGCGATTGTCGTCGGCGACAAGAGCACCCACGGCAAGGGGACGGTTCAGGCAGTGCTCAATCTCGGCAATTTCGACCCAGAACAGAAGAGCGCGGCAAAGGTCACCGTCCAAAAGTGGTACGCGCCCAACGGGGATTCCATACAGGTCAAGGGGGTTCATTCCGACATAGTTTTGCCCTCTCCCTATGACTACATGGAAATCGGCGAGCAGTACAAAGACTACGCCATGAAGTGGGATTCCATCGAGCCCGACAGAATCGAAGAGGTCTGGGGGTACGGCGTTCCCGAGGGCCAGGCGGAGGCGCTCATCAAAAAGCTCACCGAACAGTCGGAGGCGCGCCAGAAAAAGCTGGACGAATTCGCCTTCTGGAACTCGCAGATAGACCGCGTCAAGACGCGCTGGAAGACGAAGGATTGGAGCGTGAACCTCGCCGAGCGCGAAAAGAAGCTCGCCGACGACGAGGCGTTTACCGACGCTTCGGAAAATAGGGAAAAGGAGCTTTCCAAGCTCAATTTCAAGAAAGAGGAAATCCTCCTTGAAAGCGCGAAGGAAAACGCCCACACCCCCGCCGAAAAGGAATCGGGGAAAAACGGCGGTTCTGCGTCGCCCTCCGGAGACCCCGACTCGGAGCTCGGTTCGGACGAGCCTCCGGCGTTCGACGTCCAGCTGCGCGAGGCGCTGCGCATAATGGCCGACTGGATTGAAATTCTCGGCGAAGAGGACGGGAAGGGGGCTGCGAAATGAAAATCGCGCTCGGAGCCGACCCCTTCGCCTACGATTTGAAAAAAGCGGTTGAGCGGCATTTGCGAGGGCGCGGGGCGGAAATCCTCGACGCCGACGGATATTCGGGCAAGGCGTATTTTGAAGTCGCCGAATCCGCCGCGAAAGCGGTCGCGTCAGGCGGCGCGGACGGGGCGGTTTTGTTCTGCGGTACGGGCGCGGGAATGGCGATTGTTGCCAACAAAATCCGCGGTATCCGCGCCGTGTGTGTGGAATCCGTTTTCGCCGCGCAAAAGGCGAAGGCGATAAACGACGCCAACGTCATTTCAATGGGCGCAATGATTGTTGGCGAATCCATGGCATGCGCAATGGCGGATGCGTGGCTCGACGCGAATTTTGCAGACGGCTTTGAAGAGCTGCGGGGATTTCTCGAAACCGCGCGCGAAAAAGTGTCGGAAATCGACGCCGCCAACCGCGCCGAACCCGCGCAAGGCAAATAAATTTTGCGCGCCGCGCGCCGCCCTGCCGCGTTTGAAATTTCCGCACTCGGGAAAGCTAAGCGCGAACCATTGCATGGGACGAATTGGAAGCCTTTTTCTCCCGCCGTGTATGCGCGGAATTTGGAGCGGTTTTCAAACTCTGAAATTTTTCAGGAAATATAGCCGCGCGCAAATTTTGCGTCGGGAGGAGGAAATGGAGTTGGCGCTATAAATTACAGTTCGTTGTTTCCGGTTGTTTGTATCGCATCGCAAGCGTTGAGGAGAAAAATCGAACGTTTAAGGGGAAAAACAGTTTTTATCGGGCAAATGAGACGGAAGGCGGCTTGTCTGTAATTACGCTCGGAGGATGTGTGTGCCACAATATCAAGGCTTTTCCCCTTCAAACGTTCGATTTTTGGGCGGATTATCAGCCCGAATGGCGTTTTTTTCTCAAACAAACAACCCCATCCTAATCCTTCCTGTTTTTAGCAATTTCCAGCGGATTTTGGCGACCCATCGGCCTCTTTTGAGCCAAATCAGATTGATGATTGCCGTAAATTGGAATACATATGCGTCGGCCTGAATTTTAAAATAAGTTTTTCTCCATAATTCCGTAAAATATTTTTCCGGATTGGATATCGGAATATTTTGCCAGCATTGTCCACCGCGGCATTTTTTTACATTGGCTGGCAGAGCTTGCCGGTTGGGCGGCTGCCGGGCGGCGGGATTGTTTCCATAAGTTTTGTACAAAGTTTCCGGAATATTCCAAAGAGCGCGCGGATTTTGTATTGTAAAAATCAGTTGTCTTCAAAAAACGCGAAAGCGTCGGAGGAAGAGATGCCGCGCATGTTGACGTATCGGGAGCGCAGGAGGGAGAGGTCGCGGTGCCCCATGTCGGCTTGCAGCCGCGGCAGGTCGCGGAAGCGCTTCGCGTGGTAGCTCGCGTACGTGTGCCGCAACACGTCCTGCACCCATGCGTTCCCGAATCCCGCCCCGTCGCGGATTCTCTTCCAGCGCCTCGGCCAGTCCGGAGGGCAGACGGAAATTTCCGGCGGATGCGCATTGCCGCCCAAAAAAACTTTCAGCGCGGGGCAGATTTCAACCTGCCTCGCACCTCCCGTCTTGGAGCACGCCGAGCGCACCGTTATGGAATTTTCGGCGATGTCTATGTCGCGCCATTTGAGCCGCCGAACCTCCCGCGGGCGGATTCCCGCATATAATAAAATCGCCGCCGCCGCCATGCAGTTTTGCCCCCCGAAACTCTCTGCGCAGCCCATAAGCCGTCTGGCTTCCGAAAGCGTCAACGGCTTTATCTCCCTCTCGATTACCCTCCGCTTTTCTATAAGTTTTACGGGGTTTAAAGAAAGCCATTCGCGTTTTAGGGCAAATTCAAATATTGCGTGAAGAAAGCTTCTGCCCTTATTAAATTGCGGCGGGGTCGCGAATGTTTCGTTCAGCCATTCTTCGCAGTCAGAGCGCGATATTTCGGAGAAATTGCGTTTTGCGATTTCCGGATTGAACTTTATAAGACGCTTCCCCAGATATCTTATATCCCTGAGGGAATCGGGGCGCAGATGCGCCTTTGATTTGAGGTAAATTTCAAAGCCGTCGGAAAACTTCATTTCCGCCGAGCGGACGTGCCGCCTGCCGGATTCGACGACCTTTGAGCAAAACAAAATGTCCGGTTCCGAGCTTCCTGCGGGCTTTGAGTCCAAAATATTCCTGACAAACCTTGCGGCGTCCAGAAGGGAGATGCCGGTACCCCTCAACAATTCCTTGGCGGATGTAATTTCGTTGTCCATGGTATTGATAATACCCATGTCAACCCCAAACTTCAAAAAACTTTTGAAGTGTTTGATTCTTAACCAATCAATATCCCGAAGGGCGTATCATTTTCGCCGCCCTCTACCGCCTCCCGAAAGAAAAGACTTTATAACCCATATTGCTTATCAATCTCTTATGTATGTTTAGGCGCATACAGTATTATCAATACTGTACACTTGCTGCCATGAATATTCCCGGTGTCAGCATAATAAAAGGAGAAATTATTGATAAGATAGACCTTTCAGATTTTTCTTCTCATCTTTTTATAAAAAAATTTGCGGAACGGTTTGAAGATAATTATATTGAAATGCTGAATGAAAGCCCGGGGCCAAGAAGGTTCAAAAAGGTACATTCAAAACTTGGAATGTTTTTAACGCAAAATGCCGAAGAATTAAAAATAAGAAAAGTAGAAAAAATCCAAAGTGAAAACGTATTCGGGAATAGAGATACGATACAGTATTGGAGAAAAGTATAATGTCAAAATCTTTGCGCTATATAATAAAAATAAATTAATAAGCGGTTTTAATCGTTAGCGTCTAAGGAAAAAATAAACATATGGTTTATATATTGCTGCAATATCTGGGCGTTGGCTCGTTCGCATTTATGCATTGGCTTTTGGCCATTGCTATAACGTTATTATTATTGGACGTTTTTGTCCAGACCGATGTTTTGTCAATTATATCTGTCTTTATCTTTGCGGAATATGCAGCCGGATTTCTATGCAATATAATTCCGATCCAATGGTATATTGCAATATATATTCTAATATTAATGGCCGCATTCTATTTATACGCAATTATATGGCGTAAAATTGTATATAACCTTTTAAAGAAGACATTATTGCGAAATGCTGCTGCCGAGAGCTGCGATAATATGGCAGGTGAAGAAGGCGTATTTCGCAAAATTGAGAACCGAGAGTTTGTTTTTTGGAACGGTGAACTATGGCAAGTTGAATATTCAAGTACATGCAATTTCCGCGATGGAGAAAAAATACATATAACAAAAAATCATAACGGAAAACTTACAATAATAAAATAAGGACAAATTATGTTTATATCGACAGTACCGCAAGGGCATTGCAGAGTAATCGAACGTTTTGGGAAACCAATATCCGTTCAGAGGTCGGGATTGCGATTTAAAATTCCGCTTATTGACAAAGTAAAGAAAGTGTCTGACATATGGGGCACAGAAACTAATAAAGACGACTTCTTTATTGAATTAACGGAGCAAATAACAGATACCCCGCCACGCGAGTATTTTACAAAAGATAATGTAAAGGTTACCTCCGACTGTGTAATCCGTTGGAGAATAGTTGACCCTGTAAAAGCAATTTACGAGGTTGATAATCTGCATAGAAGTATAAAGGAAACCGTATTAAACTCAATGCGCGGTGAAATTGGTTCGCGCGAATTGGATAATGTCCTAAGCGCCCGCCAATCAATAAGCGAATCGATATTGGCAAATATCTCCCCTACTTTGAGCCGTTGGGGTATTCAACTTACGAGTGTAGAATTGCAGGAACTGAAAACGGACAATGCGACGGCTGGCGCAATGCTTCAACAGTTGGAAGCTGAACGCAGAAGCCGTGCAATTGCAGCCCAGGCAAAGGGGGAAGCGGAAGCGATTTTGGCAAGGGCAAATGCCGAAAAATCCGCTTCCGTTTTAAAAGCCCAAGGTATAAACGAATCTTTGAAAATAATTGCAGAAGCGGAAAAATCATATTTGGAACAAATATCCGTCTCGGTTGGCAAAGAAGACGCCGCTAAAATTCTTATGGCGCAAAAAATAATAGACGGGTTCGCCATTATCTCGTCAAAACCGGGGGATAAAGTTTACATTCCTTCAAATGTTGGAGGTTTTATAAGCTTTAACGACAAATAACTTCATAATGAAACGAACCGTAGAAATCCTGTTTCCGCTAATGCTGCTTCGCGTATCTGTACGCGGCATAGAAAGAGCATAAGTTCAAAACTTGTAGCGGAAAAAGATTCTCCGGTATTCCATTAGGGGGCTGCTGGTATTAAATAGTAAGTCTTTGAATTATCTCAAAGAGGGCATTTATAAAAATCTAAATGCCCTTTTTTTTAGTTTCAAAATCGGACAATTTTCAGTTCGAATTTAAGTTTTAAAGATGCGCAACCGCATTTTTGCCACCGCCCGCTTTCTAAGCGGGCGGTGACATTTCATTGTTGGAATATGGCCCTTTGCCTTTGGGGGGCAAACGTCGCCGGAGGCCGGCAAATGCCAAAATGCGCCGTCGTGCAGTTATGCTGTCGGGCGGAGTAAAACTTTTGTCCGTAAATATATCATGCGCGAAGCCGCGGGCGGGCCCGCGGGCTCATTTGTAGGGCATGAATTTTACCGCGAATCCGCCGCCGCTTTTCATGGAGATTTTCAGCTTTGAAGCGGAGGTCGCCTTCATGGCCTCGATTTTATAGTCTTCGGGCTGGTCGTCGGAGTTCACGGTGTCGCGGACGATTTTTGCGAGGTATTTCTCCCCCTCCGGCAGGAATTTCGAGAGGTCGATTTCAACGTCCTTGCCGTCCGCGCCGCACATGCCGCCGAGGAACCATTTGTCGCCGCTGCGCCGCGCGATTACGGCGTACTCGCCAATCTTTCCGCAGAGGACTTTCGTGTCATCCCAAACCGTGGGGACGGAGGCGATAAAGTCCAGAAGCGCCTGCTCTTTCATATATTCGCTCGGCATGTCGGAAATCATTTGCAGCGGGCTGTAAAAGAGAACGTATTGCGCCGCCATGTGCGCGCGCGTGCCCTGGACCCGCGGGACGTCCTTTACGATTTTAAAGCTGCGCTCGTTGGAGTTTCTCATTCCGCCCGGCGTGTAGTCCATGGGGCCGAGAAGCATTCGCGTGAAAATCAGGTCGACATTGTGCGAGGGCGTGACGGTCTTGGCCCACTTGTTGACTTCCGCGCCGTGGACGGCCTCGAAAGTAATAGCGTTGGGATAGGTGCGGTGCAGTCCCGACGGGGCGGGGCAGCCGTGCCATTCGATGACCATCTTGCGGTCGGCGGCGAGCTTCGTGATGTTTTCGATATGGCGGATCATCAGCTGGTCGTCGCGGTCGCTGAAATCTATTTTGAGCCCGTCGACCCCCCAGCTCTTGAAGAGGTCGAGCGCCTTTTCGGGATACGCGTACAGAACTTTGCTAAGGCACCATATGACGACTTTTACGCCCTTCGAGTGCGCGTATTCGACGACTTCCGGAATGTTGACGCGCGGCTTGCCGTTTACATAGTTTTCGTCCTTGTTGTATTCGTCTATGAATTTGGTGCGCGCGTCGGTGGCGAGGTACGTCTTGCCGAGCCCCTCGCGGCCTATGTGCCAGCCCGCGTCGAGCGTGATGTAGGGAATGTCGTTTTCGGCGGCGAAGTCGGCGTAGTATTTGCACATATCCTCGTTGAATCCGCACTTGAAGTCCACGCCCTCGGTGTTCCAGTTCACCCACCAGTCCCAGACCGACGGGCCGGCGGTTATCCAGGAGTCGTCCCCGATTTTCGACGGGGCGGCGAGCTTGAACACGGTGTTGTTGGCGGCCAAATCCTTGTCTTGGCGCGCCACGATAAACGCCCTCCACGGGAATTCCCGCGCGGCCTTCGTCTTTGCGATGTAGTCTTCGACTTCCGAGGGCTGGAGCTGGTTGCCCTTTTGGACGAGCTTTTTCGGCACCGGCGCGAAGAGCGCGCGGGGAGAGTCGGCGTCCTGCGGGTAGGCGATTCTGAGCCCCGGGTATTCCGTCCAGTCGGACTCTACGAGCGCGACCTTCATGCCGTCCTTTTCATATATGAACGGCATCGAGGCGTTGGAGCCCTTTTTGAGCTTTTTGAGGCCGCCGGAGGTCGTGCGCGTGAACACCGACTCGAACGAAGTCCTCATTCCGGGCACTATGTGCGCGATTACCCTGTCGCTGTCTTTGAGCGGGAGGATGAGCGTCTCGGACTTCACTGTCATCTCCCCGCCGCCGCCGTTCGATACGAATCTGTAAGCCGCGGCGTCGTCGTACGCGCGCACGACCACCGAGTAGCTCCCGAAGTCGACGCGCGCCTCGTTGAAATTGTCCCTTATCGAGTTTTTTATCCCGAAGCGCGTCTTTATCTGCGCGTCAACGCTTTTGGATTTTGAGCCTTTGGCGGAGGCGTCTTTGCCGAATTCCCCCCTGTCGGTCGACATGCCTATCGCGGCGCGGTCGAGCAGCTTTTTGCCGTCCGCCGTCACGGAAAACGCGAGCTGCTTTCCGTCTTCGAGCTTGGCTTCAAGTTTGCCGTCCGGAGATTTTACGGAAAATTCCGCGGCCTCGATTCCCCCCGCGGCGAGCGCCGCGCACAACAAGTATAATATTTTGCGTCTCATACGCATCAAGTTTATGGGGATTTTTTCGCGCCCTTGCAAGAGCGCGCGAATATTTTTAAGTTTAACAGTTAAATTGCGGCGCGGGGGCGCAGGCTTTCAGCCCGCACGCCAAATCCGCTGTTTTGTGCGCCGCCGCCCTGCGCCGCAAAATCCCGCCCCGAAAAATTTGCTCGAAATTCCGCGCGCTTTCCCTATCGTTTCAGGCAAATCGAAAGGACAATATGAAATACAAATGCACGGTATGCGGATACGAGTACGACGAGGCCGCCGAGGGGGTCGGGTGGGAAAGCCTGCCAGACGGCTGGGTCTGCCCCGTCTGCGGGGTCGGCAAAGACCTCTTCGAGCCGGAGGGCGGCGCGGACGGGGCTCCGGCGGGCGCCGTTTCCGGCAAATCCGAAGCTTTCGCGGAAAAATCCCCCGAGCCTTCGCCCGAGGCCACGCGGACGTGCACGTCGTCCGACGTATGCGCCGAAACCATGTCGAACTGGGGCGTCAAATGGGTTTTCGGAATGGTGGGGCACTCAAACCTCGGAATGGCCGACGCCATACGCAGGCAGGTTGAAAACGGAAAAATGCGCTATGTGGGAATCCGCCACGAGGGGGCGGCGGCTTTCGCGTGCTCAGCGTACGGAAAGCTCACCGGCCGCCCCGCCGCGTGCATAACGATCGCAGGCCCCGGCTCCACAAACCTCCTCACCGGAATGTGCGACGCAAGCCTCGATTCCGCGCCCGCCATCGCCCTGACAGGGCAGGTTCCGTCGGGAGTGATGGGGCTGAAAATTTTTCAGGACATAAACCTGCGCGCCGCCCTGTCCGCGGCTGCGGCGTCACAGTACGAAATGCTGCCGGGCGCGAAATTCGGAAGGCTGATGTCGGCGGCGTGTTCCGACGCCCTGAACGGGCGCGGCGTCGCCCAGCTGATAATGCCCGACGACGTGCAGACCCTTCCGGCGGACGGCGGCGACGCGCCCGGAAAGCCGCGGAAAGCTCCCGCGGAGCCGTCGTCGGCGTTCTCCGATAGCGACCTGCGCGAGGCTCGCGAGATAATCGCGAACGCCGAGTACCCCGTGATATTGATGGGGCGCGGGTGCAGGGGGGCGGCGCACCGCGTGGAGGAGCTCGCCGAGACGCTCGGCTGCCCGATTCTCACGACCTACCCCGCAAAGGGGATAATTCCGGACTCCCACCCGCTCGCGTGCGGAGTGCAGGGGCTGAGCGGAACGGCGGTCGCCGCAAAGTTCATGGCGCGCGCGGACTGCGTGATTGCTTTCGGCGTCGGGTTTAGCCGCCACACGTCCGTCCCCGCGGGCAAGAGGGTCGTGCAGATAGACCGCGACGCGGCTGCGATAGGCCGCAGATACCCCGTGGAGGCCGCGATTTTGGGCGACGTGTCGGAGGTCGCGCCGGCGCTTGCGGACAGCCTGAGGGGGGCGTTCAAGTCGGCGGATTCGCGCGCGGAAATCGAGGCGGCCTGGGCGGAGTGGAGGGCCGAGAAGCGTTCGCGCGCCGAAAAGAGCCGCAAGGGCGCCATAGACCCCGCGGCGGTCGCCGAGTCGCTCTCAAAACACATTCCCGACGACGCGATAATTTCGGTGGACGTTGGCAATATCGCCTATTCATTCGGGAGGTATTTTGAGGCCAGGGAACAGACTTTCATCGGCTCATGGTATCTCGGCTCCATCGGTTTCGGGTTGCCGGCGGCAATCGGCGCGTGGTGCGCCGCGCAGGAGCCCGACGGCGGATTCTTCGGCAGGCCGGTCGCGGCGATAGTCGGCGACGGCGGGCTCGGACAGTATCTTGCCGACTGGACGACGGTCGCAAAATACGGAATGAACATAAAGTGCGTGGTCTACAATAATTCGGAACTCGCAAAGATTTCCGCAGAACAGAAGCTCGCCCATATGCGCGTTTGGGAGACGGAACTACACAACCCGCCTTTTGCGGAGTTTGCAAAACTGTGCTCGACTTCCGGCGTCCGCGCCGACGACCCCGAAACCCTCGATGCCAAAGTGGAGGAATTTTTCCAGCTCGAAGGCCCCGCGATTTTGGAGATAACGACCGCATAGCGGTGGCGGGGCGGGTTCTGCGTCCGTCCCGCGCCGGTGTTTTGCCGCCGCTTTCAGCGTCTGCGTATACTCTGGTTTCGTTTTGTTTTCAGGGGGAAACGCGCTTTCCCGACAAATGGGCACAGATGTGTAATTGCCCAATTTTATATGCAAAAAATTCTTAACATTGTTAACGCTTTCGGCTATGCAAGATTTATATGAAGAAAAAGACGTTTGCATATATTTCTATTGCGTATGCCATTTGCGCCGCGTCCCGCAGATAATCTGTATTTTACCGGAATCGGCGACAGCGCCGGCAATCTTACGCTTAATACAAATTGGGGAGTTGACGGCAGCGACCCCGTAGCGAACAAAACTCCGACGGTTTTCGATGATTTGTTTTTCGATTCGCGTTTTGACAGAACGTCATCAACCGTTTCGATTGACTGGATAGGCTTTCAGGAACTGAAATCGGTGACCGTGAAATCCAACTATTGCGGGGTTGCCAGTGCGTCCAACGGCTTGCTGCAATTTAAGCAATGGAACGGCGGCATTGAAAACCCCGGCTTTATAGTGCGCGGGGTTTTCGCCGTAGAGGGCTCCAAAGTTTTCGGGCCGTCTGAAGCGCTCTATCCCCTCAGCGAATCCGGCGTTGCCAACTATCTCGGAAACGAAGTCCGCATACTTTCGCACGGCGGCTCCTCCGGATATGTGCGCAATCTTTCCTTCATCGCGGGAAACGTCGTTGTGGGCGGCAATCCCGACGGAGGAAACGCCAAGCTGTACATCGGCGGAACATCGCGGTATGACGGCCTGAAATATTTCACTGTCGGAAGCCTGACGGGTGGCGGTATCTCGATTGACGCGACTTACGGAAACGCGCAGCTCAATCTTGCGGTTCAGGGCTCGGGCGAAGAATCCGCAGTGGGGAATCCCGCGGCGAAAATTTACGGCGCCGTATCAATGGTTTCATCGGGAAACTATAAGTCGCAGTTTGTCCTGTTCAACAACGAGAGCGTGTTTTCATTGCCGGTTACAGAGAGGTTTTCAACCCTACAATCTTATTCCGACGCGGAGAGGCGCGCGAATGTCGAAGTCGGCGGGTTGCGCTCTTCGGGCGCGAACAATTCGATCTATGCCGTGAGCGCGCCGACAGTCGTATCTTACGAAGGAACCGACCGTCATTTCAAATATGGGGTCAACCTCGCCGTAAACTCCGCCGCGTCCGCCGACTGCGCCTATTCCGGCGACATTCTCAAATGCTTGGACGCAAACGCATGGTACGGTTCCGCCGCAATGTCGGCGGACGACGTAAATTTTACCCTTTATAAAAAAGGCGGCGGAACGCAGAATATAAATGCGGGTCGAGTGGAGCTTTCCTCGGTCGTCGTGTCCGGAGGGGTTTTGGGAATATCGAATTACGAGGGGTCGTTCGGTGCGGTTTCCGTGGAAAGCGGAACGCTCTCGATTTCCGGAAACGCCTATGTGGATTCGCTTTCTTTCGCCGGCGGGAGCGTCGAATTCTCAGAAGGGGCCATGCTTTTCGTGTCGGGGGATTTCGGAGCGGCCGACGGGGCGGGCGCGAAAACGGAATTTGAAATTTCCGCGTCCGCCGAGCTCAACTTTCTTTACGAAGTCGCGGTGATAGATGGAGATTTCGGATTCGAGACGGATTCCGACGGCCTCGTGCGCGGAATCGACGTTTCTGCGGACAACGGATGGAAAGCCGACTTGTATTTCAATTCCGACGACAGAATATTGAGCGTAATGTACACGGTTCCCGAACCTGCGGCAATGGCGGTTCTCCTCGGCGCGTTCGTGCTCTTGCTTGCCGCGCGGCGCAAAATCAAATAAACGGTTTCCCTCTTCCGCAACGCCTCCGCCGTTGCGGCGTCGGTTCAAGTTTGCCGGTCTCCAAATCCGGAAACAAGAGATTTAAGCGATGTTCAGATAGTATCGGGGATATTGGAGGATAATGAGAACCTCCCGCATGAGAGGTTCGGGCGCAAGGTGCGCCAGCCATTGAAGGGGGCACGAGGCGTGCCGGCCATTGAAGGGGCTACGCCCCTTACGAAGATTGACTTTGCCAATGCTTCTATCCCCACTCCGTTCCCAACAAAAAACGAACCTCCCGCATGAGAGGTTCGGGCGCAAGGTGCGCCAGCCATTGAAGGGCTGCGCCCTTACGAAGATTGGCTTTGCCAATGCTTCTATCCCCACTCCGTTCCCAACAAAAAACGAACCTCCCGCA
>ERZ1673738.2650-NODE-2650-length-22331-cov-7.274331_pt1 | contig 22331 bp, 19 predicted proteins | sample MGYA00580198_ERZ1673738 | MGnify/ENA primary metagenome ERZ1673738 (study PRJEB41218, sample SAMN15661784) | gut metagenome | host: Homo sapiens | place: Canada: London | collected 2015-08-20/2019-03-30 | study: EMG produced TPA metagenomics assembly of...
TTATTTTCACCCTGCGAAGTAAGAATCTCGAACAGAGAACAGGGAAGTAAGAAGGAGAAAAACATTTGAACAATTGAACATTAGAACAATTCAACAATTGAATGAAGAAAGGAAAAACAAGGCAGGGGGTGAATTGACGCTGCCGGGACGAAACACCCTGTTTACAACTTTTCCTCATAAAGAACTTGATCCTTGTAAAAAAATTATTCTTCACTTTCATAACTGCTGTTTTTCTCCTTTCGTTTACAACTGAAGCATGGCGCACAAAGTGTCGCCATGATATTCTTGAAAATAACGTTCCTCACCGGCTGTGACGATCGCACGCCGTTCATCTAATTTTGCGGGGTGGAAATTTCCCATTCCAGCAGCTTTGTCTCCTTCAGGGATCATGGGAAAGACAATCTGTTCACTGCTGCGGACCAGATTGAAATCATCATTGACTTCCGCAATATAAAGCGGAGCGCGGAAACGCCAGATATGGCTGTTGGTTCCGGCGTTGCGGGTATAGATCAGAAAAAGCCGTCCGCCAAGCTCCAGGAAATGCTGTTGAGTGGTGGAGGTTTCAAGAATATTTCCATCGTCAAAGCTCCATGGCGTAAGCTTTTGCCATGTCAATCCATCTTCGCTTTCCGCACGATAACCACAGCCGTCTTCCGCTCTCATTGTCAGGAGACAACGGTCTTTCCACCGGATAATCGAAGGTTCCAGCAAGCCCCGGCGGAATGGAAGGTGCAATGTATTTCCCCGGCGGATACAGGTGAGCTCTTTTCCGTCATAATGAAATAATGCGGAGAAAACATTACGTTCGCGGATGCCGGATTTGCCGCAGGTAAAGGGGATCAGCGCTTCATCCTCTCCCTGGAACAGCCTTTGAGAGCTGCCGCAGGAATAGATCATGCAATTTTCGCATTCCGGAATTTCCAGCTTTTTCCGGGTTATGATCCACTTGCCTTCGGAGTCCCGTATGCCCCAGACCGGAAACCGGTTCAACTGCGGGCCGGTGTTTGCACTCCAATCTCCGAGAGAATCGAAAAGCGCGCCGTCCTTGTAATAGACATTATGTCCGATGGCCAATATCGTTCGGGTCGGGGCATGGTATTCCGGGACGACGTCGCATATTCCTTCGTGTATTCCGTTGCCGAGCGGTTTCCATTGACAGCCCGGAACCGGCTCGGGATTGCTCCAGCTGTGTCCGCCGTCAAAGGAAACGCTCTGGTGCAGAGGTCCGTAAAAATCACTGCCCCCGATTCTTTGCAGGGTCATGAATATATGCCCGGGATTGTCCGTAACGCATGCGCGGGGATGGAACCAACTGATTTGATCACCGGAGCGGTTTGACCAGATTATTTTTGATGAAATGTTCATACTGCCTCTTTATTTTTTATGTATAATTATAATGCAATTTTTCTTTCCGGCAAGGGTTGAAATGTATCATTTCCTATACTAATGTATCATTACGATGGAAGGAGTGATTCAATGAACCGGCAAATGCCATTGGAAGATGCAAGGGAATTTTTGACGGAATTCAGTTTTCCGCAATCCCCTGAACTGTTGATGACACTGAATTCTCCGGCGAAAGCCGGCATACACGGAATTCCCTGTTTGAATCTTCTGTTGCACGGGCAAGTCGATTTTTCTCAATTTTGACGGGAAAAATATCATGAAAACTCCTCTTCATGCTCCGGGAATCTACTATTGTGCGGCCAGCGGCTATCAGTGGATGGCTTTGCCGGAACAGGAACGGGAAAGCGTCTCCTTTTGTTACTTCGGCTCTTATATCAGAATTGTTTTTGTAAAACGGTCGGGGGAGAAATCCTGTTGCCATACCGATGTCCCTCTTTCGGAAGGCGGCTTTATGCTGATACATGCCATTGAGAAGCTGTATGAGGAGAAAGCCCCGGCTGCAATCCTGACTGCACTTTTCCGCCGGCTTTTTGAATTGACGGTACACGCTGTCAATACGGCGTCTGATGCCCCGAATTCCAGAGTCAACTGGCGCTGGATGATGATCAATGACTACTTGCGGGAACATCGCGGCGAGAAATTTTCCAGAGAGGATGTCGCTGAGCACTTCCAGCTTTCCCCCGGAACCATTTCACGCCTGGTGAAAGAAAACTCCGGCATGGAATACTGCAAATTGCAGATGAAATACAGATTGGAATTCGCTTGCGAACTGTTACGTTGTTCCATGCTTACTTCAGAGGAAATTGCAGACCGTTGCGGCTTCAATTATGCCAGTTATTTTCACCGCAGTTTCAAAAAAGCAATTGGCAAAACTCCGGCTCAATGGAGAAAAGAAGCAAAATAGTCCGTTGCTGCCGGGGAAGATGATTACGGAAAACGGGACTTTTTTCCTGTTGTCCTGTTCCGTTCTCTGCTGCTGATTCAGAATTCCGGAGACCGCTTTGTTTTCCTGTTTTTTCATATTTTTCCAACTGCTTTCCAATCAAGATAAAACATATCGTTATTCTTTTCACAATGATGTCGGCATATGTCTTCTGCAAGCGGCTTTTTTCTCGAAAAATTGACGCTTTTTTATTTGTAAAAGGATTCACAGCAGGGTATATTATCCGGATTTATATTTCCGGAACAAAAACCAATACTCAATGGAGGTAAAAATGGTTAAGAATCTGAATGCGGCCCCGAACCATCCGAAGATGGTGGCATGGGTCAACGAGTGGGCCGAGCTCTGCGAGCCGGACGCCATCTACTGGTGTGACGGTACGAACACAGAGTATTACGGGCTCTGCGATGAAATGGTCAAATCCGGTCTTGCGACCCGCCTGAACAGCAAACTGCGTCCCGACTGCGTTCTCTTCCGAAGCGATCCGTCCGACGTGGCGCGTGTCGAAGCCCGTACTTTCATTGCTTCCGAGAAAGAAGAAGATGCAGGCCCCACAAATCACTGGATTGATCCCAAGAAACTCAAAGCCGAGATGACGGCTCTCTACAAAGGCTGCATGCATGGCAGAACCATGTATGTCATCCCGTTCTCCATGGGACCTGTCGGTTCCAATATCGCCAAGATCGGCGTTGAGATCACGGACTCCGCTTACGTTGTGATCAACATGCATGTCATGACCCGCGTCGGCAATGCGGTTCTTGACGTTCTCGGTACGGACGGCGAGTTCGTTCCCTGCATTCACTCTGTCGGCAAGCCGCTTGAAAACGGCGCGAAAGACAACGGCGTCTGGCCGTGTGCTCCGATGGAACACAAATACATTGCCCAGTTCCCCGAAACCAGAGAAATCTGGTCATACGGTTCCGGATACGGCGGAAACGCCATCCTCGGCAAGAAGTGCCTTGCTCTCCGTATTGCTTCCGTCCAGGCGCGCGATGAAGGCTGGATGGCGGAACACATGCTCATCCTCAAGCTTACCAATCCGGAAGGCAAAGTCAAATATGTTACCGGCGCTTTCCCGTCCGCCTGCGGAAAGACCAACCTTGCCATGCTCATTCCGACAATTCCCGGCTGGAAAGTCGAGACCATCGGCGACGATATCTCCTGGATGAAGTTCGGCAAAGACGGCAGACTTTATGCGATCAATCCTGAAAACGGATTCTTCGGTGTCGCGCCCGGAACCTCCATGAAGTCCAACAAGAACGCGATGCTTTCCTGCGCAAAGGAAACCATTTTCACAAACTGCGCCCTGCGTCCCAACGGCGATATCTGGTGGGAAGGCATGGACGTCGAGCTCGAACCCGGCGAGAAACTGATCGACTGGAAGGGCAATGTCTGGGAAATGGGGCAGACCGATGCCGAAGGCAAACCGGTCAAGGCCGCTCATCCGAACGCCCGTTTCTCCGCCCGCGCCAAGAACTGCCCGGCTATTGCTCCCAACTGGGAAGACCCTGCCGGCGTTCCGATTGACGCATTCCTCTTCGGCGGACGCCGTCCGTCCACCCTGCCTCTCGTTTACCAGGCTCTCTCCTGGGAACACGGCGTGATGATCGGTTCCTCCGTCGGCTCCGAAGTGACCGCAGCCGCTCTTGATGTCAAGGCCGGCACCGTCCGCCGCGACCCGTTTGCGATGCTTCCGTTCTGCGGCTACAACATGGGTGACTACTTCAAGCATTGGCTCGATATCGGCAAGGTTGCCGGGGCGAAACTGCCGAAGATCTTCTGCGTGAACTGGTTCCGCAAGACTGCCGACGGCAAATGGCTCTGGCCCGGATTCGGCGATAACAGCCGCGTTCTCAAATGGGTCTTCGAGCGTTGCGACGGTGAAGGCAAGGCAGTCGAAACCCCGATCGGTTATATGCCGACCGTGGATGCGATTGACCGCACCGGCATCGAAAACGAAGTGACGGAAGCCGATATGAAAGAGCTTCTCTCCTTCGACAGGGAAGGCTGGCTCAAAGAACTTGAAATGATCAAAGAACATTACAAGAAATTCGACAGACTTCCGAAAGAGCTCACCGCTCAGTTGGAGGCTCTGGAAGCCAGACTTGCAAAATAACTTTGCTGGTTGACTGAATAAAGGAAGCCGGGTTGTTCCGGCTTCCTGTTTTTTCACTGAAAAAAATATAGATATCGTATGCGCCCAGAGATCAACGTTCTTGAGTTGGAGTCGGTTGATTCCACCAACACTTATGCCAAAAATAATTTTGATGAACTGCCGGACGGCACTCTTGTCGTCGCCGAGGAACAGACAGCCGGGCGCGGCAGGCTGGAACGCAAATGGATTTCCCCTGCCGGAAAAAATATTTATGCGTCGCTGGTGATGAAGAATATCACAAATCCGTTTTATGCGACGATTGTTTCTTCTCTTGCCGTTCTTGATCTGCTTGGAAACACGGAGCCGCGGATAGAGTTTTTCATCAAATGGCCGAATGATATTTATACCGCCGACCGGAAGATTTCCGGAATTCTCTGTGAATATACGGTGGGGACGGGCGGTGTGAAAGGTGTGATTGCCGGAGTCGGCATCAACATCAATCTGGACCGTGCGGAGATTCGTGCCATTGACCAGCCCGCGGCATCGCTGAAATATCTGACCGGGCGCGATTATAATGTAAAAAAATTGGTTGAAGAACTGGCATATAGCCTGAAACGGTATTATATTATATACTCCAATTCCCCGGAAGAACTTTTTGCCGAATGGAAACAGCGTAATTTTGTAATCGGCAGAAGGATTGAAGTGGTGGATGCCGCAGGTTCGGTGAAGCGTGTATTTGTAAAGGATATTGCAGGAAACGGGGAGTTGCTTGCCGAAATGAACGGTTCTCTGTTCCGCTTCAGTTGCGGTGATGTCCGCATCACGAGGGAGTCGCTGGATTTTCAGCGGCTTGATGTGAGCCGTGGCGTTTTTTCTTGAAATCAAAAGTATTCATAATATAGAAACCCAAAACAACATAAAGAGACAGCAAAATGGAACTGATTCTTGATGGAGTGAAGCTGATGGTCATCGGCATGTTGACAGTTTATGTCTTCCTGCTGATCATGATTTTCTGCATGAACCTGATGGCGAAGATTCTGGCGCCCCTGGCCGCAAAATTCGAGAAGCCGCAGGAAAAACCTGCCGCCGCACGCAATGACGACGACGCGCTCCGCGCCGCCGCTGCCGCCGCCGCATTCAATGCCAATTCAAAATAATATCAAATAAACAGTTTATAGAAAGAAAGCTAGAGTATGAAAAAGATCAATTACATGGATTGCTCTTTCCGTGACGGATTCCAGTCCTGTCTCGGCGCACGCGTGAAAACAGAGGATTTCCTTCCCGCCCTCAAGGCGGCAAAAGAAGCCGGAACCACCTATTTCGAGATCGGCGGCGGCGCCCGTTTCCAGTCTCTCTATTTCTATTGCCAGGAAGATGCATTCGATATGATGGACAAATGCCGCGAAGTGGTCGGCAGCGACATCAATCTCCAGACTCTCGCCCGCGGTGTGAACGTGGTCGGGCTCAGCTCCCAGTCCCGTGACATCATCAACCTGCATGCCGTCCTTTTCAAGAAACACGGCATCACCACGATCCGCAACTTCGACGCCTTGAATGACGTCCGCAATCTTTCCTACTCCGGCCGCTGCATTGCCAATGCCGGACTCAAACATCAGGTCACTGTTACTCTGATGGGACTTCCTCCGGGACTTGACAACGGTTATCCGCACAGCCCCGCATTCTACATCGACAGACTCAAAGAGATCCTCAAGGACGGTGTTCCGTTCGATTCTCTGGCGTTCAAGGATGCTTCCGGGACGACGACTCCGCAGACGGTTTATGAAACCATCAAGGAAGCCCGCAAGATTCTTCCTTCCGAGGTCAGAATTCAGTTCCATACCCATGATACCGCCGGTATGGCGATCTCCTGCAACATGGCTGCGATCGAAGCCGGCGCGGATACCATCGACCTTGCCATGGCTCCGCTTTCCGGCGGCACATGCGAAGCCGACATCCTGGTGATGTGGCAGAAACTCCGCGGCACGGATTACACGCTTGACATTGATCCCGAAAAGATCATGAAAGCCGAAGATGTCTTCACAGAATGCATGGAAAAATATTTTATTCCGCCGGAATCCATGCAGGTCAGCCCGAAAATCATCTTCTCGCCGATGCCCGGCGGCGCTCTTACCGCAAATACGCAGATGATGCGCGACAACAACTGCCTCGACAAATACGACGCCTGCATCGAAGCGATGCGCGAAGTCGTTGCCAAAGGCGGATTCGGAACCAGCGTCACGCCGGTTTCCCAGTTCTATTTCCAGCAGTCCTTTGCCAATGTCATGCAGGGCAAATGGAAAAAGATTTCCGACGGTTACGGCAAAATGGTGCTCGGTTACTTCGGCAAGACTCCTGCGGAGCCCGATCCGGAAATCGTGAAGATCGCTTCCGAACAGCTCGGTCTTCAGCCGACCACCGAGAACGTGATGGATATCAATGACCGCAATCCTAAGCTGGGCATCGAAGCTCAGAAAAAGATTCTGACCGAAAACAATCTCCCCGTGACGGATGAGAATATTTTCATTCTCGCAGCGTGCGGCGAGAAAGGTCTTGCATATCTCAAGGGCGACAAACCCATGGGAATCCGTTACAAGGAAGAGAAAAAGGCTTCAAAGAAGGACGGCGGTCCCGCCGCTTATACCGTTACAGCCGGAGGCAAGACTTTCAATGTGCAGGTCAACGGCAGCAAGGTGACAGTCGACGGCAAGCCTTTCGACGTCAATGTTGCGACAGGAGCCGCTGCTGCGCCGAAAGCATCTTCCGGCGAGGCTTTTGAAGTAACCACTCCGCTCCCGGGAACGATTACAAAGATCATTGCTCCTGAGGGAACATCTGTTGCCGCCGGTGACACGATTCTCATTATCGAAGCAATGAAGATGGAAACTGAGATCAAGACGGAAAAAGCCGGACGTGTTTCCAAGATTCTTGTGAATGTCAAAGACGTTGTAACAGCCGATCAGGCAATCGCTCTGGTCGAGGAGTAATTCTGAACATGAAGAAATTAACGACACTTTTTCTGACTCTGGCGCTTCTCGCCGGCATGAGTGCGGTGTTCGGTGCGAATACTGCTGATGCCGTGAAGAGACTGCCGAAGCCGGATTCTTATGAAGCTCTCAAGCTGGACCCGAAACACGGAATCGGTGATAATCTGGTCGAACTGACCAAACGTGACAAGCATACTCTTTTCACGGATGAGATGAAGGTGAAGCTGAAAACTGAGGCAAGTTATCTGAATGAATATGAGGATGACCTGTTCCAGTGGTTCCGGCTTGCCGATGGACGTATTGCCCTCGTCTACAAGGATATTGTGAAGGACGTTAAAGGCAATGAGGTCAAGGCGAAACCTGCCACGATTTATTCTGTTTCCATGCAGGCGAACCAGAAGATTACTCCCGGACGCGAGATCATGGTTCTTTCGATTCCCGGACGCAGCAAAGCCAAGGTCAAGAACATGGGCAACTTCCTGCCTCTCGTCCTGAACCCGGATCTTCGTCCTGCGGGAATTCTGAACCCCGGTGCGATTGTGGCTTATTTTGCGCCGGAAATGCTGGTCCATGATTCCGTCAAGGAAGGAACCGCTTCGCAGCGGCTCGGTTCCATGAAGGAACTGCTCGCCGGTCTCTGGGAGAGCACCGGTATTGCGGATATTATCCAGCAGACCCGTTCCAACTTTTCCTCAACATGGATTCTCGGTCTCGGCCGCGTGCTGATGATGGCGGTCGGGCTGCTTCTGATCTATCTGGCGATTGCAAAAGGTTTCGAGCCTCTCCTGCTTCTGCCGATCGGTTACGGCGCCGTGCTTGCGAATATTCCGCTTGCCGGAATTTCCGGTCCTGACGGACTTCTCGGCATGGTTTATGTCGTCGGAATTGATTCCGGCGTGTTCCCGCTGCTGATCTTCATGGGCGTCGGCGCTATGACGGATTTCGGTCCGTTGATCGCGAACCCGAAATCCGCTCTGCTTGGGGCGGCGGCACAGTTTGGTATCTTCTTCGCTCTGATTGGAGCACTGGTTCTTGCCAAACTCGGAATCCCGTTTGACCTGAAGGATGCCGCCTCCATCGGTATTATCGGCGGCGCGGACGGCCCGACGTCGATTTTCCTTACCAGCAGATTGTCGCCGAAACTTCTCGGCGCGGTTGCCGTCGCGGCATATTCGTATATGGCTCTGGTGCCGATCATTCAGCCTCCGATCATGAAATTGTGCACAACGGAAGCGGAGCGCAAGATCAAGATGAAACAGCTTCGCCCGGTCTCCAAACTGGAAAAGATCTGCTTCCCGCTTTTGATTACGCTTCTCTGCGCATTCCTCCTGCCTGATGCGGCTCCGCTGATCGGTATGCTGATGTTTGGAAATCTGATGCGCGAATGCGGCGTGGTAGAGCGTTTGAGCGATACTGCCCAGAATGCGCTGATCAATATCGTTACGATTTTCCTCGGAACCGCTGTCGGTGCGAAACTTTCCGCCGATCAGTTCCTCACGAGGCAGACAATCGGTATTCTGATCCTCGGCGCGGTCGCCTTTGCCGCGGCAACTGCGGCAGGAGTTATTTTCGGCAAGATTATGAACAAATTCTCCAAAGATCCGATCAACCCGCTGATCGGCGCGGCCGGTGTTTCGGCTGTTCCCATGGCGGCGCGTGTCGTCAACAAGGTCGGTCTCGAATCCGATCCGCGCAACTTCCTTCTTATGCACGCCATGGGACCGAACGTGGCGGGCGTGATCGGTTCCGCTGTCGCCGCGGGCGTTCTGCTCAAGGCGCTCGGCGGACTCTGATTCAGGAACGGTTGCTTTCAGACGGGATACTCCCAGCGGGGTATCCCGTTTTTTTATTACCGGAGGAGACAGGATATCATGCGGAATCCGTTTTTAGAACCGATTTCGATTTCAGAGTCTTTTTCCCTGCCGTCGCGTGCGATCCTTTCACCGATGGAAGGGATCATGAACAGAAATTTTTTCTTCGATGCGGCGCGGTCACTGGGGCTGATTGATTCCTGGATGCCTCCGTTTCTGGGAGTTCCGCGCGGAGCCGCGCCTTCATCCAAGGCGTTGAAACGACATCTGGGGCATTATTTTGATTCCGGAATCCCCCTGACCGTCCAGTTGCTGGGGAATGACGCGGACTCGCTGGCTGAAACAGCTTTGCGGCTTTGGGAATACGGGGTAAGCTCCGTCAACCTGAATTTTGCCTGTCCGAGTAAAACTGTTCTCGGCAGCGGTTCCGGCGGCGCCCTGCTCAGGGAACCGGACTGTGCGGCGAAAATCGTCGGGGCAATCCGCAGATGCGTTCCGCCGCTTTGTCTGAGCGTAAAGCTTCGTTCCGGCTTTTCTTCTCCCGGAGAGACGGAAGAACTCGTCAGGCGAATTTGCGATTCGGGGGCTTCATGGCTGTTATTTCATTTCCGGACCGTATCGGAGAATTATGCGGCGGTGAACGGAAAGGAGGCGCTGCAACGGATCCGCAATGCTGTTCATGCCGCCGGCGCCGTTCCTGTTTTCGGGAACGGGGATATCCAGACCGCGTCGGATGCCCGTATCATGCGGGAGGAGAGCGGATGTGCCGGCGTGGCTGTCGGGCGCGGTTTTCTGAAAAATCCTTTTCTCTTGCGGGAGATTCGCGGCGCGGAGCCTGATTCCCATATGCGGAAATCTTTTCTGGCTGAACTTCTCCGCCGTGCGGAAGATACTTCAGGACGCGTGAAATATGATTTTTATATCGAGTGTATTAAAATGGCGTATGGCACGGGTTCCGGGGAGTTTCTGTGCGCAATCAGGAAAAGAGCTGAATTTTATTCCTCAAAAAACATTTTCTCCGGTTGAATTTTACAATATTCCTTGCTAGATTATTTCAAGGCACAACAAAGGTGTGGACAGGGAGGAACAAATGGCGTTTGCGCCCGTGAAACTGATTCTTCTTTTCACCTGGTTTCTTTGCGGATTGTATGCATTGAAGGCAGGAGAGGAAAAGCTTGGAAAGCGTCATGGCGCGCTCAAGGAGTATTATAACCTGCTGGCTGTTTTTCTCGGGCCTGTCGCAATCGCCTACTGTTATCTGCGCGGGGATGCGTGGAATTTTATCATCGGCTTGTTCAAGGCGAAGCAGAAAGATAAGGTGAAACAGGAGATTCCGGTTGTAATCGTGGATGCCAAAGGAAACCGTCTTTCCGATTCCGTCGATGTACATGACGCACTGATTTTTCTGAAACAGTTGATCTATGATGCCGTAAAGAAGCAGTGCAGCGATATTTTCATTGATCCTAAGAATGAATCCTATTCCGTGCGTATCCGTGTGGATGGCGCAATTAAGATTTACAATATGCTTCCTTCGGATACGGCGCTTGCGGTCATCAGTACCGTGAAGGTTGCCGCGGGAATGGATATCGCGGAAAAGAGACGACCGCAGGACGGTTCTTTCAGTGCTCTGGTCGAGGAGGACCAGCCGTCGTTCCGTGTCGCCTCGGTGGGGGTGTTCGGCGGCGAGAAGATCACGATCCGGGTCATGGCATCGGATATGGGGCAGCGCAAGCTGGAATCCATCGGGCTTTCAAAGGAACAGTACAAGATCATTTCCTCGGCGATCCGGCTGCCTTCCGGGATGGTATTGATGTGCGGTCCGACGGGCAGCGGCAAGACTTCGACCCTCTACGCAATGCTCGGTTCCATTGATTACAATATGAAGAATGTGATTTCAATTGAGGACCCTGTTGAACATGTCATGCCGTCTATCAGCCAGATGGAGGTCAACATCAAAGCGGATATCACATTTGCTTCTCTGCTCCGCAATGCCTTGCGCCAGAATCCCGATGTGATCTGCGTCGGAGAAATCCGCGACGAGGAGACCGCCGAGATCGCCGTGCACGCCTCCCAGACCGGGCATCTGATTATCGCCACGCTGCACAGCAACGACAATATCGGAACGATTGACCGTCTGATGAATCTCGGAATTCCGCTCCGCTCCATTGCGGCGACTCTTCATGTGATCATTTCCCAGCGCCTGATCCGCAAGCTTTGCCCGCACTGCAAGGCGAAAGCGGAGCTGACTGCGGAACAGAAGGCTTTTATGGAGCGTTACGGATTCCCGACGGACAATATTTATGCCCCGCGGGGATGTCCGAACTGCGACGGCACAGGGTATCTGGGGCGTCAGGCATTGTTTGAGATTCTTGTAATGGATGCCGGTCTGCGTGCGGTTCTTGAGGCTCCGAATGCCTCGAATACGACGATTCAGGAATACGTGGACAGCCATCAGAATACGGCAAATATCGCAGGGCAGGCGTTGACCCTTGTCGGCAGCGGGGTTACGTCATACGAAGAATTTGAACGCGTAACCATCAATATTTAAGGCGGACGGACATTATGGGAACTCTTATTATTCTGGGTACGGCGATCCTCGGAGGACTGGTCTGTTCAAAACAGACCTTGTACCAGTCCTGGATTTTTCTGGTCAATCTTGCCTTTTCCGTATATCTTGCTCTGCTGCTGGCGCCGCTGGTGAGAGACCTTGCACAGCCGTCCCTGAATCTCAGCAGGGAGCTGGCGCCATACCTGACTCCGGCGGCCATGCTGGTGTTGTTTCTGGTGCTGATCATTCTTCTTTACAAGATTACGGATGCCGTTATTCCGAAAGATTTTGATGATTTTCCGCTGCCCGGACTCGCCGATAAGATCGGGGCGATGGGATTTGCCGCGTTGTCCGGTGCGATTCTCGCTGCTTTTCTTGTGAGCTGTTTCTGCCTGATGCCGTTCTCGCAGAATATTTTGCCGGACAGGACCGCTTTGGCTGATTCCGGACGGGGTATGCTGTCCGTGATGGTCCGGACGGTAAACGGGTTCTCATTGCAGGGAACTTCATTCGAGGCGGAGCGGACATTGAAGGAGCTTGCAGCATATACTCCGCCGCCTCCGCAGACACAGAATAAGAAAACAGAGCCGGTTTCTCAAAAAGATGAGGCGCCGCCGGCAAGAAAGAGGAAGATCGAGAAAATCGACGGCAAGCCGGTGGTTGTTCCGGAAAAGCCGGTGAAGCCGGACGGCGGCAACCGGAAAGCTGAACCGGAGGAGACTTTGGAGAGTCTTGCCGGTTGACGGTTACTTTTCTCCTATGACGAAGAAGCGGATAGCGGAATTTCTTTCCGCCTGCAGCGCCAGCATCTGTTCCACACTCTGTTCCGGTGACTGGTATAACAGAACCCTTGTCCGTGACATCGGTGTTGCCGTCGTCTTGCCCGCTCCCATTGTCATGAAGCAGAAGATATTGGCGGTTTGGAACTGTCCCTTGAAAAAATTCAGATAGCGCCGGAACTGTTCCAAAGTCGGTTCATCAATCAGGACGACCAGAAATTTTTCTTTCAATGATTCTCCGCTTTGCAGCGGACGCAGAAGATACTCCGAATAGGCGATTTCCCCTGCGAGGTTTCCCCGCGTGAGCGGATTTGCGGGTACCGGGCAGGCGGAAGTATTGCTTTTCCATTCCTGAAATATTCCGATTGAATCCGTGTCTCCCATCAGAATCAGGGAAACAGGGGCGGCTTTGATCCGCCTCAACTGGTCCATCTGGAACTCTTTCCTGAAAAGTGAAGCAATGACATAAGAGTCCGTCGGGGAATAGATGACCAGCGCCTCCGCGGGAATGGCCTGTGCCGCAGTTACGAAGACTACTCCCAGGTCCGGCGGATTCATCTTCGGATATTGTGCATTGCTCTGGATTACGACGATGACGGTCAGAAGACAGAAGACCAGCAAGGAAAAACGCCGCAGGCGCTCCGTGAGACTTTCAAAAATCAGAGCAGCGGGAAAAGCAAGGATCGGAATCAGAGGAATGTAAACCCGGAAATCGCCGGCTTTGAATATCAGGGCGCTGCAGAAAACGAGCGCAGTGGAGAACAGTCCCATGAGCGCAACGCGACGCTTGAACGGATCTTTCAGCAGAACTGATGCCGCGAGAACGGCAGGTATGGTTAATGTGAGCGGCAGCTGTGTGACCGTGTTCCAGACAAAGGTGAGGAACTTTACCGGCGAAGTCACCGTGTTTCCGAAACTCTGCCCCTGGGCAAGTGTTCTGTAATTCAAACCATACCAGAGTATTACGAATACAGCAAAGAAAAAGAACGCGGTCAGGAGCTCCTTTCTTGCCAGCCATTCTTTCATGTCCGTCAATTTTCTGAAGTCCGTGAACAGACAGACATAGGAGAGCGCGAGCGCCGTTACGAAGATGACGCCGCTTGTGACGCTGAGGCATGTGGCGACAGCCGATATCAGAAATAAAGCAGGCCAGAGGATACGCCTGTACTGTGATTTCCGGTCAAGCTCAAAGAAGATCAGGGAAAGCATGACGCCGGCAGTGAACAATGCCTGCAACTCATAACCGCGCGCCGTCTGGGAATAATGGATCAGGGGGATGTTCAATGCCAGCAGGAGCATTCCGAAACAGGCTCCGGCTGTGGAGCGTGTCAGGCGGCGGAGCGCAAACCATGACCCGCCCAGCAGGAAGAGCCCTGCCAGCAGGGCAGGCAGACGAAGCTGGAGCAGTTGATGCGCACCTGCGATCCGGACGGAATATTTGATGAACAGGGTGTTCAGAGGATGGTTGTTCGGGACGGCAAGCTCGGTGAAGATTTCCCGCAGCGGCAGTTTGACATAGTGTGCAAAAGTCCAGATTTCATCATATTCCAGGTTCCGTGTCCGGAGCCCGTAAAGCCGCAGGGCAATTCCGGAAAGAACCAGCAGGAGGGTGATTCCCAGAATCAGGCAGTTTTCCTTTTTATCGTTTTCCATCCTGTTTTCCCTGTTTTTTCAATAGATTCAGTTCTTTGCCGTCATGAAACCGGACTTTGAATTCCTGATACTGCCACCTGCCGGAAACCATGGTTCCATTCACAGACAGAAGACCGGATTTCCTCGTTCCGCTGATTTCCTGTTTGAGCCTGATTGCCCCGTTTTCTCCGCTTTCCCATGCTTCCAGTTCGCGAATATTTCCAGTCTTCAGAGGAATGCCCGCCGTCTCCTGCAGGACTCTGTCTGCCGTCAGATTTGCGAGAGCGGCCTTGTAAGCATTGGACTGCACCATGTCCGCAAAAATTTTCTGCTGAATGTCCGGGTGATAGCGGAACCCGGCAGAATATGCTGCCGTCGCCGCAAGGATCAGCGCAAGCAGGAATCCTGAAAGAATCCAGAGAACTTTACTTTTTTTCATACTTCTCCTTTGAATTGGATTTTGACAGATAAGGCTCCAGAATTCGCTGAACGGTTCCATCCTGCGAAAGCGCCGCGAAACGTGAAGTCAGGAGCCGGAGCAGTTCCGGGTCATGCCTGCGCAATGCGAAAAACAGATGCGTGGAGCTGGTTTTGATTTCTGCATTCCTGACCGTCAGATTTTTCCGTTTATGTTCCGGTATGGAAATGTTGCAGAGAAAAACGGCGCGTTTTTCCGGTGCCTGTTCCATCTCTTTGAAAATGTTTTCGGCGCTGACCGGACGTTTCAGAAGTTTTGTCTGCACCTTTGAAATGAAAAAAGTTTCCGGCGCGGAATCCGGGTAGAGCAGCTCGCTGAATACCGGTGATTTCCCGCCGTCGCCTGACTCCGACGACTCCTTGAATTCCTGATGATGAAGAATATGGAATGAAAGTTCAAGAAAGGGTACCGCCGGAGTCAGATAGGCCGCTTTCAGTTCCTGTTCCGTAAAAAGCCCGCAAATGATATCCGCGTGCCCCGCCCGGAGAAAAGAGAACAGGGTTTCCGGCGCGGCTTTCACGACACGGAACTGATATCCGGTATTTTTCAGCAGTTCCGTGATGAGTTCCAGTTCCATCCTGCTGAGCTGCGTCGGAACGAACCCGACAACAAGAGTGCGGTGTTCACGGATGGTTTTCATGCGCTGTTCCGCGATCAGCTCTGACGGATCGGGGAGGGGGGGAACCTGTTCCTTCCCGGATTTGCACGCGGAGAACAGGAGCGGAAGCAGAAAGACGGAAAACAGAATGGCTGATGTTATTCTCATTGAACCTCCGCTTCCGGTTCCTGTCAGCGTTTCATCAGATCGCGGAACTGCCGGAACAAATAGAACGGGTCATGTGGTCCCGGCGCGGCTTCGGGGTGATACTGGACACAGAACATCGGTTCTTTTTTGTGGCGCAGTCCCTCGACGGTTCCGTCATTGAGGTTGATATGTGTCACTTCGACCGTATCGGGCAGCGTTGCCGCATCAATTGCGAAGTTATGGTTCTGCGATGTGATTTCGACACTTCCCGCAAGGAGATTCTTCACCGGATGATTGCAGCCGTGATGCCCGAATTTCAGACGGTAGGTTCTGCCGCCGCATGCAATGCCGAGGATCTGATGCCCCAGGCAGATTCCCATGACCGGAACTTTGCCGAGCAGGCTCTTTGCCGCTTCCGCCGCATACGGGAGAGCCGCAGGGTCGGCGGGGCCGTTGGAGAAGAATACGCCATCCGGCTTGAGCTTGAGCACTTCTTCCGCCGTGGTGTGGGCGGGAACCACATGCACGTTCATGCCGCAGATGCGCATGGAGCGTAGAATGTTCCATTTGATGCCGAAGTCATAGGCGACGACATTGAGGTCCGCCGCCGGAAGCAGTTCCGGCATTCCCCAGGAACGCGTCTTGGAGAGATCCGGGTCCCAGTCGAAAGCCCGCTCGCAGGTGACTTTGGACGCATAGTCCTGATTGTCGAGCCCGCACCATGCGACAGCCTTTTTCACCCCCTCTTCGGGAGTGATTTCCTGTCCGGAACAGTGCATAAAGCCTTTGATGGTTCCTTCCCGGCGGAGTTTGGTTGTCAGTGCGCGTGTGTCAAGTCCGGCGATACAGGGAACATTGTGTTTTTTGAGAAACTCCGCGAGAGATTCTTCAGAGCGCCAGTTGCTCGGTTCATTGTATTCGTGAATGATGAAGCCGTTCAGGAAGAGCCCGCGCGATTCCATATCGGCGGCGTTGATGCCGTAACTGCCGATTTCAGGATAAGTCATGGTAACGAACTGCCCGGCGTAGGAGGGATCGCTCAATATTTCCTGATATCCGCTCAGGCCTGTATTGAAGACGACCTCGCCGACTTGATCGACGGGTGCCCCGACGGAATATCCCTGCATCACAGTGCCGTCGGCAAGAGCCAGAAATGCTTTTTTCTCACGTTTTTCGCGCCAGTTGTAGTTGATCTTATCCATAAGTGCTTTCCTCAGCGGTTGGTTCCAGTGCGGTATAAATCCGCTTAATATACATCTTATTCCGTAAAAAAAAATATGCCGTTTTTATTTTTTGTGAAATTTAATGATTGCTGTGAGGCGAAATCATTGCCTTTCCTGCGGTATGTTCTGAATACAAAAGGAAACCGCAGAATCTTTTGGGCTGGTAAAAGATTCTGCGGTTTTGGATATCATTCCGGGATGGGTGTGCCGGAATGCAGGTGGCTTTGTTGAAGAGATTGTTTCCCTTCTTTATTGTCAGTTACTGTAATCTCTCTATATAACCGGAATATTACGGAAACATTACAATTTGGTAATGTTGGCGTTTTTTTTCAGCAGAGAGGCAGGCAGACCGTGAAAATAGAACCTTTTTCTGAACTTGCAACATGGATTTTGCCGTGGTGGGCTTCCACAATTGCGTGGACGAGAGAAAGTCCGAGGCCGTTTCCGGGAAGGGTTCTGCTTGAGTCTGCACGGTAGAACCGTTTGAAAATATTCTCAAGGTCCTTTTCCGGAATGCCGCAGCCGGTATCGCAGATTCTGATCTCAGCCATGCCGTCTCTGGCTGACAGGTCAAGCGTGATGAAACCGCCTGCGGGAGTGAATTTGATTGCGTTGTCCAGCAGGTTTGCCACGATGCGCTGTATCTTTATCTTATCCGCCGAGATCATAACCGACTCCTCCGGCAGGTTCAAACTGAACGTCTGCCCCTTTTCTTCCGCAAGGAGCTGGTAAAGATCATAAGCCTGTTCCAGAAGTTCATTGAGTGAAAGTTTCGATTCGGATATGGTTTCGAGATTGGATTCCGTGCGCGTGATTTCCAGCATGGTATTGATCATTGCCACCATTTTTGTGCACTCCTCGGCAACATCACATGCCATCTCCCGGTAATGTGCGAGTTCCTGCGGCCCGCTTACCGTCACTTCCGCCATGCCGCGCATTCGCGTCAGAGGCGTCCGCAGGTCGTGCGCGATATCGTCTGTGATGTGTTGAAGTTCCGTAATGAGCTTTTCCGTATTGGCGTTCATGCTGTTGAACGCCCTGACCAGATCGTCGATCTCAACGCCGTCGTGTTCCACGGGAACCCGTTTGCTGAAGTCGCCGGACTGAATGATATGCTGTGCCGCGGCGTTGAGCCGTTCGACTCCGGCAATGAACTTGCGTGCAATGAGCCAGCCGCAGAGGGTGCCTAGACAGAGAATGGTTCCGATTGTGGAGAAAAAAATCAGAGAGTAAAGTTCCAGGCGCCGTTGCATGTAGTGCAGACTGCGCCCGATTTCGAGGATATTGCCGTCAAAGAGCCGTTCTGTCATGACGCGGAACGGGGGATTGCCGGAAACCGTATAGAATCTGGAGGAGAGATCCGGCATGATGTTTTCAGGAAATGCCTGCGGGAGCGGAGATTGTGCAATGACGCGTCCCTGCGGGGTCAACAGCCGGAAGAAGAGATTGCTGCTGCCTTCTTCCGCCACCATGTTCTGGAATCCTTTGCGGACCAGCGGGAGGTGATCCGCCGTCTGAACCAGACGTGTGAAAACGGTTCCGCCGGATTCCAGGCGCAGTTCATAAAGTTTTTCGTCCGCATAACCGATTACCGTGTAATAGTGAAGTTTTCTTCCGCCGCGCTCAAAGGCGAGGAGCGGTTTCAGGTTCGGAATACGCCTCTGCATTGCGTCCATCGCTTCGGCTGGCACTTTTTCCAGTGAAACTTCCCTGTCGAACCGTTTGAATTTATTATTGGTCAGATAATCGTAAAGAACCCGGTCCGCATAGCTTGTCAGCTTGTGGTCTGTCTGTCTGAGCATGCTGTTTTTCAGATAGATGAATACAAGAAGAAAACTGATTGCGGCGGAAAGGGCAAACAGTACGGCATACCATAACGCGACTCTGAATTTGACTGTTTGAAAAATCTTCCTGTCATTCCAGGACATAACCGAATCCCCGTACCGTATGGATCAGCTTCCGTTCAAATGGTTTGTCGATTTTATCGCGCAGACGGCATACCCGTGCTTCAACGACGTTGGTCTGCGGATCGAAATTGTATTCCCATACATGTTCCATGATCATGGTCTTGGAAACGACGCGCCCGGTATTGCGTACCAGATATTCCAGAAGCTGAAACTCCAGAGGCTGAATGTCGATTCTGACATTTCCGCGTGTGACCCTGTGGCTCAGGAGATCGATTGTCAGATCCGCCACTGTGAGCGTTGTCGGATCGGAAGCCGTGTTTGCCCTTCGCAAAAGTGCCTGAATGCGTGCGAGAAGCTCGGAAAAGGAGAAAGGTTTTGCCAGATAATCATCGCTTCCGAGCTGAAGTCCGCGTATTTTATCTTCAACGGCATTCTTTGCACTGAGAATGATAATCGGAGTCGTAATTTTTGCCGCACGGATTTTTTCAATTACGGAAAAACCGTCCATCACGGGAAGCATGATATCAATGACGGCGAGGTCGAACTCCTCGGTTTTCGCCTTGAAGAGTCCGGTTTTGCCGTCTTCGGCATGAACCGTGGTAAACCCTGCCTGCTTCAGCCCTTTGAGGATAAAAGCCGCAGTGCGTGCATCGTCTTCAATCAAAAGAATTTTCATAAGTCACTACCGTTGTAATTTGAATCTTTCGGAAAATATAATCCGGCAAAGCGGAAGTTGCAAGCCGGATCTGATTTGAATTCAAATCCGTTTTCCAGTTTTCTCCGGCAAATATGATTGAAAAATAGAGAACTTTCCGTCTTTTGGAGCTTGACATTCCGTAATTCCGGTCTATATTTACGCATCCAAGCTTTTATGGGGTATTAGCTCAGTTGGCTAGAGCACCACACTGGCAGTGTGGGGGTCAGGAGTTCAAGTCTCCTATACTCCACCATTTTTTTGTCTTTTTTTCGGGATTTTGAGTTCAAATCAAGATCCCGATTTTTTTCTGCCCATTCTTCCGGATTCCTTCCGATTCTCTCTTTTCATACAGGAAATGCCACATTTCTGCCACATTTTTGCCACACAATTTTCCCGTTGGCAAAAATCCCGGAAAAATTTGATTTTTTTTTATCTGGACGATTCGGATTCCTTCCATCAGAAAGAATCCGAGGAACCTGAAATTTCGGTTTCCAGCCAATTCTTTCCTGCTTCCATCTACGGAAATGCGCTGGTTGGCGGAGTTGTTCCTGTAGTGTTATCTTTTCCGTATTGACCATTTAACAAACGGAAAGGGATTTCACCATGAACGAGATCATTCACGAAATCGAAGAAAAGTATGGATCTCTTATCATAAGAGACGGTTCTAAATTCCTCCTCGGCTTGCAGAGCTTTGCCGAACTCTACCGTCAGCAGACCCGCTGCATCTATCTGCCCGGGGAGAAGCAGTTTTATCAATATTCATCGGGAAACGGTTTGTGGCAACCTCAAAGGCGGGAAGAGATGATTTCTCAAGTCTGTTTTGCGATTCGGAAATTTGCGAGTCGATGCGGACTCGAAAATGAACTCGTCCGATATCAACGTCCCGCAGCGATCCGAGATATTCTGACCTATCTGGAAGTTCAGGCGAAAGAGGAGCCCGCGTTTTTTTCTTCATCAGGAAACTGGATTCATTGCCGGAACACGATGGTGGAACTTGCAGAGTCCGGCGAATGGGAAATGCGTCCGTTTTCGCCGGATTATCACAGCCGCAACCGCTGCGATATCGTCTACGATCCGGCTGCGGATTGTCCCCGGTTCAAGGAAAAACTGCTCTCTCCGTTGATGGAAGAAGATGACATGGAGCTTCTGCAAAAGTATTTCGGTCAATGCCTGCTGGGACGAAATCTCACGCAGAGCATTCTCCTGCTGACCGGTTCCGGCGGCAGTGGAAAAGGAACGGTCGCGAACCTTCTTGAGTTGCTTGTGGGCCCTCTCAACAGCATGCAGATCCGTCCCGGCTGTATTGGCAGCCGCTTTGAAACCAGCGCCTTTCTCGGCAAGACATTGTTGACCGGAAAGGAGTCACAAACTTCATTTTTTACCACCCGCGGTATGGGAATTCTGAAGTCCCTGGTGGGGGACGATACCCTGCGGATAGAGCTGAAACATTCCAACGAACAGCAGATGATTCAAGGAACCTTCAATATTTTCATCGTCGGGAACGCCATTCCGCTTCTGGAGTTCGAGAGCAACGATGACCTCACGGCCTGGCACCGACGCCTGCGCTGGATCAAGTGCAAAAACTATATGCCGTTAAAGCCGATCGATCACTTTGCGGACACACTCTTTGCAGAAGAAGGAGCCGGTATCCTGAACTGGAGTCTCGCGGGATTGCGACAGCTTCTGCTGGCAAATTCCACCCGATTGCCGATATCAGAACTGCAGAAAGAACGGTTGAATTTTCTTTTCGGTCAATCATTCCAACTGGAACGCATTCTCCAGAACTATCTGGAAGAGGCACCCGGGAGCAACCTTACGACGGATGAGATTTACAGTCTTTACATCGGAATAGCCAAACGCATCGGGTGGCAGCTGATGCCGGAACGGAAGTTTCAGGTTGCGCTTCCGGACTGTATGCGGTCGCTGTTCAATCTAACCCGCTGTCGAGACATCAAACGCCCGGGTTCGGATGGTCGATGGACCAACCGCTCCGGTTACCGGAATATAAAAATAAAGAAGTTGACATCCACCATATGAACCGTATGAACCGTATGATGAAAAGAGCCTTTTTGATTGAAAACAAAATATTAATTCTGAATCGCTCTCCCATGAAAATACGATAAGCTTGAAACCGTTGACGCAGTTGCTTCCTTGTAGAAGTAATCTATGTCATGCGTATGCTCCGGCAAACTTCGATGTGTTGCTGTGACTCAATTATATACGTCTCAAGCATCAGCGGGAACTATTCTCATCCCGCATTCAAAAGTAACCATGAAAGGAATTCACAATGAATGAAAAAGAACTGAACGCCTTCCTTGATCTGGAATGGAACTGTGCCGCATTCACACCGGAGGAAGCATCCGTTTCCGCACCGCTCTCTCCGAAACAGTGGGCGCGCATCATCTCACGGCACCCGGAGCTACAGGAGCTCTGCCCCTTCTCTGAATTTACCACGGAAGAATGGATTATCGTGCTGACCAGGCAGCTGCCTTTGGCATGGAAATGTACTTGCTGGAAAGATTTCACACCGTATCAATGGCAACGCCTGTTACGGCACCAACCGACTTTGCTCCATTATTGCGAAATACCGGATCACCCCGCTGTACGGAGTGGGTTGCTGGCAAGCGACCGGTGTTACGAAAGAGATATCGACACGCACGACTTCACGCTTGGCGACTGGTTCTGGACCGTCAAGCATAATCCGAGCACGTGGTTTCAATGTCCCTGCCGGGAACAGTTCACGAAACCGATGTGGTGGAGCATCCTGTACAGCTCAGCTGAGCTACTGACGGAGTGCCCCTGCCTTGACCAGTTCAGCGATGAGGACTGGCGCAGGCTCAACATCCTCCCGAAGTTGAAATCACGGATACGCAACAGCGAACAGTTCCGGAAGCTGATCGACCTGACAAGATATCTGTTCCATACTCACAGGTCCGAGGATAACTTATCATTATAGTTCCGTAAATAGGGCGATATGATCCCTGTCACAACAGGGATCTTGATCGTTCTCCTGAAGTTTCCAAGGGGCATCTGCTTGCGGTTGGCCCCGAAAACTGGACAACTTGACTTGGTGTAAAATGCCCGTTAA
>ERZ1673738.2668-NODE-2668-length-22206-cov-3.996253_pt1 | contig 22206 bp, 16 predicted proteins | sample MGYA00580198_ERZ1673738 | MGnify/ENA primary metagenome ERZ1673738 (study PRJEB41218, sample SAMN15661784) | gut metagenome | host: Homo sapiens | place: Canada: London | collected 2015-08-20/2019-03-30 | study: EMG produced TPA metagenomics assembly of...
GGATATAAATTATGAACTATATAAGGTATTTTACCATGTTGCAACTACGCTGAATTTTTCAGAGGCGTCCAAGCAGCTTTTTATTTCTCAGTCTGCTGTAAGCCAGTCGATCAAGACACTGGAGCGGAAACTGGATCAGACACTCTTTATCAGAAGCACCAAAAAAGTCCAGCTTACCCCGGAAGGTGAGATCCTGCTCCGCCATATTGAACCGGCTATGAATCTGATCCAAAAAGGAGAGGCACAGCTTCTTGATGCAGCTTCTACCGGAGGTCAGATCCGTATTGGTGCGAGTGATACAATTTGCAGATACTTTCTTGTACCATACCTTGAAAAGTTTCACAAAATGTTCCCCAATGTACATATCAAAGTGATCAATCAGACTTCTCTGCATTGTACGGAACTGCTCAAGAACGGGCTGGTAGATCTCATTGTGGTCAATTATCCCAATGCCAGCCTGAATAATATTTCCGCATCCATGAAGATCAAGAATTTCCGTGATGTATTTATCGCAGGGAATAATTACGAAGAATTAAAAGAAAAAAAGATCTCTCTTTCAGACCTTCTTGCTTATCCGATCCTCATGCTGGATAAGAACAGTACCACCAATGAATTTCTCCACCGCCTGTTCCAGCAGCATCAGTTAGACCTTGTTCCTGAGATTGAGCTGACAAGCAACGATCTTCTGATCGACCTTGCACGCATCGGACTCGGAATTGCATTTATTCCTGATTACTGTATCTCCAAAGAATCTGACGGTATCTTCACCCTGGATATGAACGAAGAGATGCCGGAGCGTTCGCTGGTCATCGCATACAATGAGCAGCTCCCGCTTTCCAAGGCAACGCAGGAATTTCTGAGTTGCTTCCATCCGGTGGAAGAGTAATCCATTGGAAGAAGAATCCGGTGAAAGAATCAGTCTCATCCCCTCCTGCATCCGGTCTGCCCGGTTTCCCGGACACATTTTCCGGATCAGGTGGGATCTTTTTTCCAAAATTCTGTCAGCAGCTCTGTCACATTTTCCATCGTACATCTTCTACAGTCCGACCATTCTCGCGGAAACATTCTCCTATAATGCGGGCTTTGGAATCTTTCATCCATCAGAAGAATTACCCCTTTATCTTTTTCCGTACGGATCACACGCCCCGCTGACTGAAGTACTTTGTTCATTCCGGGATAGAGATAGGCATAGTCAAATCCCTCTGCTCCAAAATACTGCTTCAGGATCTCCCTTTCGTTGCATACCTGCGGGATTCCTGTTCCAACGATCATGGCTCCGATCAGACGATCCTGCGTCAGGTCGATTCCTTCTGAAAAAATACCGCCCATCACGCAGAATGCTACCAATGTCCCGCCCTGCTCTTTTTCAAATTTTTTCAGAAATTCTTCCCGTTCTTCCTCATCCATATACTGCGACTGAAGCAAAACTTCACTTTTCTTCCCAAGCTCCAGGAATTTTTCATACACTGCCTCCATCAGGCGGTAAGACGGGAAAAAAGCCATATAATTTCCCGTCTTACTGTCAATCGTTTTCCCTATATATTCTGCGATCCTGCTATACATTTCTTCTCCACGGCTCGTGTACTTTGTACTGATCCCTTCTGCCAGAAGTACACTCCGGTTCGTTTCCGGGAAAGTCGATTCTGCATAGACTGCATAATCATCCTGAACTACCGATAACAGAGACTTATAATACTGTATCGGCAGCAATGTTGCGGAAAAAAAGATCGTACTGTTGCCCTGTTCCAGACATTTTTGAAGATTCTCTGCCGGGTTAACACAGAAAAGCTTTACCATAAATCTTCCATCAGACTGCATTTCGCTGTATATCACATAATTTTTATCCAGCAGATCATGGATGTTCAGAAAACTTCGTAATCCAAAGAACAATGGAAGTATCTCTTCTTCCGTTCCATCCTGCCTTCCCTGCTCTCTCTGTTCTTCTAAATAACGTTCCATTTCGGTCAGAAGATTCATCGCCTTCAGTGCAAGGACAGATACGCTGTCCAGAATCTGATAATTTTCACACTCTCTTTTCAGTTCCAGAAATGCCTTATTCATGCTCTCCAGACTTCTCGTCAGCTTTTTATCTTTTCCCTTTACAATTCTTTTCACTTCAAGAACATCTTCCTTATACAGGCTCGCACTGTACATCTCACGTCCACGTTCCACAAGGTTGTGAGCTTCGTCAACCAGAAACAGATAGTGGTTATTTCCTCCGTCTGCGAAAAACCTTTTCAGATGTGCATTGGGATCAAATACATAATTATAATCACAGATAATTCCATCTGCCCACACCGAAAGATCCAATGCAAATTCAAAAGGACAGACCTGGAACTTTTCTGCCTGTTCCTCGATCTCCTTTCTCCCCATTCCACCGCCATTTTTCAAAAGGTCATAGACTGCATCATTAACCCGGTCAAAATGTCCTTTTGCATAGGGGCAGGCCTGCGGATTACACTCTGCTTTTTCACAAAAGCAGATTTTTTCTTTGGCTGTCAGAGTCACCGAACGGAACTTCAGCCCCTTTTCCTTTAAAATAAAAAAAGCCTGCTCGGCAACCGTCCTTGTGATCGTCCTTGCAGTCAGATAGAAAATCTTCTCGCCCAGACCTTCTCCCATCGCCCTGACAGCAGGATAGAGAACTGCCATCGTCTTTCCTGTCCCCGTCGGTGCCTGGATAAAAAGCTTTTTCTTTCTTGCGATCGTACGATATACAGATGCGGCAAGATTGAACTGTCCCTCCCTGTATGAAAATGGAAATTTCAGATTGCGGATCGTCTCATCCCGCATCTGCTCCCATTCAATCTGAAGCCTGGCCCATTTTTCATATATATGCACCAGTTCTTCAAACCAGCTTTTCAGATATTCCAGTGTATACTCTTCTTTAAACCGTCTTATTTCTTCAGTATCCAGATGACAATACGTCATCTGGATACTGATCTTTTCCAGTTCTTTTTCTTTTCCGTAAATATATGCATAGCATTTTGCCTGTGCCAGATGTACTCCTGCCGGTTTCTGAATCTGTTCCAGATTCCTCAGGACTCCCTTGATCTCATCCACCGTCACCTGCTGCAGCTTTCCGTCTGAAGTTTCATCTACAATAATCCCATCTGCTCTGCCTTCTACCCTCAGAGTAAATCCCTGACAGGGAACAGAAATCTTCAGCGATACTTCTGCCTGATATCCCAATCCCATACTTTTCTGGATCTTCCGGTGAAGCCGGCTTCCCATTAACATCGCATCCTTTTCCGCAGTCCCTGCCGTAATACGATTGTCAATGTCTCCTTCTTTTAAAATAAATTCCACGAGATTTCTGACCGAAATCCTGACAACTTTTTCTCCTGATTCCAATTAATCCACCTTTTCTGTCACATCCGGGCGTGCTACTTCTGCGATGGTCTTCGTAAGACCTGCAATGCCCTGCAGATCAGAAGGAATAATGATCTTTGTTGCCTTGCCGTCAGCCGCTTTCGCAAATGCCTCCAGACTCTTCAGTGTCAGCACTGCCTCATCTGCACCGGCTTCCTTGATATACTCGATACCTTCCGCAGTCGCTTTCTGCACAGTACGGATCGCTTCTGCCTGACCTTCTGCCTCTTTGATCCGCTTCTGCTTTTCAGCTTCCGCTTTCAGGATCGCTGCCTGCTTGGATGCCTCTGCCTCCAGAATCACCGACTCTTTCTCACCTTCTGCTACAAGGATCGTAGATTTCTTTTCACCTTCCGCACGGAGGATTGCTTCTCTTCGTTCACGCTCCGCCTTCATCTGCTTCTCCATGGCATCCTGAATTGCTTTCGGAGGCATAATATTTTTCAACTCTACACGGTTTACTTTAATTCCCCATTCATCTGTCGCAATATCCAGGATCGTACGCATCTTGGAGTTGATCGTCTCACGGGAAGTCAGTGTCTCATCCAGTTCCAGATCACCGATAATATTACGCAGCGTTGTTGCTGTCAGATTTTCGATCGCCGCAATCGGGCTTTCTACCCCGTATGCATACTTCTTCGGGTCAGTGATCTGATAGAATACGACGGTATCAATCTGCATCGTAACATTATCTTTTGTAATTACTGCCTGCGGTTCAAAGTCAACGACCTGTTCTTTCAGTGAGACTCTTCTCGCGACACGATCCAGGATCGGCATCTTAAAATGAAGTCCTACCCCCCAGGTTTCTTTATATCCTCCAAGTCTTTCAACTACATACGCATGTGCCTGTGGAACAATCTTGATATTGCTCACGATCAGTAAGATCGCAATTCCAAGTATGATCACCCAGACAATTAAAATAGCTAATCCCATGATTTCTTTTCCTCCTTAACCGGTCTTAAGATTAATTTTACACCGGAGATTGCCGTCACCGTTGCAAGACTGCCTGCTTCGATCTTCTGATCGTCTTTTTCTGATCTGGCAGTCCATTCCAGCCCGTTGGCAAATGCCGCACCGGTCTGTTCATAATTATCCACCTGCTCCGTTACCCTGACCGTCCTGCCGATCAGTTCATCACAATTTGTCTTTTCATGATGCCTGTTGATATATCTCGTTGCAAAAGGCCTCGTAAAAATCAGGAGCAGAACTGATACCACGATAAACGCAATACACTGCCATGCAACTGTTGCTCCGGCAAGAGCAACAAATAATGCGATCAACGCACCTCCGGCAAGCCAGATACTGGTCAGTCCGACTGTGGCAAGTTCTACAACAAGAAATAGGATCATCAGTCCAAGCCACAGAAAAACTTCTTTTTCCATATAACTCCTTTCCCTGCTTCTCTTTTGTATTCATAATATGAGCAGTCATGTTATTATTATCATAATCGTATTTTCTCTTTTATACAACTTATTTTTCTTTTAAGTTTCTAAAAGAGAGTCTCGAAAAGAAAAAAAGAAGAAAACCGCCCCGGACAGACTTTTCCATTCCCCCGGTTCGGTAATCTTCTTTTCCTTCTATTCAAAGTTATCTTTTACAGAAAGAAATATTCCTGCAAAACCAATAACTTATTCACACTCTCTGATCCTCTTTCTCAGCGGCAGCACAAGTGCCGGAGATACAGACAGCTCGTCCAGTCCCATCTTAAGGAATTCTTCTGTAAGTTCAAGATCTGCACCCAGTTCTCCACAGATACCAATCCATTTTCCCTCTGCATGTGCATTATCTGCTGCCATTTTGATCATGGCAAGCACTGCCGGATGATGCGGATCATAAAATGTATCCAGCTTCTGGTTCTGACGGTCGATCGCCAGTGTATACTGCGTCAGGTCATTCGTTCCCACACTGAAGAAATCCACTTCCTTCGCAAGTTCACGGCTTATCATCACTGCTGCCGGTGTCTCGATCATGACACCAAGCTCTACATCCTCTTTATAAGGGATGCCCTCTGCCTTCAGTTCTGCCTGCACTTGTGCAATGATCTCTTTGATCTTCTTTACTTCACTTACAGAAATGATCATCGGGAACATAATAGACAGATTTCCATATACTGCTGCACGATAAAGGGCACGTAACTGAGTCTTGAAGATTTCCGGTCTTGTCAGACAGATACGAATTGCTCTGTATCCCAGTGCCGGGTTCTCTTCTTTGTCAAGATTAAAATAATCTACCTGCTTATCTGCTCCAATATCAAGTGTACGGATGATAACTTTCTTTCCTGCCATGCTTTCCGCAACCTGCTTGTATACTGCAAACTGCTGCTCCTCTGTAGGAAATGTGCTGTTCTCAAGATAAAGGAACTCACTTCTGAACAGACCGATTCCACCTGCATCATTTTTAAGTACTGCTCCAAGGTCGGAAACATTTCCAATGTTCGCATAAACATTGATCTTCTGACCGCTCCTGGTCACATTTTCCTTTCCCTTTAACTGATTCAGAAGCTCTTTCTGCTCCAGATCCTTTGCACGCTTCTCCTGCATTCTGGCAAGTGTCTCTTCATCTGGATCTACATAGAGGATTCCCGTAAATCCGTCAATCACTGCCATCTTTCCGTCATACTGAGATGAAAGAGTTTCTCCCAGACCGATCACTGCAGGAATATTCATGGTTCTCGCAAGGATGGCTGTATGGGAATTAGCTGAACCGTACATCGTCGCAAATCCAAGTACCTTACTCTTATCCAGCTGAACTGTCTCACTTGGAGCAAGATCATCTGCTGCAATGATACACGGCTCAGTCATCTCTTTTACTCCTGCACTGACTCCACAGAGAATATCCAGCACACGCTCCGATACATCTTTTACATCGGCTGCTCTTCCCTGCATATAAGCATCATCCATTGATGCGAACATCTGTGCAAAGTTATCCGCTGTCGTCGCAACGGCATACTCCGCATTTACTTCCTGAGAACGGATAATATTTTCAATTGATTCAAGATAATCCAGATCTTCAAGCATCATCTGATGGATCTCAAAGATCATGGCATTTGCTTCTCCCACATCTTCCAGAGCTTTCTCATAAAGCTCTTTTAACTGGTCAACTGCCTGACCTTTTGCGGCTTCAAAGCGTTTCCATTCTGCATCTGCATCACTGATATGCTCTCTTTTGATGACTTTTTCATTTCTCTTATAGAACATCAGTTTTCCAATGGAAACACCGCCAAACACGCTTTTCCCCTGAATTGTTATCATAATTATAAGTTCTCCTTGAAGAATGCCTCTAATTCTGCTGTTGCTGTCTCTTCGTCCTCTCCGTCTACCTTAATCGTAACTTCTTCGCCTGTCTTAACACCAAGCCCCATAACTCCGAAGATTCTCTTCGCATCAGCACTCTTCTCACCTTTTACGATCGTAACTGCTGACTTATATCCTGCTGCCTGCTTTACAAGGATTCCTGCAGGTCTTGCATGGATTCCTTCCGGGTCTGTTACCACATATTTAAATTCTTTCATAGTTATATCCTCCTTTTATTAAGACGTTGCGTTCATTATATAACACATCCCATCATTTTTCAATCAGCTTTCAGTGGTTTTTTCAACAAAACGATTCCTGCCATTCCCACAACTGCTCCGATCAGGATTGCTAAAAGGAACATCGGACCATGATCGATAATACCGATTACGAAAATTCCTCCGTGAGGTGCTCTTGAACCGCAGCCAAATGCCATGGAAAGGGCTCCTGCAATTGCTGAACCAACCACACATGGTGGGATGATTCTCAGCGGATCCGATGCAGCAAACGGAATCGCTCCTTCTGTGATAAAGGAAAGTCCCATAATGTAATTTGTCACGGTTGTCTGCTGTTCACTCTTTGTAAAACGGTTCTTAAAGAAAGTCGTTGCCAGAGCAATCGCGAGCGGAGGAACCATACCACCTGCCATAACTGCCGCCATCATATCGAACTGTCCGCTGGCAATTGACGCTGTGCCAAATACATAGGCTGCTTTATTGAATGGTCCTCCGAAATCGATTGCCATCATACCGCCAAGAACTGCTCCCAGTGTGATCTTACTGCCCTCTCCCATGTTCGTCAGGACATTATTAAGCCATGTATTGAATGCTCCCATCGGTGGATTTACAATAAAGATCATGATTGCTCCCATTGCTACGATCCCCAAAAACGGATACAGCAGAACCGGTTTTGTCCCCTCAAGTGCATGAGGAAGTTTTTCTAACAGTTTCTTGATCAGGACCATCAGATAACCTGCTACAAAACCCGCGATCAATGCTCCGAAAAATCCTGAAGAAACCCACTGATCTTCCGGCAGGAAAATACTTGTTCCTGCTTTTGCAAGCAGACCGCCTACAATACCGGGCATCAGTGCCGGTCTTTCCCCGATCGCCATTGCAATATATCCTGCAAGGATCGGGAACATCATTCCAAACGCTGTATTTCCGACTGTATTAAAAAACTTTGCAAGTGCAGTTCCATTTCCGAATACATCTGTTCCCGCATTTGCCCCGTCACAGATAAATGAAAGGGCGATCAGGATACCGCCACCGATAACGAACGGAAGCATATGGGATACTCCATTCATCAGTGCTTTATAAAGCTTTCTTCCAAGGCTCTCATCGCCTATGCCGGCGTTCTCTTCTCCTTTGCCATCATTATGATATACCTTTGCCCTGCCATTGATGATGTCTTCGATCAGTTCCTGTGGTTTATGGATTCCGTCTGCTACTTTCGTGACAATGACCGGCTTTCCGTCGAATCGTGCCATTCTGACTTCCTTGTCCGCTGCCACGATGATTCCGTCACAGGCAGCAATTTCTTCCGCTGTCAGGACATTTTTATCGCCACCCGAACCATTTGTCTCAACTTTGATCGTATAACCCAGCTCTTTTGCTGTATTTTCCAGACTCTCTGCCGCCATATATGTGTGGGCGATCCCGGTCGGGCATGCAGTCACTGCCAGAACACGATATCCACTGTCCGGTACATTCACTGCCTTCTCTTCCTCTGCTTCATTTTTCGCATTTTCTGCCCGATCCACAACTGCAAGGAATTCTTCTACTGTCTTTGCTTTCAGAAGATTCTGCTTAAAGGATTCATCCATTAAAAGCATGGAAAGTCTGCTCAGTACTTCAAGATGTACATTGTCTTCTGTATTCGGTGCAGCAATCAGAAATACCAGATCCACCGGCTGTCCGTCCAGTGCATCATAATCTACACCGGCAGGAATCACCATTGCTGCAAGCCCCGGTGCATTAACTGCATCGGTCTTTGCATGAGGGATTGCAATTCCTTCCCCGATTCCCGTCGTTCCTTCTTCCTCACGGGCAAAGACCCCTGCTTTATATTTTTCAACATCTGTCACATTACCGCCCTTTTCCATCAGGGCTACCATCTGTTTGATGGTCTCTTCTTTCGTCTGCGGTGTACCATTTAGTTCCACACTGCACGCCTTGAGCAAATCTGTAATCCTCATACTCATTTCCTCCTATATACCATACTCTTTTTCCGTACGTTCCAGTTTCTCTGTAATTTCTTCTCTGGTTGCAAGCCAGGATACAAAGGCTGTCGCACTTCCTGCTGCTGTCCCCAGTTCCAGTGCCTTTTCATAATCACCGGTATTCAGCCATCCTGCAAGGAATCCTGCTACCATGGAATCCCCTGCTCCAACAGAGTTGACCACCGTTCCTTTTGGTGGTTTTTTACTGCTTACAGTTCCGTCTTCCGTTACCAGGATCGCACCGTCCCCTGCCATCGATATGAGAACATTGACTGCTCCCATCTCCTGAAGTTTTTTTGCATACTCCACGATATCTGCTTCACTTTCCAGTACCTTGCCGAAGATCTCACCCAGTTCATGATTATTCGGCTTGATCAGGAACGGGTGATATTTCAGAACATTCACCAGCAGATCCTTTGTCGCATCCACCGCAATCCTGATCTCTTTTCCCTGAAGTCTTTCCATGATCCGTTCATACATATCCCCCGGAAGTGTATTCGGGATACTTCCGGCAAGTACAAGTACATCTCCTGCCGTCAGCTTATCCAGTTTCTGATAGAGTGCCTCAATCGCTGTATCTGTAATAACCGGTCCCTGTCCGTTGATCTCACTTTCCTCATTTGATTTCACTTTCACATTGATTCTGGTCAGCCCTTCTTCCAGCGGGATAAAATCCGTATAGCATCCGAATTCTTCCAGCATGGTTTCCATCTGCTCTCCGGTAAAACCGGCCTTGAATCCAAGAGCTTTGCTCTTGTGTCCCAGATTAGAAAGGATTACGGATACATTATTGCCCTTTCCACCCGGATAAATTTTTTCTGATGTTGTCCTGTTCACTTCCCCAAGTGTCAGGTCATCGACCTGAATTACATAATCAAGAGAAGGATTAAATGTTACTGTATAAATCATGCTTTCACCTCTACAATATTTTTTTCCTTTTTCAGATCCTTATCCGTAAGTTCTGTAGTGATTAATTTTGCCTGATCGAATTTTGCAAACGTAACCGGAGCGATTTGACCGATTTTACTTGAATCTGCTAGAATATAGCATGTTCTGCACCGTTCCATGGCAGCTTTTTTTATCATCGCTTCCGCAGGATCGGGCGTCGTAAACCCATGCTTTTTATCTACACCATTCGTTCCAAAAAATCCTTTTGTAAAATTATACTTTTTCAGATCCTCCACAGCCTGACTTCCGATCACCGCATCCGTTGCTCCTTTAAACATCCCTCCAACCAGATAGACAGTAATCCCTTTCTTTGTCAGGCTCTGTGCATGGGCAATCCCATTCGTCACAAATACCGCCCCACTGCCGGTCATGTATTTTAGCATCTGTGCAATACTGCTTCCCGAATCCAGATAAACAAAATCTTCTTTCTCGATCAAGGATGCCGCATACTTTCCGATCAGGGATTTTTCATCTACATTCTGTGTCATCCGCGATGTGATTTCTACATCTTTGGTTGTATAATCCATCTCCAAAGCCGTCGCCCCACCATGAACTTTCACCAGTAATCCCTTTTCCGCAAGTGCTGTCAGGTCTCTTCGGATCGTCGATTCTGAAGTTGCCAGTCTCTCCGTAAGTTCCTGCACTGTGACCGATTTTTCCTCTCCGAGCATTCTCAGAATCTCGGCAAACCGCTCTTCCGTAAGCATCTCTGCACCTACTTCTTTCATTTCTCTGCCCTTATAATAAAATCATTTTCAGTCACAGTCAATCATTTTCAGTCATTTATTTTCACGAATAATCACTTTCGGCATTTCGCATAATTTTAGCACATTATTTTTGTGTAATTTTACAACCTCAATCAGATTTGCATTGACTTTTATTGTTAAATATGCTATTCTAAAACGGTATCGGGTTTTTGATTCCCGGTCTAACAACTTATTTTTTTATGGAGGGCAACAACAATGACAGGTACAGTAAAATGGTTTAACAACCAGAAGGGTTATGGATTCATCTCCGACTCTGAAGGAAATGACATCTTCGTTCACTATTCAGGACTGGTGATGGATGGATTCAAATCACTTGAAGAAGGTCAGGCTGTAGAGTTCGATGTAACAGAAGGAGCTAAAGGACCTCAGGCAACAAACGTAGTAAAACTTTAATCAAATATTCATTGTACCTTTTAATTATTATAGATAAGCTCAAATTTAAGATACCAGGGTCACAAGGTCTGACACCACGTGTACTCGCACACTAGTGGTAAAATGACCTTGTGACCCGCCCCAATATGAGCATAAAAGCGGGGCGTAAGCACTACGATATGCGAATGTTGGGTAGGATTGTGGGAGCACGTAGTGCGTAACAATCCGTAGGTATCATAGTCGGGGGCTTTTGACCCCGACATCAAATTTAATATTAAAAGTAATACAGGAAATGAGATTAACGAAATCCCCCTGCAGATCATCAATGACCTGCAGGGGGATTTGTATTTCGTTTTTCAATTACATTTTATGGTATTTCTTCTGCTCCGGTAACCAGATCATGCTCCGCTTACATTCGACACATACGCCTGGTCTGCTTCCCAGACATCAAAGCCACTTCCTCTTAAAATATCAACAACCCTTGCCGGATCAGCAGAAGCATCTGCCCCGTTAGCAAAAGCATACATATATTCAATATTCACATCACCTTCCACGATCTGATGCATTGCCCGGCTCAGTGAACCGGTCTCATGAGGAACTCTCAGTGCAACAACATCGGTCAGCATGGAAGTAATTCCATTTTCTTTCAATACGGCTTTTCCTTTATTCGGATCTGATACGATCATACGCAGCATTCCGTATTCGGAGGTGTCTGCAAGACTTAACGCTACGATATTGATATCATTTCCCGCCAGTACAGAAAGCACTTCATCAAGACGTCCTTCTCTGTTCTCAAGAAAAACTGATAACTGCTGAATTGTAATTCCCATTCTTCCTTTCCCCTTTCTACAGATTCCTGTTGTCGATCACACGAACTGCTTTTCCTTCGCTTCTCTGGATCGATTTCGGCTCAACCAGTTTCACTCTGACAGACACTCCAAGTGCTGTCTTCAGAATTGCTGCGATCTTATCTCTCAGTGCATCCAGTTTACGGATCTCATCTGAGAACATGCTCTCATCTACTTCCACCATAACGGTAAGTACATCCAGATTATCCTCTCTGTCTACGATCATCATATAATGTGGAGCTACCGCACCACCCATACTAAGCAGTGCTGTCTCAACCTGGGTCGGGAATACATTGACTCCACGGATCACCTTCATATCGTCTGTTCTTCCAGTGAACTTGGAAATTCTCGGAGTTGTTCTTCCGCAGGCACAACGACTGTGGTCAATGCTGGTCAGATCTTTCGTGCGGTAACGCAGAAGCGGCATTGCTTCTTTGGATAACGTTGTAAAGACAAGCTCTCCGGTTTCCCCGTCTGCACACGCTTCATTCGTTGCAGGGTTCAATACTTCAGGATAGAAATGATCCGCATTGACATGAAGTCCTGCATGATGGATACAATCCATTGCCACACCCGGTCCGGTAATCTCACATAATCCATAAATATCAAAGCAGTTGATATGAAGAATATTTTCAATTTTTTTACGCATCTCTTCTGTCCATGGTTCTGCTCCGTGGATTCCTGCCCTGATCTTCAACCGGTCTGTCAGTCCAGCTTCCTGAATGGACTCAGCAAGATAAAGTGCATAAGACGGAGTACATGCAAATGCAGTTGCTCCAAGGTCTTCCATGACCATCATCTGACGCTTGGTATTTCCTGCTGACATCGGGATCGTCATTGCACCTAACGCCCTTGCTCCAAAATCCAGTCCAAGACCACCGGTAAAAAGTCCATATCCATAGCATACGTGCAGAATATCATCTTTTGTAAGTCCTGCCATCGTCAGACATCTTGCCACACATTCTCCCCATACTTCCACATCTTTCTGTGAATACGGTGCGATCGTCAGTTTTCCGGTAGTACCGGAAGTTCCCTGCACACGTACCACATCCGACTGCGGAATTGCAAGAAGTCCGAATGGATAATTGGCTCTCAGGTCTTCCTTCGTAGTAAAAGGAAGCTTGTTGATATCTTCAATAGAACGGATATCGCCCGGTTCTACTCCGGTCTCTTTCATTTTTTTATGGTAAAAATCCACATGGTCATATACTCTTTTTACCACATCTACAAGACGCTTGCTCTGCAGTGCTGCCATCTCGTCACTGCTCATACATTCCACTTTGGGATCCCGGATCCGTTCTTCCCAATTTTCTAATGATACTGCCGCCATCTTCGCTTCTCCTTTTTCTATAAATCTTCTTCCTCTACCAGTTTCACATCTGCCTTCTCCAGGACTTTCTGTGCCTTGTCAAAATCATCCGTATGGAATACGATCACCGGTGCTTTTCCCTCGCGGATCACAAACGAATAAATATAATTTACATTGATCTCTCCATCTGCAAGGATCGTAAGCATCCGGTTCAGGTTGCCTTTTTCATCCTTAAGCTCAGCCCCGACTACTTCCGTGATCCTTGTAACAAACCCTTTTGCTGTCAGACTTTCTTTTGCACACTCCGGCTCATCTACTACCAGACGCATGATCCCAAATTCCGGTGTATCAAATGTGGAGATCGCACGGATATTAATATGGCTTTCTGTCAGTACAGAAGTCACTCTCATCATACTCCCCGGCTCGTTTTCCACAAATACTGAAAGCTGTCTGATCATCTTTTTTTCTCCTTTCCCTGCATATATATTTAAAGATTAAATCCAACCTCAAATGCTTTTTTATTGATCTCAATCGTCTTCGGAGGTACAGTCTTTTCAATTACTTCATACCACTGTTCTTTTGTGAAATCCATATGCTGTGCGGCAATTCCAAGGACGATCAGATTAAAGACACGAGGATTACCCAGCTTTCTGGATTCTTCTGTGGCATCTACTTTATAAACTTTGTATTCCTTTTCCAGATCCTCAATGATATGATCCGGATATTCTGCATTTCCGATCACCACCGGCATCGGATCAATCCTCCAGTCATTCACAATCAGCACACCATCCTTTTTCAGGAAATGTGCATAACGGAGTGCCTCCAGTCTCTCAAATGCGATCAGAACATCTGCCTGTCCCTCTTCTACGATCGGCTCTGCGACCTTGTCGCCATAACGGACAAATGTTACAACACTTCCGCCTCTCTGTGCCATACCGTGTACTTCCGAAAGTTTGACGTCATAGCCACCTGCGATCGTCAGACCTCCGAGGATTCTGCTCGTGAGAAGGGTTCCCTGTCCACCGACACCGACGATCATAATATTTTTTACTGCCATCTTATTCGCCCTCCTTCACAAGTTCTATCACATTGAATTTACACAGTTTCTCGCACAGCCCGCATCCGGTACACATCGTATCATCAATATGAACACTTCCGTCTGCATTCTTTGTCATGGCCGGACACCCCGGCTTCATACAGAGACCGCATTTCTTACACTGATCTTCATGTGCCAGATACAATGGCTTCTTTCTCTTGTCAAGCAGAACACAAGGAGTCTTTGTGATGATGACGGAAACTTCATCTCTTGCCACTTCTTCTTTGATCGTCTTCTGAAGCAGTTCGATATCAAACGCATTTACCACATTAACATGCTTCACTCCGACTGCATGACATAATTCCGGAATATCAATGGCATAAGTCGGATCTCCCTGCAATGTTTTTCCGGTTGCGGAGTGATCCTGATGTCCGGTCATTCCTGTTGTAGAATTATCCATGATGATCACGGTTCCGGTCGCTTTGTTGTAAACCATATTCATCAGTGAATTAACACCTGTATGCATGAAAGTAGAATCACCGATCACGGCAACCCAGTTCTTGATATACTCTTTTCCCTTTGCCTTTTCCATTCCGTGGAGTGTCGAAATACTTGATCCCATACACATCGTTGTATCAATGACGCTCAGCGGAGCAACTGCACCCAATGTATAACATCCGATATCACCTGCTGCATGCATTTTCAGACGGTTCAGGACAAAAAATACACTTCTGTGCGGACATCCCGGACAGAGGATTGGCGGTCTTCCAGGTGCTTTTGCAGCCTCTTTCAGTTCCAGTTCCTGCTTCAGGATCGCTTTACGGAGCATATTGGCACTGTATTCGCCCTGTACCGTAAAGATCTCCTTGCCGATTGCCTGGATACCCCAGGATTTTACCTGCGTCTCGATCACCGGATCCAGTTCCTCTACAATATAGAGTGTATCAACTTTTTCTGCAAAGTCCTCGATCAGCTTTCTTGGGAGCGGATTCACCATTCCCAGCTTCAGTACAGAAGCCTCCGGCAATGCTTCTTTTACATACTGATACGGGATTCCGCTGGTAATAACTCCGATCTTTGTATCGTTCATTTCAACTTTATTGATTGGAAGAGTATTGGCTGTCTCTGCCAGTTCCTTGTTCAGACGTTCGATTTCGATATGTCTCTGCTTTGCATTTCCCGGCATCATGACATTTTTCTGAACATTCTTTACATATTCCTTATCTTCTACATTTTCACGCTCACAAAGCTCAACCAGTCCCTGCGAATGTGCCAGTCTCGTTGTCGTTCTGAAAATAAACGGGCGGTCAAACTTCTCGCTGAGTTCAAAAGCTGCCTTAAAGAAATCTTTTGCCTCGGCACTGTCGGACGGTTCGATGACCGGGATCTGTGCTGCTCTTGCAACCATTCTTGTATCCTGCTCGTTCTGAGAGCTGTAAAGTCCCGGATCATCCGCAACAACAAGAACAAGTCCACCGTTTACTCCCATATAAGATACTGAATAGAGCGGATCTGCTGCCACATTCAGGCCTACGTGCTTCATACAGGCCATAGAACGTACACCTGCGATACTTGCACCGACTGCTACCTCTGTAGCCACCTTTTCGTTCGGTGCCCATTCTTCATATACATCATCCCTGTACTGGACAAGATATTCACTGATCTCAGTACTCGGAGTTCCCGGATATGCGGAAGAAACCTTCACTCCCGCCTCGTATGCTCCGCGGGCAATCGCCTCATTTCCGAGCATAATTACTTTTTCTGCCATTTTATAGTCCATCCTTTCGTAAATCTGTCACTCGTTTTGCTTTTCCCTCAAACCGCTGCAGAGAGTTCGGTGCAACCAGCCGGATCTGCGTTGCGAGTCCAAGCTGGGACTTTAATCTTGTCTTGATCCGGTTCTCCAGTTCGCTCAACTGTCCGTAACTGTCCAGAAGACGGTCATCGATCAGTTCTACCGTGATAGTCATCACATCCAGACGGTTCTTACGCTCTACCAGAATTTCATAATGTGGTCCGATCTCATCAATCTTGAACAGAACTTCCTCGATCTGTCCCGGGAATACATTCACACCGCGGATCACAAGCATATCATCGGCACGTCCTGAAAGATTCTCCATCCTGACTGTCGTTCTTCCACATTTACACGGTTCGTACATCAGTCTTGTCAGATCTCCTGTGCGGTATCTTACAAGCGGAAGTGCTTCTTTTCCAAGGCAGGTCACTACCAGTTCCCCAAGTTCTCCCGGTGGAAGAACCTCCTCAGTCTCAGGATCAATGACTTCCGGGATAAACCAGTCTTCGTTAATATGCATACCACAAAGCTCCGTACATTCCCCTGCAACTCCCGGTCCGCAAAGCTCACTCATACCATAATTCTGGGTACAGACAAACTGATCGCCCCAGACTTTATGCATCTCATCACGCATCGGCTCTGTCATGCCTTCCCCGCCGAACAAACCGATATGGATCTTCAGATCCTTAGAAGGATCAATTCCCCGGTGACGCAGTTCTTCTCCTAAATGCAGTGCATACGATGGCGTTGCCACAAGAAGGGTCACCCCCATATCCTGAAGGAACATGATCTGCTTATTTGTATTGCCCGAAGACATCGGGATCACCGCCGCTCCGATCTTTTCCAGTCCACCATGAAGCCCCAGTGCTCCTGTAAATGTACCGTATCCAAATGAGATCTGTGCCACATCATCCGCAGTGGCACCGCCCATACAGGCCAGTCTTGCCACATTATTCAGCCAGATATCCAGATCATTTCTTGTATATCCGACCACAGTTGGCTTGCCGGTTGTTCCTGAACTTGCATGATAACGCACGATTTCCTTTTTATCTACCGCAAAAAGTCCATCCGGATAATGATCTCGAAAATCTGCTTTATATGTAAAAGGCAGCTTTTTCAGGTCTTCCAGCGTCTGAATATCTTCCGGTTTCACTCCGGCTGCATCCATCTTATCACGATAAGGTTTTACTCTGTCGTAAATATAGCTGACAGTCGTCTTCAGCTTATCTAACTGGATCTTTTCGATCTCTTCTCTTGGCAGAGTCTCTTCCTTTGCCCATATCATTCCTTTGTACCTCCTTTTTAAGCATTCGCTTCTCTTAAGTATATCATAATACTTTTCCGAGTTAAAGCATGAAATTATATAATTTCAATCCTGCTGCCTAATTTTTCTCCGCCCCGCTCTTTCGTCACGATTATCTTATTTTCGATCCGTTCTTTCAGTTCAGCCACATGAGAAATGATCCCCACACTGCGGTTTCCCTGCGTCAGATTTCCCAATGCCTTGATTGCCTGCTCCAGTGCTTCCTCATCCAGAGAACCGAAACCTTCATCCACGAACATTGCCTCCAGGCAGATTCCTCCCGCATTGGCCTGGATTTCATCTGACAGCCCCAGTGCCAGCGACAGAGATGCCTGGAATGACTCTCCACCGGACAGGGTTTTAACACTCCGCTCACTGCCGTTGTAGTGATCGATCACATTTAATTCCAGACCGGATTTTCCTTTTTTATCTTCCGGTGCTTTCTGTCTTTTTAACTCATACTGTCCACTGCTCATTGTCATGAAACGCAGATTTGCACGTCGTAAAATCCGGTCAAAATATGCCATCTGAATATAGGTCTCCAGTTCTACTTTCTGCTTGCCATTCAGATTGCCGCCTGCCGTATCGGCAAGTGACTTCATCCATACATACTTCTTTTCTACTTCTTCCAGCAGATCTCTCTGTACATTAACTTTATCATAGATTTCCCGGTTTCCTGAATACCTGACATAAAGTTCTTTTTTTTCTTCTGCCATCTGGCTTTTTTCTTCTGTCATCCGGCTTTTCTCTTTCAGGATTTCTTCTTCATTTACATCTTCCAGTTGTTCAAGCTGTACCCGGATTGTCTGAATCGTGGCCTCATTTTCTGCTTTTTTCTGCAGAATCTGCTCATATTCCTGCTGGTTTTTCTGCTGTAGAGCTTTCAGCTTTTTCTGTTCTTCCTGCTTCTGTAGGATCTGCTCCTTTAAGATTTCCTCTCTTTCACTCTCAGCCCCATTCTTTTCCTGCTCTTCTTTGATCCGTTCTTCTACAGATTTTTTCTCTGCCTGAAGCTGCACAGTCTTTTCTTTCTCCTGCTCCACGATTGCCCGGAGTCGCCCTTCTTCTTTTTTCAGCTCCTCCCGTCTTTGGATTTCCTGTTCTACAGCAGATTTTTTTTCTGAGATTTCTCCGGTGCAGGATTTTAACCGTTTCATTGCCGATACAGTCAGTTCCTGAACTTCACTATCTTTCAGAGAGTCAGATTTTCTCTTTTCATCTTTCTCCATTTTCCCGAGAATCTGACAGAGACTTTCTCTTGCACTGCTCTTTTGTGCCTGGGCTTCTGCCATCTTTTTTTCCTGCTCATGAAGTAACTGCTCCACTTGAAGCTGTTCTGCTTTTTTCTGTTCTTCTGCCTTTACAAGCTTCTCTCTCTGAACAAGTGTCTCCTCTGCTTTTTTCAGTTCCTCTCCACAGGTTCTGATTTCTTTCTGCAGCCGTTCTTTTACCCACTCTGCATCTTCCAAATGATAGCCTGCATCTTTTTCCATCTGCTCTGCTTTTTTCTTCAGTCGCTCCAGTTGTTCTTTCAGGCTGCCTGCCATTGCACTGTAATTTCTGACATTTTTTTCTGCCTCATCCGCTGCCGCCTTCTTCTGATCTACGCTTTCTTTGGAAATTTCCTCGCTACATTTTTCTGCAAGAACCGGATGATGAACTGAACCACAGACCGGACATGCCATTCCTTCTTTCAGCCCTTCTGCAAGAATTCCTGCCTGCGTATCCAGGAACAGACGGAACTCTCTTTCGTATGCTTCTTTTACCGGAAGATAGTTTTCTCTTGCTTTCAAATAACGTCCGGTTGTAAATTCCAGCTTTTTCTGCAACGAGCTTTGTTCTTCTTTCGCCTCGATCAGCCGTTCTGCCTGGTTCAACTGTACAGTCAGATTATTCTTTTTCTGATACAGACTCAGACGGATCTCCCCGGCATCCCCGGATTTTTCTATCTCCTCTCCCATTTTTTTGAGCATTTCCTTCCGGTTATCCAGTTCTTCCTGCAACTGCCTCATTTTTTCTGTCAGTGCAGCTTCTTTTTTCATCCTCGTGCCATATGCATCTTTTGCAGATTCCAGCCGGTCTGCCTGTTCCTGCAGATTTGCAAGCTGTCCGCAATATTTCTCTCTCACTGCCTCCAAAGCTCCAAAACGATCCAGTTCTCTTTGAAGCTGCTCTTTTTGTGCAGTATGCTCCTGACACTTTTTCTGCACTTTTTCCAGTTCTTCTCCCAGCTTTTCCGCTTTCTGCCCCAGCGTTTCAATCCTCAGGATTCTTTCCATCCGTTCCCGGATTTTACGGATTTCTCCTTCCAGCTCTTCCGCCTTCCTTTGCAGTTCCGGATTCTTTTTCCGCTCTTCTTCCGCTTTCCCGGCTGCCTGCAGGAGCGGTTCTCTCTGCTCTTCCTGCAATCGCAGAGAAGACTCCAGTTCCTGCTTCTGCATACATTTCTGTAGTCTCTTTTCTGACTCTGAAATGCTTTCTTCCAGCACTTTTTCTTTCTGTTCAAGCTGCATCAGAAATTCTTTTTCTCTCTCCGTCAGTTCCAGTAACAGCTCCAGTCCTTCCACAACTCTTCCATCAAACCCGGACTTTTTCATCTCTTCCAGTTTCTCTGTGAGTTCTTCTGCCTCCTGTCCGTAACGGATTCCGTTCAGATACTGGCTGATACTTCTTCTCAGCTCATCATACTGCTTCCATTGCATTTTCACCGCATCTTTCAGCTTCAACTGAAGGCTCTGATATAATTCTGTATGGAACAACTGCCGGAAGATCTCTCCACGCTGTGCTGTTCCTGCCAGCAGAAGCTTCTGGAAATCTCCCTGTGCGATCATGGCGATCTGCGTGAACTGCCTGTAATCCAGTCCCAGAAGTTCCGTGACTGCCCTGGTGACTTCTTTCGCTTTCGTTACCGGCTGGCGTTCATCCGGGTACACCAGCGTGGCATCGGATTTTCTTACCGTATAACCCGTTCCCCTCTTTTTTCGTGCCAGATATTCAGGATTTCGTATCACCTGATAAGATTTTCCACGCCACGAGAAAAGAAACTCCACATACGTTTCTATCTCTTCCGCAGCATACTTACTGCGGAACATGGCTGAATCTCTGACCTGACCACTTGCCTCCCCGTACAGGGCAAAGGTGATCGCATCAAAAATTGTCGTTTTTCCTGCCCCTGTATCCCCGGTGATCAGATAGATTCCCTGTCCCCCGAGCTTTGTAAAATCAATCTCTGTCCTGTCTGCATATGGTCCAAATGCACTGATGACCAGTTTCTCAGGTTTCATCTGATCTCTCCTTTCATAGTTCATTCTCTTTCAGTTTCCCGATCAGTCCACTGACAAACTCTCTCTGTTCCTGTAACATGGGATGGTTATTCTGAAGTTCAAAAAATTCTTCAAAGTATTCCAGCTCACTTTTCTCTTCTGCCACCTGTGCCTCTGTGATCTCTTTTGCTTCTCTTGTCCTCTGATTATCATATTCTAATTGCATGAGGTTTGGATAGATCGTCCGCAACTTCTGCATTCCATCGACAACATCATCTTCATCCGTAAGAATAATCCTGACATAATCTTCTGTATTGGTATCTTCATAAAATTCCCTGGAAGAAACTTCCAGATAACTCCCCCTGATACTCCTCAGATCCCGGAGCGGTAAAAGACCGATCTCCCGGATCTCTGTTGTTCCTTTTTCTTTCAGTTCCACAACCGTCACTGACTTTTTCTGTCCACACTCGGAAAAAGAATATTTCAGTGGTGTTCCGCAATATCGCATTTTTCCATTTTTAAAATTCTGCGGACTGTGGATATGTCCCAGTGCTGTATAGTCAAACTCCTGAAATGTCTCTGCTGCGATCTGATCTACACCTCCGACCGAAACTTCTTCAGAATCGCATCTTGCCGCACCGGTTACAAACTGATGTGCAAGAAGCACGTTTCTCTTTGTCGGATCAATCTGCATATGCTTCACCGCACAGGAAACCGCATCCTGATAAGAAGTAATCTCTTCCTCAGGAAATACATGACGTACCACTGCCGGCTTCAAAAATGGAAGAAGATGGATCCACACTTCCCCATATTCATCTTTCATACAATATTTCACCGGTTCTCCATCATAGACCGGTGAAAAGATTACCTGGCTTTCCATCATTAGCTGCGAACCAAATGCCAGTCTTTCTGCCGAATCATGATTTCCACTGATCAGAAAAACCGGCACTTTTTTCTGTGCCAGAGAAGTCAAAAACCCGTCCAGAACCCTCACTGCATCTGAGGGCGGAACGGGTTTATCATAAATGTCACCGCAGATCAATACTGCATCCGGTGCTTCCTTCTCTATGATGGAGGTAATCTGATCTAAAATATATCTCTGATCTTCCAGCATGGAAAACTCGTTCACTCTTTTTCCAATATGCAGATCGGATAAATGAATCAGCTTCAAACTGCTACCTCCGTATTCTTTTTATTCTCTTTTATTTGTTCTTAACAGATTCTGTCTTCTTAACAGAGCGGATATTTTGCTGTAAGCTCAGCTACCATGGCTTTCGCTTTTTCTACATTATCTTCGCTCTCGATCACCATAGCGATGATCTCTGCGATCTTATCCATATCCTCTTCCTTCATGCCACGGGTCGTAACAGCCGGAGTTCCCAGTCTCACACCACTTGTCACAAACGGAGAACGTGGATCATTCGGGATTGTATTCTTATTGGCTGTCACATGAGCATCATCCAGACGCTTCTCCAGCTCTTTTCCGCTGATATCTGTACCGGACAGATCTACCAGCATCAGATGGTTATCTGTTCCTCCGGATACAATCTTGACATCACGCTTCTGTAATCCTTTGCAAAGTGCCTGTGCATTCTTTATAATCTGCTCCTGATACGTCTTAAATTCCGGCTTTAATGCCTCCTCAAAGCAGACTGCTTTTGCAGCAATCACATGCATCAGCG
>ERZ1673738.2671-NODE-2671-length-22136-cov-7.247679_pt1 | contig 22136 bp, 13 predicted proteins | sample MGYA00580198_ERZ1673738 | MGnify/ENA primary metagenome ERZ1673738 (study PRJEB41218, sample SAMN15661784) | gut metagenome | host: Homo sapiens | place: Canada: London | collected 2015-08-20/2019-03-30 | study: EMG produced TPA metagenomics assembly of...
CCAAAGTTCAGCACGTTGTGACGGACTTGTATTACTAAAAGAATCAGACGTATAAATATAAAAAGAAAGATTCACCGGCCAAAGTTGTTTCCCCATCTCTCCACCCGGAAGAATATAATCATTGTAATCATTAAAATAATTATGCAATGCCAATCCCTGCTGCCTGAGATTATTAAAACAGGCTGTTCCTCTTGCCTTTTCACGTGTTAAATTTAACACCGGCAATAAAAGAGCTGCCAAAATTGCAATAATGGAAATCGTAACCAGGAGCTCTATTAAGCTGAATGAATAAGAGAGGCAAGGGAAACGCTTGTAATGCCCCCCATTTGTCAAGGGCGGCATTACACGCTCTATCCCTCCTGTTCTACAATGTTTATTCTGAAACGGAAGAAAATTTTTCATTTCGATACCTCACTATAAGTAAAAGTCATTTTATGACCAGTTTGCCGAACCGTTCAGGCTGATGAAAACTGCCGAAGGTTGGACTCCAACATGTAGATTCAGCAGGAACCACAGTTTTGCGGACACGACAAAAATTAATACCCCAAATATCGCCGCGAAGTTCTGTTTTATCCGTCATGGAAGCAAACGGGAGCTTGACTTCGGCACTCCAGAAGTTCGAGCCGCGAAAAGTCCGAATTTCTTCTTTTGCCTCCCATTTCATTGATTTCGAGGCATATAAGAAACTCCTCACAGTTCCCAACGAGTTGAAAACCAACTGATAATATTTTTTCTCCTTATTTGGCGGAGCAATAAAAAGATCAATGCAGTTCTCCTCCCAAACAGGACTATCACAGCTTCGTCCAATATCCGCAATTTTACTGACAAACGGCTCCTCGCAATGGATCCCAATATAGAGATCATTCCCTACTATGGCAACACGGATATCCGCACCAACTTTCAGTTTCATTGCCTTTGAGTCCAATTCAATACGCTGGGGCAGTATATTTTCCCAAAAACTTTCATTCAACTTTCCATCAAGAACCGGTGGAGTTCCATAACGCTCAGCCGTTATATATTTACGGGACTGCGCAGCCATCATATATTTCAACATATTGCGGTCAGGCAATTTCGCAAAACGATTGTTTTTTATGACAGAATCCGTTTTACCATAAACATTGGCTGGGGGATTGCCTTGTTTTTTCAGAATCTCTTCTCTCCGGACAGCCAGATTATCAGCAACAGCAAGCAATTTCGGATCCGGCACAGAAGAAGCAATCAACGTGCAGGCAATATTGTACAATTCTACTGTTGCTTTACAATATTCAAGATTGTCAATCACTATTTGGAGTCGGGCTTTTTGTCCATGGTCTTTTGTTTTTTCCATCGCCATTCGAAGCTCCGGAAGCCATTTTTCAGCAAGTCCCTCATACACCTTTTTAAATATACGGGGGTAACGTTTAATATAACCAAGTGCAATATCCTCTTCCATAGTTTCTGCGGCAAATCCTGCCATACGTTTTTCAATGTCCGCAGTATAGGTTCTCATAACAGTTGCTCCTACGGAACCGTAACAATCACGCAAGGCATCCAAATATAATTTTTCCGGTTCAGACACCCCCCACGCGAATTTCAAATAAAGATAATTGTTCAAGCCGGAAGCAGAAAAACCAGTAGGATTGTTCATTAGAATGCCGGAAACATCAGCGGCATATAAATCATCAAAGAGCAATTTAATATTTCCATATTGATGGCAAGGCAGTTCCAGTCCGGTCATTCCCTCAGGAGTACAATAATAGTACAGCTTACTCAAGACTTTCCTCCATGCTTTCAAGTTCTTAAGATGTGCGACACGTCTTGCCGAATCATAATAACCGATACCGGTATCATTCAGAACTTCCATCACCGTAATGGAAGGATCAAGCCTGATTCCGCTTACAGCCTCATAATAGAAAGCATAAGCATTGATGCCAAATTTCTGTCCAGGCAACTCCTGCTTGACTCTATGGGCAACTTCATTGGCATATGTCATAATTCTGGTTGTCATGATTCTGGAACCATCAGGACGCAATCCGTCATCAAGCGAGATGCAATTTGCACATTCGCAAAAATTACCGCTGTCATTCGGGGTAAGACTTAACATCCATGGATGTTTCCAGCCTTTGCGCGAGTCAATCAGATTCTTTGCATATTGATCAAGTGCTTTTGGGTTTGTTGTACACATTTTTACGCCATAACCGCCTGGATCATCATTGCAACGGCGACCTTTAACCAGTGCAAACCAGTCCGGATGTTCTGCAAAGTATTTCCCCGCAGGAAAATCATGGCGCCAACTATGCCACCCACACCATGGTTCAACATTACCATGACGATTTCGGCGTAACCACAACTGTCCTTCCCGGATATTTTTTTCGGCTGTATTGCCAATTGGATATGGAATTACATATTGCATGATACGCAATTCCATACGAGGAGACTCAGAATAATTGAGTTCCTCTATAGACCATTTGTCCCGTTTCGGCACATACTCCCCCAATTCTCCCGGCATAAACCATCGAACACCAAGCTGTTTCTCTAAAAAATCACAGACTCCGTACCAAGTGCCGACATGTGCTCCTTCTGCTAAATGCGGTTCAAAGATTGCTCCTTCTGTATCATAACCGGAAATATAAATATCATTCCCCATAGTTCTGACAACAAAACTTTCCGGCTTATCCACAGGTAAAAAACCAAGCATAAAAGCGGGTCTTCCATTCTGTTCCCCGGTAATCGGCAGACAAGCACCGGTTGCCTTTCTGATGTATTCCTGAAGGTCATGGGCCGCATTCAATATACAAGGCGGACCTTTTCGATTCACCACAATACAATAATCACTTCTGCCGTCCTTGACGATTTCAAGCGTCTTCCCATAAATTGTCAATGTTCCCGCTAAAACCGACAAAATAAGAAATATCTTTTTCATGCATTCCCTCTTTTATTGAAAAATTAGTTTAATACCGCGATGCTCCGCATCGCAAAAAGAGAATCGCAGGACTTTCTCCTGCGGCAAGCCAACTGCGCAAGTCGGTCGCCGCAGGAGAAGTCTCCTGACACCCCGTATGCTCTGCATCGGGGGTTGTTCATTGAATTGCTTCCGGCAAAGGTTTTCCGGCAGAAAAAATCTTTTGTGCCTCGTCCATGGACAAAGGACGTTTGAACAATGCAATGTCATCAATCTGCCCATTAAGATAATAACTGGCTGCATAGCCGATGATAAAATCAATCGGCTCCGGATTAATTGCATAAGACGATGCTTTCTTGCTGGAGTATTTCCCATTAACAATAATCTCTGTGTTCATTGTTCCATCAGCATACTTCCAATTAAAAACAAAGTGATACCAGCCATCTGAAGGTTCCTGTTCAATATCCTTGAGTCCAAATCCAAGTGTAACGGTACTGTCCTTACCTTGATTCGCATCAAAAAAGCATCCATCCCAGACAGAAATCCATTTCAAATAGTTTGTTCCGAATTTGCCTTTTGCCTTCTCAGCCCAACGAACACTCAGCAAACCAATTTTTGAAACTTTAGAGTCTTTTTTGAGCCATGGGGCTTTTACCCAGCAGACAAATGCCCCTGAAGTTCTATCAAAAAGAGTCGGCGGTAAAACAATCCAATCAACGTTGCGCATCTTTCCCGGCGCATGATAAGTATTGGCAAAGGAAATTCCCTTGTCAAACATCAGCTGACTTAATGTAATTGCCTGTTCTGATCTGATTTTCAATGTAACACTATCTGATTTGGGAACCACTGCAATACTTGCCCGTTGCGGATTTACCGTAGCATTCAGTTCTGCAACAGTGACACTCCCCGCATCGGAATCAAGAGTTACCGTTATTTTTCCACTTCCGGCATAGATAAATGAAAGGCAGTTTTCACTGGATGGTCTGATTTGCGGAAACGGCAATGCAACAAAACCGTTGGCAGGCAACTCCAAGATATTGTCCTTCCCCTTCATGGTTACCCCTTCTCCAAGCACCATCTCTTTAGGATCCGCAAAATTACAAGTGCGGCGCTCAATTAAAAAGCTCTGCCCATATTTTCCTGGACGCAAACGAATGGAATTTAAAATCTTACAGCCATCCACCGGTGTTTGCATATCATCACATGAAAGATAAAATTTCAGTTCATTCTGCAGAGCATCGGCAAACAGCGGCAGTATGCCGAAAAGCATGGTGGCGACAAGGAAATTTTTTTTACTCTGTCTTTTCATTTCTTACTCCTCTTTTAGTGTTTGATTACCGTAATAAAAAATTATGATTATTTTTCCGGGACGACCTGATCCGCATGTTCCGCGATCCAGCGGCGCGTCCACTCCACTTCCGGGATTCCGAGATCCGCGATGCAGTTGGAACAGAAGATGATGCCTTCAATCTTTCCGTCCATGACATACCTCAGATAGACTTCGCATTGATGCTTCATCTGTTCCGGAGTCAGCGGCTTTGACTCTCCGTAATTCCACATGTAACATCCGGCAAAACGCCTTTTCCCCGGCGTCATTGTAATGACCGTGTCAAGATTCTCCACCAGACGCTCCAGAGTTTTTCCGCGCCATGTCCAGAACGTCACCACATCGCACTCCTCAAGATACGGCCTGACTTCCGGCGCTATCTCATGCGCATAAAGCACGACCCAGAGATCAAGACGCCGCCCGGTCTCATGGTGGAGCCGTTCCCGGAAAAGAGCAACGTCCGCCGGGGAGAAAAGCTCTCTGCGGCGCGCATTGAGAAAATCATCCAGCACTCCGCCCGTCACATTCGGGTATTTCCGCGCCTGGTCAAGAACCTCCTCCAGATCGCCGAGCTTTGCGTCGGTCCGCGATGAACCGCCGGAACCGACCACGGACCACACCACCTGCTTCAGGTGTTTCAGAGCTTCAGACTCCGGGTCAAAAGGCGGCGGGGGAAGATTTTCCATCACCACGCGGCAGCAGTTCGGAATTCCGAAGAATTCGCACCCCTCCGCCGGAGTCATGCGGTTGACTCCCGGAAGACGGTAGCGGTTGTTGCTCTCTCTGTGATGCGATCCCGGGGACTGTCCCCAGAGCCATAGCCTGTCACGAAGTGTCGCCATTGAAAAAAATCCTTATTTTGAAAAACTGACCTTTGCATTTTTAATTATAAATGATATTATTGTTTTGACAATACCATATTTCAGATATTTTGATGTCAAAAGCTAGAAAAACAGGCATATTCTACAGATTCTGCAAAAAAAGATGATCGACATTATCAGAAAAGCGAAAGTCGTAATGGAAGTTGCGCGGAAACAGGAACTGGACAGCTTCTGGCAGACCAGAAACTTCAATCCGATGCGTCTGATCATTCCGTTCACGCGCCTCTATTTTCCGCTTGCCGGAGAAGGTTACATGATGTATTCAGGGAAGCAATATCACCTGCGCCCCGGATTTCTCTTCCTGATCCCGCCCTATGCGCCGGTGGAGGTCTCCTGTCCGGAACGGCTTGTGAAATACTGGACGCATTTCAATGTGTTCATGGCGGATTCCGAGGTTGATCTGTTCAACATCGCAGACACGGTCAGCGAGCTTCCGGTGCCGGACGTGAAGGAATACTGCATTCTCTTTGAACATCTCACGAAGTGGTATCCGGTCTCATACTGCGAAAAGCAGTACCGTGTTCCCCCGCTTGCGGAATTCGAGGCACAGTCGGCGCTGCATCTTCTGCTGAAACCCTTTTACGAAAACATTCTTTCCAATGCTAAAAATCCGGACAGGGGCAATCTGCGCCTTGTCAAACTGCTGAACTACATTGAAAAACATCTGGATCGTGAACTGACTCTGAAACAACTTGCAGCTATCGTGCACCTGAACCCGACCTATCTCTCCAATCTGTTCAGTGAAAAATTCGGAATCTCCCTGATTCAATACTGCAACAACCGCCGGATCGTGCGCGCGACGGATCTCCTGATTCACACGGACTATTCCATCGAAGAAATCGCATGGCGGCAGGGGGCGGAAAGCACAGCCGCATTCTCCCGTCTTTTCAAACGGCACGTGGGCTGTTCTCCGATCCGGTTCCGCCAGCTCAAACAGGGCAGGAACGCCGGACCGGAGTCATGAATCCCGTCAACGATCTCCTTCGGAGGCTGTAAGTTCCATCTCAAGCACGGCGCCCGCATGGTGCAGGTCAAGAAAGCGGGTTTCTTTTTTACCGTGTTTCCAGTGAATACGGAGATTTTTCACGCCTGTCCCATGGAAACGGAGCCGCGCACTGTCTTCACTGACGGAAAGAATCTCGGTGTGAACCTCAAAATCCGGTTCAAGCGCCGCAAACGGAAGCAGGGTCAGAAGCAGAGGCACTCTTTCCTGCACCTGCGTCCGGAAAGAATACCCCGGTGTATGAATTCCGACCGTTTTTGCATTGGATTTCGTCCAGTCCGTATTCAGGAGCATCAGGCGCGAACAGCCGTTTTCCTCCTCCCAGCGGGTCCAGAAAACCTCCCCTGATGGATCATCCGCGTAGACCATTCCGCGATGCTCCGCGGCAAGCTTTGCAATCCACGACGCGGAAACCTTCTGGAGCCGCTCATGCCCCGGATACGCCCACGCCGTCAACAGATAGACCTGCCCTTTCCCGAGTTGATGCCGCACGACCAGCGGCTTGCCGTTCGCGGCGTCCCACGCGACAATTTCCGCTCCGGCAAGCTCCACCTCGGCAAGACGGCAGGGACCGTCCTCGTCCACAGAACGGCTGGGAAGCGCGGAAAGCTCCGGCTCGGGAAACGCCTCATGCCCCGCGGCGTTCCATTGTCCGCTGTATTCCCCGCCGGGACCGGCCACTCTGACTCCGCAGAGCTCGGAAAGATCGCCTCCGTTCCAGAGCGCAAGATCCTTCCAGTCGTGCAGGAAGTCGCGTTTCGTATGCGTGCTGAACTGCGGCAGCCCGGTAAAAAGAGTTCCGCCGTTTTCAACAAAACTGTACAATTTATCATAATCCCCGGCAATCATCGTGTTCCAGCCGAGATTCAGCAGCAATTCATACTGATTGAAATATCCGCTTTCCGCCTCCGCCGGCACTTCGTCGAAATCCCCGTAAGGCGTGCCGGAAAAGAAGAAGCGGCGGCGGTCGTAACGCTGGCGCAGCGGATGCGTGTTTGCGCCGGGCATCAGGACATCCAGAAGCTGGCGGCATTTTTCCGGCTGTCCGTGCCCCCATGCGGAATCGGAATTCCCGAACAGCCCCCACACCGAGTATTCGGGAGTCTGTTCCACATCACAGATAAAACCGTTGAACGGCGCCGCATAGCGTCCCTCAAGGAATGCGATATTGCGTTTGTTTTTTCCCGTCCGGGGATGCGTCCTGACGAAACGGTAAAAGTCGCGCGTCATATCGCGCTTGCCTTTTGTGAGAGCGTCATCCCAGCTCTGCCGCTCCTCCTTGAACAACTGGAACAGGCAGTCTTCTTCGTAAATCATCGACGCCCCCATCATCCACGGCTGAAAAAGCGAGAGGAAATACATGCCGAGATGCGTTTCAAAATAAGGCTGGACCGCGTGCTGGATCGCGATATGCACCCCCCACTCGCCGGAACCGAGCGATTCCGCCGCCGGACGCGCCTGCGAACAGAGATGCTGGGTATGCGGGACCATCGTCTCCGTGCGGATGAAATCGGCTCCCGCAAGGTAACAGTAACGGTGTCCGCCGGACGCATCCCCGAATGCCGCGCGGGGAGCAGCCTTATGAGCGCGGTCGATTTCAATCTTCAGATATTTGAGATAGTGCTCCATTGCCTCTTTCATGTCGCCGGAACTCCACGGCTCTTTCGGGTCGAATGCATAAACGGCTCCGGGCCATTCGTGTCTTCCGACGCTGTGCAGGGCATCACCTGCGGCTTTGACCAGTGCGCCGTCTTCAAAATCCGTCGCCGCCTCCACAACGATATGATGTTTCCGGCAGAATTCGCCCCAGCGCGCCATCAGTGCGGGATCGACGGGAACCGCCTCACGGGAATGCGGGTCTTTCCGCAGAAATGCGCGGAACACCACAAGATTGCCGAGACGGGTCCGCCATGTATAATCCAGCAGCCAGTCCATAAAACCGTTTCCATCATGCGGCACCACGGTCATATCATAACCGACCGTCACCCGCGGAGTTTCGTCCGCCAGCGCATAAACCGCCGGAATCACGCCGGAGGAATTGCCGGCTTCGACGACGGCATTCACTCCGGGACGGGATAAAGTGAACTCAAAATCATTCCAGCCGGGTTGAAGCACGCAATCCGCCGACCCGCCCTGCCAGCGGATCGTGACCTCATCCGGGCAGACCGCGAAAATGCGCCCGGTCAGCGGCTCATTGACCAATGCCCACGGAGGCAGGGAAAAATCCAGATGATTGTGCGTGCTCTGCTGGAGAATCAGACGGCTGAACAGCAGATAAAACTGCGGATTGCCGTTTCTGATCCCGAATGTATGCCTGCCCGGCGCCGCCTGGAAACGCACCCAGACATCTTCCAGCATCTGCATGAATTCATCATGTTCGCGGAAATAGTGGGCAAACTGCGCAACCTCCCTGCCGTCGCAGAAAAGAGTCATCGGGAAAGTGTCGTGAATCTGTCTCTCTTTCTCCGGCGTGTAACCGGGCGCCGCCATGCCGACGATATGCAGAATGTTTTCGACGAAATCCGCTTTCTTCTCCGGGATTTCCGCCTCGAATTCAAGTGTTTCGCCCGGCGCCAGCCATGCGGTGCGCATCCGCGCCCAGTCATGAACCGGAAGCGGAAGATCGTCCGCCTCCCAGACCTGCTGTCCGTCTTTCGGCGCGGGGCGGAACCAGAGATAATTTGTACGGGTCACGATCACATGGCATCCGAGATACTTCGGACCGACGGGAAATACGATCCTGCCGTTTTCGAGAATCTCTTTTGCGGAAAAATCGAATGTGCCGGAAAGCGTAGTCAGATGGAACGTCGCATTCTCATCCGCATCCGCCACGAAACGGACACCGGAAAGCCCCCTGCGCGTGCGGCTCTTCCACTTCGGTTCGGCGAGTTTCGTCTCATGCGCACAATGCCCGGGGCCATACCAGATGACCGGGTAGTCCAGTTGATAAGTTTCTTCGATCCTGCCACCATTGCAGTCCAACTGTCCATCCCAGAGATAGACGGGATGATAATGGCGGCGCGAATACAGATACTGGTATCCCCAGTCGATGCGGAAATCAAGTTTCATAAACTGTCCTCTCGAATTGATTGAATGATGTCATAATATGATGCGGCAGATCATTTTTTCAACCGTTCCGGCGGCGCACAGACAGAAAATAACCGATTATGAATCCACGATCCTGATACAAAACATGCAGTCCCGCCGGAGAATTGAATATACTGCCGGTCTTTCCGCGAAAGAAGGCGCCGCAGTATGGAAATCAGCTTTTTGAATAAATTTTTCCGTTTTCTTTCGAAAAGGGGCTTGACGGAATATGGTACTAACTTTTATAATTTTGATACCAGACAGCCGGAATTGAAATTTTCATCAAGGGATAAACCATGAATTCAAATGCCAAGAACAGCAGACTGTATGAAAAGCTGAAAGAAGATATTCTCAGCGGAAGTTGTCAGCCCGGATTTCGCTTCCCGGCGGAAATTCCTTATGCGAAAAAGCTTGGCGTTTCACGCAACACGCTCCGCACCGCGTTGAAATGGCTCGAAGAAGAAAACCTGATCGTCAGAGGACGCGGAAAAGGAACTTTCGTCAATCCCGGTTGCGGATATGAAAAACGCAGGCGTTATATGCTCCTGCTCGATGCCGCTCCACCCGCGCCTTATACGGAACATATCATCCCGCAGATCATGCTCGGAATCGAACAGGCGCTCCATGATCGCGATATTGAACTGGAACACTGTTCCTATGAACACCTCGACTCGATGGAACACAACGAGATCATGGAAATGATCCGGCGGCGCAGAATTTCCGGCATCCTGTGGAAATCCAGCGCCTTTCTGGGAAATGAGAAAGTCTTCCTTGCCCTGAAAAGCCTGCCGGTTCCCGTCGTCCTGCTCTACTGTCAGCCGGAAGACTACCGGGTCACCGGCTGGGCGGCAATTCCGCAGAACACCCGCAATGCCTGGTGCGAGGCGCTGCGTTATCTTCAGGGCTGCGGGCATACCAGAATCGGGATCGTCAACACGGATGTCCCCGGATTGATCCGTCATGAGTTCAACCCGGAAGAATACGCGCGAATTCTCTGCTCCATGGGGCTGGACCCTGATCCCCGGCTGATCGTTACTGCGCAACTGACGGACCGTTCCGTGGAGGAAAATCTGAGCCGTCTTTTCCGGATGCAGGAGCCGCCGACGGCGCTTCTCTGCTACTCCGACTACTGGGCTCCCGCCGTTTACCGGGCATTGAGGAAGCTGCACTTGAAAATTCCGGACGACATTGCCGTCATGGGATACTGCGGCACGCCGAACAGCGCTTATATGAATCCGCCTCTTTCCACCGTTGCGGTAGGCTACCGGGAAATCGGAAGCAACGGAATCAGGATTCTGGACGAGGCGGATCAGTGGTTCTGCCCCGGAGCGCCGGAACACTCTCTCCCGCCGTTCAGCCCCGCCCCCTACCGCATTATCGAACGGCAGAGCACAAACCGCAGACAAATGGATGACAAGTTCTTAAAATAACAAGAGGAAAGGAATCATCATGAAATTTCTGTTTTCAGCACTTCTGGTGTTTTTTCTCGCCGTGCTGTCCGCCGGGGAAATCACACTCGACAAAGAATGGCGGATCGTTCTTCCCGTTTCCGGAAAAGATCCAGCCATGGAACGGCATCTGCGCAGCAGCGCGCTTCTGCTCCGGGACTCCGTGAAACGCGCCGCCGGGCTTGAGCTTCCGATTGTGACGGAGGATCAGGCGCGGCAGGGGAGAAAACGGCTTTTCATTGGCGGCGCGAACGCCCCGAAAACAACAGGGATCGCACTTGCCCCGGAAAACTTATGGGAATATGCGATCGTCGCCGCAGACAATGATCTCTATCTGTTCGGCAATGACAGACGCTGGCGGAAAGACGGCTCCTATGACGCATTTACGCTGGGCACCGTAAAAGCGGTCACGAGTTTTCTGGAGCAGTTCTGCGGCACGGATTTTCTCTATCCCGGAAACGATGGAATTGCCGTCAGGAAATTGCAGAAGATCAGCGTCCCGGACAATCTGCGGATTCAGAAAGTGCCGCAAATTCTTTACGGAATCGGGCGCCGTCAGGAGATGTTTTACGATATTGCCAACAATATGTTTCCCGCGCCGTGGTACGGCACATACGGCGGACATTCCCACAACATCGCCATTCCGGCGGCGAAATATGCAAAGGAGCACCCCGAATATTTCGCTCTCATCAAGGGGAAACGCGACTTGAATCCGCGATATCCGGCATACTGCCTTTCCAGGCCTGAAGTGCAGGAACTCATTTACCGGGAGCTCCTGCAACACGCGGACAAAGGGTATGAGATGGTTCAGTTGGCGCAGAGCGACGGTTTCCGAGGCTGTGAATGCGAAGACTGCCGGAAACTTTACGGTGTATCCTCATGGGGCGAAAAACTCTGGATCATGCACGCGAAAATGGCGGAACGCTTCGCAAAGGACCGTCCCGGAAAGCTGGTTCATATCATTGCCTACGGCCCGACCCGGACACCGCCCCAGACGTTCCGCAAATTTCCCGATAACATCGTAATCGAACTGGCTCCGTATACCCCGGAAATCCGGAAACGCTGGAAATGGCATTCGGTCAAAAACGGCTTCACAGCCTATCTTTACAACTGGGGGTATTACCATACCGAAGGCTTTACGCCGAAAGCCTCCTCTGAATTTCTTACCGCTCAGGCGGCGGATTTCCGGCGCGACCGGATCAGAGGGATTTACTTCTGCGGCTTCGGAGAACTGTTCGGGCTTGAGGGTCCCGCTTATTATCAATATCTGAAACAGCTCGAAGACCCGACGCTGAAAGCGGAAACACTGCGCCGGCGCTATTGTCAGGGGCTCTTCGGCGACGCCGCTCCGGAAATGGAAAAATTCTACAATCTGATCGACAGCCGCCTGCAATTCGATGTTCCCGGCAGGTTTCAGGACTGGAACGCGCCGGCTCTCGTCATGAACCGGAGAAGCAGCAGAGACTTTGGAGAACCGTTAAGGCTTCTGCAGGTCCGCTGGACGCCTGAAGTCATTGCGGAGCTCGACAGGACATTGACGGCGGCGGAAAAGAAGAATCAGTCGCGGCAGATCAAAGACGCACGGTTGGAGTTTGACTATCTGAAACGGACTGCGGCAGTCGCTTCCGGATATGCGGAAGTCCTTCGGACAAACAATTCCGCGGACAGCATTTCCCTGTTGAAAGCCGTCGATGCGCGCAACCGTTTCATTCAGACACCGCGCCCGAAATCGCTTCCCGCGCATTTCAGCGGAGTACCGGATGCGGTGCTGAAGGCGGGCGGGCGCATGATGGGGCTCCTCCCCATGCCGTTCACTCTGGACGCCGAATGGCTGCTCAAGGAAAACGTGCCGCTTGCGGGGCGAATGATTGAGGCGGGAAAGGAACGTTCCGGGCAGCAGGTTTTTGCTCCGGCAAACGCGTCGGACAACGCAACGGATTACAGAAACATCCGCGCAAGAATCAGCTGCCGCCGCGACGATGCGTTTTTATACGTCACATTCCATTTCGATCGGCTGAAACAGGAGGAGATCATGAATGACGGGATTCAAGTCTATCTCGGACTTCCCCGCCAGCCGGAGACATGGAAAAAAGTATTTGTCAGCATTAAATCGACAAGCGCCGCCTGCTCAAGACTGGTCAAGACCGGCAGAGACAATAACGGTCAGGGGAATATTTATGAACCGGTTCCGGTAAAACAGCGTGCGCGCATGACGGCTCCCGCTCCGGGCTGTAAAGAGGCGTCCGTCGAGATTGCCGTTCCATTCTCATGGTTCGGTAAAACTCCGCAGAAAGGAGAAAAATGGCTCTTCAACGCGGCATATCAACGGAACCGGCGCTATACAATCTGGCAGTACAACCTTGAACAGAAAAGCTGGCGCAATGCGCTGGATGCGTTTGGAACAATCATATTTCAATGAACTGCCCCGCAAACAGCGGAGTATCGGAAAACTCAAACAATAAAAAGGAATTTTCATGAAACTGATTTGTCTGTTGTCCGTTCTGTTTCTTCTTTCGGGATTGCCCGCAGGGGAACTGATGCTGGCGGAGAAAGGGAAAAGCCGTTATCAAATCGTTCTCCCGGATCATTTTTATGACGCCGGGGTCCGGCGTTGCGTAAACGCCGCGGCAAAGGAACTGGCGAAAGCATTCAAAGCGGGCGCCGGCGCGGAAATCGCCGTCGTATCCGAGAAGAATGCGGGGAACTGCCCCGGAATCTATCTCGGCAATACGGAAAAATTGCGGAAACTGGGGATCGATGTTGCCGGCTTCAAGGATTTCGAGGCGTTGATTTTCGTGCATGACGGCAATGTTTTCATCGCCGGAAATGACCGTCATGGAAAATGGAAAAAAGGCAATGACTCTTATCACCGTTATCTGCTCGGCACGGTCAAAGGAGTCGTTGCATTTATGGAGGATTATCTTCATGTGCGTTTCCTGATGCCGGGAGAGATCGGAACGGAAATCCCGGAAATTTCCAGGGTTGTTGTTTCCGACCGCCTGAACCGGAGGATTACGCCGCCGCTCCGTTTTGCTGTCGGACGCCATTTCACGATGATGTATGATTATGCGAACAACAATTACGGTTACGGTTCCTTCCATATTTACGGGGGGCACTCCTATTATGATGCGATTCCTGTGAAAAAATATGCGAAAACGCATCCCGGGTATTTTTCGCTGGCAGGCGGCAGACGCCTGACAAATGCCGTGTATTTCGGGCATTGCATCTCGAACCCCGAAGTTCAGAAACTCGTTTATGCGGAAATCCTGAAACGCCTTGACGACGGCGCGGATACCGTGGAAGTGGGGGTCACGGACGGCTATGTCCCATGCGAATGCGCCTCCTGCCGGGCTTTCGGCAATGTTTCCGATCCAGGCGAAAAACTCTGGATTCTTCACCGGGAAATGGCGGAAAGACTGCGGAAAGACCGTCCGGGCAGAAAGCTGATGCTGATCGCCTACTCTCCGACGCGCAGGCCGCCGCAGACATTTCATGAATTTCCTGAAAACGTCATGATTGAACTCGCTGACAGTTCTCCGGAATCGTTCGACGCATGGAGGAAAATCAAAGTCCCGCAGGGATTCAGCGTCTATCTTTACAACTGGGGTCAATACAACCCCGGCGGATTGACGCCGAAAACAAGCCCCGCTTTCTGTGCGGAACAGGTCAGGTTTTTCATGCGGAATCAGGTCAAAGGAATTTACCGGTGCGGTTTCGGGGAACTGTTCGGACTCGAAGGACCGGCATATTATGTCTTCGGCAAAATTTTCGATGATCCGGAAAAGAGTGCCAAAGAGCTTCTGGCGGACTACTGCCGGAACGCATTCCGGGAAGCCGCATTTCCCATGCATGTCTTTTACGAAAATCTGTATCAGAGACTCGACATGATCCCGCATCCGGATTACAGAAACTCCGAGGCGTTCGTTTCCAGGCCGATGACTCTGCTTCCGCTTCTCTACTCGTGGGATCTGCTTGCGACCATGGGGAAAAATCTGGCGGAGGCGGAGACGAAAGCCGTCAGCCCCAAAGTGAAAAAACGCTTGGAGCTGGTCCGGCTTGAATTCAATTACCTGAACAATCTTGCCTCCGTCATTCACCTTTACAACGCCTACAAAATCAGTCCGTCACAGGCGCTTTTCGAGCCGCTTGCAAGGAAGATAGAAGAACGCAATTCCATGATCGACTCCCTCTATGCGCCGGACGGCTCCGTCCGTCCCTTCTCCGGCTGGCAGGAGATCCGTCCTTTCGGCGGAGACACCAGAATGCGGCTCAAGGCCAACGGGAGGATGCGGGCAATTCTTCACTCTCCTTTCACATGGGACATCACCAGTCTCCGGGCAAATAAAATCCTGCCCGGTTTCGGAAATAAATCATTGAAAATCTTCCGTGCAGACGGTCCGGTTTCCGGACATGACTTCAGCAGGGGAGAATGGCAAAAAGCGCCGTGGCACGATCTTGCGGGAATTCAGATGGGAAAGATTCACGACCGGACGCGATTCAAAATTCTGTATGACGCCGGCAATCTTTATATCGGCATTGAAACGGATTTGAATGAAACACGGGAGTTCAAACCTTACGGCCGCGACGGTTCCTGCTGGAACGCGGACTGTCTGGAACTCATCCTTGACCCGTGGGGAACCCGCGAGAAATATTTCCACCTGATCTTCAATCCGGCAAAGGACTCCTGTTATGATGCGGCATTCGGCATGATTACGGACCCCCTGCATCCGCAGTTCAACGGCATGGATGTCTCCTGGAATGGAAAATGGACTTATTCCAATGTAAGAAAAAACGGAAAATGGCTTGCAATGGTCACGGTTCCCTTTGATGCGCTCGGAGTAAAGGCGCCGCGGCAGGGAACAGTCTGGACCATGAACATCGGGCGGGAATCCTACACTGTTCCGAACAAAGACAATACCCCGGAATTATCACTCTGGACGCCGAGTCTTGAGAGCGGGGATTTTCATGACAGGAACTCATTCGGCGAAGCGGTCTTTCAATAAATTAAACAAGGGAAAAAACAATGAAAAAGCATATGCAAAAAACTCTCCGCCCCGCAGCTTCCATCCTTTCCCGTCCGGCTTCCCGCTTCGGGAAAGCAGTCAATCCGCGCCCTGCCTTACTTTCTCCTTCTTCATTCAAATGTTCTCTTGTTCAATTGTTCAAATGTTCTCTTGTTCAATTGTTCAAATATTTTTCTACTTCTTCCTTCCGTGTTCCCTGTTCAAATGTTCTTCCTTCGAGGGTAGAAATGAAAATTTTTACCCTTATAGAGCTCCTCATCGTCGTAGCGATCATCGCGATTCTGGCGGGAATGCTCCTGCCGGCTTTGAATGCGGCGCGGGACAAGGCAAAAGCCATTCAGTGTTCCGGCAATTTCAGCAGTATCGGCAAGGCTGCCATGATGTATGCCGCCGACTGGCATGATTACCTGCCGCCGGGAAGCAACGGCGACAATTCCTCTGATCCGAACAGGAAACGACTCTGGGGAACCGGGAACACCGGAGCGATCGCGGAATATCTCAATTGCGTCAACGATCCGATATTGATAGGATATGTCGACTGGCCGCTGCGTTCAAAGCTCGCATGTCCCGCCGACAGCAAGCAGACGGATCACTACACGCTCGGCTACAACATGCAACTGAACAATCAGGTTTACAGAAAGGAAAACGGAATTCACAAGCTGGGACGCTGGAAACAGCCAACCCGGACAATGCTCGCACTGGATGCGGAAACAAGTGAAGTCCAGTATAATCAAACATTGATCTACCGGCATAACACCAGAACAAATGTACTTTTCGGAGACGCCCACGTCATCACACTGAGAAACGGGCAGATCCCGCATAACAAGTCCGGCGAACCGGGATACCGCGCAGATGGATGGAGATCCTATTTCTGGTGGCCGTTCCAGATCGGCGACACAGCATTGGTCCAACATGACAGTTATTAAGCATAACACCGGAATGCGGAATTTCGTTTGAAGCGAAATATAACGCTCCGGCTCCGGCGGAGAACAACAATGTCCCCCGCCGGTTGTTTAACATAAATTCATGCAGTGTTTTCCCGGAGTCAGAACCTGTTTCCGGAAGATTCCTCTGGTTCCTTCCGGAACGGCAAGTTCCATCCTGCCATTCTGAATTTCAAGTTCAATCGGACCGTGTTTCGTAGGTTGACGCAGGGAAACGGAGCTCAGGGAGGCGATCTGCGGATTCACATCGAACATCCCGAAGCCGGGCGAAAGCGGGCGAATCCCGCAAAGCCCGCGCGGAATGATGTTCGCGGGAGCCGCGCCCCACGCATGATTCCAGTCCTGATTCGGTTTGAGGGAGTCGTCCCACGCCTCCATGGTGATCGTTGCACCCTTGTCGAGCATGTTTTGCCAGCTGCGCAGACCGCCGCCGGCCATCAGCGCGAGCGCATGGTCCGCAAGCCCGCACCGGTAACACGCTTCCAGAAGGAACTGCGCACCGTAGACACTGCACGCCATGCCTCCGGAACGGATCACGGAAACCAGCGCCGGATATTCCGCGGCGTCCGCAACGCCGAAACGGATCGCGAACATTGCGCTGTGAAGCGAGGTATGCGTGGAGCCCGGATGATCGACGAACAGCCCGTTTTTCAGCATGGAACCGCGGATCGCCTGTTTTACTTCCGCCGCACGCCTGAGATACCATTCCTCGCGGGAGAGCTCATACATTGCAAGCAGCGCTCCGTAATGATAGCAGTTCGGAACCAGATTCACTTCTCCGAACTCATATCCGTCACGTTCCCCGACGGGCCAGTCCACAATGTCCCTGACATCCTGAGTCCCGCGGATCAGCAGATCGGTCCCCGCATGATTCAGCAGGAGTTTCTCTTTCAGCTCCGGCATCCAGCGCCTGATTGATTCCTCATCGCCGGAATAAAGAGCATAATCCCGTGCAAGAAGCACGGTGATGAGCCGCCATTCCGTGGGCCAGGTGGGATGCCCGAAGAAATATTCGATTGTCCGCCGCGCCATGTCATAACCGGCGTCACAGCAGAAATGTCCGAGCTGGTTGATGTAGGCGTCGCCCTCGTAGGGCAGACGTTCCCGCTCGCCGTCAACATACATCCCGAATGCAGTGGTCGCCTTGATCGAATACTTGCAGAACTCCCAGATTCTGTTCAGACGTTCATCGGAACACCTGAAATCAGCCGCGTTGTCGTCAAACGGAGCGAAAACGGCATGGCGAACCGCCTTGAAAGCTCCGGAATACCCGCGGATTTCGGCATAACGGAACGGAGCGATTTCCCCGCCCGCCTCCTCCGGCGGATAACACTTCGGCAGAGCGGGATTCGGGGCGACATGCGGCGGAATCTCGAACCGGTAAGTATGCGTCCCCTCTCTCAGAATCAGGTTCATTTTCCTGAAACAGCGGAACCCGCCGGGATCGCGGTTTATCCTGCCGTCCCTGATGACTTCTCCGATTGCGAGTTCCACTTCCTCCCCGCCTTTTCCCGTCAACTCGACCTCCAGCCACCCGAAAGCATCCTTCCCGAAATCAACGGTTTGAATTTCTTCTCTGCACTCCTGCACGGAGACCACTTGTTCTTCAATCATATAAAACACCTTTAACCCAAATTGTTTTCATCGGCAAACGGAATCAGCGGGACTTCAAGGTCTTTCCATCCCATGTATAACAGAAGTTCCGGCCGACATACCAGACGGTATCAGATCCGCACTTCTTTGCTTCGGCAGTGGCAAGTTTTTCCCAGACCGTCTTCAGCTTGTCCGTAACGACTTCCCATTTTCCGTCGCAAAAAACCAATGCGCCATCTTCCGGACTGATCGGCGGCAGCTTTGCGGCGGAAAGTTTTTCCAACGCCGTTTTCTGTTCTGAATCCAGCAATCCGGGCAGTGGAATGACAACATGCTGAAACTTCCTTCCCATGTTCAGATAATCGGAAAATGTAATGAATACGGCATCGCGCCCGGTTCTCATGACTGTATCGCGAATCGTTCCGGCAAAATCGGCAACCAGTTTCTGCGGCAGGCGCCAGCTTTTCGTCCAGCTTGTATAACTGAGGACCAGCGCAAGTTGTCCCGGCGCACCAATGCAGTTCGGCTTGAGTTTGGAAACCAGGTAATTATCCTCAACAATCGTACGAACCATCTCGGGAGACGCATAGGCATCAACTTCATGATGGAGTGCCAGATAGCGAACCAGTGCTCCGTGGGAAGCACCTAACAATCGTATTCTCCGATTCGTGATTACGGAATCATAAAAGGAAAAAACCGTCTTACCGGACGAGTCGGAAAAATGAGGAGACCGGTAATTACGGATATCATTTTCTCCAATGGGAAGAATCTTGTGAAGCCGCGCACTGTCAATTGGATTCATAAATGCATGACTCTGTTTTTCTCCTCTGAGATTGTAGGAAAATGGGGCGGACAGCAGATCAAGAGGAGCCTCATTCAACACTTTTTCTATTCCAAGATGACCGGAAAAAAGAAGACGGCGGAAGTTTCCGGAATACTCCATTCCATACCCATAATATACACCGAAAGTAAATCGTTCTCCGAAACGCTTTTTGAATTCTTTGGCAAAAAAGATCAGATTCCCGGCATGACGTTCTGCGGTAAAACGAAAGAAGAGATCGCGAATCTTTGCATATTCCGGAGAATTTGTACGGAAAGGGTATTCCAGCGCGGGATGCGGCAGCCTGATCTCTCCGGGAAGGCGTTTTGCCTTCTGGTAAGCTAGAAATGCCTTCTGCGCAACTGGCGAACAGTCATACTCTCCAACATCTTCTCCCCATAATTGAAATTCGCCGCCTCGAAATCCCATAAGTATGACACCTGAAACCGCTTTCCCCGCAGGACGTGCAGCAAGTGTTTCAAGAGTGTCGCCAACTGCCTTGATCGCATCCTTGCGCCATTGCTCAGAACAATAGGATTGCAGACCGAAGCGTTCCTTATTGGAACGGAAGACATCGTCCTGATGAGTTGCAATCCACCAGCTGGGGGCATCAATGCGAAACTTGAGCAGGACACTGGCACAAGGATCATTCTCCAATATTTCCAGCAACTGCTGTTCGCATTGGGCTGTATCATATCCACCGGAACTTTTCCATTGCCCGGTCGTAAGTAAGAGTTCATAAAGATGTCCTCCCGTGCGGCTCCAGGAGCGGAAATGTTCCGGACACGGAGTATCCGTACTGTAAATAAAAAGCGATTGTGTATATTCCGGTGTTTTCAAAAGGTTGGACTCAGAAGGCTTCGGTAAACGTCTTCCGGCATTTTGGACTGAGGAGCCGGAAGCAATGGAAATATTCCCACATGGAATGACAAAATTATCGCATATAATGGTCGCGTTATATTGTCCTGGATAGGCAAATTTGGAAACGGGGAGTTCGACAAACAGTTTACGGATTCTTTTTTCCAACCGCACTACAGGCGGCAACCCCGCAATTGGAACTTTTTTGCCGGCACTGTCTCTGAATTGCAATTTAAACTGCTTTGGCTGCATACTTTCCAGTTCCTCAGGTAAGGGAAAAACGTATTTCAAAATTTCTCCGGGGGCAATGTTGTTGACAATCTCTGTTGCTTTAAGATTCAATAAACTCGGGTAACTTATCTTATGAAAAGGCAAGTTTCCCCATGGCGCAACAGGAACTTTACCGATAACAGCAAGTTCTGTTTCTTTTTTTTCATCCGGTCGGAAAATCCGCCAGGAAGAATCGGAAACTATAGACGACAATTTCCCATTGCTTTCCTGAATAAGCCCCTGCAATATCAACCCACCCAGTCCATCATAATTAAGGACATTGACAGTGAATGTATTGGAACCTTTATGAAGATACTGGGTAATGTCATAAATTTCCACGTCCTGCCAGTGAGCATCGCTTCCAACAGTTTTTCCATTTACAGAAAGGACATAAGCATTATCCGCCGTTAATTGCAAAAAAGCCGATGTTACCGTGTCTTCAATTATCATCTCTTTGGTGAAGCCAATCCGGGGTAATCCGGGATCAGCCTTCAGCCAGATCCATTCTGCCATCCACTTCTCAGCAGCTGGATGCTGAAGTGACTTGGCTTTGACTCTTTCAGGCTCCAATAATTTACCCTTGACCAGTTTTGGTGCTGCAAAGTGGGCATCCCCTGCACCATTCAATCCGACACCAATCCGTAAATATGCAGAATTTTCAGGGACTTTGAATGTTTTCTGCAAGATTGTTGAACTGACTGTTCCGGCAGGAGTTTTGAGAAAAAGCAAAGCCTTCGGAACATTGTTGGAATCAAAGCTGTAAATCTCCACAGACAACCCCTGCCTGGAAGTTCCTGCCGCACGAACCTGAAACGTATATTCTCCCGGCGGAACCTTCGGCATACTTCTATAATAGGCATAACCGGAATCGGAAGATATAGTCACATGGAAAGCCGGACTTCCATTCAGTTCGGAAATTGAAAACGCTGCCTGCGCGGCGGCATTGCGGGCAGTTTTCCATTCGGTTCCGACGGGGGGAAGCAGATTGTCAACTGCAACCGCAACGGATGCCGTCAGGCAAATGACTGAAATCAAAATAAATCTCATTGGTCTTCTCCTGTAAAAATTAATCTTTTATACGTGTCATCATCTTATCCGCAAGTGTCGTAGCAGGATTTCCATTGCCTGCCAGTTCCGAATACCGTCGACAGACCACCGAACCATTGGCAAGAAGAAAATTCACTCCTTTATTATGCGGCCAGCTGTATGTGGGATAAGCCGCACCGCCGGGAAAACCGTTCCATGTCCACTTGCCTCCTCCCAAATAACATTGTGCAGCAGCATCTCCAATGACGATCGTATCTGTAGCGACTGAATTCATCTTCAGAAACGGCACATGTTCCGCATTATTACAGTCATCAGGAGCCAATCCACCCTTATATCCATTGTAACCGTAATGCGTAAAAGAATCGTTTAAATTCTTACCGTCAGGACGGTATTTCGTTCCCGGACATTCCAGAATCGTCCCCTTATAACTGACCGTGACCCGTTTCTCCAAAGAATAGAACCAAGTACCAGACTTTGAGGCATAAGAAAGATTCACATATCCACCAAGAATGCTGGCCCCATACCATACATACGGAAAAGGATTCAGATTACCGGGATTCGGAATACTGCACGCATTAATGTACCCGTCATAATCATTCTGATACATGTTCCATGCCGTTCCCCACTGTTTCAAATTACCGGTGCATTTAATCGCATGGGCTTTGCTTTTCGCCTGATTTAATGCAGGCAGCAGCATACCCGCCAGAATTGCAATGATCGCAATCACGACGAGGAGCTCCACCAAGGTAAAAATTGATTTCCTGTCTGCCATTTTTCTCCTCTCACTTATTTTTGCCGATTTTCATTAAAAAACTCCTGATTCTTTCTTTGTTACTTATTATAATAGAAAAAGAAGAAAAAACCTTGATTATTGTATCATAAATAGCTATATTTGTATTAAATAACGCCGTGTGCAAGTTTTTTAACAAAAAATCCGTTCAAATTGTAGAAGC
>ERZ1673738.2672-NODE-2672-length-22134-cov-8.063680_pt1 | contig 22134 bp, 17 predicted proteins | sample MGYA00580198_ERZ1673738 | MGnify/ENA primary metagenome ERZ1673738 (study PRJEB41218, sample SAMN15661784) | gut metagenome | host: Homo sapiens | place: Canada: London | collected 2015-08-20/2019-03-30 | study: EMG produced TPA metagenomics assembly of...
CCTTGACGGAGCCGACTTTTTCCGATACCATAATACCGAAAAATAAAATCGAAAAATTTCAATAATAATTTTATTCGCTTATCGGCACAAACGTTTTCATAAATCGTTTCAACAAGAATGCGCAAAAATACGGGAAAGTGTATATCTGCTCGCTGTAGCCGATATTATTTGCAGACAGTTTGAAACCATAGGCAATATCTGGATATTTTTCCGAAGAAATCAGCGTTCTTAAGGATTTGGAGCGACCGCCTTTTGCTTTTACTTCTACCGGTATCAGGTTGTCTGCCGAACGGATGAAAAAGTCTTCTTCAAGCGTTGCGTTTTCTTTTTTGTAATAGTAAAGTTTATATCCGGCTTTAACCAATGCCTCGCCGACAATATTTTCGTATAGAGCGCCTTTATATACTCCGAGATTTTTATTCGCACGCAAATCTTCTTGTGATTCTTCGTCCAGTAGAGAAACAAGCAAACCCGTATCGCAGAAATACAACTTGAATTTGTCGGTGTCGCAATTTCCTGAAAGCGGCAGTTCAACATCGCTTAAACAGTAGCAGACGTTGACGATACCGGCATCTACAAGCCATTCAGCGCAACCGCGATAATCACGGAATCTTGCATCTTTATCGATTTTTGAAATCTGAAATTTTTTGTTTTCTTTGGCAAGTTGAGATGCAATACTGTTGAAAACGTTCAGTATTCTTGTCTGGTCAATGCCTTGAGCGTATTTTCTTATATCTTCCTTGTAATCGGCTATAAGTTGATGTTGCGTGTCGAGCGAGCCTTCAAACGTTCCTTTTTCAATATAATCTTTCACAACGGCAGGCATACCGCCGAGAACCACATAATCGAGAAAAATTCCGTGATAAACGGACAATTCTAGTTCGTTAAACGGGGTAAATGTTTTCATATGCGAAAGCATATCTTCTACTGTATCGTCATTGTAGCCCTTTGCCCACAAAAACTCTTCAAAATCCATAGAATACATCTCATAGTCGGTCTTGTATCCCACACTGTTGCTCTCAATTTTTTTGTAATTTACTCCGAGCATGGAGCCGCTGCAAATCACGTCGAACCGTCCGTCTTCCTTAAAAAACTTCAAAGACGTAGCAATATCCGGAAACTCGGTTATTTCGTCGAAAAAAATCAATGTTTTGCCGTCAATAAACTTTTTGGAAGGATCTAACAACGAAATATTTTTTACAATCGCCGAAGCGGTATATCCGTCTACGGTGATTTTTTTATACTTTTCGTCTTTTACAAAGTTGATTTCGATAAAACTTTCGTAGCCCGCTATTTTTGTAAAATGCCTGATGGATTCCGTTTTTCCTATTTGGCGACATCCCTTTACTATTAAAGGCTTTCTGTTTTCATCTTCTTTCCACTTCAAAAGAAAATCGTCTATTTTTCGTTTTAAGTAGGTCGTTTCCATAAAACCCTCCCGATACTTTTGCAGATATTATATCAAATAAAAAAGCCAAAGTCAAGCCGTACGCACGTTTTAATAGCCAATAAGCAAATTTTTCTCACATTTTAATAGCGAATTTCGATTTTAATCTACACGTTTTCCGTTTCACTTAATTTTTATGGTAAATTAGCCATAAAAATTAAACAGATTACGGTACAGCCGTTTGGTTTTTCTTGTCGAAACTGAGCGGCTTTTTGTCGTGGTTTTTATTCGGTTTGTATAGATTGTTTGCGGTATATATCCAAAAGTTCACGGTCGCAACCCGAAATACTTGGTAAAGTCTGTTACATTTAGTTTTTCTTTCGTGTATGCTGTTTTCGCAAAACAAAAACATCACATCGAAGTTACTCGGCGGTTACACCAAGGTTACTGCGGCATCACAAACTGGAACATTTCCGTCACGCCGATGTTCTGGTAATCGGTAAAATCGCGGTGTAAAATTTTATCGTAAAAAGTTTTTAGATGTCGCAAAGATTTTGCGAGTTCGTCTTTTAGAATAAATACAAAAGTTGTTGAAAAATTATTTAATCACGACAAAAGGTGTCGTATTGCAGTCCTAAAATTTCATCAAGAAAATTTTCAAACAGGACAAAAACTGTCCGGTTTGACTGCTAAGATACGACTACAAAAAAATTCTAATCCGTGCAAAAACTGCATGGTGACAGAAGTAAACTTTTCTCAAAAAGATTTTTAATTGGGACAAAAGGTGTCCCATAAGGGGCTTACACTTTTTGCAAGATAAATTTTTAATTGTTGCAAAGCTTGCAACGGTTAAAAATTACACTAAAATTACGAAACAAACGGGAGACGATTAAATGAACGAACAATACCAGAAAGTCGCATACATAGGGCTGAGAAGAAAAGACGGCAGTTACGCAGTCAATATTCCGCTGTATGTAAAACTCGACGAAGTAGACAAAAAGGACATGGATGAGTCCAGAGAAGAAATTATCCATAAGGTTACGGAAATTATGATGCGCAGGTATGAAAAACAACTTGCCGAAATCATGAATTCCAAGCGACCACCGCCGACGGAAACGAAGTAGTATTTTCGTTCAATCGTTTTCCGTTGGTTTAATAAAAAATACCCACGTTCTATGCGTGGAAAGGAGGTAAAAATTATGCCATATCAAAAGTGTAAAATATACAACGACGGAAGCCATTTCATAGCAATTCCGCACACGACAAGACCTGCCGTGCCGAAACGCTACCACCCCGAAGAAGTAATCGAAGTTATTGACGATATGCCGCAACAACAGCAGTTAAACACGGATAAGTGTAGCGCAGAAATGGCTTTAACGGCACTTAACGACACAAGCGAAGTTGATTCGAGAGAACACTCGGAACAAAACGAAAGCCCACCCACGGGCGAAATTTCAACGCCTACGACAACACGAAAGATAACATGAAGGCAGCTATTCGACGAACTGTATGAAGAATGTAAAAGCCTTAGAAAGCGTGAGCGTAAAAAGTATATTTACGACCGTATGAAAAAGTATTTTGCTAACGCCGAAGCCGCAAAACAATACGTTGACGGTCAATTCGACAGATTGAAACGCAACGCTATTGCAAAGCGCGTCAGACTTGTTCGTAAAGTAAACCTGCAAACATTCAACTATTTTTGCACTTTCACCTATGACGGAAAGAAACACACCGAAGAATCGTTCAGAAAAAAACTTTCCGATACGTTCAAAAAAATGTGCTACCGCCGCAAGTGGAAATATGTTGGCGTTTGGGAACGTTCCCCGGATAAAAAGCGATTGCATTTTCACGGGTTATTTTATATTCCGCCCGACGCAATGGTCGGTGAACTCATTGAAGTAAAAGACTACTCGCCCGTCAAAGAAAAAGTGCAAACGACGTATCAGAATACGTATTTCAATGAAAGATTCGGCAGATCGGACTTCAAGGAAGTAAACGAACACGTTTTAAGCGAAGCCGTGAGATACATTATGAAGTATCTCGAAAAAGACGGCGGGAAAATCGTTTATTCAAGAGGTTTGCCGCAATATTTCATATCCGACATTATGGACGACGACGTTGCATGTACCATAGGGCAAGAAGATAAGAAACTGTTGCTCTTTGACAACTTCAACTGTTGGGACGAAGGTTGCCTTGTGGGGCAAGTAAGCAAGGAAGTAATAGACCAGATGCCGAAAGCAAATTAAATGGCGCACACGCCCCGTAATACCCCTAAATGAAATGCGCGCGGACGGAGAATAAGGCGAAAGATCGCCAAGCGGTTTAGCGGCGACTTCGCCTTCGTCCGCGCTTTCATTTATCTATACGGGCGATTGCGTTTGATTTGGCGGCAGTTTTTGCTGCGGTCAATTAGCAAGCCGAAGTTCAGTCAAATTCGGTTTAGGTGGTCGATTTAAGTTTGTGCGTGGGCTTGTCTGCGGCGAGGCGAAGCCGAGCCGCTCTCGTATCAAGACAAGCCCACGCACCGGTGCCAAAATTTAATTTTATAATCAAAAAATCTAAAATTTATAATCCAAGGAGAGTGATATATGACATACAAAAACTGGCTCAATGAGTGGCTAATCCATTACATAAAGCCAAGCGCAAAAGAACGAACTTATATCCGTTATGAGCAACTAATACGAACCCACATTGCTCCGAAAATCGGTGGTAACGACGTAAACGACCTTACGCCTATCGTTTTGCAATCGTTTGTAACGGAACTTTTATCAAGCGGAAACGATAAAACCGGCAAGGGCTTATCCTCTAATACGGTAAACGCTATTATCTCGGTATTGAAAAATTCGTTACGCACGGCTCATTTGCTTGGATATGCCAAAGATTACACGGCAAATATGATTAAACGCCCGAAACTAAATGAACGCAAAATCGAGTGTTTTACGCTTGCCGAGCAAAAGAAAATAGAATCGGCTGTATTTGATAGCAAAAAGACAAAAATGTTCGGTATCGTTTTATGCCTTTATACGGGTTTACGTGTAGGCGAATTGATTGCGTTACAATGGAAAGACATAGACTTACAAAAAGGGTTACTGTCAGTTTCTCGCTCCTGTCACGATACAAGCGGCGGAATAGTGTTTGACGAGCCGAAAACCGCCACTTCGCGTAGGGTGATACCACTCCCGAAGCAACTTTTGCCGAAACTAAAAAGCATAAAGAAAAACAGTAATTCGGACTTCGTGGTGTCAATGGGCGACAACGCCGTTTCGGTGCGTTCCTACCAACGAAGTTTTGAATTGCTGCTTAAAAAACTGAATATTGTTCACCGCGGTTTTCATTCCTTGCGTCATACCTTTGCAACTCGCGCCTTAGAATGCGGAATGGACGTAAAAACGCTGTCCGAAATACTCGGTCACAAGAACCCGACGGTCACTCTGAATCGCTATGCTCATTCGCTTTTAGAACACAAAGCCGCTATGATGAATCGCCTTGGAAAACTGCTGTGAAATGTACATAAAATATTCTAATTGATGTATTTAATTGTACTATAAAAGTTCGAGAAAGTCAACATTTGTACGGTTTATTGAAGAGAAAAGAGACATTTTTTTCATCAACGACACTATTTGATGTACTTTTTCAGATTATTTGTTCACTGAATAGAATATTCGATGAACAAACATAACCGTGTTTTGCACACCGATTATTCAGAAAAATATGTGTAAAATGTATTGCCGAGGGTTAAGGTTCACAACGATATATCCTCAAAAAAGCAGGAGGTCTTTTATGAAAAAGAACAGTTTCATCATTTTTTTATGCGTTATAATGATAATTGCAACGTGTTTTGCTATTACCGGATGCGGAAAAACAGATAATCCGTCTTCCGGCATAGAAACGCCGGTAACTCCCGATCCACCTGATCCGACCCCTGTTGATCCTACTCCTTCCGAGCCTGTTGATCCGCCTGTTCCTGCTATTCCGACGGAAAAGGTTGCAAAATTATTGTCCGACATGGGAACAAATTATACTTACAACTTCAGCAGCGGAAATACAGACGTCAATTATTATTTTGACGGCGATAAAGTTCAGATCAAAAATAATATAAAAAGAATATCCGACTATCATTATGTCGACGGAGAGAAAGCGTACGATCTGATATACGATAAAGAAACTTCTAAATGGGGACGATACGACGCGACTGGTTTTGACGTAAACTGTCTTATTATGGATTCTTTGAGAAATGCCAAGTGGACTGCTTATAATGAGATCCAGAACTATTTTGTAGGCATATTCGAGGAAAAGGAGATGACGTTGTATCTTGACGACGAAGGCGGTACGCTTGTGGGCGACGACTATTACGGTTGTATTTCCCGGATCGGTGAAACCCTCGTTACGCTTCCCGAATCCGAAAAAATTTATAATGCCGATCCTACGATAGAACCGGCAGATCCTTCCGATCCTGCCGAAAGCTCAGCGTTCTACACGATAGACACAAACGGGAATTACGTATTCGATATCGCCACCATTCAAAAAGTGTTTATGGGAAAAACGCAAAACGGCAATACGCTGATTGACCAAGTGTATAAAAACTGTACTATTTTCAATGACAGAATCGTTGAAAATGTGGTATTTGTCAATCCTACGGCGGAGCGTTTCCAAATCGGTCTTTTGATGCATTTTGATCCGGAAATTCACGAAAACGTAGATACAACGACGTGCTTGTCGGTTATCAATGACCAAAACGAAATGTGGAAAAATTTTGTTTCCGACCCGAACAACAACACCGTTTCCAAATTGAAAGAATTTTTACTTACGACTTCAAAGCAATCTTCAAAAAAACCGTTTAGGTTTGATTCAAAGCTCAATCAGGTAAAAGTGGAATACACGACAATCGACGCAGATTACGAAACCAAGCATAAAGAGGAATTTGAAAAACTGACGGAATCGGTAATGGAAACGGTTTCGGAGTACGGCTGCAAAGATACCGGAGTATCGGAATATCGTGATAAAATAGAAGAATATAAAAACGCTAAAATATTGTTTGGTGTAAAAACTCCGGCAGGAAAAGAATCTGCAGGGCTTGCAATGGGCTATGTTTCTGAGTGGCATCAATATTACGTTCTTGAAGTAGAAGGCAAAATCGAATTTGCTGATTTTGCAATCTTTTCATCCTCTTCTAACAACGTCGAAAATGAAAAGGTGAATGTCCTTGATAAAAACAGACGTTGGTTTTTGATAGATAGAGTTGATAGAACAGAATTAGCCACCGGAAACGAGCTTTTATATAAGTCGGATACAAAATCGCAAGAAAACTCTCGGCAACAAAAACAAGTCGTACCGTATAAACAAAAGGAATATATTAAAGAAAATTTAGGTTAAATCTATAACTCTCTTTCCGCTGTTCGGGCAAAAACCTTTCGACGTGTATATAAAACGATAATTTTGATGAGAGGTTAATATGAAAAAAATTAAACAAAAGTCAAAAGCAAAGAAGGTGTCGTTTATTTTAGGCTTGCCGTTCACCCTGCTTGCGCTTGCCGGCGGCGTAGTACTTGTTATCAACGGGTGCGTGTCTTTAAGCGCAAACTATACCACCGAGGGTATAGCAATGCTTGTCGGCGGTACTTGTATGGCGATACTCGGCATTTTGCATTTGCGCTCGGGCGTTTTTATGACGATATGCGGGATTATCTGGGCTCTTGCAATGGCGGTCGCATTCGTAGTTCTTATTCCCGAAGCAGACGGAACAACTAATAGTAAGTTGGGATTTTTATTTCTCTTGCTAACGTTTACTATAGGAATCTTTGAACTAATCGGCGGTATAATATCTATTCGTAACACAAAAAAATTGCGGAAAGCCTCACCGTGGATAGGAAAACACAAAAAGCCGATTGATTTTTTGAAAGACGGGCTTGCGACAAGCGAAACGATAATCGAAGCGGCTTACTCCAAGGCGTTTTACGACAAAAACAACCTTAACGTTTTTAAGGCGGTTTTTCCCGACGCAACCGTTTTGTACCATCAACAAGCAGTTTTGCGCATTGAAAACAGATTGTTCATCGCTGGCAACGATTTGAGCGGAAACGCCGACCCCGAACTTACGTTCTTTTTCGAAGTAGTGGCGGAAAACGGCGGCGAAAAGCTCGTTCCCATGTTCAGCGGCACAGAAGAACATTCCCTTTTAACAGACAAATATTACAAACTTATCGGCTATGTTACGCCCGATACTGCACAAAGCGGAGCAAGCAGTACAACCGCAAGCTCGGCAGATACAAGCACTCATATCCTTACGCAAGACAGAATACCTCAAAAGGCAAGAAAAGTTATTATGATAATAATTTTTGCGTTATATGCAGCTACGCTTGTATTAGGTATTTTGACGGCGACCACGGGAATGCTTGACAGTGCGCTGTCTTCGACGGTTAAAGGCGCAACGGAAGAAGTCGGCAGAGCGTACGGCATAATTATGGGATTAGTTTGGGTTACGGCTTTGCCGTCAGCCGGGTATTACATAGCATTTGTTTCGCCTATAAAAACAAATAAGCGCGGAAAATTCTTTATTGCGGCAGGTTCGGCTGTATTAAGCATAATTCTCGATATAGTTTTCTTTGTCGTTACCAAAAACTATCGCCCGTTACTCGATTCCAACGATAAGTGGTTTATCCCGTTTACCGTTATTGCGGGAAGCGTTTGCTCGTTCGTATGCTTCCTGTTGACCATTCTGAGAACAGACGCTTTAGCATTAAAAGAAATCGGTGGAAAATCGCTTAAAGAGTCAAACGGTTTGTTTGAAGTTATTCGTGCGACAATCGTCGGAATATTCAATTTTTTATTGAAAGCTGCTGCTCTCATCCTGCGCTTTAAGGACGTATTTACTACCGTTTATGCGCTTATAGCGGCACTTTTGTTCACGTTGCTACTGCCTTTCACTACGTTTATAGTGTCGTTTATAATTATCGCTCTCGTGCTATGCACGCTTGTCCTCTTGTTCTCCGGCTTTCTTCATTTTGCTTACGAAAATCCGAGTGTCGGCTACGATGAAACTGGCAAGCAAATGTATTCCGTATACGAAAACGGCTCGGAAAGAATTTTGACTTACAATTCTTACGACACATTCCACTCGAGAGACGTTTACATTGACGATATCGGCAATTACTGGCACACAAACGATAACGGCGAAACATTTTATAAAGACTAATAGTTCTTAAAAATGAAAACAAGGATTTATTACAAGTTGTAAAACTTACAATTTGCGATAAATCCTTGTTTTTTTAATAGTTAGCAAAACATAGCCTTAAAGTAAGCGCAATTATGGCTGCATTATGCATTGCAACTTATTTCGTGTATATACATGACTCAATTTATTTTTTATCCGTAAATAGCCGTGTATCTTTTGCGCATCTTGATAAAGTATTCATACACCGTAGCTTGTGCGCGAGATAAAACCCTGCCGATTTCGGGATAACTCAAACCATTTTGGCGGCATTCCAAAGCAATACGCATATTTTCGGTCAAATTAAGGCTTGAAACAATTTTTTCGTATAAAGTATAGTCCTGTATAACTTCTTCTTTTATTTCGTATGACGGTTCACTTGCGGGCGTTAAAGCGTCAAGGCTTACTATGCGGTAATAGTCACTTGTTTTTCTGTTTATCAACTTCATCATTTTACGGATACAGGCAATTTCTATGGTAATAGGCTTGCCTTTTTTGCTATAACCGATAACTTCGCTAAGGTGTTTTCCGTAATGTTCGCAAAGATACAGTGCTCCTTCTTGGACTAAATCGTAAGAATCGCTGAACATATAGCCTAATTCGTTTTTGTGCTTAATATCGCCATATAGATCGGAATACATTTTCTGTGCACGACTTCCCAAATAACCTATCTGGAATCGCAGTTCCATAAATGCAATAAGTTCTGCCATTTCAAGCACGTTGTTTTGTGAGATTTCTTCTTTCATAACACTGAAATCTAATACTTTGTTTTTCATTTGGATTTACCTCCGATTTATTTCGCCTTTCGGCAAAAACGGGGTAGCACCGGGAAAAGATAAGAATTATTATGTTTTGTGGTCTGCAACACGGAAGTCAACGAAAAAGCACAAAAATTGTTGCGTTTATATCGGTCGCAATTAAAAGCAATAGTAAGAATTTTTTGCCGTTGACTTCCGCTTTTCACTGTGCTACAACGTAAACCTGAAAGGCGATTAAATCGGACGGAACAACAAATCAAAGGCATAGAAAAAGGCGGTAGAATCAACGTTCTATCGCCTTAAATTGCATATTATTTAGTTTTCTTTACAAACTTACCGTTTTGACGGGGCTTTGTAAGCCAGTCGTAAGAAATCTTTTTTTCCGCGACTTTTGTCTTAACGATTATCCCGGCAACGCCTTTTACGCAAATGAAAAGGAACCACGGGTGCGACCGCGGTTCCCATTGGTGGACGATACAGGACTCGAACCTGTGACTTCCTCCACGTCAAGGAGACACTCTCCCAGCTGAGTTAATCGTCCGTCATCTTTTGTTGCGCAAAATTCGCAGTTGCATGTTAAAATTACCATCGCAACACGTATTCCGCTCGTTTTGCTTAGTTAGTTTAACACAAATTTCACCTTTTGTAAATATTTTCATTCACCTTTTGTAAATATTTTCACGTGATTTTGTAAAAAAAATACGATAGGGTTAATTTAGCCATCACTAACAACCTTGGTAATGTCCTTTCTCGCGGCGAAGCCGTAAGTAGGGTAAGCGGCAGTGACCGTACAAGCCCCCACCACGTGGGTACACTTCCACTCGCTATCACTCGAAATATTCGAAAAAATCCAATTCCCAAGGCACGAAGCGTTTTTGGCACCCGAGCGTGCCCGTTCAGAGTTACAGCCATAAACTATTTTTTGCTGTAAACTAATAGTGGTCAAGCCTCGGCTTGTGATGGCGAAATTAACCCTATATAAATATTAAAAGTAAAAGTTCTGTTTTACAAAAAAAATTCTTCGACTTTTCCGCTTCCTTACAAATCGATGCCCGTTCAACGTTACGTGTCTCTGTCGCTTGCCGAACACAAAACAAAGTTGTATAATACTATATTATGTGGGCAACGCCGCATTGCAAAACCGTTACAAACGATTACTGTACATAGCTGCAAACAGCCGCACAAGCGGCTGTTCAAACCCAAGTCCCGACCACCACCGCACACAAGCAAAAGAGGTACACAAATGGAAACTTTCATCGGAATACTTATCCCCTTTTTAGGCACGACCCTCGGCGCGGCATGCGTGTTTTTTATGCGCAAAACCCTCAGCGACACGGTTCAGCGCGCGCTTACCGGCTTTGCCGCAGGCGTAATGGTAGCCGCCTCGGTGTGGAGCCTGCTGATTCCTGCAATAGACCAATCCGCCGACATGGGCAAATGGTCGTTCGTCCCGGCAGCGGTCGGCTTTTGGCTGGGCATTCTGTTTTTGCTGCTACTCGACCACGTGACGCCGCACCTGCACATCAACGCCAATGCCGCCGAAGGTCCACGCACCAAACTTCAACGCACAACCATGATGGTGCTTGCCGTAACGCTGCACAACATTCCCGAGGGCATGGCTGTGGGTGTGGTATACGCGGGCTTTTTGTCGGGCAACGCCACCATTACCGCTGCAGGCGCGCTGGCACTGTCGGTAGGTATTGCGATACAAAACTTCCCTGAGGGCGCAATAATCTCCATGCCGCTACGTGCCGAAGGTATGGGCAAGGGCAAAGCGTTTGTCGGAGGCATGCTGTCCGGCGTTGTGGAACCAGTTGCAGCGGTGCTTACCGTACTTGCATCAAGCCTTATCGTGCCGGCACTGCCCTACCTGCTTAGTTTTGCCGCGGGCGCAATGCTGTACGTCGTTGTGGAAGAGCTTGTCCCCGAGATGTCGCAAGGCGAGCACTCGAACATCGGCACTGTGTTTTTTGCCGTAGGGTTCAGCGTGATGATGATTCTCGACGTGGCGTTGGGTTGACGCCGCTATTCACGGGAAAAGACATTTTTCGACGAACGGCTTTGGGGCGCGCAATCGTCTTTTGCCAAAACGAAACACAATGCAGGTTGTCGCGTTTTCAAAAGCAAAACGCACACAAAAATAGTTGCCGAGCACCGCAAACGAACTTACACTTACTTCAAAAACAAACAACACTCACAAGGGACAAAACAATGCCAAAAGGATTTGCACCGCTGTATGACGACAACAGCAAAATACTTGTACTGGGTAGTTTCCCAAGCGTAAAGTCCCGACAGACGGACTTCTACTACGGCAACAAACAAAACAGATTCTGGAAAACGTTGCAGACGCTGTTCGGCGGCGAAATCGACACCGTCGAACACAAAAAGCAACTGTGTCTTACAAACGGTATTGCGTTGTGGGACATTGTTGCCGAGTGCGACATCGTAGGGTCTGCCGACGCAAGTATAACAAATATTACGTTTGCCGACATAAACAAGTTGTTAAAAAACACACACGTGTGCAAAATTTTGTGCAACGGACAAACAGCATACAAGTTGACCATGCAGGTTTACGACGGCAATTTGCCCGTAATCTGTCTGCCATCGACAAGCCCTGCCAACCCGAGATTTGACCTGACCAAGTGGCAGGAAGCGTTGATTGGATAAAAGCAGACGAGGCGAAGCAAAAATAAATTGCGAAAAAAGCCTGCAAATTGCAAGTGATTGCGAAAAACTTTCCAAAACACTTGACAAATACGGGTTTGCGGTGTATCATAGATAAGCACTGTGAGAGCAGAGCAGTTTATATCGCGGGGTAGAGCAGTCTGGTAGCTCATCGGGCTCATAACCCGAAGGTCGTTGGTTCGAATCCTTCCCCCGCAACCATTAACGACGGTGTTGAATCATTGCGATTCGGCACCGTTTTTTTGTTGCTTTGCGCAAATACGGTCAGAATTTGCCGTTATCGGCAACAATGCACGAATTTTGCACCGATAAATTTTTGATTTTTTTTGCCGATAATATGATATTTTCGCCGTTTAACCGACTGAAAACACCTTTTTCAAAAATTGGTTTCTTTGGTTGTTTTGCAAAAATTACAAAAAAATCCCGACATTTGCGCCACTACTCAAACGGCAGGAATAAACAGTGTTGACGGCAAGGCGCACCACAAGTAAAAACAGACACACGTTATTAAAAGTTGATTACAAAATTCCATAAAAACACTCAAAAAATTGCTTGACAATATTTGCAAAACTTGGTATATTTGCTTGCGTAAAAAAGGTAGACGGAATATTCCGTTTACCTTTTTTTGTTTTTGAGGTTAAAATATGCAATCCAGACAAAAGACATCATTCCGGCAGACAATCAAAAACCTGTTTAAGCCGCTGGACCTGACAACAGGGTCGAGTTTCGCCGCCATTGTCAAATTTACGATACCCATAATCATTTCGTACTTTCTGCAAAAACTGTACATTTTGTCCGACGCCGCGATTTGCGGGCAGACCCTTTCGGCAAACGAAGTGGCAGGAGTAAACGACACGTCGCCGATCGTATTCATTTTTATGCAGTTCGCGTTCGGTTGTACAGCCGGGTTTTGCGTGGTAATTTCCAACCGTCTCGGTGCGCGCGACGAACATGGCGTAAAAAAGTCCTTCGCCACGCAGATAATGTTGTGCGCGGCAATCACGGTTCTGCTGACCGCCCTGTCTGTCGCACTGATTAAGCCGATGCTGGCGTGGGTAAACGTGACGGAACAAAACCCCGAAGTGTACAACGCGGCGTACAATTACTGTTTTGTGATATTTTTGGGCATTTTCGCGCAACTGTACTACAACCTTGCATTGAGCGTACTTCGTGCAATCGGCGACAGCCTTACGCCGCTGATGTTTCTCAGCGTGTCAACCGTGCTCAACATCGTGCTGGACATCGTGTTTATCAAGGTGTTCGGCTGGGGCGTAATCGGCGCGGCGGCAGCAACTGTCCTGACGCAATTTTTGTGTACGGTTGCTTGTTTTGTGTACATTTTTGTAAAATACAAACACATTTGGCCCGGCAAAGATTGCTACAAAGCATCGAGGAAGGAACTGTGGGCGCACCTCAGACAAGGGTTGCCGCTGGGCATGCAATTTTCCGTGCTGTCAATCGGACTTATCGTAATGTTGTCCGAAACGGTGAAGTTTGACATACTGCCGTCGGGGCTGATGGTGGCAGGCAATCCCGCGCAAAACGGCGTAGGCGCGGCAAACAAACTGATAGACTTCTGCATGTCGCCCCTTGCCGCACTGGGCACGGCAATGGTAAGTTTCAACGCGCAAAACCTGGGCGCAGGCAAGGTTGACCGTGTGAAAAAAGGTACCAATCAGGCATTGCTTATCGGGCTTGTGCTAAGCGTAATTTGTGCGGGCGCAGGGCTGCTTCTCAGCATAAACGGCGCGTATCAGCACATCTTCCTCAGCGAGGACAAAATTTCCGCCGAGTCGCTGCGTTTCGGCACCACCTTCCTGTACGTAGACTTCGGTCTGTTTCCGCTGCTCGGTGCGTTGTTTGTGTTGCGCAATTCAGTGCAGGGCATTGGCGAATCTATCTGGACGCTTGCCGCAGGCGCAGGCGAACTGGTCGCGCGCGTAGTTGTCTGTTCGTTTCTGCCCGCTCTCGTCAACGGAAGCGCGGTCAATGCGCTGGCAAGCAACGCGTCCTACGTGGCGTTGTGCTTCGGCGACCCGATGGCTTGGCTGTTTGCCACGAGCGTATTGCTGTACCCTTATTTCAGACACATTCTTTTTCGCCGCGACGGACTGCCGACAGAAAAAATCGTCTGCAGAAAATTGGCGAAAGCAAGCCGCTGAAAGTTGTTTTCAGCGCGAAAATGTGGTAAACTTGTGCCGATATGCAAACGAACTACCGCTTTAACGTAAACGAAAACATAAAAAGGCTGATTACCGATTGTTTGCAGGAACTTGCCGCCATGGATATACCCGTGGCTACATCAATTTTCTTCCGCGAGGCAAAGGGACGAACCTACTACGGCACATGCTACCGGGGCAGGCAGACAAAACGTTACGCCGACTACGACTTTGTAATTTCCGTCAACAGATACCTTACGACGGAAAAGGCGTTTAAGGAAACGATAATCCACGAACTGTTGCACACGATAGACTTCAAGTCCGGTCACAAAGGCAAGTGGAAGGCATACGCCGACTACGTAAACAGCCGTACCGACTACAACGTTACGCGCACCGCCACGCACACACTTGCGCCGCAGCCGCCGACAAGACGTCGCAGACGCGTCCGCACAGTGCGTTTCAGGTAGCAACAATGCCGCCGAGCCGTCAAAAAACATAAAAACAAAAGGTACCCGAACGCAAAGCTCGAGTACCTTTTTTGCTGTTTTGTTGTCAAAATTGTTGCCAGAATTGCAATACGTATGACTAATTTCATTACATGCCGTAACCTTGCGAAGCAAGTTTTCCCATGCATGCCATAGTACATTTGCGCAACAGCCGTTATGTTCCGTCTTAATAAACTTACACCAGACCTTATTCGCTTATAAGTTTTTTTCGCCGGTTGCCATACCTAATTAATGCCACCACAACAAATAAAGTACGCCCTTGACCATGAGGGGCGGGCGGTCGGGGAAGGGTGTTGCGGGGGCATTCCATAAACAGTGCGTAAACGGTGACGACGGTGCACGGCTACTATATATTACGTACCGCCGAAGTTAGTCAACTTGAAGTACACAAATCAGTTACAAACGGTTAGTCAACTTTATCAGGGGTGGCGAGGTGTTGCCACGAAGCGACATCTGAACGAGGGTGCGGCTGGGTAGGCTACCTACCACCAAGACACAATGCCCGAAGTGAAGCGAGCGAGCACGCGTTCGCACTCGTGGCAATTCCTCGGCAGGACCCCATTACACTTGTTAACGCACTTCGGCGTCCTTTTAATAGAGGGTGCACGCCCCGTGCCTTCGGCGTTCTATTCACGCCGTCAAAAAAAAGTTTGCGCACGTGCCGTCAATTTGTTTGACAAATTTCCCCAAGTAAAGTACAATTGCCACATCAACCGAATATTTGCCAATATATCTACGGATTTAGGGCCCGTAAGTTTCTACCGCATCGCCGCAAGATGCGACTATTGGACGCAAAATTCCCGACGTAATCGTCAGGGAGATTTTTGCTTTTTATTGGCAACAGGTAGCGACACTTTCGCAAACCTGTTTTTTTGTTTTCCGATAGTCTTTTACCGCGTGCCTTTGCAAGCAAACATGCTTACCTTCTTCCGGGATTAACACAGCCGAACGCAGTTCGTCGTTGCCGCTCACAAACAACGCAACAGACAACATCGTTCGCCGTGCAGGCAAAACTCGGCAAAAACAAGCGCGTTGCACAAAGGATTGACAAAAATGGATTTTCTTCAGGAAAAAATCGTAAAGGAAGGAAAAGTGCTTCAAGGGGGCATACTGAAGGTTGACGGATTTCTCAACCACCAACTTGACGTACAATTTTTGCAAAAGCTGGGTCAACGTATATACGATATCTTTAATAACTGCGAAGTAGACAAGGTCCTGACGGTGGAAAGTTCCGGCATAGGAATAGCTTGTTTTGCGGCGCAGTTTTTTAATTGCCGCGTGCTTGTTGCCAAAAAGAGCAAATCGCTCAACATTTCCGACGACGTTTACAGCGCAAACGTGTTCAGCTACACCCACAAAAAGGAAAACGTAGTAGTTGTCAGCAAAGAATACCTGCACGCAGGCGAACATGTGCTGATTGTAGACGACTTCCTTGCAAGCGGAAACGCTACCGTGGGACTTGCCGACCTTGTAGAGCAGGCAGGCGCAACCGTTTCCGGCGTGTGCTGCGTCATCGAAAAAACCTTCCAGGGCGGATACAAACGACTTGCCGATCGCGGGTACAACGTGCACTCTCTCGCGAGAATTGCCGACATGACCGACGACGGGCAGATCGTTTTTATTCAATAAACGTCCGTCACACGTTACGTGACAAAACCTGCGGTTAAAATAGCCGCTTTCGGTGCTTTAAGCACCACTACCGCTACAAACGCGGACACTATGGAGGTATGTATGAAAAAACTGTTGCCCATCGTTTTGCTTGTTGTACTGTGTGTAAGCCTTTCGCTCGGCGTGCTTGCAGGCTGCGAAACAACCAAACCCGTTGTAGGTCTTATCGCTTTGCATGACAGCAACTCCACCTACGACAAAAACTTCATTGACGCCTTTGAAGCCGCTTGCCAGGCAAAAGGACTTAAAAAAGGCGAATACGTAATCGTTACCAACGTTCCCGAATCGGAAGAATGCTACAACAAGGCTGCCGAACTTGCAGACGCAGGCTGCAAAGCAGTGTTTGCGGACAGTTTCGGCCATGAAGACCACATCCTTCGCGCAGCAGAAGAGTTCCCCAACGTTCAGTTCTGCCATGCTACAGGCGTAAACGCAGTACTTAAAAAGACCACACTTACCAACTACCACAACGCATTTGCCAGCATCTACGAAGCGCGTTACATTGCAGGCGTTGTGGCAGGACTCAAACTGAAGGACATGATTGACACCAACACCCTTCCCGCTACCAGCCAAATGGTTGACGGCAACTACAAAATCGGCTACGTCGGCGCATACACCTACGCCGAAGTTATCTCCGGTTACACCAGTTTCTACCTTGGCGTCAAGTCCGTTGTCGAAAACGTAGTTATGGACGTTACCTTTACCGGTAGCTGGTACGACCAGGCAAAGGAAAAGAGTGCAGCCGAAGCCCTTATCGCCGGCGGCGCAGCACTCGTTTCTCAGCACGCAGATAGCATGGGAGCACCCACCGCTTGCGAAACGGCAAAAGTTCCCAACGTTACATACAACGTGAGCACCGCTACGGAATGCCCCGACACATACGTAATCGCTTCCCGCATCAACTGGCAGCCTTACTTCGAAATCATGATTGACGGCGTACTTAACGGAAAAGAAATCCCCAACGACTGGACGGGCACAATGAAGACCGGCAGCGTTGAAACGCTTGCAATCGGCAAAGCCGCAGCAGCAAACACCGAAACCAAACTTGCAGAAGTAAAAGCCGCCATCGAAAACGGCACGCTGAAAGTGTTTGACACAAGCAAGTTCACCGTAACGGTAAACGAAAAGCTCAACAAAGGCGCGGTAGTTGACGAAAACGGTCACCTTACTTCCTACAAAGTAAAGGTAAACGGCACCGAAACCGACGCAGTTGCAAACGGCGCATTCAACGAATCCACCCTTCGTTCCGCTCCTTACTTCGATATTCAGATCGACGGTATCAAACTGCTTAACGTCAAAATCTAATAAAATAATTCAGCCTTAACAACCTACAAAACGAAGATTTGCGCCGCCAAAAGCGCAAATCTTCCGTTTTGCTTTTAAGAAGTTTGCAAAATAACGCAAAAAATTACAACGTATCGCTTTTTTTACGACGAGTAACGGCAGAAAAAAGAAAAAGTTTATCGACTGCAAAACCCAATGCCGTAAACGCCGCCCGTTTTAACAACCCAAACGTCAGCCAATCCGACTTAGTCAGTAGCAAATCGGACAAGCGCACATACGCGCCGAACAATCCTATTTGCCACTTACTAACCCCGGTGCGCTTGCACCGCCGCAACAAACACCGCTACATCGCTTCGCAAAGCAAACGCCGCGCGAAAAAAACAGACACGGAGAACATCGTGAACAACAACATCGCAATCGAAGTAAAAAACATTACAAAGACCTTCGGCTCAATCGTGGCAAACAACGACGTTACGATGGATATCAGAAAGGGCGAAATACTTGCCGTGCTGGGCGAAAACGGCAGCGGCAAAACAACCCTGATGAACATGCTGGCAGGCATCTACTACCCCGACAGCGGTACAATTTACGTTGACGGCGAAGAAAAAGTAATCGCTTCGCCTAAGGACGCATTCGCCTGCGGAATAGGAATGATACACCAGCACTTCAAGTTGGTGGACGTGTTTACCGCTACGGAAAACATCGTGCTGGGTATAGGCGGCACGTACAACCTGAAGGCAGCGAAAAAGCGCATTGTGGAAATGAGCGAACGTTACGGCTTTGACATTGACCCCGACAAAAAGGTGTACGACATGGCTGTGTCGGAAAAGCAGACGGTGGAAATAGTCAAAGCGTTGTACCGCGGCGCAAACATCCTTATTCTGGACGAGCCTACCGCCGTGCTGACCCCCGCCGAAACCGACAAACTGTTTGCCGTGCTTCGCGCAATGAAAGCCGACGGCAAAAGCATAATCATAATCACGCACAAACTCAACGAAGTAATGAGCATATCCGACCGCGTTGCCGTCCTTCGCAAGGGCGAACACATCGGCACGGTTAACACTTCCGAAACCACCGAGCAGCAACTGACGGAAATGATGGTGGGTCAAAAGGTGTCGCTCAACATCGACCGTCCCGAACCGGAAAACCGCACTCTGCGCATAGAAATAGACCACCTGTCCGTAACCGACCACGATGGCGTTGAACGTCTGCATGACGTCAATCTTCAATTTTTCGGAGGCGAAATACTGGGCATTGCAGGCATTGCAGGCAGCGGACAGCGCGAACTGCTGGAAGCGGTTGCAGGTCTGATGCACACGGGCAGCGGCTCGTCCATCGTCTACTATCCGCCGGAAAGTCACAGCGAGCAACTTATCGGCAAGGCCCCGGGCGAAATTCGTCGCCTTGGCGTGCGCCTGAGTTTCGTGCCGGAAGATCGCCTCGGCATGGGCTTAGTTGGCAGCATGGACATTGCCGACAACATGATGTTGCGCAGTTACGAAAAGGGCAACAGCGTGTTCCTCGACCGCAAAACTCCGCAAAAACTTGCCGATGAAATTATAGACAGTCTGCAGGTGTCCACCCCGGGCGTACACACCGCCGTCAGAAAGTTGTCGGGCGGCAACGTGCAAAAGGTGCTTGTCGGACGCGAGATAGCGGCGAAACCCGTCGTGCTTATGGCGGCGTACCCCGTCCGCGGACTGGACATCAACTCTTCCTACATGATTTACAACCTGCTGACCGAACAGAAAAAGCAAGGCGTTGCCGTAATCTTCGTAGGCGAGGACCTGGACGTGCTTGTGGAACTGTGCGATCGTATTGCCGTAATAGCAGGCGGCAAAATAACAGGTGTGGTTGACGGGCGCACCGCCACCAAGGAACAACTGGGTTTGCTTATGACAGGCATTACCGCCAGAGACAACGAAGCGCAAAGCGTCGCGCAGGGGGAAACAAATGCAAACTAAACAAACCACCGCAAAAGAACCGTTGTTTCACGTAGTAAAACGCGCAAATATTTCGGTTAAGCAAAAAATTCTCATTTACTCCGTTGCGATTGTTGCGGCGTTACTCATCTGCAGCGTGCTGTGCGGCATTTTTGCAAAAGGCAATCCGTTTGGCGTGCTTGTTTCGCTTATTTCCGGACCGTTTAAGACGGAACGCAAAATAAAGGTATTCTTTCAGGACTTTGCACTGCTGGTACTTGTAAGCATGGCTGTCGTGCCTGCATTTCGTATGCGTTTCTGGAACCTGGGTGCAAACGGACAGGTGCTTGTCGGCTGTCTTGCATCCGCCGCGTGCATGTTTTACCTCGGCGGCAAAGTGCCCGACGGCGTTGTAAACATAATAATGATCGTGTCTGCCATTGCGGCAGGCATATTGTGGGCGGTAATTCCCGCGCTGTTCAAGGCGTTTTTCGGCACAAACGAAACGTTGTTTACGCTGATGATGAACTACATTGCCGAAGGCTTGGTAGGTTTCTTCGTAAGTCTGTGGGCTACGGACGGCAGCGGCGTACTTCGTCCCATGGCGAACGGCAGACTGCCGATGATTGTCAGCCAGTATTTTGCTGTCGTATTTGTGGCTGTCCTTATTACCGGCGCGGTTTCCGTGTATTTGCGTTTCAGCAAACACGGCTACGAAATAGACGTTGTGGGCGAAAGCATAAACACCGCAAAATACATCGGTATCAACGTCAAAAAGGTTGTTATCCGCACGCTTGCGCTGTCCGGCGCGATTTGCGGCGTTGTAGGTTTGCTGCTTACGGGCGGCATCAACTTTACCGTCAACAGCGAGTTGCACGGCGGCATGGGCTTTACCGCAATCATGACCGTGTGGCTTGCCAAGTTTAACCCCATTATGATAATCGCGACCTGCTTCTTTGTGTCTTTCATCACCAAAGGCATGGCGCAGGTGCGTATGGACTTCGGCTTTACCGACGAAGCCACCGCCAACATAGTGCTAGGCATTGTGTACTTTTGCATAATTGCCTGCGACTTTTTTGTAAACTATCGCGTTTTGTTCCGTCACAAGGCATCCGCCGAAGCACTTGCTGCGACGGGAACCGAAAACGCAGACCAATCGGCAGATGACACCGACACCACCGCCGCCGAAAACAACGGCGAAGCAAGCGACAACAAGGAGGCAAACGTATGATAGTAACGTTTATCGTAGGGGCAATTTCCCTCGGAATGGTGTTTTTGTACGGTTGCGTAGGCGAAATCATCACCGAAAAAGCAGGACACCTCAACCTCGGCATACCCGGTGTAATGTGTCTCGGTACGGCAGGCGGCACGTTGGGCGCGTCGATGTACATGAGCATGTGCGCCGACAAGGCAAACCCGTCGTACCTGTTGCTGCTGCTGTTTTGCATTGTGTTTGCGGCAGTGTTCGGCGCGTTCGGCGGACTTGTGTATTCCTTCCTTACCGTGTCGCTGCGCTGCAATCAGAACATTACCGGTCTTGCGCTGACCACGTTCGGCGCGGGACTTACCCAGTACATGATTACATCCGTAGACAAAACCTACCTGACGGTTGCCGCACGCACTATGTCACAGGGATTGCCCTTTGCGCAAAATCTCGGTTGGTTTGGACAAATCTTTTTGTCGCACAGTTTGCTTACCTACCTTGCGATAGGTATTGCCGTCGCAACGGGCATTGTGCTTAAACGCACACGCCTCGGGCTGGAACTGCGTGCCGTCGGCGAAAACCCCGCCACTGCCGACGCCGCAGGTATCAACGTTACGGCATACAAATACGGCGCAATTCTCACCGGAAGCGCGATTGCAGGGCTGGGCGGACTGTTTTACAGTATGGATTACATGAAGGGAAGCCTTGAAAACGTGTCCACCATTCAGGCGTTCGGCTGGCTGAGCATTGCGCTGGTCATCTTTACGCTGTGGCGTCCGATTTTGTCCGTGGCAGGCTCCATTGTGTTCGGCGGACTGTACATCCTTGCGGCGTACATCACGGGTATCAGTTTTGCACAAATGAAACTGCTGACGCTCATCCCCTACGTGGTGACGGTAATCGTGCTGATTGTAACAAGCATTTTCAACAGCAAAAACGCGCAATCCCCTGCCGCCCTGGGTCAGACCTACTTCCGCGAGGACAGATAGCGCAACTATTTGCGCCATGCGGCAGCAAGAAAAACGTAAAGGCGTTGTGAAAATTAAAAAATAAAAATGCAGATTAAGGTTAATTTCTTAGTCTGCATTTTTTTGGACTTTGATAAAATAAAATTACAATAAAGTGTTTGCGACTACCCCCTCATCCGTCACTTCGTGCCACCTTCTCCCCGAGGGCGAAGGCTTTTTGTATGTGCGGTAAGAAACAAACGGCTTAGTCGGCAAACTTAATACTGCGTCCGCCGAAGTTGGTACACTTGAAGTACACAAGTCAATTGCAAACGGTTAATTGGCTTCATTCGGGGTGGCGAGATGTTGCCAATTAGGGACATCACCGCGAGCCTGCGGCTGGGTAG
>ERZ1673738.2685-NODE-2685-length-22038-cov-22.502434_pt1 | contig 22038 bp, 19 predicted proteins | sample MGYA00580198_ERZ1673738 | MGnify/ENA primary metagenome ERZ1673738 (study PRJEB41218, sample SAMN15661784) | gut metagenome | host: Homo sapiens | place: Canada: London | collected 2015-08-20/2019-03-30 | study: EMG produced TPA metagenomics assembly of...
CCGTTAAGCCAAATTCTTTTACAACACCATTTAAAATTTCTAACTTTTTCATAATTGTATATATTAAAATTAATAATCGACATCATATCATTTGGTAATTACATATTAGCATACCTTTAATTGTAAGTCAATGACGTATTCGACAAAATTTTCGTAACACAAACAGCAACAGTTGAAAAATCTTTCTGATATTAATTTTTAAGAACAAAAAAAAACGAAATTTGTTCCGTAGCATAAAAATCCGTGCAAGTCTGACGTACTAAGCGGGGAAGCTGCTGGACTGCACGCATTATTTTCGCATCATTCCCATCTTATGACATTGAACAGCATTATCCACGACCTGCAATTTTTCTAAAACATCCATTCTTTCAGAAAAAAAACGCCCCTTCCGCCGATTCTCTGCCTTATAATGTTCTAAATCAAATCCGCAGGACGCTGCTATTTTATAACCGACCGCATCTGCATATATTTCCTGAGAACACCTCATTTTTCCGGCATATCCGGCAGGCCTGCCACTCGCATCAATAAAATGCCCCATTTCATGCCCCATAACCATACCAAGCGCATTCTTATGCTTTCCAAAACATCCTTCGCTCAGACTTATTGTCAAAATCCCGAACTTTCCATCATATTGGCACTTCCCATCCATGTCTTCGCTGACAAATACGTTTATCTTCAAAGTAACTTTTTCAAGTTTGTTCTTTAACTCAGCATTAGCCTTTCCAGGAGAAGAAATAATTTTATCAAGAATCTGCCGGGCTGTTTTTTCATATCCCGCTGCTTTTTCTTGTGATAAATACTTATAATTCGTATACAAATTTTCCACTGTCGGAGCATACTGCAGATCTTCGTCCGCAATTCCTTTTTCAAAAGAACTGTTCCTGCCAACTAAAGATAAATATGAAGACAACAAATGCTCTTTCAAATTAAAACCTTGCTCGATTTTTTTTGATTGTTTTACAATATCATCCGTTGGCGTAATCATTGCCGTAAACAATTCTTTAAATAAAGATTTATCATGTTGTTGCACAAATTCAAAAATTTCAGCAAAAAACAATTTTTCTCTGTTTGAAATATTTTGGTAATCAGTATTCTTTTCAAAATTAACACGGGCAACAATTTCCGGAAAACGCTCGCGAATTTTAATCATTTTCTCATCTTCAGTCATTCGGCACCCCTATAACAATTATATCAAAAATATCCGCCTTAAACAAGATAATCTCAATAAAAAGAATAAGGGTCTATATCAACTTCCACCCTGACCCGGCCGGGAATTTTAATTCTCTTCAGCCAATCGCGCAAGACATCCTGAATGCGTATATTTTTTGCCGTTTTCAGCAGCAAGCGATACCGAAACTTGTTCCGCAGCATAAAAATCGGTGCCGGCGCCGGCCCGAGAGTCGAAACAAACTCATTATTGGGAGCAGTTTGCCCCAGCCAGAGAGCCGTTTTTTCCGTTTCTTCCTGATTCGGCCCCGAAACAATCACCGCTGCCAGTTTGCCAAACGGGGGCATTTTCAAAAGACGCCGCGTTTTCTTTTCCAGAGCCAAAAACTCCTCCCGGTTATTTTCAACCAGAGCCTGCAATACTGCATTTTCCGGATACAGCGTTTGCAAATAAACGATCCCTTTTTTCTCGCCGCGGCCGGCTCGCCCCGCCACCTGAGACAGCAACTGAAAGGTTCTTTCGCTGGCCCGAAGGTCACTCCCCATCAGCCCCAAATCGGCATCAACAATTCCAACCAGCGTCAGGCTGGGAAAATGGTGTCCTTTCGCCAAAATCTGCGTCCCGATAAGAATATCGACGTTTCCCTCTTCCATTTCATGAATCACCTGTGACACTTCCGCAAAGTTCGTCGTAATGTCGCTCGAAAGAATTTTTACGCGCGCTGTCGGAAAACGAAACTTAACCTCTTCCGCCACCCGTTCCACTCCCGGACCGCAAGCCGTCAATCCGGTTTCCGAATGACATTCCGGACACTCCTTGGGAATGGGCGTGACATAACCGCAATGGTGACAGACCAGATTACCGACGCGGCGATGTTCGGTCAGCCACGCCGTACAGTTCGGACATTGTATCCGATGTCCGCAATCGCGGCAAATCACCAGCGGCGCATAGCCCCGGCGATTCAAAAACAGCATTGACTGCTCCTGCCTTTCCAAATTCTCCTTCAAGGCATTCGCCAGCGTTGGCGCCAGCCAGGAAACGCCCCAAGAACCGCGCACCGGCTTGTCCTGCTTAAGGTCGATAATCTTTATCTCCGGCAAAACCGCCGCCGCAAAACGGCTTTTTAACTCCACAATGTCATACTTGCCTTCTTCAACATTGACAACCGTCTCCAAATCCGGCGTCGCGGTAGAAAGAATAATGGGGATTTGCTCATACTTTGCACGGACAATCGCCATGTCACGCCCCTGATAATTGACCGCATCCTCCTGCTTAAATGATTGGTCATGGCTTTCATCCACCACAATTAAACCCAAATTCTGATAAGGCAGAAACAATGCAGAACGCGCACCGACCAAAACCTTCGCCCGCCCCTCAATCACCGCTTTCCAAGTGTCAATTCGTTCCCGGTTGCCCAAAGCGGAATGCCATTTGGCGGGTTTAACGCCGAAACGACGCTCAAAACGCCCCAGCCATTGACTGGTCAATCCGATTTCCGGCACCAGAATGAGCACCTGCTGCCCCAGCTCCAAAGCCCGGGCGACCGCTTCAAAATACACCTCCGTTTTGCCCGAACCGGTTACCCCGTCCAGCAGCGTAACGTTGAACCCGTTGCCGATTTCGCCGACAAGCTGCACCGCTGCCTCTTTTTGTTCATCTGTCAGATTAACTTTTTTATAGGCGGCATTCGGTTTTTCAAATTCCTTTTTATCTTCGATTAATACCGGACGCAACACTCCCGCGTCAATCATCGCTTTTATCACCGACTGCCCAACCCCGGCGCCGGCGGCAATATCTTGGCGGTTAAACGGTGCAAATTTCAAAAAGTCCATTACCCGCCAGCGCGCATCGGAGTTTTTCAACTTGGCCTCAGCCAAAGTCTTTCCCGACAACTCGTATAAAACCGTCATTTTCGGATCATCAAAAACCTGACGTACGCTCAAAACCATCTTCAAAACCTGTCCGGCAAACGCCATGTTATAACCGGACACAAACTCAATAAACTTCCTTAATTCAGCGCTTAAAGGGGGAAAGTTGATTCTTTCCATTATCGGTTTGATTTTACTCTCGTCCAAATTAGACGACTTGCCCTTTTTCCATACGACGCCGACATGGACCTCCCGGCCGAACGGCACCCGGACCAATTCACCCAATACGGCTTCCCCCTCGATTTTATAATCGAAAGGTTCGTTAAAAGGCAGCGGAAGCAAAACGCCGATAATCAAAGTTCAATCTCCAATATAACCAATTTGGTTCATCATAAACCACCGTCGGAAAATTAAAACCCTTCAGCGTCAACAATCCCCAGCATTAAATTTTGTACACACCCCTTAATGAATTATTTAAACATATGGAAAATTATCATAATATGATAAAAAAATTTTTTCATAAAGGAAACGTCATGCCCAAAATATCCGTCATCATTCCCGTATACAACGTTGAACAATACCTGCCGCAGTGTCTTGACAGCTTGAAAAATCAAACCTTAAGCGACTTGGAATTCATCTGCATTAACGACGGCTCTGTTGACGGTTCCCTGAATATCCTTCAGGCATACGCCGCCGAAGACCATCGTTTTGTCATCATTAATCAGAAAAACCGCGGACAAGGGTATGCCCGCAACAAAGGACTGGAAGCCGCATCAGGAGAATACATCGGTTTTGTTGATCCTGATGACTGGGTGGAGCCCGATATGTACGAACAAATGTACAATTTAGCTGAAAAATATAATGCCGACACCGTAGAGTGTAATTATGAACATTATATTGAATCTCCGAAAACGGTAACGACTATGCCGGGCAACATTAAACGCCCGCTTCCCGAAACATCGGACGGCATTCTCAGTTACAACTGGACGCAGCTGCCCGGTCAGCATCTAATCTGGAGCTGCCCGCATGCCGTGTGGAATAAAATTTTCAGCAAAAAAATGATAAACGACGAACATATCCGTTTTACCGAAGGGACATTCGCCGAAGACCTCTTATTCACCATACACAACCGTATCTGCAGTTCGCGGACAATCCAATGTCCAAAAATATTCTATCACTATCGTACCAGACAAAATTCTGCCTGCAATAAAATATCCGACAATCGTTTTGACTTTTTTACCGCCGTCAGAGACATCAAACGGATATTGACTCAATACAACATTTACGAACAACAACAAAATTACTTCTACAAATTTTTACTTTACCTCTTTGCCCCACATTACAACAGCACGCCTCCGGCCAGACAAAACGAATTCAAACAGATATACTATGAACTGCTGCCGGACGCCTGCCGACCAGTATTGGACAATATTCTTTTGTCACAGACACCCTGTACTTGGAAACAAAAAATTTTTTCCGTTCAAAAAACTTACAAACTGACAGACAAATCTACCGAGGAAATATTCACACTCTACCGCATTTTCACAATCTTAGGCATTAAAATAAAAGTCCGAAGCAAGCAAAAAACCTGTTGATGCATTGCATCAACAGGTTCTCCTTAATCTTTTACGCCAGGAAATAAACTGCATGACAGCCAATAGCATTCCGATAATGACTATCGCCTCAATCATTTCCTCCGCAGCATAAATCCATGGCCGCAAATACAGCAACAAACAGATATCTGCCGCCACCCCCAGCATCACAACATACCAATAATCATCCATCCGGTAAGATTTATAGTACATTGCTACTAACAATGCCGGAAACCTAAAGAAAAAATATGCGCTCAATATAATCAACAAAGGCACATACAGACTCATCTCAAAACAGAGCCAATAAAAAAAGCTTCCCATAAAAATAAAAAATTAATTAGACGTTATCAATAAAGCCAATATAACACAATTTTCAATTGTCCGCAACAAACAAAAAAAGTTCGTAAAATATTTTACGAACTTTTTTTAACAAATCAGATTTTAAATTCAATCACACAACGAACTGGTCTACTGCCATCCTTGTTGAGGTTGCTGCTCATGCCGCCGTCGGACGGTCTGACGACCCACGCGTCGCCGTCGTAGGTGCTGCTGCCCTCGGACGAAGACCAATAAAAAGCATCTTCCTGCAAACAATTTCCGGACAAACCTCCGGAATTAAGCAACGCAAATGATTCGCGCAACTTTTTCCGATTGCCGAAAATACGCTTAAGCTCTTCTTTACTCGGCATAAAACCCGTGCCGACTTTAATGCCGTCAAAAGCATATTCCGCACACCATTCGGCCGCTTCTGCATTTTCCTGTTTTTCTTTGGCTGTTTTCAGTATCAAAGATGTTGCTTCTTTGCCGCTTAGTCCTGATGACATATCGACATAAAGCCAGTCGCTCGACCAGGGAAGCTCCGTTTCTTGCAGTCCTATTGCCAGCCCGTGGTTCTTTTCTACATAGCCGACAATCGCCGAAACCTGATTGTCTTTTATCAGTTCCGGGAATATTAAGCCATCGGCATAATAAAACATCCCCGGCGCAATCTTCTTCGGTGTCACAAACTTCTTGGATGGGAACAAAGAAATTCCGCTGAATAACGATAAAATTTCAAATTTTTTCATAATATAATATATTTTAGTTAATAATAGGCATCATTGTTTTGTAAGTTGTTTCAAACCTATAACATTATTCCCACTCTGTCAATGACGGATTAGACAAAAACAAAGAAACTAAAATTTAAACTTTTTTATTTAAATTGAAAATATGAAACAAGAAATCAGATATCAGGCTTCAGCCGAAGTTGTATCCTTTATACACCGATGGCAAAGCTGGCTCAAAGATGAACGGCGTTATTCTTTGCATACGCTGGATGCTTATTCGCGCGATTTATCTGTCTTTTTTGATTTTCTGAAAGATTATCTGAAACGCGCCGCCGAAAGGCAAGATCTTGCCTCCCTTGACGTCCACGGCTTTCGAGCTTTTTTAAGCGCTCGGGCTGCCCGTCATATTGACAAGAACTCTCTTGCTCGTGAAATTTCGACTTTACGAAACTTTTTCAAATGGTTGAACCGTTCAAAAATTTTGAAAAATGAAGATATTTCCGTGATAGTCAATCCGCGCCGGCCAAAAATTCTGCCCAAAGCTCTGGATGTCACACAGACCTTTAAGCTTCTGAAAAAATCCGAAAAAAATCAAGATTGGCAAGGGCTTAGAGATACCGCCATTTTTACAATATTATACGGATGCGGTTTGCGGATTTCTGAAGCCCTGGCCCTGAACGTTGGTGACATTACTCATAACGATTTCCTTCGGGTTAAAGGTAAAGGCAACAAAGAACGTATTGTTCCGTTGCTTCCCCTGGTTAAAGAAAACATTTCTGCCTACCTTGCGGCCTGCCCCTACAAACTCACCAACGGAGAACCGTTATTTTTAGGGGCAAGAGGCGATCGCATAAGTCCGCGCATAATTCAACGAAATCTCGAAAAACTGCGCCGGGAACTGGGACTTCCGGATACCGTAACGCCGCATGCGCTGCGTCACTCCTTTGCAACTCACCTTTTGGCTGAGGGAACAGATTTACGCTCCATTCAGGAACTCCTGGGTCATGCCTCCCTCTCCACAACCCAGAGATATACAGACGTCCAAATAGAAACATTGCAAAAAGAATATCTCAAAGCCCATCCCCTCGAACAAAACTGACGGTCACAACCGTAATGTAAGGGTGCTGTCTGACTGCTCTTTGCCGTTGCCCGGTACATCCGTAAACTGTACAAAAAAAGAAGATACCTTTGTCGGTACCTTCTTTCTTAACTCTAAAAATCTTTTCAGAAATTACTTCAATTTCTTTTCAACGAACTCTTCATGTTTTTTAGACTTCTTGTCATATTTTTTCAAAGTCAACTTTTCCGGATGAGTTCTCGGATTCTTTTCAGCAAGATAAAATGTACCTGTACCGGCGGTACTTTCCAATTTTACTTTTACTTTTACTGCTTTTGCCATTTTTTTACACTCTTTAACAAATTGTAGATTTAAACATTTAGCGCCACTATACAGTTTTTTTGCACGATGTCAACTAGAATCTCAAAATTTTCTCAATTTCCGTTTCCGATTATCGTCAAACCCCGAGATTTAGCTCTGTCGCCAGCATTTCCCGCGCAGCGTCCAAATCCAGTCCCTCGTCGGCACGGCTCTCTCTCGGGCAAAACTGATTACGCGGCAAAGCCAAAAGATTCTTAATGTTTTTGGCTTCCGGCATCTCAAACGTACAGACATCGGGCAAAACCCCATGTCCGTGCAGCCGCGAGCCTGACGGCGTGTAGAAATAAGCGCTGGTCAATGCAATCGTTGCACCGTCGCTCAAACTGACCAAAGTCTGAATGCTGCCTTTGCCGAGCGAATTGGTGCCGATAACTTTGGCCCGGTCCTGTTCCTGCAGCGCTGCCGCCAGTACCTCCGCCGCCGAAGCCGTGTCGCCGTCAATCAGGACGACAATCGGACGACCGTTCAAGATATCGCCGTCCTCAGCGTTAAAATAAACTTCCTCCGCCTCTTTTCTGCCTTTGGTCGACGCAATGATTGCATCATCCAAAAACAAATCCGCAACCGCCACGCCTTCGCTCAGCATTCCGCCCGGACTCCCGCGCAAATCCAAAATCAGCCCTTTGGCTTCCGGATATTTTTTTACAGCCTCTTCAACGCCGGACTTGGTATAAGCGTTAAATGCCAAAATCTTGATGTATATGTTGTCGTCCACTTTGCGCTCGGCAAAATTTCTCTGATGTTTCAGACGCTTGCCCTGATTGTCTTCAGGATTAAGATAAAATTTCGAATCTTTGTCAAAATGTTTGATTGCTCCCGCCATCAACAAATCCGCCAGCTCAAAATCCTGCTGCGCCGCCGTGGGAGATTTTTTGCTTGCCGTATCCATAATCTCCGCGCTTAACTCGACCCAAGCCTCAATGTCGTTAGCATCCTTGGGTTTGTATAGGCTTTTAACCATCTTGCCGTCATAATAAAGGGTAACCTTGTCATTGTCGTTGCCGACGCGCAGCTTTTTATCAACGTCATTCAGACTCTTCAAGAAATAAACCGCAAGCTTTTCCACCGGTATCTCATAAATATACTGGGCCGGCACTTCCGTATAAATTTCACGAATGACTTTCACGTCCGCCGCCAGAGCAGAACCGCACCATAGCAGCATTGCTGCGGCAATCACATTAATTTTTGGCATTTGTTTTACCCTTTTTCGCTTTGGCACCCTTTTTCTTTTTTGCTTTTGAACCGAGGGTCGGAGCCGATTGCCTTTTCGCGGCAAAATTAAAACTCCTGCGTCCTCCCTTTTCATAATATTGGTCTCCGTCTTCGGGGTCAAGATACTTGAAAATCAATCCTCCGGTTATCGGAGAAGCTTCAACAAGCCGCGCCGTAATCTTTTGTCCCAGTTTAAAAACCAGCCCGCTGTTTTCTGCGGCCAGCTCGATATTGCCGGGAACCAGAGAATAATAGTCGTCCGGCAGCGAAGAAAGCGGAATCAGCCCTTCGGCACCCAGACTTTCAATCCGAACAAACATTCCGGCATTGGTCATCCCGGTTATTTTAACCTCAAAATCCTGTCCGACGGCTGGCTCCAGATAAGCTGAAACAAACCGTGCCGTCAAATCACGTTCGGCATTGACCGCCTTGCGCTCTGTCTCGCAGAGATGTCTGCCGATGTCTTCAAAAGCCGAAACCGTCGCTCCTTCTTCCAGCGCACCGCCGTCAGGCATCTCAAAAGCCCGGACCAATGCCCTGTGAATCAGCAAATCTGCATACCGTCGGATTGGAGACGTAAAATGAACGTAATCCTTCAACGCCAACCCAAAATGCCCGATATTATGAGGCGAATACTGCGCCTGAGCCTGAAGCCGTAAAATCATATCGCTGATACCCTGGGCATAACCGTTTTTGCTGCACAGCTCAATCACCTTGTTAAGATGCCGGGGCTTCAAATTGCCCGCATCAGGGAGCTTCAGCTTAAGATTATGCAGCAGAGGTTTTATATCTTCCAGTTTTTCTTCCGGAGGCAGGTCGTGAACGCGATACATCACCGGCAGTCGGCTCTTTTTCAGAGCCAGTGCGGCGGCCACATTGGCCGCAATCATAAACTCCTCCACAATTTTATTGGAAGTATAAGTCTCTTCCCGGGCAATGGACTGAATAACGCCTTTTTTATCAACCTTAATTTTGATTTCCGAACTTTCCAAATCCAGCGCGCCGCGTTTGCGCCTTGCCTTGTCCAAAGCCTGATATGCCTCAAAAAGGGGAAGGACGACACCGTTAAACACCGGTGCAATATTTTCGGACTTTTCCCCGTCCAATGCTTCCTGCACTTCCCGGTAAGTCAGCCTTGCCGCCGAACGGATAACTGCCCGTTTAAACTCATAGCCTTTCAACTGCCCTTCTCGGTCAATCTGCATCAGGCAGACAATACTGGCTCTCGGTTGCAAGGGCATCAACGAGCACAAACCGTTGCACAATTGCTCCGGCAGCATCGGAATGACCATATTCGGCAGATAAACGGAGTTTCCCCGCCGGTACGCTTCCCGGTCAAGCTCGCTGCCCGGTCGGACATAAAAGGACACGTCGGCAATCGCGACAATCAGGTTAAAACCGATATCGGTCTTCTCAGCCCACACGGCGTCGTCAAAATCCTTGGCGTCCTCACCGTCAATCGTTACCAGCGGCACATTGGTCATATCCAACCGCCCCTGCCGGTGAAAATGCGGACAACCGGCCAATTCCTTGGCAATTTTTTCATTAAAAACATAGGGGATGTCATACTTGTCCAACACCAGCGAAGCCGTCGCCTTGTTCAAATCGAACTTGCCGAAGTTTTTGACAATGTGCGCCTGCTTGAATCTTTTGTCGCCGCCCAGCGCAATGCTGACAAAGTCGCCTTCCTTGCCGTTGCCTACCGCATCAAGCAGATAATCCCGGCGAATGTTTTTTTCTGAAGCTTTCAGATAATATTTGCCGCCTTTTTTCTCTATGATGCCATAGATTTTTTCAGTCGGAACATCCGACATCGACGTCCGCGCCACCGGTTTTACAAAATAGGCTCCCTTGCGCAGGATCAATCGGCCGATAAATTCATCGCCCTCCTGCAAAACCGGTTTAATTCTTCGATTCTCAATTACGAAAATCTTGCTGTATCTGCCTGCGAGTTCCTTGTCGCGCGGCTCGGCAACCAAATCGCCCTGTTTGCCGACGCCTTTGACGACCAAAACACAATGTTCCGGCAGTATACCTGTTTTTTTCTTTTTAGACATTTATCTTAATTTTACTTTCAAAACCGTATGGTCTGACGGTTTAATCCCCATACGCGGCGTCTTGTCCACTTCGCAGGCATCGATACGATCCATTGCGTCCGCAGACAAAAACAAATAATCAATACGCATCCCCAAATCGTTCTGCAAGGCACCGCCGGCATAATCCCAATAGGTATAGCCGTTTTCACGCGGATGCAGCGTTCTGAATGCATCATAAAAACCAAGATATTGCAGCGCCGTCAGCCGCTGTTTGACCTCTTCCCTGAATAAAGCGTTCCGACGAAAAGCTTCGGGATCATAGACATCGTCGTCGGTAAGAATGACATTAAAATCGCCGCCTAAAACCACCGGTTTTCTCAAACGCAGCAATTCTTCCGCGTGACGATACAGCGCATCCATCCATTGCAGCTTATAGTCATAACGGGAATCATCATCCGGATTGTTATAAGGAGGATTTCCGTTCGGCAGATAAATTGACGCGGTAATATATTCGACGCCGTCAATTGTAACGCTTGTTTCCAGATATCGCGAATTTGCATCCTCAAAACCGGGCAGCCCTTCTTGTCGGACATTCAGCTTATGGCGGCTGACAACCGCAACGCCGTTATAGCTTTTCTGCCCCAAAATCTTGGCGTCATACCCCGCGCTCTGCAGTTCAAAAAAAGGAAAGCCGTTAAACTCGGTCTTAATTTCCTGAAGCAGCAGCACGTCCGGCTGATTTTGCTTCAGCCATTCCAAAAGATTTTCAAGTCGTGCATTAATCGAATTTACGTTATATGTGGCAATTAACATCGTTAACCCTTTATTATCAAACTGTTTATACAATATATTAAAAATATAAGTATTGAAAGCGAAAAAAACATGGAACTAGCAACTTATGCCTCCAAACCGGAACAAAGCCGCGGCCGGCTGTATCCTGATTTTACCAATGTCATCCGCTCGCCTTTCCAACGCGACCGGGACCGGCTGATTCATTCTTCCGCCTTTCGCAGACTGGACGGCAAAACTCAGGTTTTTGCATATCACGAAGGAAAAAATTATCGAACCCGCCTTACCCACAGCATTGAGGTTGCCCAGATAACGCGCACCATATGCAAATGCCTGAATCTCAACGAAGAGCTTGGTGAAGCCATTGCTTTGGCGCATGACCTCGGCCACCCGCCGTTCGGACATGCCGGTGAACGCGGCTTAGACAATGCCATGCGCAAATTCGGAGGTTTTGACCACAACGTCAATTCGCTCAAGATTATGACGGAACTCGAAGTACACTATCCTGAGTTTGTGGGACTGAACCTTTCTTGGGAAACCTTGGAAGGAACCGTAAAACACAATGGGCCGATAAAAAAAATAACCAGTAAATATCTCAAAGAATATAACAAAAAATTCGACCTTGACCTGCCGCATTTTTCATCTCTTGAATCGCAGGTTGCATCCTTTGCCGACGACATTGCCTACAACAACCACGACATTGATGACGGATTCCGCGCCGGATTTTTCACAATAGAGCAGCTTTGCGAACTCCCTTTCGTAAACGAGGTCATAAAAGAATTCAACCGCCAAAATCCTCGGGCCGACGACAATCTTCGTATCTATGCCGTCACCCGCAATACCATTGCCAAAATGATTTTTGACATTCTTGAAAACAGCCGCCGCAACCTGGAAAAATACAACATCGAAACGGCCGATGACGTTCGCCGGCAAAAAAACTTTATTATTACCTTTTCTGACGAAATGCATCACCATATCCGGGAACTGCGCGGCTTTTTGAAAAAATACTTTTATACGCATACCAACGTCGCTAGGATGGATATGAAGTCGCAACGAATTGTGGAAGAACTTTTTGAAGCTTTTATGAACGACAGCAGGCTTCTGCCCATGCCGGTCCGGTCATCGCTTCCGGCTTCTCCCTCGGAAGAACTCTTGGCCGAAACCATATGTACCTACATCGCCAATATGACGGATATGATGGCGATTGAAGAACATCAGAAACTGATGGACGTTCACACCAGATTCTAACATTTTGTTAAGTTATTATAAAACATTTTGAGATAGCATATACTTAATTTTTAGGCATATACGCCGACATCTATAAAGAATTTATCAGCCAGAGAGGAGCCCGCAGATGTTTCCAAACTTTCCAGAAAATAACAAGGACGACGACTTCTTAAATGAATTTCGCCAAAAACTGAATGATCAGTCTATTGCCAATTTTGAAGAAAAGAAAAACGAAATCAACCGCTCCAAAAACGTCTTCATCGGCGCAGTCTCCGGCATCGCCCTGGCTGCCGTCGTCGGATGGTTTGTCCTCTCGCCGCGTTATGCTAATGATCCCAATGTTGAACTCCCGGTAATCCGCCGCCCGCAAACGGCGGTCAAAGTTCAGCCGACAGAACCCGGTGGTATGGAAATCCTCAATCAGGATAAATCGGTCTATGACATCATCGAAAAGAAAGACAATAACGCTCCGTTGGTTGAAAATCTGCTCCCTCCTCCCGAAGAGCCTCAGCTCCCGGTTATTGCCGCTCAGCCGCAACCTGCTCCGGCTCCGACACCGGCGCCTGCAGAGCCGGATACCACCTCAGTCGTTCTGGAAAAGGCTGAAGGAATAATCAAAGTCGCTGAAGCTCCCAAAGCCGTCCCGGCAATTGAACCCAAACCGGAGCCGGAAAACGTTCCTCTCGGACAACTCATGAAGAAAGACCCGCTTCCGGCGCCGCAGCCCGAACCGGTCAAGGAAATAGCTCCCAAACGAGAAGCCGTTAACATCGTTATTCCGGCCAAAGAGGCCATTAAAGTCGACGTAGACCAAACGCCGTCGACATCAACCGGACCATGGTGCGTCCAATTGATGTCCTCTCCCAACCAAACCGCTGTTAACGGTGCGTGGAAAGGATTGGTGAAAAAATATAATGTTCTCCAAAAACAGCCGCACGAAGTTGAGACTGCTGACCTCGGAAGCAAAGGGACATATTACCGTCTGTATGCCGGTGCTTTTGCAGACCGCAGCGGAGCCGACCGCCTTTGTAACGACATCAAGGCCCTCGGCGGAACCTGTATTGTAAAGAAGAAATAAAATGCTCATCAGTATCCTGGTAAATTTTGTGCCGATAATCATAGCAATCGTGCTCCATGAAGTCGCTCATGGTTATGCGGCATATTTGCTGGGAGATGACACCGCCAAAAGATACCGCCGGCTTTCACTGAACCCTGTCCGCCATGTCGACGTATTTGGAACTTTGATATTGCCTACCTTGCTGATACTGTCCAAAACCGGACTGGTTTTCGGCTGGGCAAAACCGGTTCCGGTCGACTTTTCCAGACTGCGCAATCCTCGCCGGGACACGTTGATTGTCGCGGCAGCAGGCATCATAACGAATATTTTTCTGGCCGCATTGTCCGCCCTGGCACTTCACTGGGTCGCCGGTCTGGACAACTCCATTGGCAAAAGTATTGCCAGTCTGTTTTTAATCAACATGGTGGCTTTTAACATCGTCTTGGCCGTATTTAATGCCTTGCCGATTCCTCCGTTGGACGGTTCAAAAATTTTGTTGGGCTGGTCTGATAATCCTAAGGTGCAGAAGTTTCTGGATTCATACAAAGAAGGCTCCGTATTTATCATATTTTTCGCTTTCGTACTTCCCGTCATTGCACGTTATCTGGGGTTTGATTTTAACCCCTTCGGCGCCTACCTGATTAAAACCTCCAAGTTTTTCATCTCCCTCCTGCTCTAAAGGATGCCCAAATGTCTAAACCGATTATGGCCGCTATGCTTTCCTGCTCCTCTACCGGTTTGACGGATGATGAAAAACGGCTTTTTGAAAAAGCCAATCCGCTGGGCATAAGCCTTTTCTCCCGTAATATTGCCAACCGGGAACAAACCCGGGAGTTAATCAGGGAAATCAAAGAAACTATCGGGCGAAATGACCTCCTGATTGCCGTTGACCAAGAAGGCGGACGGGTTCGACGCTTGGCCGAGCCGGAGTTTCGCAGCTATGCGGCGGCCATCACCCTGGGAAGCCTGGGTGCGTCGGCTCCCAAAGCGGCAGCCCTGCACGCGGCATTAATCAGTGACGACCTCAAAACCCTGGGCATAAATATGAATTATGCCCCTTCGCTGGATATAATATACCCGGAAACAACGCCTGCGTTGAAAAGCCGCTGCTTCAGCTCTAGCAAATTAGTTGTAGCCAACCTTGGCAAAACGATGGTCGATGAGTATATCAAACAAGGAATATGCCCCTGCATCAAACATCTTCCCGGACATGGCAGGGCCGCGGTTGATCCGCATCTCAACTTGCCGCGTCTGGACAACTCGCTCGACGACCTGGCACAAGACTTCTATCCGTTCAGACAGCTTAACGATGCACCGGCGGGAATGACCGCTCATATTATTATCTCAGCCGTCGATGAACGACGGCCGATAACACAAAGCCCGAACGGAATAAAAGAAGTCATCCGCGGCATTATCGGTTTTGAAGGCCTGCTCATTTCCGACGCCATAGATATGCATGCCCTAAAAGGTTCCATAACGGAAAAAACGCTGACGTCTCTGCAGGCCGGATGTGATGCCGTCTGCTATGCGTTGGGCGATATTTCCGAATTGAGAGAAATCGCCGCCGTTTGCCCGCCGCTGAGCGAACCTGCGGAAGAAAGGCTGTCGCGCATTGCTCAGCTAACAACCTTGGCGACACCCTCGCAACAAATTTCTTCGCAGGCTGCCGAGTATGCTGAAATTATCGGCACCGTCGAGCCCTATCGTGACGACTATGATGCGACTGAAGTTCTCAATAAATTAATTAATAAAGGAGAAATACAATGTTAACCTGGATTTTGATTGCCGTTATCGTCGCCGCCCTGTTTGGCGTCATTAACTTTGACCACATCCGTGAATGGAGCATTGAGCGAAGCAAAGAGGCATGGCCTTACATCCAAAAGTTTTTCCGCTATCTCGGAGAAAAAATGGAAAGCGCGAAAGCCAAAGTAGAAAACACTCAAAAACGTGTTGATGAAAAACTGGACGATGCCAAAGAAAAAACCGAAGAAATCAAAGACGACATCAAAGAAAACATAAACGACGACTCCCATAATTATTAAATTTGCTCCCCGGAATCTTTTTCCGGGGATTTTTTTACATAAAATCAAATAAATATAGCCTTTTAAATTTTAGTATGCTATACTGGGCTTGTAAGCTTAAGAATAAAGCCTGATTTTTCGTTGGAGAATCCATATGAGTATTGCCCCTGCTAGAAGAGTAAGCACCTCATCCCCGGCCACCAGAGTTGACCGGAATTACTCGCCCGCCAATCGCGATGAGCAATTTGTCGAAGTTATTGATACCAATAATAACGTTTCCGTCCGTGATGATACAAACGCACGCAATTCTGACGGAAAAAACCTTTTTAACAAAAAAGAAGCCAAGGAAAGCAAAGTCGTATCCGCCCCTGCAAATTACGTAAACAATACGATAGAGGCTCTGGCAGCCAGCGGTGTTTACGAAGAAACCGCCGTTTCAGACAATTCGCATAAAGTCGGCGTCTATGACAACAACCAAGCCATTATAAAAGATGAAGAACTCGACCGCACAGGTCATAGCTACCTTAAACATTTCTATGAAAAAAACGAACCTGTCGCCGAAGTTGACGAGTTCATCTGAATTTCCTCAAGCCGCTTAACATAAGCGGCTTTTCTATCCATTGAAAACGACTGGCCTTACAGATAATTTTCAAAGCATAAACACAAAACCCCCGGGACTCAACATCCCGGGGGCCTGTATTTATGCTTCAGAAGAGCTTAATCCAAGAAATAATTTCTCAGATATTCTTTCAAATCGGCCGTATTGATACGGTGTTGTTCCATAGTGTCACGGTCGCGGACAGTAACGGATTCCGGCTGGTTTTCAATCGTCTCAAAATCAACCGTAATGCACAAAGGCGTTCCGATTTCATCATGACGACGATACGCCTTGCCGATATTTCCCGTATTTTCCAACGCAACGCGGCCAATGCCCAGTTTCAACAGATTTTGCTTAATCTCGTGGCATTTCGCCATAATCTGCTCATTGTTCTTCTTAAGCGGAATAACCGCAACTTTAATCGGAGCCAGATGCTTTTTGAGCTTCAAAACAACCCTGCTGTTGCCCTCGCCCAAATCCTCTTCCTCATAAGCCTCGGTCATGACCGCCAACACCCCTCTGTCAACGCCCATTGACGGCTCAATGACAAAAGGAACCACCCATTTGTTGGATGCATCGTCCATAATGCAAAGCTTCTGGGTTGAATCCGGATTCGGATGACAATGCGAAGTCAGGTTCATTTCCTCCTGCGCTTTGGTATGATTACCCAAATCATAATCCGTCCGGTTGGCAATTCCCTCAAGTTCTTCCATACCGTGCGGAAACTGATATTCAATGTCATAACAAGCTTTGGCATAATGGGCCAGGTCTTCCTTCGGCGTGGTATAAATATTGATATGCTCGCGTTTCAGTCCTTGGTCTTCCCACCATTTAATGCGGGCTTCTTTCCATTTTTCATGCCACTGCTCATCTTCTCCCGGACGCACAAAATACTCCAGCTCGGCTTGCTCAAACTCGCGAACGCGGAAAATAAAGTTACGCGGCGTAATTTCGTTGCGAAAAGACTTTCCGATTTGGGCAATGCCGAACGGCAGCTTGCGGGAAGTTGAATCAACCACGTTCTTAAACTGCGTGAAAATAGCCTGAGCGGTTTCCGGACGCAGATAACCATAAGAAGAACCGTCGTCAACAGGGCCGATAGAAGTCTTAAACATCAGATTAAACGGTCGCGGATCGGTCAAATCGGTAGACCCGCAGTTGGGACATTTGCCGTCCTTAATATGGTCGGCGCGAAAACGGCCTTTGCACTTGCGGCAGTCTGTCATCGGGTCGGAAAAAGTATCTTCATGTCCGGAATAATGCAACACTTTCTGGTTGGTCAAAATAGCCGCATCAAGCCCCTCGACGTCGTCGCGTTCATAAACCATTGAACGCCACCAGGCGGCTTTCAGGTTATTTTTCAATTCCACCCCCAGCGGACCGTAATCATACACGCCCTGTAAACCGCCATAAATATCCGAATTCTGAAAAATAAAACCGCGACGTTTACATAAGGCGACCAACTGGTCCATAGTTGTTGCTACCATCTCAATATTCCTCTTTAAGTAAAATTTTAACTTATTATTTGTATAATGATTATTCCTAAAAAGCAAGTGGAGATAAAACAAAATGGCAAAAAGACCGACAAAAGTAGCATTAATCTACGACTTTGACGAAACCCTCAGCACCGGTTATATGCAAGATTTCTCACTGATTCCGGCTTTAGGCATGAAACCCGACCGTTTTTGGAAAATGGCCAACCAATGGTCTGCCGACCAGGAAGCCGACCAGGTCACCGGCTCTATGTACTACTTTATGAAAACTGCCAAAGAAAAAAAACTCCGCCTGACCCGACAGTTTCTGAAAAAATGCGGACAAAACATCGAATATTTCCCGGGAGTGCGGGAATGGTTTGAGCGCATTAACGAATACGGCAAAAATCTGGATCTCGACATCGAACATTACCTCATTTCTTCCGGCTATGAGGAAATCCTTGCCGGCGCGGAAATCCGCCATTATTTTAAAGATATGTTTGCCTGCAGCTATGCTTTTGACGAACAGGGCGTTCCCGTTTGGCCTGCCCGCGTCATCAACTACAGCATCAAAGTTCAGTTCCTTTCAAAAATAAACAAAGGCCTTTGCAAGATTGACGATGTTGCCGTTAATGAATTTATGCCGACCGAAGAACGTCCTATTCCCTTTGACCGTATGATATATTTCGGCGACGGCATGACAGACATCCCTTCCATGAAACTGGTTAACGAACGCGGCGGCAACGCCATTGCCGTTTATGCTCCCAAGAAAAGCCATGAACGCAAAAAAGCAATCAAACTTCTCGCCGACAACCGCGTCAACTTTGCCCTGCCCGCCGATTACAGCGAAAACAAAGAGTTAGACAAAGTTATTAAAACCATACTTGATAAGATTGCCACCGAGCGCGATTTGGATGTTTTGAAAAATAAAGAAGAAAAGAAAAAGATGCTGCGCCGCACCAAATGCATCTGAAAAGATTATGTACTAAAAAAAGCCTCCGTAACGGAGGCTTTTTTTAGTCATATGGCTTAGAACTTAAATTTCATGTTCACCAGTCCGGAATGATCGGTATAGTCCTTACGGAACTTGCCCTCATAGCTGACGGCCATTTCAAGACGGTTGCCGACGTCAAGCGTCAAACCGGCACCGGCTTCCAAACCGAACTTGTCCAGATTTTCGCCCTCAATCTGATAAACCGAGCCGTTAGGCAAGGAAACCACCGAAACCGCATCATCCTGAACAAAATCATAGGTTGCGGCAACATGAACTTCCGGACGAATGCTGAAACCGCGATTGGGGAAGAAATCCTGTTTAATCCGGATTCCGAAAACACCGGTCAAAACGTCATTGGAAACCGCATCAACTCTTTGTCCGATACTATCCTCATAAGCGTCCTGTTTAACGTTGAGATAACGAACGCCAAGCTCGGGAGTAACGTAACCCATTTTATAACCGGTCATAACCTGAGCGCCAAAAGCATTGACGTCATAATCGCCCTTAACCTTAAAGGTGGACACCCTCTTCTCTTCATCATAGCTGGCAAAGCTGTACGAAGCAATCGCGTTCAGAAACCAGCGGTTCGGTTTAAACTCGCCGTAAACAAAACCGGTGTGAGTATCAACGTCGGTATCCCGCAGAAAACCGCTGATGTCACCGTGGGTATAGGCATAACCGATACCGAGTTTCAGGCTGTCGGTCACATAATTGTCAAGACCGATGGCACCGCCGTAAGAATCAATCTCAAACCCCTTGGCCTCTTTGGTGTCGCTCAACTCGGAGTGATTATACAAACCTTGAACCCAAATCGCGTCTTCGCGGTACATGTCGCCGGAAGCCAGCCCGCGGGCATAACGCCCTGCCCGTCCCGGTTTCATCCTAAGAGAAGAACCTCCCTCCAGACGATTCTGCACCGTACTGAAAATCTGATTCGAGTTTTCCGTCGTCAGTGAGCGCACCAGAGGCGCTGCGTCCGGCGCCAATGCCGTCAAAGCGTCAACATATTCGGAACCTTGGCCATACTGAGACAAATAATCCAGTTCGTCATACACTTTGGCCGCTTCGCTGCCATTGGCAAAGTTGTTCCCTTCCAGCCATGCATTCGCCGTATTGGCATTGTTCTCCGTACCGCCGTCCATAATGACGATATCGCCGGCATCCGCCACCTGAGTAACATTATACCAACCATCCTGTTTATCAGTATCATATTCAAATTTATACCTGCGGTTAAGGTTAACCCAATCACCCTCAACAGTTCCGCTCAAAATCTGAAATGCCTTCGTTTGTCCTTTGCTCACCACATTCTTGTCAATGCTGACATCCAGACCGGCACCCGGTTTAATATCAATTTTTCCGGCATTTAAAATCTGTCCATACTCGCTTTCACTGGCAATACGCAAGGTTAAAGTAGAGTCTCCGGACATTGTCAAATTACCGCCGTTCAAATTAAGCTTTCCGGTACCAAGGCTCAGATAAGATCCGTTCTTAAATGAATTATTACTACCAGCCCCCAAGCGTAATGTATTACCATTCAAAATGCTCAAAACCGATTGACTAATATCTACGCTTCCATTAATAGCAACAACCGATGAACCGCCGCTGGTACTGCCAATGCTGATAGTCGAATACCCCGTAGTTGATTTTGTATTCAAATCTCCCTCGATCTCCGCGTTACCTGACATTCCTAAAAAACCGCCATTTTCAAGCGAAACGTCCCCTTCAATGCGTGCCTTCTCGCTCATAATCACGCTGGATGCCACGACTTTGACCCCTTCAGAATCAGAAACAGATGCACCTCCGGGCGCCATAATCTTCGCTGAACCGGTAAGCTCCAAAGAACTGCCGTTACTGACATAGACATGATTTGCCGACATACTGGACTCGCCTGCCATTGTGACATTAGAGTTATTTTCAATCTTAACTTCATTCGAATTTTCAGCTACCTTAATTGAGGCCTTGTCAGAAAGCTGTGCAACAGCGCTGGAAAACACAACATTTCCGCCCTCCGTTGAAACGTTTAATGAAGCTTCATCTTTCATCACAAGCCCCGTACTGTTAACGACAATGTCTCCCCCTGCGCCGGTTCTTTCAATGCTGGATTTTCCGCTCAGGGTTGCATTACCGACATTCGACAACCTAATGCTTCCGGTCAAGCCGCTGTGAGAAATTTTGGATATATCCCCTGTATCTCCAGGAGTTCCAAGATTCAAACTTCCACCGCTGAAGAGCATATCTCCGCTGTTTCCTTTACTCAGCGTACTGGAACCGCTGATATCAACATTAGAATCCGTAAAAGAAAAAGCCCCTGAAATAACCCCCGTATCAACACCAGATGTCATCTCTAATTTACTGCCGTTTTTCAAAGTCAGGTTACCGTTGTCAAAAACAATTGCAGCCCCCGAATTATCATCGCCTTCGGTCTTGGCTGCGGCATTGTTAATAGAAAGCGTACTATTATCAAGCTCGACAGTACCGGAATCCTGTACCGTAAGATTAAACGAGTCACCTTGTAACAAAGAATCCTCAAGAGATAACGTTCCCGCAGTTAAAACATTAACGGCTTTCAAACTGTCACCACCGTTAATTTCCGTGTTAGTAAGATTAAGAGTTCCCATGTTACTGATGTTAATAGATTCTAATTTGTTATCTCCATTGTTATCTCCGCCAACCGTTACACCGGAAAAAGTAAGAACACTGTTATTACCCTGCACATAAAAAGACGGCACACCCGAAACGTTCATTGTACCGCCATTAGTACCGCCATTACGATTTCCAAAATACAAATTACCACCATTTTGGACAAGCACGGCACCACCATTCATGGTAAAGTCAAACTTGCCTGTACTCATATTTATAATACTCACAATACCATTAGACTGACTTTCAATAACTTCGTCAGAACCGACTGTCAATTGCCCGTTCAGAGTATATGAAGAGTCATACTTATCAGCAGCCTGCTCAGCAAAAATATTCAAATCACCTTCACCGGATACAGATATATTCCCCTCATGCGTTTTGTTAGAAGGATCCGGAGAAACGGTATCATAATATATACCTGAAGTAATATTTTGGTCGCCATCGGGAAGAACCGGCTCATAGGAGGCATCTTGAGCCCTCGCTCCAAAAATACAAAAACATCCTCCAAGCAGCACAAAACCAAACAATTTAAGCATTTTAGACATCAACACCATTGTCAAAACTCCTGATAATTACTTTCTCTAAGAATTACCAAATATCAACTTTTTGTCAAATCAAATACTTCCCCCTCTGCAAAACATTGCATAACTTTTTCAAGTAAACACTCTCGCCGTCTAAAATAAAAAACATACGACAGCCTACCTTTTATCCACGGTTGAACAATTCGGCGAAAAATTACTCATAGACAATAAAAAACTCTTGCCAAAACAAAAAAAGTATCATAAATATACCATTACTGTTTAATTGGGGTGTCGCCAAGTGGTAAGGCAACGGTTTTTGGTATCGTCATTCGTTGGTTCGAATCCAGCCACCCCAGCCA
>ERZ1673738.2688-NODE-2688-length-22020-cov-20.987252_pt1 | contig 22020 bp, 19 predicted proteins | sample MGYA00580198_ERZ1673738 | MGnify/ENA primary metagenome ERZ1673738 (study PRJEB41218, sample SAMN15661784) | gut metagenome | host: Homo sapiens | place: Canada: London | collected 2015-08-20/2019-03-30 | study: EMG produced TPA metagenomics assembly of...
CTACACGTTCCTTCTTGTCCTTAGTAGCATTGAGTACATAAGAACCGGAATTCAGCGTACCGGAATATACACGGAAGTAAGCGAGCTTACCCACGAACGGATCAGTCATGATCTTGAATGCAAGTGCAGCGAAAGGCTCTTCATCAGAGGACTTTCTCTCTACTTCATTACCGTCAAGGTCAACACCCTTAATAGCCGGCACATCCAGAGGAGAAGGCATATACTCGATAATAGCATCCAAGAGCTTCTGAACGCCCTTATTTCTGTAAGCAGTACCGCAGCATACAGGAACGGCTCTGCACTCACAAGTAGCTTTTCTCAAAGCAGCCTTCATCTCTTCAACAGAAGGAATTTCACCTTCCAGATACATCATTGTCAGATCATCATCCAGCTCGCAAACCTTTTCAATGAGCTCATCATGATATAAAGCAGCCTCATCAGCCATATCTCCAAGATCATCGGTAACAGTGATGTCATCACCCTTCTCATCGTTGTAGATATAAGCCTTCATCTCGAACAGATCAATGATTCCCTTGAACTCATCTTCCTTACCGATAGGCAACTGAAGGCAGATAGCGTTCTTACCAAGTCTGGTACGGATCTGATCTACTGCTGCGTAGAAATTAGCACCCAGGATATCCATCTTGTTGATGAATGCCATACGAGGTACATTGTAGGTGTCAGCCTGACGCCATACGTTCTCGGACTGAGGCTCTACACCACCCTTTGCACAGAAGACACCAACGGCGCCATCCAGTACACGAAGGGAACGCTCAACTTCAACGGTGAAGTCTACGTGACCCGGGGTATCAATAATGTTGATACGATGCTCCAGAGCACCGGGCATGGGTTTGGTCTCTTTTTCCAGAGTCCAGTGACAGGTCGTAGCTGCAGATGTAATGGTAATACCTCTCTCCTGCTCCTGAGCCATCCAGTCCATGGTAGCAGTACCTTCGTGAGTATCACCGATCTTATAGTTAACACCTGTGTAATACAGGATACGCTCGGTAGTAGTGGTCTTACCGGCATCGATATGAGCCATAATTCCGATATTTCTGGTTCTCTCTAACGGATATTCTCTTCCAGCCAAGTTTTTTCCCTCCTACTAGAATCTGTAATGAGCAAAAGCCTTGTTTGCCTCTGCCATCTTGTGCATGTCTTCTTTTCTCTTAACTGCAGATCCGGTATTGTTGGCTGCGTCAAGAATTTCGTTAGCAAGTCTGTCTTCCATGGTCTTCTCACTTCTCTTACGAGAGAACATGGTCAACCAACGAAGGCCCAGAGCCTGACGTCTCTCAGGTCTAACTTCGATAGGTACCTGATAGGTAGCACCACCGATACGTCTTGCTTTTACTTCCAGAACAGGCATGATGTTGTTCATAGCCTCTTCGAATACTTCCAGAGCAGGCTTGCCGCTCTTCTCTTCAACCTTAGCAAATGCTCCGTATACGATCTTCTGGGCTACACCCTTCTTGCCATCTAACATGATGTTGTTGACAAGCTTGGTAACCACTTTGTTGTTGTATAAAGGATCTGCTAATACATCTCTTTTCTGAATATGTCCTTTACGTGGCACGGTTCTTCCCTCCTTAACAAATTGTTTACGTTAGATCATAGGTACTCACATGTGTTTCCCCAAGTGTTCGCGCTGTTATATCTGTATCACAGAATTCCAACACTTTTCTTAGTTTCGTTTTTGTGGTACAAAGACGATGTCCGCATCGTCTCCAAAAATCCTTACGGATTTTCATCGAACTCTCGGTCCGACGTTCAAAACGCCCCGGATACTACTTATTTCTTAGCATCCTTAGGTCTCTTAGCGCCGTACTTGGAACGAGCCTGTTTTCTGTTAGCGACACCGGCGGTATCAAGGGTACCACGGATGATGTGGTATCTGGTACCGGGCAGGTCCTTAACACGACCACCACGGATCAAAACAACGCTGTGCTCCTGCAGATTGTGACCTTCACCGGGAATGTAGCTGGTAACTTCGATTCCGTTGGAAAGACGTACTCTGGCGATCTTTCTAAGAGCAGAGTTAGGCTTTTTAGGAGTTGCTGTCTTAACAGCAGTACATACACCACGCTTCTGGGGGGCAGAAACGTCTGTTGCTTTCTTGTGAAGAGAGTTGTAACCCTTCTGGAGAGCAGGTGCAGTAGACTTCTTAACAGAAGTCTGACGTCCTTTTCTTACTAACTGGTTAAATGTTGGCATTCTGTTTCACCTCTTTCTTAATAGTATAATAGACGCACCTTTTCTGGCACGCTTTAATAGTATACTTGTTCCAACTTCCGTTGTCAACTGGTTTTTCGTGAAATTTACAGGGTTTTTCACGACTTTTTCATATTATTATAACCAAAAGAGGAGCAGTACCGTTTCCGATACCGCTCCATGAAGTATTTCCCGTAAATTTCCCCCTATACAGGGGCTGCTTATATAAGGAACCGCTACTGTATCTGTGGCAGATAGCGTTCCAGCGCATCCTGCCAGGAAGGAAGTCTCTCAAAACCGTTCTCTGTGAGCTTTTCCTTGCTCATGCGGCTGTTCTCCGGTCTCTTCGCCTTCGTGGGATACTCGGACGCCGGTACGGGAGCCACATCCACGTTCATGCCAGCCTGGCGGAATATCTCGCAGGCAAATTCATACCAGTTACAGATACCTTCGTTGGTCGCATGATAAATGCCGTATTTGTCGGTCAGCACCATGTCCACCAGAAGCCTTGCCAGATCATAAGTATAAGTAGGCGAACCAAACTGGTCATTCACCACCGTGAGATAATCATGGGTCTTACCCAGATTCAGCATGGTCTTGATGAAATTCTTACCGTTCACACCGAATACCCAGGAGATTCTTACGATAAAATACTTCTCCAGTGTATTCTGCACTGCCAGCTCGCCCTCGTATTTGGTCTGTCCGTATACGTTCAGAGGATGGCGCTCATCGTCGGGCTCCCAGGCTCTGGTACCTTCGCCGTCAAATACATAGTCCGTGCTGATATAGATCATCTTGCAGTCTAACTTTTTGCAGACATTGGCAATATTCTGTGTGCCGTCCGCGTTGACCCTGCGGCAGAGCTCCACGTTGTCTTCCGCTGCATCCACTGCAGTATAGGCTGCACAGTGGATCACAGCATCCGGTGCTACCTCACCGATCACTTTTTCCACACTGGCAGCATCCGTGATATCCATGTCCTGAATATCCACACCGACCGCCTCAATGCCGCGCTTTGTAAGTTCATTTACCACATCATATCCCAACTGACCCTTTACGCCTGTTACCAATACTTTCATAGAATGCCTTCCTTTTCTTTCTTAATGCTTATGGCACCGGTCTCCGGAACCACCACATACATAATTATAACATTACCGTCAGACATCAGCAACGAAATACTTCATTTTTGTATTGTATCGCAAAAAAATCCGGGGAACGCTCCCCGGACCTTTTTATATCAGTTCTATTTCAGTTCTATTTCATTTGTTTCAATTTAAACAGTCATATAGCTTTGCGCTGCCCGCCGGATATCCTCGACAATTCCTTCTGCCTTTTTATCCTCCAGTTCGGTTGCCTGCTTTCTAAGCTTCCACCAGTTCCAGCCGGGATGTGCATTTTCCTGCAATTCTATGATTCTTTTCTGGTATTTTCTGCATAATATAAAATAAATCACCAAGAGTAATAAAACACCAATGCCCAGCATTCCGGCTACTGTGTCACCGTAATATCCACTCTTTGCTGCCTGTGCAAGCGGTGTCGCTTCATCTTCAATTTGTACGATTCGATAACCTGTCAAAATCACAGGTATGGAATATAGCATGCCGCTCATCTCGACCGCCTCCGTTATTTCTTAGTCTCTATCTATAAAGACTACTTATCCATGAAAAACGGCTCACATTTTTCGATATTTTTTTCAGGAATTCCTACCGGTCTGCTTCCGGAAATTTTCATCGCGAAAATTTACTTATTATGGGAAATTCGCTATAATAGTGATATAGATTTTCACACAAAGGAGACTGTTATGCAAAAAAGCTTCATACAACATCTGTTTACTGTAAGTATATTGTCCTGTTGTCTGTTATTCGGAGGATGCAGTCAGAATTCTGCCGGAGATGATACATCCTCCGCCACGACTGCTTCCACCTCCCCGTCTGAAACTGTTACAGCCCTGCCCGCCGATGTTTCCCCGGATTCCGATACGTCTGCCATAGAATCCACTTCGGAGGATACCAGGGCACTCACCCTGTCGGTAGTCAATATGTGTGGCATCGAAGTCGGTATGGTTGCGGTCATTGATCCCGTGACCGGGGAACAGGTAAATCTGGATTCCCTGTCGGATCAGGAATCGATCTCTATGGAAGCAGACTGGCCCTCCTCTGTCAATGAGTTCCAATGGGCTCTCTACAATACTGACGGTGAATTATGCGTTGAGGGGACAACCGATATCAGCAGTGCCCAGACCACAGTGACTCTTCTGCTGACCGGAGACGGTGATCTGGAAAAAGTCGAAGAGCTCTTCGAGTAATCCGCTTTCCAAGGTCTAAAAAACGACATCCACCGGGGAAATCCCGATGGATGTCGTTTTTGTTATCTTTTATTCTTCGATATCTCCTGCATTTTCTGCCTGAGCCTTCAGCTTCTTCTCATTGTGCTTCTTATACATTTCATATCCGGTTGCACCGAGGATCAGAATGATCAGCCACCACCACCAGGACATCTTTGCATGTTCGCTTTCTACGGCAACATCTGCCAGGGGAACTGCTTCGTCTGCAATATTCACTGCTTCTTCTGCCTTAGGTGCTTCCTCTGCTGTTTTCTGGGTGTCTTCCTCAACATTGGCTGCAAGAGGTGCTGCTTCATCAGCAATCTGCGTCACGCCCTGTGCCGCTGCCTGATTCTGGGTCACTACTGTTGCCTGTGCCACCGGTGCGGGTGCCAGAACAATCGGGTTAACAACAGTCTCTCCGGTATCGCTGCTGCCGCCTGCGCTATCGCCGCCCGCAGGAGCTGCCGGTGTGGGTGCGGGAGTCAGACGCTCGATCACCTTATCCAGCTCTCCGCCTGCCTTATCCAGGCTGTCCAGAATCTCCTTCAGAGTATCTTCTGCATCCTTTTTGTTCTGTTCAGCCACGGCCAGCTTTCCTTCCAGTTCCTTCAGAGCTCCAAGGTTACTGGTTCTGTTACTCTTCAGAGCTTCGATCTCTGCCTTCAGCACATCTACCTTGCCCTGTGCTGCTTCCACCTCACCCTGTGCTGCCTTTGCATCCTGTAACAGCTTCTGATACTTTTCAGTCAGTGCCTTGGCATCATCTACGAATTTACGATAGGCTTCATCCTTTTGGGTGAGCTTAATGTTGCCCTGAATATAGTTCAGGTTCTGGATGATCTGACCAGTCAGCACCTCTGCATTTGCATAAGTCTCAGTTCTGACAGCAGTATTGGTTGTGGTCTCTCCGGTTTTCTCCAGATAATCAATCTCATAGGAATAGCTGGTATGCGCAATGGTATCGGTATCTGTGGTCTTCACATTGTACACACCGGTTGCGCCGCTTGCTTTTGCCTGTGCCAGTGCTGCATCCTGTACCGCATTCTGTGCCTCCGCTGCGGTGGTCTTCTCATCGGTCTTGACACTGACACCTGCTACATAGCGGATGGTTGCCTTGCCAAGCTTCCAGTCATCCCAGTTAGCGCTGACGAAAATACCGCCATCTGCCTCGACTGCCTTTCTGGCTGCATCTTCCAGTTTCTTGTTCGTAGTTTCTCCATTACCAAACAGAGCCTTGATGTCATTCCAGAGGGAGCCGAAGGTACTCTGGTCTACTGTCTTCTTAGTGACCTTTGCATAAGTTGCGGATACAGTGCCGGATACGAGGAAGTCGGAATCATCATACCAGTGATCTTCTGTATAGCCGGTTACCTTAAGATCACTGCTTACACCGATCAGGTATAAGTCGTCATCATCGTTAATCTTATTGCTTAACGCCTTCTCCTGCTCTTTCGTAACCTTTGCTACTGCTTCTTCCTCTGTTCTTACACCATAATCCGTCTTTTTATCTGTATGCTTCCATTCAACCTCTTCATCCTTCACATTCACAGTCTTCGTAAAGGTAGGAATGTAGGTTCCGTTACCGGTATAAGTATAATCCGTTTTTTCTGTTCCTGTAACGGTTACATCCTTGCCGGCAGCGTCCTTCAAATCCTTTTCCTTTGCAGCAGCTGCAGCATCTCTCTCTGCCTCTGTCTGATACTGTTCGGTAGAAGTGAATTTTGCATCGGTATAGGTGATGGTGGTCACATCAGCGGTCACGGTCTTAATCAGGTTGCCGTTCTCATCCAGTTTCCAGGATTCCTTCTCGGTAGCCTCATTTACATCAGTATCAACCTCGCCGTTTTCGGTCTTCTGGTTATTGTCAGAAATAATGATACTCTCGGTTCCGTCGTTCTTGATCACTTTCTTTCCATCTACTGCAATAATAGTTCCGTCTTTCAGACCTTTTTCCACTTCGGAAACAGTGATCGTATCCCCGTTTCCCTTCACATACTGATCCGGATTGGTCTCCTGCGCCGTCTTCCAGTTTACTTCCTCAATTCGCTTCTCAAAGATCACGATATTGTCCTTGGAAGTCTGTTTGTCATCCATCACATAGTTGTAATACTTTGTCTGCTTATTACCATTCTCATCGGTATAGGTTACTTCAAAATAATTCTTGGTATTATTGTCTTCACCCTGTCTGCGGACAACCTTAATATCATCGGCAGTGATCTTCTGTACCTCGGGCAGATAGTAGTTCTGCATAATGGAAATGAAAAGCTGATCCTCATTTTTCCAGTTCAGTCCATTGTCGCCCTGAGTCAGGGCTTCCTTATCTGCAATATCCAGAGCACCTGCCGCAGAGGTATCCACTGCACCCTTTGCAGCCTCCAGAGCCTTTGCCAGTGCTTCTGCATTTGTCTTCGCTGCTTCCAGTTCAGCTGCTGCTGCCGCAGCGTTAGCATCTGCACTGTTTACAGCCTCCTCATAAGCCTTTTCATAAGCTGCCACCTTCTGTGCTGCCTCTTCATAAGCTGTCTTGGCGGTATTGTACTCCCCAAGCTTTGCATCGAAATCAGCCTGTGCCTGATCTACGGTAGTCTTTACTTCTTCATATGCCGCATTGGCATCGGTGATAGAAGCAGCATCCTTGATATTCTCGATCTGTCCATTTACCTTATTCTGGGCAGCCTGCATGGCATCCTTTGCTTCTGCCGCAGTCTGTCCTGCATTTGCCGCTGCATCAGTTGCCTTATTCAGTTCTGCGTCGGAAAGCTTATCATTTGCTTCTGCAACGCCAAGTTTGGTATCTGCACTCTCCACAGCAGACTCTGCGTCCTTCAGAGAAGAACCGCCCTCCACGGTCTTATCCTCTACTTTGACATTGGCATCCAGAACAGCCTGAGACAGATCCTTGCCCTGCGTATCCTTAGCTTCCCCTGCCACTACCTGGTCAGCCACTTCCGACTTCACATCAGTAGCACTCTTTTCTGCCGTTTCTACTGCCTTGTCAGCCTCTTTTGCAGCTGCCTGTGCCTGGTCAGCAATACCGGCTTCCGGTGTCACGGTAATGTTCTTATCCTCATTGCCTTCAGGCGTGGTGCCCTCTCCCTCTGCTGCCAGTGCAGTCAGCGGGGAAGATGCCATCAACATTGCGGAAATGCCGATCGCCATAGCACGAATCACTTTTTCGTTCTTACTGTTTTTTCTCATATGATTTTTCCTCTCCATTCTATTTTTCAACAATATGTTCAAATAAATACTGCAGTACCTCCGGCGTGAACTTCTTTGCCGAAATAGCTACTTTAAAATCTCCGTCTTCTTGCTCCTCCTGTCTGGTGACATCTGCATACATGATCATCGTATCCGCTACGATTATGATGTCTTTCCCCTTAAGGTCAGGAGATCCGGCCGGCATCGTAAAAGCTATGCCCAGTGGGCTGACATTGCATGTTTCGACAAAAATGCTCTCTCCCGAATCACATACTACGATAACGCTCTTAGCCTGATAGCCAACACGGTCGATCCTCCTTCGTTCTTCCATCGTCCCCTTCTGCTCCTTTCTTCCGGAGTTGCCGGTAAAACCGCTCCTTTTGTGTCTTTCTAATTATTAAGACGGTTCATCTCAAAAAAAAGGGTCAAATTTTTTTATTTAATTTTAAAAAAAGTTTCAAAAAATCTAAGTTTTTAAAATCAAATTAGTGAACGCCGGCATCGTTATCTTTTTTTCTGACAGACAATATGCTATAATACATCCAAAGAAAATCATGACACAGGCTTTTAAAGGAGCGACCCTATGATACAGAAAAAGAAATTCGTAAAAACCTTCCGTAACACCAAAACCGTGCAGTTAGTCCTTCTGCTTCTATTGGAAGCTACGTATGTTCTGGTGCTGACCCTGAACCCGGCGTTGGGCACGAAGCTTTTCGAAGACCGGACCCTGTTTATTCTATGCACACTTTCCTGGATCCTTGCTTTATTTAATCTGATATGGCTGTTATACGATTTTTATAAATTGCGCACCTTTGCCGAAGAAAGCCACGCGCTGAACCGTGCAGCTTTCCTGGATCATCTGACCGGCATTCCCAACAGACACGGACTGGATGTGGTCTTTGAGACCTACGACTCCCCGGAATCTCTGGAGCATGTAGCCTGCTATATGGTTACCATCACCAACTTAAAGGAGATCAATCAGACCATGGGACATGTCGTGGGCGACCAGATGTTGAAGGATTTCTCCGGTATCTTAGAGAGTGTCGGTGATGCCTTCGGTGTTGTGGGACGTAACGGCGGTAACGAATTCTTAATGATCGTCAATCACGGTTCCCATGATACCATGGACTATTTTATCGAAAGTCTGGCGCAGCAGTTAAAAGAATATAACGAAGAGCACAGCAATGCGCCCATTCAGATCAAGTACGCATATATTTTAAATGAAGAAGCACATGCAGAGTATTTCTCCACTCTGCTTACAGAGACATACAATAAGCTCCACGCTTAAGGAACCCGTTAACCAAGCAGTGAGACGAACGCATGAAAGACATGAACATTCCTTACATTGCCGGTCTTGTGATCCGTGCCCAGCACAGCGACTCGGATGCCTTCGCGGAATTGTATGCTCTTACCTATAATAAAGTATACAACTACACCAGGCATTATCTGAGAGATGACTTTCTCGCTCAGGACGCTATGCAGGAGGTCTACATACTGGCTCTGAAAAACATTGGAAAACTGAATGATCCCACGGTTTTTATCGCCTGGCTGAACCGCATCTGCTTCCACGTCTGCTATGACATGACTCAGAAGAACCGACCACAGAACGACTGCCAGGTCTTGAGCCAGGAGATTCTGGATATCGTCCAGGATCCCCATCTGGACACCAATCCGGAACTGCACTACCAGCAGAAGGATGAATATTCCCGGCTGGCGGACGCCTTAGAGCAGCTTCCTTTCAATGAGAAGCAGGTCCTGATCATGCGCTACTATAACGACATGAAGCTCGAAGAGATCGCTGCAGCCATGGAGATCAGCCGCAGCAGCGTCAAACGCTATATTGCCTCCGGACAGGATCATTTGAAAGAAAGAATGAAAGGATAACAGATTATGTTTTTTCATAAAAAGAACCGATATGAACTGGACATGACGACTGCCAATAATGCTCTGCAGAATATCCTGTCCACCTGTAACCAACCGGTCAATACCATTCCTTTTGACAAGCTGGTGCTTCGTAAAAAAGTAAATGCCGCTTCCTATAATCGTCTGATCGTTGCCACAGCGGTGATCTTCGTGCTGACGTTTCTGTCGCCCTTAGTCATCGTTCCGCTCTCCGAATTTAACGAGAAAATGTTTGCCCCCGCTCCCGCGGAGCTTACTCTGGATTATGTGGAGAATAATGTTTTAAGCCTTAAATTTACCGGAGATAACATTCTCTATGACGAGGCTTTTATGGAGACGCTGTCCGGCGAGATCATCGAACCGCTCTCCGTAGACACCTCCAAGGGTGTGATCAATTTCCCTTTTCTTTCTGAGGAAGCCAATATTTATGTTCCCGTAAAAAACGGTGAGACCCTCCACCTGCTCTTTACTCCCGATAATGTAACAGGCCTGGCACAATAACAACAGGATGTAATGATTTCTATGCGGATACCAAGATCATCTGCGCGGCTGCGCATTTTATTAATTACATATTGTATGGCCATGGGTATGTGCGCCTGCGGTTCCGCTTCCGACTCTCTGCCTGTGGATGCTTCTGTGACGGGCACTTACGACGACCAGTCCTCCGCAGATCCCGCTTCTGCGGATACCGACACCTCTTCCCCGGAGACTGCTTCCCCGGACACGGAAAACACTTCCCCTGCGGGACCTCTGCGGGATGCCACTCCCGTCTGCCTCGTACCACAGGCCGACGGCACCGCGGTGGTGTCCAATGATGTAGCTGTCATCGATTATTCTCATATGTCCGATGGCTATGTCTGTGCCAATTATACCGGCACCTGTCCCAAAGTCAAACTGCGCATCACCGGTCCCGACACCGTTGTCTATACCTATGATCTGCACGGAGGCGGCTACGAGACGTTTCCTCTCTCCTCGGGCGACGGATATTATGATGTGACGATCTACGAAAATATTTCCGGTACGAACTATGCCACCTGCCTGTATGCGGATCTGGACGTACAGATCCCGGATGAATTCAGTCCTTTTCTCTATCCTAATCAGTACGTGAATTTTACGGCAGACAGCAAAGTCGTTGCCAAGGGGCAGGAACTGGCGGAAGGTGCATCCTCCGATCTGGAGGTGATCACCCGGATCTATGATTATATCACCGGAAATATTACCTACGACTACGATAAGGCTTCCGATCCCCCCACCGGCTATACTTCCGACGTAGATGCCATTCTGGATTCCGGCACCGGTATCTGTCTGGACTATGCCGCCGTTATGGCGAGCATGCTCAGAAGCCAGCGGATCCCTACCAGACTGGAGGTCGGATACGCGCAGGATGCCTATCACGCCTGGATCAGCGTCTACACCGCCGACACCGGTTGGCTGAACGGCATCATCGAATTCGACGGCAATGTCTGGACCCTGGTGGATCCTACCTTCGGTGCCAACACGGATAACAAGACGCTGAAAAAGTTCATCGGTGACGGTAACAATTATATCCTTCAGAAAATGTATTAGTGAAAGGGAACAAAACGACATGAAGACCACAGAACAAAAATTACTTTCTAATGAAGAGATCGCTTCTTTCTGCAATCAGTCTGCCATGCTGTTTCAGGCAGGCATTCCTCCGGTGGAGGGTATGGCCATCCTGCAAAGTGATGCACAGTCGCCTGAGGGGAAGGCGATCTTCGACCAGATCCTTACCGTATGCCGGCAGGGAGAAAGTTTTCACAAGGCTCTGGAAGCCACGGGAGTATTTCCCGATTACTGTCTGCATATGATCGCTCTGGGCGAAGAATCCGGTAATCTGGATGTCTGCATGAATTCTCTGGCAGATTATTACGAAAAAGAAGATGCCATCGCCGGCAGTATCCGGGATGCCGTAACTTACCCCTTTATTATGATCGCCATGATGGCTGCTGTCATCGTAGTGCTGGTCAGCCGTGTTATGCCGATCTTCGAACAGGTCTATGTGGAGCTTGGCAGTGAGATGACGGGATTTGCCGCGTCCCTCTTACGTCTCGGCAATCATCTGAACCGTTATTCCTTTATCTTCGTAAGTATTCTGTGTGTGATACTGCTTCTGTATCTTTTCGCCACCAGAACCCAGGGTGGCAAGCGTACTACCGCGCGTTTTCTGAACTGGTTTCCTCTCACCAGACGCTTTTATGAGAGTGTGGCCTGCGAGCGTTTTGCAAGTGGTATGGCCCTGACTCTGAGCAGTGGTATGGATACCTATTCCAGTCTGGACATGGTGGCTGCACTGGTAGGCAATGAGAAAATGAAACAGAAGATTTTAAACTGCAAAGAAGCCATTCATGCCGGTGCCAATTTTGCGGAAGCATTGACCGGTGCAGGTATTTTCAATCACCTGTATTCTCAGATGGTATCCGTAGGTTTCCGCAGTGGTAACGTAGATATGGTCCTTCGAAAAATCGCAGACCGCTATGAGGAAAATACCAACCGCAGATTACAGTCCATCATTGCCGTTCTGGAACCGACCCTTGTCATCATTCTGTCAGTGATCGTCGGTCTGATCCTGTTATCGGTCATCCTGCCTCTTATGGGTATTATGACCAGCATCGGATAGGAGTGATATCATGAATCGTTTTGAGCAAAAAAGCATGTCCTTCGGACGCAAACTGGTCTATCTGCTTCCCATTCTGGCATTTCTGGTATTGTTTGTTCTGTTTTTACAGGGAATTGGATCCGTTAGTGAATCTACTTTGACCAAGCAGCAGGAAAGTCTGGAAACTGCCCTGGGACGCAGCATTTCTCAATGCTATGCCGTAGAAGGCTGTTATCCACCTTCTTTGGAATATCTGGAGCAGCATTACGGTCTGTTGTATGATAAGAACAGTTTTTTCGTTGACTATGAATACTATGGCAGCAACCTTCTTCCGGAAGTCACCGTACTCCGCAGAACCGGCGCTCACTAAAGGAGTTTCTGACATTATGAACAATAGAAATCAGGAAAAACATTTTATTGTGGATATCTTGTTCGTTCTGGCATTGTTCGGTGTATTCGCCGTCTCCGCGCTGGCGCTCGTTACCATCGGAGCGGATGTATACCAACACACCGTGGAAGATATGGGTGTCAATTACGAAAGCAGGACTGCCGTGTCCTATATCCTGGAAAAAGTCCGGCAGAATGATACCACGGACAGTATCTCTCTGGCCACGCTGGAAGATACCCCGGCTCTCTGCATGCTTTCCCGGATCGAGGATGAGACCTACTGTACCTACCTCTATTTCTACGACGGACATTTAAAAGAGCTCTTTATGCGGGAAGGGACTTCTCTCGGCGGACAGGTTCTGCCTGCCGGTACGGATATCATGGAGCTTAAGGACCTGACATTTTCCTATGTCTCCAATGACCTGATCCGTGCATCCCTGCAAACGGTTTCCGGAGAGTTCCACACCTTTTATATCCATATTCACTGTAATGCCACGGAATAAACACCGGGCAGAAAGGATTCCGAACTTATTATGAAACATTCCAGATCCAGTTTATTTTTAATGGAAATGATCATAGCGATCCTGTTTTTCTCCCTGGCCAGCGCCGTCTGTATCCAGCTGTTTGCCAAGTCCCATCTGCTGAGCACACAGACAGTAAATCAGAACCATGCTGTCATCCAGGCACAGAATCTGGCGGAATCGTACCTCGCGCTGGAGGGCGACATAAATGCCATGCAGGATCTGTTCTCTCCTTCGGAACAGATCAGCGACGATACACTCCGACTTACTTTTGACAGCTGCTGGAACCTCTGTTCCGCAGAAAATGGCGGCAGCTATCAGGCCGAGCTGGTACATACTCCGGCGGAAGGTACCGGTATCATGGAAGCCCACATCACCGTGTATGACTTGTCTGCACCGGAGATGCCTATTTATACAATTTCTGTCATGCATCACACCGCAGAGAGGAGGGGGGACCATGAGTAATTCTTCAAAGAAAAGACAATTCGGCATGAATATTGGCTCCGCTTCGATCCTGCTGGTATTCGTGATCCTCTGTCTGGTATCCTTTGCCGTACTGTCTATTGTCAGTGCTAATGCCGACAGCAGGCTCAGCACCCGCGTTTTGGAACGTACTACTGCCTACTATGATGCCTGCAATCAGGCAGAGCAGTCTCTGGCCGGTATGGACAATACGCTGCGTCGCGTCTACGAAGCCTCCGACAGCGAGGATGCGTATTACGGCTCCGTAGGACACGGAAAGTCATATGTGATACCTATTTCCGATCTGCAATCCTTACAGGTTACCATTGAGATCTTATACCCTCTGTCTGCGGATGACACCTTTTACCGGATCACCGCCTGGCAGGTACTGAATACAGAGGACTTACAGTAATTTCCAGCTAAAAAAAGCTCCCCGGGGAATCCCCGGAGAGCTTTTTTATAAGATCTTTTCTTTTTTTACTGGTTATCAGCATCTGTTCCCACTTCCACAGTCTCTGCATCGGTGTTAACATCTGTATTCTCAGCTTCCGGATCTGTTCCGTCACTCAGATTCAGTTCTGCATCATCACCATACATGTCGCCACTGAAATCAATGGTTTCCACATCATCGGTGCTCAGTCTGGTATTACGATATCTCTTCATACCGGTTCCTACAGGGATCAGTTTACCAATGATAACGTTCTCCTTCAGACCGATCAGATTATCAACCTTACCCTTGATAGCAGCCTCTGTCAGTACCTTAGTGGTCTCCTGGAAGGATGCTGCGGACAGGAAGGATTCGGTAGCCAGTGCTGCCTTGGTAATACCAAGGATGATACGCTTGCCTTCTGCAGGCTCTTTACCTTCTGCGGTCAGCTTCTCATTCATTTCTTCGAAATCCAGAACATCTACCAGAGTACCGGGCAGGAATTCGGTGTCTCCGTTATTCTCGATACGGACTTTCTTCAGCATCTGACGTACCAGGACTTCGATATGCTTATCGGCGATATCTACACCCTGTAAACGGTATACACGCTGTACTTCACGCAGCATGTAATCCTGTACGGCACGGATTCCCTTGATCTTCAGCAGATCGTGAGGGTTTACACTACCTTCGGTCAGTTCATCACCGGCCTCTAATACCTGGCCATCCATTACCTTGATACGGGAACCGTAAGGAATCAGGTATGCCTTGGATTCTCCGGTCTCTTCATTGGTAATTACTACTTCACGTTTCTTCTTGGTATCACGGATCTCCGCCTTACCGCCGAACTCAGCGATGATCGCAAGTCCCTTCGGCTTTCTGGCCTCGAACAGCTCCTCGACACGGGGAAGACCCTGTGTGATATCGTCACCTGCGACACCACCACTATGGAAGGTTCTCATGGTCAGCTGGGTACCGGGCTCACCGATAGACTGTGCAGCGATAATACCGACTGCTTCACCTACCTGTACAGCTTCACCGGTTGCCATGTTGGCACCGTAACATTTTGCACAGATACCAACGTGAGAACGGCAGGTCAGGATCGTACGGATCTTCACTTCCTCAATAGGCTCACCCTGTGCATTTACACCTACGCTGAGGATCTTAGCTGCACGGCTGGGGGTGATCATGTGGTTGTGTTTAACGATCATGTTACCGTCTTTATCATAAATATCCTCACAGGAATATCTGCCTGTGATTCTGTCTTTCAGACCTTCAATGGTCTCTTTACCATCCATGAATGCCTTGACTACCATACCGGGGATCTCTGTCTGACCCTCGCAGCAGTCTACTTCACGGATAGAAAGCTCCTGAGATACATCAACCATTCGTCTGGTCAGATAACCGGAGTCTGCGGTACGCAGCGCGGTATCGGACATACCTTTACGTGCACCATGCGCGGACATGAAGTATTCCAGTACATCCAGACCTTCACGGAAGTTTGATTTGATGGGCAGCTCGATGGTTCTACCTGTGGTATCCGCCATCAGTCCACGCATACCTGCCAGCTGTTTGATCTGCTGACTGGAACCACGCGCACCGGAGTCTGCCATCATGAAGATGTTATTGTATTTATCCAGACCGGACAGCAGTACATCGGTCAGCTCTTTATCGGTCTCGTTCCAGGTCTCTACGACTGCACGATAACGCTCTTCCTCAGTGATCAGACCACGTCTGAAGTTGCTTGCGATCTTGTCTACGGTTGCCTGTGCGGCTGCCAGCATCTCGCCCTTCTTCTCAGGCACAGTCATATCGGAAATGGATACGGTCATAGCGGCTCTGGTAGAGTACTTATAACCAATTGCCTTAACGTCATCCAGTACTTCTGCGGTCTTGGATGCTCCGTGAGTATTGATGACCTTCTCCAGGATCTGCTTCAGCTGCTTCTTTCCTACATGGAAGTCTACTTCCAGCTTCAGGAAGTTCTCGGGATCACTTCTGTCTACAAATCCCAGATCCTGAGGCAGAATCTCATTGAAGATGAAACGTCCCAGTGTAGACTCTACCGTTCCGGTGATCGTCTCACCTGCTGCATTTACCTTGCTCATGCGGACATGAATGCGGGAATGCAGTGTCAGCGCCTGGTTCTCATATGCCAGAATTGCTTCGTTTACGCTCTTGAAATACTTACCTTCACCAATAGAACCGGGTCTCTCCTGGGTCAGATAGTAGATACCGAGTACCATATCCTGGGAAGGAACGGCTACAGGACCACCATCGGAAGGCTTCAGTAAGTTATTGGGAGACAACAGCAGGAAACGACACTCTGCCTGTGCCTCCTGGGACAGAGGAAGATGTACAGCCATCTGGTCTCCGTCGAAATCCGCGTTGAATGCGGTACATACCAGGGGATGCAGTTTGATTGCCTTACCTTCTACCAGGATCGGCTCAAATGCCTGAATACCAAGTCTGTGCAGTGTCGGTGCACGGTTCAGCATAACAGGATGTTCCTTGATCACCTCTTCCAGCACATCCCATACCTGCGTATCCAGTCTCTCTACCAGCTTCTTGGCATTTTTGATATTCTGGCTGATTCCCTTGGCTACCAGCTCTTTCATTACAAAAGGCTTGAACAGTTCAATTGCCATTTCCTTGGGCAGACCACACTGATAAATTTTCAGTTCCGGTCCTACGACGATAACGGAACGTCCGGAATAGTCTACACGCTTACCTAACAGGTTCTGACGGAAACGACCGGTCTTACCCTTTAACATATCGGACAGAGACTTCAGTGCTCTGTTACCGGGGCCGGTAACGGGACGTCCGCGTCTGCCGTTATCAATCAGAGCATCTACTGCTTCCTGCAGCATTCTCTTCTCGTTACGTACGATAATATCGGGAGCACCAAGCTCTAACAGTCTCTTCAGACGGTTATTACGGTTGATGATCCTTCTGTACAGATCATTCAGGTCGGAGGTTGCAAAACGTCCACCATCCAGCTGTACCATAGGACGAAGATCGGGAGGGATAACAGGAATGACATCCATGATCATCCATTCGGGCTTATTTCCGGACTCACGGAAAGCTTCCACAACTTCCAGTCTCTTAATGATGCGGGCACGCTTCTGACCGGAGGATTCCTTCAGTCCGGTCTTCAGTTCTGCTGCATCCTTCTCCAGGTCAATGGCCTGCAGCAACTCTTTGATAGCTTCCGCACCCATGCCTACACGGAACTTGTTGCCCCAGGTCTCTCTTGCATCCTGATATTCCTTCTCAGACAACACTGCCTTGTACTCAAGGTTGGTGGTTCCCGGATCCAGAACAATATAGGAAGCGAAGTACAGAACCTTTTCCAGGATTCTGGGAGACAGATCCAGGATCAGACCCATACGGCTGGGGATACCTTTGAAGTACCAGATATGGGATACCGGAGCAGCAAGCTCGATATGTCCCATACGCTCTCTACGTACGCTGGCTTTGGTAACTTCTACACCACATCTGTCGCAGACAACGCCCTTATATCTGATCTTCTTATATTTACCACAATGACATTCCCAGTCTTTGCTGGGTCCAAAGATTCTCTCACAGAACAGACCGTCTCTCTCGGGTTTCAGTGTTCTATAGTTAATTGTCTCCGGCTTTAATACCTCGCCATGGGACCACTCCCGGATTTTCTCCGGGGAAGCTAATCCGATCTTGATGGCATCAAATGTCATAGGCTGATAGGTTGTTTCATTTTTTGTTTCTGACATTAATGGCACTCCCTTCTATACAAAGCATTAAAATTCATCATCACTGCCGTGAAAGCTATCATCGGTGTAATCGTCTTCCACATAGTCGTCTTCGGAATTCACCAGTTCGCCGTTGTCGTCAAACTCCTGTGACTGATAGCCCATCTCGCCAAGGGAACCCTTGTCGTAATCGTCATCATACTTACGATCACCCTCCATCTCATAACGGTAATCGGTATCACCGTAATCGACGGTCTCCATGATCTCGACCTCGGTCTGATCCTCACGCAACACTCTGACATCCAGACCCAGTGCCTGCAGCTCTTTCAGCAGAACCTTGAAGGACTCGGGAATACCGGGCTCAGGGATATTGTCTCCCTTAATGATTGCTTCGTAAGTCTTAACACGACCAACCACATCATCGGACTTCACTGTCAGGATCTCCTGCAGGGTGTAGGATGCACCATACGCCTCCAGAGCCCATACTTCCATCTCTCCGAAACGCTGGCCACCGAACTGAGCTTTACCACCCAGAGGCTGCTGTGTTACCAGGGAGTACGGTCCGGTAGAACGTGCGTGGATCTTATCGTCTACCAGATGATGCAGTTTCAGGTAATGCATGTGTCCAATGGTTACGGGACCATCGAAGTATTCACCGGTTCTACCGTCACGCAGACGTACCTTACCGTCTCTGGAAATGGGAACTCCCTTCCATACACCTCTGTGGTCTCTGTTCTCAGACAGATACTGCATAACTTCAGGGAGAAGCTCCTCACCATGCTTGCTGGTAAAGGTCTCTCCGGACCAGGGCTTACCGTCTGCAGTAGTCTCCTGACCCTTTTCCTTCCACTCTGCACTCTCTGCATCGTCGAAAGGAAGATTTACATAATCGTTGGCAAGATCCAACGTATCCATAATATCTTTCTCGTTTGCGCCATCGAAGACAGGGGTTGCCACATTGAAGCCCAGTGCCTTGGCAGCCAGGGAAAGGTGGATCTCCAGGACCTGTCCGATATTCATACGGGAAGGCACGCCCAGAGGATTCAGCACGATGTCCAGAGGACGTCCGTTGGGCAGATAAGGCATATCTTCTACAGGAAGCACGCGGGAAACGACACCCTTGTTACCATGACGACCTGCCATCTTATCGCCTACGGAGATTTTTCTCTTCTGTGCGATATAAATGCGGACTGCCTGATTTACTCCGGGTGCCAGCTCATCGCTGTTCTCACGGGTAAATACCTTGGCATCCACTACAATACCATATTCGCCATGAGGTACCTTTAAGGAGGTATCTCTTACTTCTCTTGCCTTCTCACCGAAGATGGCACGCAGCAATCTCTCTTCCGCAGTCAGTTCGGTCTCTCCCTTAGGAGTAACTTTACCCACCAGGATATCACCGGCACGAACCTCTGCACCGATACGAATGATACCTCTGTCATCCAGATCCTTCAGTGCATCATCACCGACACCGGGTACATCACGGGTGATTTCTTCCGGTCCCAGCTTAGTGTCACGTGCTTCTGCCTCATACTCCTCAATATGAACGGAAGTATACACATCATCACGTACCAGTCTCTCACTTAACAGAACTGCATCCTCGTAGTTGTAACCTTCCCAGGTCATGAAACCGATCAGAGGGTTCTTACCCAGTGCCAGCTCACCTTCGGAAGTGGAAGGTCCGTCTGCAATGACCTGTCCCTGTGCCACATGATCGCCCTTGAATACGATAGGCTTCTGATTGTAGCAGTTGGACTGGTTACTACGGGAGAATTTGGTCAGATGGATCTCTTCCTTCTCACCGTCATCATAATCAATGCGGATAGTCTTGGAAGATACATAACTGATGGTTCCCGCTTTCTTGGCTACCACGCAGACACCGGAGTCTACTGCTGCCTTTTCTTCCATACCGGTACCTACTACAGGTGCTTCGGTGCTCAGAAGAGGCACGGCCTGACGCTGCATGTTGGATCCCATCAGTGCACGGTTCGCATCGTCGTTCTGCAGGAAAGGAATCAGTGCAGTAGCCACAGAGAATACCATTCTCGGGGATACATCCATGTAATCAAACATTTCCCTGGGATATTCCTGTGTCTCATCCAGATAACGTCCGGAGACGGATTTTCTCACGAAATGTCCTTCTGCATCCAGTGCTTCGTTCGCCTGTGCTACATGGTAATTATCTTCTTCGTCCGCAGTCATATAGACTACTTCGTCGGTAACGCGGGGGTTCTTGGGATCGGACTTGTCGATCTTACGATAAGGAGCCTCTACGAAACCATATTCATTAATTCTTGCATAACTTGCAAGAGAGTTGATCAGACCGATGTTAGGACCTTCGGGAGTCTCGATAGGGCACATTCTTCCGTAATGGGAATAATGTACATCTCGAACTTCGAATCCGGCACGATCTCTGGACAGACCGCCGGGGCCCAGTGCAGACAGACGTCTCTTGTGGGTCAGCTCACCCAAAGGGTTATTCTGATCCATAAACTGAGACAGCTGGGAAGATCCGAAGAATTCCTTCACTGCTGCGGTTACGGGTTTGATATTGATCAGAGACTGGGGAGAGATCTCCTCAGCATCGTGTGTGGTCATACGCTCGCGTACCACTCTCTCCATTCTGGACAGACCGATACGATACTGGTTCTGCAGCAGTTCACCTACCGCACGGATACGTCTGTTGCCCAGATGATCGATATCGTCATCATTGCCCAGACCATACTCCAGATGCATGTTATAGTTAATGGAAGCCAGAATATCTTCCTTGGTAATATGCTTGGGTACCAGTTCATGTACATTCTTCTTGATCGCTTCTGCCAGCTTCTCGGGATCATCGCCGAACTCTTCCAGGATCTGTGCCAGAACCGGATAATATACCAGCTCATGAATACCGAAATCTCTGGGATTGCAATCTACATAATGAGTCAGATCTACCATCAGGTTCGACAGTACCTTTACGTTCTTCTCCTCTGTCTGAATATATACGAAAGGAACGGCGCTGTTCTGAATGGTATCTGCCAGCTCTGCGGTCACCTTGTCTCCTGCGGATGCGATCACTTCACCGGTGGAAGGATCTACCACATCTGCAGCCAGGATCTGATGACGGATACGATTCTTCAGAGCTAACTTCTTATTAAATTTATATCTGCCGACTTTGGCTAAATCATATCTTCTGGGGTCGAAGAACATAGCGTTGATCAGGCTTTCTGCACTTTCAACACTTAAAGGCTCACCGGGACGGATCTTTTTATATAACTCTAACAGACCCTCCTGATAATTCTCAGCAGTGTCCTTGGTAAAGCTTGCCTCGATCTTAGGTTCGTCACCGAAGAGTTCGCGGATCTCGTCATTGGTACCGATGCCCAGTGCACGGATCAATACAGTGATGGGAACCTTACGGGTTCTGTCCACGCGTACATAGAAGACATCGTTGGAATCCGTCTCGTACTCCAGCCATGCTCCACGGTTCGGGATCACGGTACAGGTGAACAGCTTCTTACCGATCTTATCATGTCCGATTCCGTAGTAGATGCCGGGAGAACGAACCAACTGGCTGACGATAACACGTTCCGCGCCGTTGATCACAAAAGTACCGGTCTCAGTCATCAGCGGAAGATCGCCCATGAAAATCTCATGCTCACTGATCTCTTCCTTCTCCTTGTTATAAAGGCGAACCTTAACCTTAAGAGGTGCTGCGAATGTAGCATCTCTCTCTTTACACTCTTCGATAGAATACTTCACGTCGTCTTTGCAGAGTTCAAAATCCACAAATTCCAGACTTAAGGCACCGCTGTAGTCAGCGATCGGAGAGATGTCGTCAAAGACTTCCTTCAAGCCTTCGTCTAAAAACCACTGATAAGAGTCCTTCTGGACCTCGATCAGGTTGGGCATCTCTAAAACCTCTTTTTGTCTTGAATAACTCATACGCATAACCTTGGTACCGGCAATCGGACGTATTCTGTTCTTTTCCATTGACATTTCACCCCGTTCTTTCAGATTTAAAGCCTATTTTGCGTCGGCAACAATGCAGTATATATAAACGTCAAATTTTATGCATGACAAATAAGCATAGCACCGCACAATAGTGCACTATCCATAATAGCACAATGATAAAATAGCGTCAAGGAATTTTTTTGAATATTTTTGAAAAAATGAATAATTTAGAAAATAATAAATAAGAAAGAACCATGCACCGGCAGGTGCCGGCACATGGTCCGTCATATACTGGTTAAAAATTA
>ERZ1673738.2690-NODE-2690-length-21985-cov-44.688418_pt1 | contig 21985 bp, 18 predicted proteins | sample MGYA00580198_ERZ1673738 | MGnify/ENA primary metagenome ERZ1673738 (study PRJEB41218, sample SAMN15661784) | gut metagenome | host: Homo sapiens | place: Canada: London | collected 2015-08-20/2019-03-30 | study: EMG produced TPA metagenomics assembly of...
CCAGGCTCTTGGACATCTTGCGGCCCTGGCTGTCGCGGACGATGCCGTGGATGCACACGGTGCTGAAGGGTGCCTTGCCGGTGTAAGCAAGACCGGAGAAGATCATGCGGCTGACCCAGAAGCCGATGATATCGTAGCCGGTGACGAGGGTGTTGGTGGGGTAGAAATACTTCAGGTCCTCGCTGTCCTCGTTGGGCCAGCCCAGGGTGCTGAAGGGCCACAGGGCCGAGCTGAACCAGGTGTCCAGCGTGTCGGGGTCCTGGGTGAGCTTGCTGCCGCCGCACTTGGGGCAGGTGCAGGGTGCGGTCTTGGCCACGACGGTCTCGCCGCAGTCATCGCAGTACCAGGCCGGGATCTGGTGGCCCCACCACAGCTGACGGCTGATGCACCAGTCGCGGGTGCCTTTCATCCAGTTGAGGTAGTTCTTGGTAAAGCGCTCGGGCACGAACTTGATCTCGCCCTTCTCCACGCTCTCGATGGCGGGCTTTGCCAGCGGCTCCATCTTGACGAACCACTGCTTGGACACCATGGGCTCGATGGTGGAGTGGCAGCGGTAGCAGGTGCCCACCTCGTGCTTCAGGGGCTCGATCTCCTTCAGGAAACCGCCCTCTTTCAGGTCGGTCAGGATGGCCTTGCGGGCCTCCAGGGTGGTCATACCGGCATACTTGCCGCAGTCCAGCACTTCAGGCTCGTTGATGGTGTTCTTGCCGGAGGCGAACAGGGCATCGGCGGCAGCCTTGTCGGCAGCGCCGGTCATGTGGCCGTCGTAGGTGAACACGCGCACGATGGGCAGGTCATGGCGCAGGCCGACCTCAAAGTCGTTGGGGTCGTGGGCCGGGGTGATCTTCACGACACCGGTGCCCTTGGTCATGTCGGCGTGCTCGTCGCAGACGATGGGGATCTCCTTGTTCAGCAGGGGCAGCACCACATGGCAGCCGTGCAGATGGGCATAGCGGGGGTCATCGCCGTTGATGGCCACAGCGGTATCGCCCAGCATGGTCTCCGGGCGGGTGGTGGCCAGCTCCAGCATCTCGCCGGTCTCCTTGACCGGGTACAGCAGGTGCCAGAAGCTGCCGTCCTTCTCCTCGTACTCCACCTCGGCATCGGAAATGGAGGTGTTGCAGTGCGGGCACCAGTTGACCATGCGGTTGCCGCGGTAGATCAGGCCCTGGTCGTACAGCCGCACGAACACTTCCTTCACAGCCTCAGAGCAGCCCTCGTCCATGGTAAACCGCTCCCGGTCCCAGTCGCAGCTGCTGCCCAGCTTTTTCAGCTGGCTGACGATGCGGTTGCCGAACTTGGTCTTCCAGGCCCAGGCGCGCTCCAGGAAGCCGTCACGGCCCACCATCTCCTTGGTCAGGCCCTCGGCACGCATGGCCTCCACCACCTTGGCTTCGGTGGCAATGGAAGCGTGGTCGGTGCCGGGCACCCACAGGGCGGCATAGCCCTGCATCCGCTTGGTGCGGATGAGGATATCCTGCATGGTGTTATCCACCGCATGGCCCATGTGCAGCTGACCGGTGACGTTCGGAGGCGGCATGACGATGGTGTAGGGTTTCTTGTCGGGGTCTGCCTTCGTGTGGAAGTAGCCGCCGTCCAGCCAGAACTGGTAGATGCGGTCTTCCACCTGGCTGGGATCGTACTGTTTTGCGAGTTCTTTCATGGTGTCCTCCCAAAATTGTGATGAAGTGGGACGCAAAAAGCCGCCCCACGGAACGTTCCATGGGACGGCTTGTAAAAACATAACCGCGGTACCACCCAAATTGCACGGGAATGCTTCCCGTGCCGCTTGTTGTCCCGATAACGTGGGACCGGCCCGAGAGCGGCTACCCTTCCGGCTCACCGCTCCTGCTCAAAAGCGACAGCACACCGCACGGCCGTACCGGATTCGCAGCAGGGCTCCGGCTCTCTGAACGGCAAAAACAGCGCGCACTCTTTCTCATTGCATTTATAGAAAGAATATAGCGTTTTTTGTGCGATTTGTCAATCCTTTATTACTTCTTCCTTCAGGCGGGCGATGAGCCGCTCCATCAAGGCCACCCGGTTGAAGGGGGTCATCAGGTAAAATCCATCCGCATAGGGCAGAGCCGCTTTTGCCGCCTGCACCGAGATCTCGATGCCCAGTTCCTCCCCGGCGGCACGGTCCAGCCCGGCAAAGCGGTCGATGATGGCGGCGTCCACATGGATGCCGTTGACCTCGTTTTCCATAAAGATGGCGTTGCGCTGGCTCACCACCGGCAGGATGCCGGCCAGGATCTTTGCCTCCGGGCCAAGGGTCTGCCGGGCCTGCTGCAGGTTCTGCACGGCCTGCTCCGACAGCACCGGCTGGGTGAGGAAGCCGGTCATGCCGTTTTCCAGCTTTTCCACGGCGCGGCGCAGCTCCACGTCAAAGTTGCGGGCATTCAGGTTCAGCGCGCCGAACACGGCCAGGGGCGAGGGCATCTCCCGGCCCTCCCCGGCCAACGACACGATGTACTGGGCCAGCTTGCGGGAGTTGAACTGATACACGCTCTTCACCTCGTCCCGCTCGGCGGAGGGGATGGGATCTCCGGTAATGGCCAGCACCTCCCGGACCCCCTCGGCGTAGAGCCCCAGCAGCAGGGCCTTGGTGGCGTTCAGGTTCCGGTCCCGGCAGGTCATGTGGGGCAGGGTGGGCAGGCCCAGCTCCCGGTGCACCCGGCAGGCCACCAGCGAGGAATCCATGCGCGCCCGTGCGATGGGGCAGTCGGCCACGGTCATCAGGTCGGTGCCGGCAGCCTGCAGGCGGCGCGCCCCTTCCAGATAGGCGGTCAGGTCGGCGTCCTTGGGGGAGTCCAGCTCCACGGCGATCACCTTTTTGCCGGACCGCAGCTTGCGCAGGAAGGCGTCATCGGTTTCCACTTCCGGACGGGAAACGGTGGAAATCTGTGCCGCCGGGACGATGGGCAGCCCCTCCGGCAGGGCATCCAGTGCCTTGCGCAGGGCCGCGATGTGGGCCGGGGTGGTGCCGCAGCAGCCGCCCAGGATGCGCACCCCCTCAGCGGCCAGCCGGGCCAGCTCGGAGGCAAAATAGTCCGGCTTGCCCCGGTACTGCACCTGGGTGCGGGTGACCACCGGATAGCCCGCGTTGGGCATGACCGACAGTGGGATGCCCACCTGTCCCAGCTGCTGCACCAGCGTGCGCATGGCGCCCGGTGCCGACACACAGTTCAGACCCACGGCATCCACAAGGCCGCTGTCCGCCATGCGGCGCACCAGCGCCCGGCAGTGCTGACCCTCGCGGGTGTAGCCGTCCGGCAGCACCGCAAAGGACACCTGCACAAAGGCATCCGGCACCGTCTCACGCAGAGCGCGCACGGCATCCAGAACACCGGTGTCGCTGCTCAGGGTCTCAAACAGGTAGTTCTTTGCCCCCAGGGCGGCAAACCGCCGCACCACCGCCGTGTACACCTGGGCCGCCGACAGGCCCTCGGTGTCCGGGGCGGGGCCAAGGTCGGCAAACACGGCGGCGTCCGTCCCGGCCGCTGCCTCTGCGGCCAGCTTCCAGCCTGCGCCGGCCAGTGCCTCCCACTCCGGGTCCTGAGCCGCCGCCATGCGGGGCAGGCCGAAGGTATTCGTCTTGATGGCATCGGCTCCCGCCGCCAGATAGGCGCGGTGGACCGCCCGGATGCCCTCCGGGTCCAGCCGGTTTGCCTGCTCACATTCCCGGCCGGGGGCTCCTTTATAATAGGTGCCCATACCGCCGTCGAACAGCAGCGGGCGTTTTTTCAGCAGCGTGCGTACATCGCTCATGGTGGTGGTTCTCCTTTTCCTACAAAAGCACTTGGCTTTCAGTTTAATGCAGAACGGGCGTCCGGTCAAGGGTTTTCTGCCCCGGCCGCTTGCAGGAACGCCGTTTTTGTGCTATCCTATGCATACTTTATGGAATGAGGGAGGGATGTGCCATGCGCCATGCCGGCACACAAGACATCGAAACGCCGCGGCTGCTCCTGCGCCGCCTGCTGCCGGAGGATGCGCCGCAGATGTACGCCAACTGGGCCAGCGACCCGGAGGTGACCCGCTATCTGCGCTGGGAGCCCCACAAACGCCCCGCCGAAACGCGGGAGCTGCTGGCCGCGTGGGCACTGCTCTACCCCAACCCGGACTATTACCAGTGGGCCATGGTGGAAAAGGCCACCGGACAGGTGTTCGGCTCCATCAGTCTGTACAATTCCCTGCCGGGGGAGCCTCAGCAAAAGACTGAGTGGCCGGGGCTGGACCTGACCGACGGCGTCTGGGAGCCGGGCTACTGCATCGGCCGGAAGTGGTGGAACAAAGGCTTCACCACCGAGGCTCTCCGCGCCGTCGTGGCGTACTGGTTCACCCGCACGGACAGCCGCTGGCTGGCCTGTGGCCATGCCGCCGCCAACCCCGCCAGCGGCCGGGTGATGGAAAAAGCAGGCTTTGTGTACCACCACAACACGGTCTACCACAAATTCGACGGCACCCCGGTGGAATGCCGGAGCTATCTGCTGACGAGAAAAGCATTTGAGACAGCATAACTCCCCCAGTCATCGCTGCGCGATGCCAGCCCCCTCGGAGATGGGGCCTTTGGCGAAACCGGAACGTTTTCCCCTCTGTCAAAAGGCTCCCTCCCTGAGAGAGCTGGCGAGGAACAGAGCGACGAGACTGAAAGAGTTTCCAAACAGAAAGGACTTATTTTGAGCGAACTTTACGATATTCTGACCGAGACCCCGCCCACCAAAGTGGTGCTGCTGGCGCTGGACCAGGGCCTGTGGGACTGTGAGCGCAGTCTGGCCGAGCTCAGCGCCCTGTGCGAGGCCAACCATATGGAAGCCGTGGCGCAGATCAGCCAGAAGCGCCAGACCCCGGAGACCGGCATCGTGCTGGGCAGCGGTAAGCTGGAGGAAGCCAGCCTTGCCGCGCAGGAGCTGGGGGCCGAATGCGCCGTGTTCGACGGCGAGCTGACCGGCAGCCAGATCCGCAACATCTCCACCGCGCTGGGCGGGCTGGAGGTCATCGACCGCACCATGCTCATTCTGGAGATCTTCCGCAGCCGTGCGGTGACCAACGAGGGCAAACTGCAGACCGAGCTGGCCCTGCTGCGCTACCGCCTGCCCCGTCTCCAGGGCATGGGCGAGGCCCTGAGCCGTCAGGGCGGCGGCGGTGGCGGCGGCGGCGGTGCCCGCCGCGGTGCCGGTGAGACCAAGCTGGAACTGGACCGCCGCCATGTGCACGCCCGCATCGACGCGCTGGCCGAGAAGCTGGCCGAGATGGAAAAGCGCCGGGGCGAGAGCCGCAAGGCCCGCGCCAAGACCGGCATGCCGGTGGTGAGCCTGGTGGGCTACACCAACGTGGGCAAGTCCAGCCTGATGAACGCCCTGTGCGGCCCCAGTGTGGCCGAAGCCGACATGCTGTTTGCCACCCTGGACCCCACCAGCCGCAAACTGGTGCTGCCCAGCGGCATGGCCGTGCTGCTGGTGGACACGGTCGGTTTCGTGTCCCGCCTGCCCCACAATCTGGTGGAGGCCTTCAAGTCCACACTGGAAGAAGCCGCCTGGTCGGACGTCATCATCCGGGTGGCGGATGCCGGGGATGAGCAGCGCGAGGAACAGCTGGCTGTGACCGACGAGGTGCTGGACGGGCTGGACTGCACGGACATCCCCCGCCTGACCGTGTACAACAAGTGCGACAAGCCCAACACCCTGTCCTTTGACCCGGACATCCTGCTCACCAGTGCAAAGACCGGCTACGGCCTGGACCCCCTGCTGCAGAAGCTGGACGAGCTGCTCAGCGACCGGGTTCACACCATCCGGGTGCTGCTGCCCTACGACAAGCTGGGCCTTGCCGCCCCCATGCGGGAGCGTGGCAGCGTGCAGGTGGAAGAATACCGGGAAGATGGCCTGTATCTGGAGGGCATCGTCAAGACCGAGGACCTGCACTGCTTTGAAGGGTACCTCGTGTAAAAAATAAAAAAGCCCCAACAAACACAAAAACCCGCCTGGCAGCGGGTTTTTGTGTATAGAGGGGTGGGAAAGTATATAAAGTGGTGAATCTCAATTTCACAGCAGGCCTTTGTGCGGGGCGCTGCCTTGCATGATGTATTATACGCGTTTTTTCTTTCTTGTCAAACCAATTTTTTTCATTTTACTTTAAAATTATGCTTTACTTTTCCCGCAAAACTTTATATAATTAACGCAAAGCGAAGCAAAAGCAAGTTTTTTCAACCTTTGTGCGTTTGCTACAACAATAAAACTTTACTTTCAGAAAATTTTATACAATCCAACATATTTCAAAGGAGCATCCCCTATGGACGATCTGGATCGAAAAATTCTTTCCCTGCTGGCCAAAAACGCCCGCATGCCGGTCAAGGAGATCGCCGAGCAGGTCTCGCTGACCAGCCCGGCCGTGTCCAGCCGCATCCACAAACTGGAGACGGACGGCATCATCAGCGGCTACACCGTCACCCTGAACCGCCCGGCCGACCGCGTGTATGTGGACGCTCTCATCAGCCTGTCGGTGGCCCCCTCCAAGCAGGACGCCTTTCTCGAACTGCTGCAGAACAGCAAGGAAGTGCTGCAGTGCTACCACGTCACCGGTGCCTATACCTTCCTGGTCAAGGTGAGCTGCGGTAGCATGCCCCAGCTGGAACACCTGATCCTGCAGTTCCAGAAGCTGGGCACCACCAGCACCCAGATCATCCTTTCCACCCCGGTGAATCACGGCGAGCTGGATGCGCTGATGCTGTGAGCCGTTCATAAAACTGTTACCATTTTCCTGCAATCCTCCGCGCGTCTGGTTCGTATATGGTATACCAGCCGCAAAACAGCGCACACTAGCCGTGCACTGCGGCGCAGCTCCGCCACACGAAGCACTGGATACGAAAGGACTACACGACTATGAAACGACTCATCGCCGCCCTGCTGGCAGGGCTGACCCTGTTTGCCCTTGTGGGCTGCTCCGCCGGCAGCAAGGCCGACTCCGCCGCCCCGAAGGATTATTCCCAGATCCTCCACGATGCCCGCACCGACGAGGACAACGAGTACGATATGATCTTCACCAAAGGCGAGGACGGCAAGTTCACCGCCATCGACGGCTACAGCGCCGAGTACGAGGCCGGCCAGCTGGACGATGAGGTGCGCAGCATACTGCTGCCCCTGCTGAATCTGGAAGATGATATGTACACCGACCTTGCCGCCTCCATCTCTGCCATGATGGTGCGCAGCTATGCCGTGGCCATCGTCAAACCCGCCGAGGGCAAGACCGACGCTGTGAAGAGCGCACTGGAAGCCTATGTGACCAGCGAGCAGCAGTCCATGGAGCACTATCTGGAAGATCAGTACCAGATCGCCAAGGCCGCCACCGTCACCGTGGCCCCCACCGGCGAGGTCATCCTGGTGTGTGCCGAGAACCACGACACCCTGCTGGACAACATTGAAAAGGCGCTGGCCGCATAAATTCCCTGCCATTTTACCGCACTCCGCCGCGAGTGCGGTTTCTTTTTGCCCGCAACTGTGCTATACTGTTCCGGTAATCGTGCAGTTTTACAGGAGTAACCTTTATGTATAAAGCAACCATCGTCATCCCCAACATCAACGGCAAGGGCTGGCTCAAAGATTCCATCGAGTCGGTCTACGCCCAGACCGAGCAGAACTTCCAGCTCATCGTGGTGGACAACGGCTCCACCGACGAAAGTCTGGAACAGGCCCGCAGCTACTGCAGCCGGGCCAACTTCACCCTGATCGAAAACGGCACCAACACCGGCTTTTCCCACGCGGTGAATCAGGGCATCGCCATGGCCGAGAGCGAGTATGTGGTGCTGTTCAACAACGACGCCTTTGCGGAGCCCCAGTGGCTGGCCGAGCTCATCCGCACCGCCGAAACCGACCCCAAGATCTTTGCGGTGCAGAGCCTGATGATCCGCCACTTTGACCGGGAGCTGGCCGATGACGCCGGGGACTATGTGACCTGGATGGGCTTTGCCTGCAAGACCGGCGACGGCCGCCGTGTCAGCCGCTACACCAAACAAAAGCGTATCTTCTCGGCCTGCGGCGGGGCCGCGCTGTACCGCAAGCGCATTCTGGACGAGATCGGCACCTTTGACGAAAACTTCTTTGCCTACTTTGAGGATGTGGACCTGAGCTGGCGTGCCAACAACGCAGGTTACAAAAACGTGCTCTGTCCCACGGCCAAGTGCTACCACATCTGCGGTGCCAGCACCGGTGCCGTGCGGTACAACGCCTTCAAGAGCCAGCAGAGCGGCCGCAACAGCATTCTGCTGCCCCTCAAGAACGAGCCGCTGCTCATGCTGGTGCTCAACTTCATCCCGCTGGCCGCGGGCTACCTGCTCAAGTGCTACAAGTTCCACAAGCAGGGCTTTGGCGAGGCGTGGGACAAGGGCATGCACGAGGCCTTTGCCCTGCTGAAAGAGGGCAGGCTGGGCAAGCGCCCCTTCCGCTGGCGTGACCTGCCCCACTACCTCCTCATGGAACTGTGGATGATCTGGAACATGGTGCCCTACCTGTGGTACCGTCTGGTGGTCGTGCGGTTCGATCTGAAATAACTCCTTCCGTCACGGCTCATGCCGTGCCACCTCCCTCAGCGAGGGGGCTTTCTCAAAAAAAGACACCCGGCTGTGATGTTTCACAGTCGGGTGTTCGTTTTTACCGGTATTATGCGGCCGTGCTGGACGCGCCGTTATCGGCGGCATCTGCTTCGGCTGCGGTACTGTCAGCAGCCGGCTCGTCCAGGCTCTGGGTGTCCGGCTCGGCAGCTGCGTCCGAAGCGGCATCGGAAGCCGCCTCCGAGGAACCGGCGGTGGCCAGGATGGCATCCTGCACATCGCTTTCGGCCATGGGCTGCGGCTGGCTGGCGGCCTCGGTGCCCGCCGTGCTGTCAGGCTTGGTCTCGCTCTCGGTCAGACCGGTGAGATACCAGCTGCCGCTCTGGCGCTCGAACAGGTAATCCATATACTTGGTGGGCGTGTCCGAGGACTGGTTGATGATGCTGTCATCGGTGCTGGAGGTGGGAATATAGCCCACGGTGACGTGCAGCTGGCCGCTGCGCTTGAACAGCTTGGTGACCACGGCACGGTAATAGCCCACCGTACCGGTGACCGGGATCTTGTAGCACTGGCTGCTCTCGTCAAACTCGATGGTCATATCTTCCATCTCGAAGCTGCGGTGGGTCAGCTTGAAGCTGGGGCCCACCAGCCGGGCCAGATAGGCGTCCACTTCCACCGAGGGCAGCAGCAGCTGTTCGGTGTCGGGGTCGGTGTTGTAGTTATCGAAGCCGCCCTGCGTCTCCTGGATGTTGTAGATGCAGCCCCACACGGCAGCTTCCCGCAGGGTCAGGTCGTCGATGTTCTCGATGCCGTCAAAGGGCATGGGGTCAAACAGCACCAGACCCTCCAGCTTGTCCTCGTATTCCTGCTTCTGGGCGGTGTCGTCGAACAGGTTGGCCACCAGTCCCACACCGGCCCGCAGCACGGTCACAAACCCCACCAGAACCAGGATCGTGATCAGCAGGCCCAGCGCCTGCCGCCCCCGGCGGCGCTGCAGCCGGGCGTGTTCTTCCGGGGTGATATAATGTTTTGTCATGGTTTTTTATCTCCCAAGGTTTTATTGCTGACTTTCAGTATACCACAGGGCAGCGCAGAGTGCAAAACCCTGCCCATGGTTTTTTTGTGAAAACCCCACTGCGTGGTTACTCCCAGTCCTTCCACACATCGGGCTGGTAGCCCACGGTGGCCTTGCGGCCGTTGCGCACGATGGGGGTGCGCAGCAGCTGCTGGTTCTCAAACAGCTTGTCCTCTTTCTGCCAGTCGATGAGCGCCTCCAGCAGTGCAAGGGTCTGCTTGTCCTTGGCGTTGGGGTTCACCATCTTTTCCCAGCCGCCCAGGGCGCGGGCCACATTGTCGAACTCGCCGCGGCTCATGCCCTTTTCCTTCAGGTCGATCATCTGGAATTTGATGCCCCGCTCCTTGAAATAGCGCTGGGCCTTTTTGGTATCAAAGCACTTTGTGGTGCCAAAAATCTGAATGTTCATCGGTCTCTGTCCTCCTGAGCTTCCATTATACCACAGCCGCCCGCAGGTGCCTAGCATATTTCGCACCAAAACCGCCCATACTGGCAGCAGACATCATCCGAAGGAGGCAGATTTTATGATTGCATTCGTTGACCCGGACCTGTGCATCGGCTGCACCCAGTGCGCCGGGCTGTGCCCCGCCGTATTCCACATGGAGGGCGTGCTGGCCGTGGCCGAGCCCGGCCCCATCCCGCCGGAGGAAGTGCCCCAGGCGGTGGACGCCGCCAACGCCTGCCCGGTAAGCGCCATCCGCACCGAGGCGTGAAAAAGAAGCCGTTCTGTCGGGGCCGCCCCCGGTGGAACGGCTTCTTTTCCTTCTCATTCTTTTGTGCTATACTATAGGATGTGAAATTATGGAACGGAGGACTGTATGCTATGCGCTTACTGGTCATTGACGGCAACAGCATTGCCAACCGCGCCTTTTTTGGCATCAAGCTGCTGACCACCAAGGACGGCCGCTATACCAATGCGATTTACGGCTTTTTGAATATCCTGCTCTCCCTGCTCAAGGAGTGCGAGCCCGACGAGGTGGCTGTGGCCTTTGACCTGAAAGCTCCCACCTTCCGCCACAAAATGTACGACGGCTACAAGGCCACCCGTCATGGGATGCCGGAGGAGCTGGCCCAGCAGATGCCGGTGCTCAAGGAGCTGCTGGCAGACCTGGGCTACCGCACCGTCACCGCCGAGGGCTGGGAGGCCGACGACATCCTAGGCACGCTGGCCGCTGCCTGCGCCGCCCGGCAGGATGACTGCTTCCTAGCCACTGGAGACCGCGACAGCCTGCAGCTGGTGAGCGACACCACCACGGTGCTGCTGGCCGCCACCGTGATGGGCCGCAGCAAGACCGTGACCATGGACGTGGACGCCATCCACGAAAAATACGGCATTGAGCCCCGGCAGCTCATTGAGGTGAAGAGCCTGATGGGCGACACCTCCGACAACATCCCCGGCGTGAAGGGCATCGGCGAAAAGACCGCCCTGAGCCTGGTGCAGACCTTCGGCTCGCTGGAGGGCGTGTACGCCAACCTCGACGACAAGCGCATCAAGCCCAAGCAGCGGGAGCACCTCATGGAAGACAAGCCCATGGCCGAGCTGAGCCACACGCTGGGCACCATCCGCACCGATGCGCCCATCGACACGGCCGAGGGCAGCTACGCCGTGGGCGAGGGCAACAAGGCCGCCGCCGTGCGCCTGCTGCAGGAGTTGGAGATCCACTCGCTGATCCCGCGCTTCGGGCTGGACGGTGTGGCCCCGGAGGCCGCCCCGGAAGAGCAGGCCGTGGAGCTGCCGGAGGCAGAATTGGCTCCCCTGCCTCTGACCCCTGCCGGCCACTACCTGGTGGCCTCCCGCCCCGCCGTGATGGGCAAGCAGGGCAGCCGCAACGTGATGCTGCAGCCGGAAAGCTGGTACGCCGTGCAGGACACCGCCGTCTACCCGTTGGAGGACACCGACCTGCTCCGTCTGCTGGACAATGCCGACGTCACGCTGGATGTGTTCAATTCGGCTCCCCTGTACGCCAGAGCCATGGCCGCAGGCGGCTGGGGCAGCAGCATCCGGTGGGACGGCAAGCTGGCCGCCTACCTGCTGGACGCCTCGGCGTCCAAGTATCAGGTGGGAGAGCTGGTGCCCAGCTACAAGGCCGCTGCGGCCTTCACCTGCGCCGACTACCCGGACGCCGGACGTCTGGCCGACCTGTTTGCCAAAATGAAAGCCGAGATCACCGCCTGCGGCGAGGATGCCCTGTACAACGACATTGAGTTCCCGCTGGCGCAGGTGCTGGCGGACATGACCCGCATTGGCGTGCTGGTGGACCGGGACGGCATCGAGCAGTTCGGCGTGCGGATGCGCACCGAGCTGGAACAGGTGCTGGCCCGCATCCACATGGAGACCGGTAGCACCAGCTTCAACCCCAACAGCCCCAAGCAGCTGGGCGAGATGCTGTTCGACACCATGGGCCTGCCCCATGGCAAAAAGACCCAGCGCGGCTGGTCCACCGACGCCGAAACGCTGGAGAGCCTGCGGGAGTACCCGCTGGTAGAGGACGTTTTGCAGTACCGCGCGTACCAGAAGCTGAACTCCACCTATGTGGAGGGCCTGCTCAAGGTCATCGGCGAAGATGGGCGCATCCACTCCACCTTCAACCAGACCGAGGCCCGCACCGGACGGCTCTCCTCCGACAACCCCAACCTGCAGAACATCCCCATCCGCACCGAGCTGGGCAGCCAGTTGCGGGCCTACTTCATCGCAAAGCCGGGCTGTGTGCTGGTGGACGCCGACTACAGCCAGATCGAGCTGCGCATCCTGGCCCATATCACCGGCGACGAACACATGCAGCAGGCCTTCCTGAACGGGGAGGACATCCACCGCAGCACCGCCGCCAAAATTTACGGCATCCCCCAGAGCGAGGTGACGCCCCGGCTGCGTTCCAGCGCCAAGGCCATCAACTTTGGCATCATGTACGGCAAGGGTGCCTACAGCCTGGCCAAGGACATCGGGGTGACCGTCAAGGAAGCAGACGCCTTCCTCAAGAACTATCTGGCCGCCTTCCCCAATGTGAGCGGCTATATGGACAAGACCATCGCCGACGCCAAGGCGAACGGCTATGTGTCCACCCTGTTCGGCCGCCGCCGGGCGCTGCCGGAGCTGGCAAGCTCCAACTTCAACGTGCGTTCCAGCGGTGAGCGCATGGCACGCAACACCCCCATTCAGGGCACGGCGGCCGACGTGATCAAGCTGGCCATGGTGCGGGTGTGGAAGCGCCTGCGGGACGAAAAAATGGAAAGCCGCCTGATCCTCACCGTCCACGACGAACTGATCGTGGAAGCCCCGGAAGCGGAAGCCGAAAAGGCTGCGCAGATCCTGCGGGAGGAGATGGAGGGCTGCGTGCAGTACGCCGTGCCCCTGAGCACCGATGTGCACGCAGGCAAAAACTGGCTGGAGGCCCATTGAACATGATCGTTTTAGGAATCGAATCCACCTGCGACGAGACCGCCGCAGCTCTGGTGGAGGACGGCCGGCATCTGCTGAGCAACGTCATCTCCACCAGCGTGAAAGAACAGGCGCTGTACGGCGGCGTGGTGCCGGAGATCGCCAGCCGCCGCCACTGTGAGTTCATCAGCGCCACGGTCAAAAAGGCCCTGCTGGACGCCGGCAAGACCATGGACGATGTGGACGCCGTGGCCGTCACCTTTGCGCCGGGCCTCATCGGCGCGGTGCTGGTGGGCGTGAACTTTGCCAAGGGGCTGGCCTACTCGGCGGGCAAGCCTCTGGTGCCGGTGCACCACCTGCGGGGCCACATCGCCGCGCTCTACCTGACACACCCGGAGCTGAAGCCACCGTTCCTCTGCCTGGTGGCCTCCGGCGGGCACAGCCACATCGTGGAGGTGCAGGACTACACCCACTACCACATTCTGGGCCACACGGTGGACGATGCCGCCGGAGAAGCCTTTGATAAGGTGGCCCGCACCCTGGGTCTGCCCTACCCCGGCGGGCCCAGTGTGGCCAACGCCGCCAAGACCGGCGACCCCAAGGCCTACCGCCTGCCGGTGCCCCATGTGGAGGGCAAGTACAACGTGAGCTTCTCCGGCCTGAAAACCGCCGTGCTCAACGAGGTGAACAAGGCCCAGATGAAGGGCGAGGCGGTCAACGTGCCGGACCTTGCCGCCAGCTTCCAGGAGCGCATTGCGGGCATCCTGGCCGAAAAACTGCTGCTGGCTGCCGCCGACACCGGTGCAAAGCAGGTGTGTCTGGCGGGCGGTGTGGCCGCAAACGGCCGTCTGCGCCAGCTGGTGAACGACGGTGCCCAGAAGCTGGGGGCCAAGGTCTACCTGCCGGAGCTGAAGTTCTGCGGCGACAACGGTGCCATGATCGCCGCACAGGGCTACTACCAGTACATCGCGGGCCACACCGCCGGGCTGGAGCTCAACGGCCTGCCCACCCTGCCCATTGATTACGAATAAAAACTAAAAAAGACCCCTCTCAGGCGCTGCGCGCCAAACTCCTTCCGCCTCACTTCGTTCGGCACCTCCCTCTCAGAGGGAGGCTTTCGCGCGGCGATGAACCTTGCTGTAACACGATAAAGTTTCCCCTCCTGTCAAAGGCTCCCTCCTTGAGGGAGCTGGCACGGCGTGAGCCGTGACGGAGGGAGTTTTAGGAGGTACTCACCATGCCCGAAACCAATCCCATCCTGCAAAGCCTGTATGCCCGCAAGTCTGTGCGGGTGTTTGAAGAAAAAGCCATCCCGGCCGGAATGAAGCAGGCCATTCTGGAAGCTGCCGCGCAGGCCCCCTCTGCGGGCTGCCAGCAGCTGTACACCATTCTGGACATCACCGACCCGGCCCTGAAGGCCGCGCTGGCCGACAGCTGCGACCATCAGCCTTTCATTGCCAAGGCCCCGCTGGTGCTGGTGTTCTGCGCCGACTGCCGCAAGTGGTACGACGCCTACAAGGAAGCGGGCTGCACGCCCCGCACGCCGGGCGTGGGCGACCTGATGCTGGCTGTCACCGACACCGCCATTGCCGCCCAGAACGCCGTGGTGGCCGCCGAAAGCTTTGGCATCGGCTCGTGCTACATCGGCGATATCATGGAAAACTGCGACACCCAGCGCAGCCTGCTGCACCTGCCGGACTATGTGTTCCCAGCGGTGATGCTGGTGTTCGGCTGGCCCACCCAGCAGCAGAAGGACCGCCCGAAGCCCCAGCGCTGCGCCATGGAGCATATCGTGCACGAAAACGGCTACCGCACCATGGACGGTGCCGAGCTGCGCGATGCCTTCGGCTACAAGGCCAGCACCTCCGGTTTTGATGCGTGGTGCACGGCCTTCCACAACCGCAAGTACGACTCCGGCTTTGCCCGCGAGATGAGCCGCTCGGTGGCGGAGTACTTAGAGCAGTACAAGTAACACATAAAAGAACAGGGAGCTTGTCCAGCCGGACAGGCTCCCTGTTCTTTTACTTGAAATATTCCTGTGCGCGCTGCGCGGCGTTGTTGATGCAGTCCCGCAGCTCGTCCAGCGTATCGAACTTCTTGCTGGGACTCAGGTATGCGTGGAACTCCACAACCGGGTCGGTGCCGTACAGGTCACCGGAAAAGCCGGGGATGAAGGTCTCACAGGTCACCTTGGTGGCGTCGTCGTTCACGGTGGGGCGGCTGCCCAGACCGGTGGCCGAGGGATACCAGGTACCGTTCACCAGCGTGCGGGTGATATAGATGCCGCTGCGGGGCATCTGGAAGCCCTGGGGGTACAGCTGGTTGATGGTGGGCACCCCCAGCGTGTGGCCCAGGCCCGCGCCGTGCTGCACCGCAAAGCGGATGGCGTAGGGCATGCCCAGCATGGCGTTGGCTGCCGGGATGTCGCCGCCCTCCAGCGCGGTGCGGATGCGGGTGGAGGACACCGGCTTTTCCTCGAACTGTGCCATGGGCACCACCACCACTTCCACGCCCAGCGGAGCGCACAGCTTGCGCAGCAGCTCCGGCGTACCGGCGGCCTTGGCCCCGAAGGTGAAGTTCTCGCCGCAGAACAGGGCTTTTGCATGGCAGTTTTCCACGATGCTGCGCACGAACTGTTCCGGGCTGAGGCCCTTGATCTCCTCAAAGTCCGGCGTGAGGTAATACTCCACGCCCAGGCTGGCGATCAGCGCGTGCTTGTCCGCCGAGGACAGCAGGCGCTTGCCCTTCATTTTATTGTCCACCGGCAGCCGGAAGGTAAACACCGCCGGGGCAGCCCCGTGGGCTCTGGCCCACTGCACCGCACCGTCGATGACGGCCCGGTGGCCGATGTGGATGCCGTCGAAGTAGCCCATGGCCACGGCGGTACCCTGTGCGGGGTCTGCCAGCGGCAGCGGGACGAACTGTGAAATGATCTGCATGGGTATTGGTTTCCTTTTTTCTTGTCAATTCCGTTCCACGAACAGTTTTTCCACCCGGAGCACGCCCCCGGTGATGTTGGCCAGCCCCAGGAACTGCCCGGCGGCATTGCGCACCCGGTAGCGGCCATCCGCTGCGGGGTAGCGGCTGGTGGGGCAGCCGTTGTACAGGTGCTGTTCCACCCAGGGCTCCACCACCAGCAGCGGCAGCGGGGTGAACACGCTTTCCACCGGCAGCATCAGCGCTTCCAGGGCCGCAGGCCCCTGCTCTTTCGCCGCAAGGATCTCTTCCAGCGTGTGGGCGTCGGCCTCGGTGTACAGCCCGGCGCAGGTGCGCCGCAGAGCGCTCATGGTGCCCTTCTGGCCCAGTGCGTCGGCAATGTCCTCCAGCAGGGTGCGGATGTAGGTGCCCTTGGAGCAGGTCACCTCCAGCACATATTCGTTTTCGGCGGGGCTGCCGCCGTAGGTGATGCTGTAGATCTCGATGGGGCGGGCCTTGCGCTCCACGGTCTTGCCCTCGCGGGCCAGCTTGTAAAGGGGCTGGCCGCCCACCTTGACCGCCGAGTACATGGGCGGCACTTGCATCTGCTTGCCCACGAACTGCGGCAGCACGGCCTGCAGTTCCCGCTCCCCTGCCGTGACGGGGGCCGTTTCCAGCACCGTGCCGGTGATGTCGCCGGTGTCGGTGCGCTGGCCCAGCCGCAGCACGGCGCGGTAAGCCTTGTCATGGTCCAGCTGCAGGTCCACGGCCTTACTGGCACCGCCGCAGAACACCGGCAGCACGCCGGTGGCCATGGGGTCCAGCGTGCCGCTGTGGCCCAGCTTGCGGGTGCCCAGCACGCCGCGCAGCTTTGCCACCACATCAAAACTGGTCCAGTCCATGGGCTTGTCCACGATCAGGATGCCCTGCATTTATGCGTCCTCCTGCGGTGCGTCCAGCTCGGCTTCCACCTCGGCCAGGATCGCATTCTTGGCGTTTTCCAGGTTGCCCAGCAGCTCGCATCCGGCAGCGCGGTTGTGGCCGCCGCCGCCCAGACGCCGCGCAATGGCGCAGGCGTCCACACCCTTGGCAGTGCGCACGCTGATGCGGTAGCTGCCGCCGGGCTGCTGACGCAGGGTCAGGCCCACCTTCACGCCCTCGATGCTGATCGGCAGGCTGGTCAGCTCTTCCAGGTCTGCCGGGTCCACGCCGGTCTGCTCGATCTCGTCCCGGGTGAGGTAGATCAGGGCGCAGCGGCCGTCCAGATAGTATTCCAGATGGTTGCGGGCGATGCGCTCGGCCTCCATGCGGGCACGAGGCTTGGTGTCGAACAGCAGGGTGTTCAGCTCTTCCACATGGCAGCCCGCCTCAATGAGCTTTGCCGCCACAAGGTGGGTGTTGGCCGTGGTGGCCGAGAACCGGAAGCATCCGGTGTCGGTGGCCACGCCGGTGTACAGGCAGTCGGCAATGTGCGGGGTGATGTCCACCCCCATTTCCAGAATGACCCGGTACATCAGCTCTGCGGCCGCAGCGGCAGACCCGTCCAGCAGAGTAAAGTCGGCATAGCCGCTGTTGCCCGCGTGGTGGTCGATGCACAGATCGACATGGCGGCTGTAGCGGGGCACGCCGTTGCCCTCGCCGAACAGCTGCAGCCCGGCCACGTCCACGGCAACCACCGTTTCCGGCTCGAACTCGCCCTTGAACAGGTGCGCATTGGTAAAGGCATAGCGGGCCGGGATCGTGTCGGAGCAGAGCACCGCTGCATTCTTGTCCAGAGCTTTCAGGGCATAATACAGGGCGCTGCCGCAGCCGACGGTATCACCGTCCGGGTTTTTGTGGCACAGGATCAAAATGTTGTCGGCAGACTTCAGGCGCTGGGCCATCTGCTGCACACTCAACGGTTCCGTCATCCGATGTTCCATCCTTTCCGCAAGGCTGTAAAGTGTGTTTTACTCCTCGGTCTCCCCGGCTTCGGGCTGTGCCTCGGCCTCACCGCTGACGTTCAGGCTGCGCAGCAGCTCATTGATGTGGGCTGCATAGGCGGCACCGTCGTCCTCCACAAAGATGAACCGGGGTGCTTTGCGGATGTGCATCTTCTTGCTCACTTCGGTGCGCACATGACCGGCGGCGCGGTTCAGCGCCTCGATGGCAGGCTTGGGGCCGTCCGCGCGGCCCATCACGCTCACATACACCTTGGCCACATCCAGGTCGGGGGTCACGTCCAGACGGGTGACGGTCAGCAGGCCGCCCTCCAGCCGCGGGTCCTTCAGACGCCCGATGATGGCAATGATCTCGCGCTTCATATCCTGCGCCAGACGGCCCATATTTTTCTGAGACATTCGGTTTCTCCTTTAAACAAACTTCTCTGGCATCGTTGCCGGTGCCAGAGAAATCCTCAAAAAATCTTAGTCGCGGTACTCTTCCATCTTGAAGGCCTCGTACACGTCGCCTTCCTTGACGTCGGCAAACTTCTCCAGGGTCACGCCGCACTCGTAGCCCTCGGCCACTTCCTTGGCGTCATCCTTGAAACGCTTCAGGGATGCGATCTCGTCCTCGGCAATGACGATGCCGTCACGGACCACACGGACCTGGCTGTCACGGGTGATCTTGCCGCTGGTGACGCGGCAGCCTGCAACGGTGCCCACGTTGGAGATCTTGTACACCTGACGGACCTGCAGCTCGCCCAGGGAGATCTCACGGAACTTGGGTGCCAGCATACCCTTCATAGCGTCGGTCACGTCGTTGATGGCGTCGTAGATGACGCGGTACATGCGCATTTCCACCTTGGTGGCAGCAGCTTCTTCCTTGGCCACGTTGTCCGGGCGGACGTTGAAGCCGATGATGATGGCGTTGGAGGCATCGGCCAGATCCACGTCGGACTTGCTGATGGCACCGACACCGGCATGGATGACCCGCACCCGCACTTCGTCGTTGGAAATCTTCTCCAGGCTCTGCTTGACGGCCTCGGCAGAACCCTGCACGTCGGCCTTGACCACGATGGCCAGTTCCTTCATGTCGTTCTGTGCCATCTGGCTGAACAGGTTATCCAGGGTCACCTTCTGGAAGGAGGAGAACTGCTTCTCCTTGGCGGCAGCGATGCGCTGCTCAGCCAGCTCACGGGCCAGACGCTCGTCCTCAACAGCCTCGAACAGGTCGCCGGCCTCGGGTACGGCGGTCAGGCCGGTGATCTCCACAGGGGTGGAGGGGCCTGCATCGGTAAGCAGCTGGCCCTTGTCGTTCCGCATGGTACGCACGCGGCCCACGGCAGTACCGGCAATGATCACATCGCCAGAGTGCAGGGTGCCATTCTGCACCAGGATGGTGGCAATGGGGCCCTGGCCCTTGTCCAGACGGGCCTCGACCACCGCACCCTTGGCGCGGCGGTTGGGGTTGGCCTTGAGCTCCATGACCTCAGCTTCCAGCGCGATGCGCTCCAGCAGGTCGTTGATGCCCATGCCGGTCAGGGCAGACACCGGGATGCAGGCCACATCGCCGCCCCAGTCCTCGGTGATGATGCCGTACTTGGTCAGGCCTTCCATCACGCGCTCGGGGTTTGCGGTGGGCTTATCCATCTTGTTCATTGCCACGATGAGCTTGACGTTGGCAGCCTTGGCGTGGTTGATGGACTCGATGGTCTGGGGCATGATGCCGTCGTCGGCAGCCACCACCAGAACGGCGATATCGGTCATGTTGGCACCACGGGCACGCATGGAGGTGAATGCCTCATGGCCCGGGGTATCCAGGAAGGTGATCAGGCTGTCGTTGACCTTGACCTGATAGGCACCGATGGCCTGGGTGATGCCGCCGGCCTCGCCTGCGGTAACGTTGGTCTTGCGGATGGCGTCCAGAATACTGGTCTTGCCATGGTCAACGTGACCCATGACGCAGACCACCGGGGGACGCTCCACCAGATCCTCCTGCGAATCCTCTTCTTGGGTGAACAGGCGCTCCTCGATGGTCACATGCACCTCGTGCTCGACCTTTGCGTGGAACTCCTCTGCCAGCAGAGAAGCGGTATCGAAATCGATCACGTCGTTGATGGCGTGCATCTCGCCCATCTGCATGAACTTGGCAATGACCTTGCCGGCCTGCTGCTTCAGGCGGGCAGCCAGCTCGCCGACGGTGATCTCGTCGGGGATCAGCACCTTCAGCTGTGCGTTGCGGGCCTTTTCCAGCTGGATGCGCTGCAGGCGCTCGAACTCGGTCTCGCGCTTGCCCTTCTGGAACTGCTGGCGCTGGCGCTGGCCGCGCTGGGTGAACTTCTGCTTGTTGCCCTGCGGGGTGGGCTTGCGGCGGTTCTCGGTGTTCTTGGTGGAAGCCAGATCGTCGTAACGGGCGTCGAAGCGATCCACGTTCATGTCCACGGTGCGGGTGTCCACAGTCACCTGATTGTCCTCGCGGCGCACGGACACGGCCTGTGCCGGGGCAGTGGATGCCTTGGCACCGGTCTCACGAGCCAGCTCGCTGAGGGAAACGGTCTTTTCCTCACGCTTCTTGTGCTGCTCGTTCTTCTTGTCGCCGTGCTTGCTGCCGGCCTTTGCCTGCTGGTTCTGCTGGGCAGCGGGCTGTGCCTTCTGCTCCGGCTTCTTTTCAGCAGGCTTCTGGGCGGGCTTCTCCTCGGCCTTGGGAGCTTCCGGCTTCTTTTCAGTCTTCTTCTCCGCCTTCTTTTCGGCAGGCTTCGGCTCTTCCTTGGGGGCCTTGGCGCTGTTCAGGAACTCGTTCAGGTCGGTCACGCTGCTGTCCTTGCTGAACTTCTCCAGCAGGTAGTTCAGCTCGTTCTCTTCCAGATTGGAGCTGTTCTTCTTGCCGGTGCTGCCCATGGCGTTCAGCTCATCCAGGACCTTCTTAGCAGAAAGGTTCAGGTCCTTTGCAAAGTCACTCACTTTATATTTTACGATCATTCGCTCATATCCTCCTCATTTTTGATTGCTCCGCAGTCCGACAGGCGGTCGAAGCAGAGCTTTGCGAGGTTGCGGTCGGTCACCGCGTAAACAGCCACCGCCTTGCGGCTGATGTCGGCCAGCCGGTCCTGGGTCAGCGGCATGGTGATCACATCCACCAGATTGCCCACGGCGTAGTTCAGGCGCTGCACGGTCTTGGCGCTGGCGTCGGATGCGGTCATCACCAGCCAGGCCTTGCCCTTGACGCAGGCTTCCTCCACGGCGTCAAAGCCCATGGTCAGCGCACCGGCCTTGCGGCACAGGCTCACGGCCTGGAACAGGGCTTCTTCCGGGGCCAGCGCAGGTTTTGCGGGGGTGTTATTCTTTTTCGGCATTCCGGGCAGCCTCCTTTGCGGCTTCGGTCAGCTGGGCTTCCAGCGCCTCGTATACTTCGGCGGGAACCGGCTGCTCAAAGCAGCGCTCCAGCGCCTTCTTCTTTTTTGCCTTGGCCAGGCAGGCGGGGTCCGGGCAGAGGTATGCGCCGCGGCCCGGCTTTTTGCCCACCAGATCAATGCTGATCTCTCCGCTGGGTGCACGCACCACACGCACCAGCTCCTTTTTGGGGCGGCTGGTCATGCAGCCGATGCACTGGCGGGCAGGGATCTTTTTCTGTGCCATCCGGTTTCCCTCCTTTGGCATGCGGTGCCGGGCTTATTCGGCGTCGGCAGCTTCTTCCTTCTTCTTCGGCTCTTCGTCCTCGCCGTAGTAGCCGCTCTCCGGGCGGATATCAATGTTGTAGCCGGTCAGGCGTGCGCACAGGCGGGCGTTCTGGCCCTTGTTGCCGATGGCCAGGCTCAGCTGCTGGTCAGGCACGGTCACGCGGCAGGAGCGGGTCTCGCCGGGCAGCAGCTCCACCTTGACCACCTTGGCGGGGCTCAGGGCTGCGGAGATGAACTCGGAGACGTCCTCGCTCCACTTGACGATGTCGATCTTCTCGCCGCCCAGCTTCTCGACCACAGCGGCCACGCGGCTGCCGTGCTCGCCGATGCAGGCAGAGACGGGGTTGACGTTGGGGTCCTTGCTCCACACGGCCATCTTGGTGCGGGCACCGGCCTCGCGGCTGATGGCCTTGACCTCCACGGTGCCGTCAAAGATCTCGGGCACTTCCAGCTCAAACAGGCGCTTGACAAGGCCGG
>ERZ1673738.2692-NODE-2692-length-21962-cov-5.311681_pt1 | contig 21962 bp, 13 predicted proteins | sample MGYA00580198_ERZ1673738 | MGnify/ENA primary metagenome ERZ1673738 (study PRJEB41218, sample SAMN15661784) | gut metagenome | host: Homo sapiens | place: Canada: London | collected 2015-08-20/2019-03-30 | study: EMG produced TPA metagenomics assembly of...
CCCCAAAACCGAAGCCGGTTCCCCGCCAGCCGTTTTTACGGTGGAAGCGTTTCCCTTGCCAAAAAGGGCGCAGAGAGGTATGATAAAGCAGAAGCCATTTTTCGACAGGGAGGAACTCGCATGACAAAACAGGAGCTGGCGCTTGCCGCCATTGAGCGATTGAAACAGGAATATCCGGACGCCGACTGCACGCTCGATTACAATGAGGCGTGGAAGCTGCTTGTCAGCGTGCGGTTGGCCGCCCAGTGCACCGACGCCCGCGTGAACGTGGTGGTGCAGGATCTGTATGCGAAATACCCCTCGGTCGAGGCGCTTGCCGCGGCGGAGGAGGACGACGTGGAACGCATTGTGCGTCCCTGCGGACTCGGCCGGAGCAAAGCGCGCGATATCTGCGCATGTATGAAAATGCTGCGCGACGAGTACGGCGGACATGTGCCGGATGACTTTGACAAGCTTCTGAAGCTTCCCGGCGTGGGCCGCAAGAGCGCGAACCTCATCATGGGAGATGTGTTCGGCAAGCCTGCGATTGTGACGGACACGCATTGCATTCGGCTTGTCAATCGGATCGGCCTTGTGGACGGGATCAAGGATCCGAAGCGTGTCGAGATGGCGCTGTGGAAGCTGATTCCGCCCGAGGAGGGCAGCGATTTCTGCCACCGTCTTGTGAACCACGGCCGCGACGTCTGCACGGCCCGCACCGCGCCGCACTGCGACCGGTGCTGTCTTGCCGATATCTGCGAAAAGCACGGCGTCAGCTGACGAAAAATCAGCTGACGAAAAAAGGACACGGCTCCGTCGCCTCCACGGGCGGCCGGAGCCGTGTTTTCTGTTTTGTGTACCGCGTCCGGGATGCGGTTTTGCTACCGGTGTTCCTCTCCGCGCCGTTTCGGCGCGGCCGCCGGTTCATGTGCGCTTTGTTCCTTGGCGGCGCAGTGCGGGCATTTGCCGTAGATCGTCAGGGTGTGGCTCTCGATGGAAAATCCGGTGTCACGGGCCAGTCCTTCCTCCAGAGCGGACAGCGGACAGCCGTCGATGCGTACACGCGCGTCGCAGCCGGTGCAGATGAGATAATGTCCGTGCCGGCGGGCGAGGGAATACCGCACAACGCTGTCGCCGAAGGTGTCGCGGTGCAGGAGATTTTCCGCGCAGAAGCGCTCGAGATTTCGGTACACGGTGGAGAGAGCCATCGTAGGCTCCTCTCCGCAAAGGCGGGAATAAACCTCCTCCGCGCTCAGCGGCTCGGCGCTTTCTTCCAGCACGCGCAGAATAGCGGCGCGCTGCCGTGTGTTTTTCATTGCTCTCTCCTCCTTTCCGCTGCTTCGGGGATGAATTCTGCTTCTATTATACCCGCTTTTCTCAATTTTGCAAACCTTCCCCGTGTGTCTGCCCGCTGCCGCCCCGTGCCTCTGCCCGCCGCCGCCCTGCGCCTCTGCCTGTCGCTGTCCGCACGTTGCACGCGTCCCCGCAATGTGCTAAAATAAACACAGCTGTATTCTCTGTCCGCTCGGCCGCCCAGCCGTCGGTTTCCGGCGCCGGCGCCGCAGCCGGATGGTTCGCAAACGGGCCGTCAGACCGGCCCGCAGCAGGAAATCCGCGCACGCAAGTTTTGCTTGCCGGACATGCCCGCGCGGGACGGTTCGGACTTGCCCCGCGAAAAGGCCTTTCCTTTCCCTATTTTTCACACCGCAAAGAAGGTATTCTATGAATTGGATTTATCTCGACAACTCCGCTACCACACGGCCGTGTGCCGAGGCGGTGGATAAGATAACGGAACTCCTCACCGTCTGTTGGGGAAATCCGTCCTCGCTGCATGGGCTCGGCTTTGCCGCGGAGCAGGAGCTTTCCGCCGCGCGCCGTGCGGTCGCCCGCTCGCTCTCCTGCACTCCGGAGGAGATCTTTTTCACTTCCGGCGGGACGGAGAGCGATAATCTTGCGATTTTCGGCGCGGCGCATGCCCGGCAGAAGCGGGGCCGTCACGTCGTCACCACGCGGATCGAGCATCCCGCCGTCCTCAACACGATGGCCGAGCTCGAGCGTGAGGGCTTCGAGGTCACGTATCTCGCCCCCGACGAGTGGGGCCATATCGCGCCGGAGAGCGTCAAAAGCGCCGTGCGGCCCGACACGATTCTTGTCAGCCTGATGGCCGTGAACAACGAGGTCGGCACGATTCTGCCGGTGCAGGCGGCGCGCGAGGCCATTGCGGAGCAGAACGCCCCCGCCCTGCTGCATGTCGACGCGGTGCAGGCCTATGGCAAGCTTCCTCTTGCCCCGGCGCGGCAGGGGATCGATCTGCTGACGATCAGCGGCCATAAGATTCACGGCCCGAAGGGCGTCGGCGCGCTTTACGTGAAAAAGGGCGTTCATCTAGCGCCGCGCGTGTTCGGCGGCGGGCAGGAGAGCAATGTGCGCCCCGGCACCGAGGGCCTTCCTCTCATCGCGGGATTCGGGGCCGCCGTCGCGGCGCTGCCCGATCTCGCCGCGGAGGAGGAACGCGTCCGTGCGCTGAACCGCAGGCTGCGGGAGCGGCTCGCTGCGCTCGACGGCGTGACCGTCCATTCGCCGGACGACGCTCTGCCCTATATTCTGAGCTTTTCGGCCTGTCCCGTCCGCGCCGAGACGATGCTGCATTTTCTCTCGGAGCGCGGGATCTGCGTGTCCTCCGGTTCCGCCTGCGCGAAGGGAAAGGCGAGCCATGTGCTCACCGCGATGAACCTGCCGAAGGAGCAGATTGCCTCGAGCCTGCGCGTGAGCTTCTCGCGCGGCAATACCGAAGCCGACGTGGACGCTCTGGCGGACGCTCTCGCCGAGGGCCTGCGTACCCTGGCCGCCCGCCTGACGCCGCGCGGCCGCCTCAGAAAATCTTGACGGAGAAGGAGAACATCCGATGAAGGAAGTACTTTTGCTCAAGCTCGGGGAGATTGTCCTCAAGGGCCTGAACCGCAACACGTTTGAGAACGCGCTGATTAAAAATATCCGCCGCCGCCTCGCGCCGCTCGGGGAGTTCGAGGTGCGCATGGCGCAGTCGACGATCACCGTCACGCCCGGAGAGGGCGCGGATTTTGAGGGCGCGGTGGAACGCGTGCGCAAGATCTTCGGCGTGATCACCTTCTCGCGCGCCTGCGTGACGGAGAAGAGCATGGAGGCCGTCTGCGCCGCCGCCGTTGAGTACCTGCGCCCGCAGCTGTCCCGCGTGCGGACGTTCAAGGTGGAGACGAAGCGCTCCGATAAGAAATTCCCGTTTAATTCGCCGCAGATCTCCGCCGAGGTCGGCGCGTGTCTGCTCGACGCTTTCCCGAACCTGACGGTCAACGTCCATGAGCCGGACGTGACGGTTCGCGTGGAGATCCGCGATTTTGCCGCGTACGTCCATGGCGAGCCGGAGCAGGGCGCGGGCGGGATCCCCGTCGGCACGGGCGGCAAGGCCGCCATTCTCATCAGCGGCGGCATCGACAGCCCCGTGGCCGCGTGGATGATGGCCAAGCGCGGCGTGGAGCTCACGCCGATCCATTTTGCCAGCCCGCCCTATACAAGCGAGCGCGCCGAGCAGAAGGTCGCCCAGCTGCTTTCCCGCGTCGCGGCCTACGCCGGACGGATGTATATGATTACGGTTCCCTTCGCGCGCGTGCAGGAGGAGATTCTCGACAAGTGCCCGGAGGATTATTTCACCATCCTGATGCGCCGGTTCATGATGCGCGTCTCGGAACGCATCGCGCAGATCGAGGGCTGCGCCGCGCTCATCACCGGCGAGAGTCTCGGTCAGGTGGCGAGCCAGACCCTGCAGGCCATCGCCGCCACGGACGACGCGGCTACGATGCCGGTGTTCCGTCCGCTGATCGGGATGGACAAGAGTGAGATTGTCGCCGTTTCGCGCAGGATCGACACCTTCGACCTCTCCATCCTCCCCTATGAGGATTGCTGCACCGTCTTCACCCCGCGCCACCCGCGCACCCGCCCGGAGCTCGAGGCCGTGCGCGAGGCCGAGAGCGCCCTCGACGTGGAGGCGCTGGTGAACGCCTGCGTGGAAGGCCGCCGCGTGACGAAGATTCTGCCCGGCGATTTCTGAGATGGAAAACGACCGCCGCCCGAGCCGTGCCTTTCCGGCCTGCTGCGGGCGGCGTGTTGATCAGGAGGGCCGGGATCTCCGGCCCGTGAGACAGGAAAGAAGGGATTCTTTTTGCAAGCAGAACTGATTGCCGTGGGCACCGAGCTTCTGCTCGGCCACACGATTGATACCGATTCGGCGTTTGCCTCCCGCGAGCTTGCGGCGGCGGGCGTTGATGTGCTGCGCCGGTTTACCGTCGGCGACAATCCCGACCGCCTTGAGCAGACGCTGCGCCTCGCGCTCTCCCAGAGCGGCCTGGTGATCCTGATCGGCGGCCTTGGGCCGACAAAGGACGATCTCACGAAGGAGATCGCCGCTTCCGTCTGCGGAAAGCGGCTGGTGCTGCATGAGGACAGCCGCCGCCGGATTGAGGAGCATTTTAAGGGGCGTGTCTGCGGTGAGACGCAGTGGAAGCAGGCCATGCTGCCGGAGGGCTGCGAGGTATTCCCGAACAACCACGGCACCGCGCCGGGCTGCATCTTCCGCTCGGAGAGCGGCTGCCTGGTCGCGCTGCTGCCCGGCCCGCCGTCCGAGTGCGAGCCGATGATCCGTGACGAGCTGATCCCGTATCTGCACCGCCTGACGGGCGGCGTGATTGTCTCCCGCATGGTGCGCACGTTCGGTATCGGCGAAGGAAGCGCCGCCGAGCGCGCCGCCGATCTGCTCGATTGGTCGAACCCGACCGTCGCGCCGTATGCGAAGGACAGCGAGATGTTTTTCCGCGTCACGGCGAAGGCCGCGTCCCGTGAGGAAGCGGAAAAGCAGTGCGAGGGTGCGGTGCAGGAGCTGTGCAGCCGCCTCGGCTCCCGTGTTTACGCGGTGAATGAGGACGGCACGTCGCCGAGCTGCCTGGAACACACGGTGGTCGCCCTTCTCGCGGAGCAGGGCAAGACGATCGCCGCCGCCGAATCGTGCACCGGAGGCCTCATCGCGAAGCGTCTGACGGACGTGCCCGGCGCGTCGGCCGTGCTGAACATGAGCTTTGTCACGTACTCAAACGAGGCCAAGCACCGCCTGCTTGGCGTGCCGGAGGAGCTTCTCGAGCGGTATGGGGCTGTGAGCGAGCAGGTGGCCCGCGCCATGGCCGAGGGCGTGCGCCGCGCCGCGGAAAGCAGCGTCGGCGTGGGCGTGACGGGAATCGCGGGGCCGGACGGCGGCACGCCGGAGAAGCCTGTCGGGCTTGTGTGGATCGCCGTCAGCGACGGGGAGCACACCTGGGTGCGCCGCATGAACGCGCCCGCGCGCTTTCAGACGCGTGAGAAGATCCGTTACCGCGCCGCCAGCACGGCGCTCGACCTGGTGCGCCGCTGCCTGTGCGGCCTGCCGATGGAGGAGGAACCGGTGTGAGGGCTGCCCTTCTGTTTGTCAACGCCCGTCAGACTTTTTTTACGCAGAGCGAGATTGAGCGTTTCCTTCAGACGCTCGACTGCCGCCTTGACGCTTCGCAGGCCGCGTTCGACGGCTTTCTTCCCACGCTCTCCGCGCTGCTGAAGGAGCACGACGCTGTTTTTCTCGTTTCCCCGGCGGACGGGTTTCCGCCCGCGAAGCCCGTCTGCTCCGCCGCCCTGTTTGAGCGCCTGCATGTGCCGGTCGGCCCGGACGGCGAGCCGCGCGGCGTGCTTCGTCTGCCGGTGGGCGATGTGGAGGGCTATCTGATCGAGAGCCGCAGCCAGGCGATCTGCCTGCTGCCGGATGAAGCGCCGCTTCTGCCCGCGATGCTGGGCCAGGCCGCCGGGCCGCTGTGCGAGAAATTCGGCCTCACGCGCCGTGCCCAGCCCTCCCCGCCTGCGCCCCGTTTCGAGGACGCTCTCAGGGAAGAATACGGAGACGTGTATTGATGGGAAGCGGAAGGCTTTGAAACAGCCTCCTGCAAGAGAGAACACGGCTTGCTTGCTGTCCGCGCCGTGCGGAAATCCGTTTCCCGACAGATTGACAAGAAAGCGAGGGAATCCCGATGGATCTCATCAGTCAGGTGAAAATGGCGGACGTCATGATGAAATTTCTGCGCGGCGACATGACGCGCATCACGCCCTATCCCTTTACGGCGGGAAAGCCGTCCTTTTTGCCGGACGGCGATCCGCGCCTGCCGCGCAGCACGCCGGAACGCGAGGGGATTCCCTCGGGCTATCTGCGCGAATTTTTCCGCGCGGCCGACGATTCCTCCTCCCTGCCCCTCCTGCACAGCGCCGCCGTGCTGTGCCACGGGAAGCTTGTGGCCTGCGTCAGCCGCGCGCCGTATACCGCCGCCCTGCCGCATATGACGTTTTCGTTTTCCAAGACGGTCGTCGCCATGGCGGTCGGTCTGGCGGCGGAGGAGGGCCTTCTGTCCGTGACCGACAAGGTCGTCTCCTTTTTTCCGGAGAAGCAGCCGCCTTTGTTCCGCAGTCCGCGCATGGCGGCTCTCGAGGTGCGCCATTTGCTGACCATGACGAGCGCCGCCAACTTCAACGAGGCGGGCAGCGAGATGGAGCGCGACTGGGTGCGGGCTTTCTTTTTCTCCGACTGCTCTTCCATGCCCGGCGAGCATTTTCACTACAACAGCATGAATTCCTATCTGCTGGCCGCTATTGTCTGCCGCGTCACGGGGAAAAGCCTCACGGAGTATCTCACGCCGCGCCTGTTTGATCCGCTCGGCATTCCTCCCGTCTATTGGGAGACGTGCCCGATGGGCGTGGAAAAGGGCGGATGGGGGCTGTACCTGCGCGTCACCGATATGGCGAAGCTCGGCGAGCTCTGCCTGCGCGGCGGCGTGTGGGAGGGAAAGCAGATTCTTCCGCGCAGCTGGGTGGAGCAGATGCATACCTTTTCCGTCGAGACCGGCCGCAGAGGGATGGAGCTTTACGGCTACCAGCAGTGGAGCTTCCCCGCGCCCCGCTCGTACCAGTTCAACGGCGTGTTCGGGCAGTATGCCGTTGTGCTGCCGGAGTACGATATGGTGATCGCCACAACGGGAGGCGATTCCGCCCTGTTTTACAACCGTGTGCTGCGCGCGATCGACCGCTTTTTCGGTTCCGGCGCGCCCGCCCGCTTTGCCTTCTGGCGCGAACAGAATCCCGCATGCGGCGTTTCCCGTCTCTGCCGCGATCCGCTTCCGGACAATCCCGCCGCGCTGCGGCTGCTGCGGGATCCGTGGAGCGATCCGGAGCCTGTTTCCCCGCTGCGCGCTCTGCGCCGCCTGCTTCCGTTTGGCTCCGCGCACCCTGCACCGCTTCCGCCGCTCCCGGACGCCGCTTTGCGCTTCTGCGCCGCGGATCTCCCGGGCGGCTCTCCCGCCTCCCGCATTCCCGCGCCGGAGAGCGGGGAGGAGGAAGCGCCGGCCGCTGCCGCCGGGCAGGAACCTTCTCCCGCTGCCGGAGCGGAGAAAAACGGGGTGGAGGAAACGCTCGCCGTCCCGGAGAACGGCGGCGCGCCTGACGGCTCCGGTTCCGTCCGGGATGGGGTGGAAGCTTCCGCGCCCGGCGCTGGGAGAGACTTTGCAGGCTCCGGCGTGCCGGACGGAGACGGCGGACAGGCCCCGGACGCGCCGCCGGATGAGGGCAAAGGGGAAGCGGACGGCTCGGGGTGGTACCGGGTCGGAAAGAGCTTCGGCACGCTTCTTCCGCTGATTTTGGCCGGACTGACGAACAATTTTGCCCCGGCGGTTTCGCGCATACGCTTCCGCACGGAGGGCAGGCGGTTTTTCGTCGATCTCGCGCTCGGAGGAGAGGAAGCGGTGACGCTGCCGGTGGGGCTCAACGGAGAGGCGGCTCGCTGTACGCTGACTGTGAACGGGGAACCGTATGCGGCGGCGGTGCGCGGCCTTTTCCGGGAGGATGAGGACGGCCGCGACGTGCTTCTGCTCGACGTGTTCTTTCTGGAAACGCCGTGCGTGCGCCGTCTGAAGATCATCCGCACCGCCCCGAACGCGCTCTGTATCCGGTTTCTGGAGTATCCCACGGTGGAGGACGCGGCGCAGATGCTGCTGGGCCTCGTCAGCGGCCCGGATTCCTCCGCGGGGGTCTGGGATCTCTTCGGCCAGGACATTCTCCGGCAGCGCCTGTACGGCCGCATGAAGCAGATTACGCTCCCCAAGGCTTCCGCGCTGCGGCAGGAGGGATGAGCCTGCGCGCTGCGGCAGGAGAAATGAGCCTGCGCGCGTTTGCGGTGGGGCCGAGGGGCGTTTTCCGTTGAGATAAAATACCGTGCGCATGAAAAGGATGCAGGAAGGGGAGAGGTTCATGACCATTGTTTTTGAACCGGAGATTCAGCAGTTTCACCTTGCGAACGATCAAATCAGCTATGTTTTCCGTATCATGGAAAACCGGCAGCTGGAGCACCTGTATTTTGGGAAACGGCTTTCCGATGCGTGCGATCTCTCGTATTTGTCGGAGCGGGGGCACCGGGATATGCAGGTCTGCTCCATCCCGGGGAATCCCTATTTTTCGCTGGAGCATATCCGTCAGGAATATCCGGCTTACGGGACGGGAGATATGCGGTATCCCGCTTATCAGATAGAAGGGCCGGACGGAAACAGGAGCCTCCGGTTTGCATACCGCTCCCATACGGTTTATGCGGGGAAAAAACCGATTCCGGGGCTGCCTGCCACGTATGTGGAGGAGCCGGAAGAAGCGCAGACGGTGGAGATCCATTTGTCTGAGCCGGACTGGAACATAGAAATGGTTCTGTTCTATACGATTTATGCATCGTTTCCGGCGGTGATCCGCCACACGGAGTTTTACAACCGGGGGGAGCGCCCCGTCACGCTTGAGAACGCCATGAGCCTGAGCCTGGACCTGCCGGACAAAGAGTACGATATGCTGGAGCTGGCGGGAACCTGGGGGCGCGAGCGGCATATCCGCAGGAGGCGGCTGGACTACGGAATCCAGTCGGTTTACAGCCTGCGGGGGCACAGCAGCCATCAGTTCAATCCGTTTTTGGCCCTGCTGCGTCCCGGCACATCCGAGAGCAGCGGCGAAGCCATCGGCGTGAGCCTCGTCTACAGCGGCGATTTCCTGGCGCAGGCGGAGGTGGATAATTTTGACGTCACCCGCGTCTGCATCGGCATTCACCCGCAGGAATTCAGCTGGAAGCTGGACCGGGGGGAAAGCTTTTGTACGCCGGAAGCGGTGGCCGTATATTCGGATCAGGGATGCGGCGGGATGAGCCAGGCCTTCCACCGGCTGTATCAAAGCAGGCTGGCCCGCGGGTACTGGCGCGACCGGGTTCGTCCGATTCTGATCAACAACTGGGAAGCGACGTATTTTGACTTTGACGAGGAAAAGCTTCTGCAGATTGCCCGGAAAGCGCAGGAGATCGGCGTGGAGCTCTTTGTCCTGGACGACGGCTGGTTTGGAAAGCGCAGCAGCAGCCGTTCTTCCCTGGGAGACTGGTTCCCCAATCTGGAAAAGCTTCCCGATGGAATCACGGGGATTTCCCGGAAAATACATGAGATGGGGATGAAATTCGGGCTCTGGTTTAAACCGGAAATGGTCAACGAGGACAGCGACCTGTACCGGCAGCATCCGGACTGGATACTGGGAGATCCGTCCCGAAATCCGGGCACAGGCCGGGGGCAGTATGTTCTGGATTTTTCCAGAAAAGAAGTGGTGGATTCCATCTATCACAGGATGGATGATATTCTGTCTTCGGCGCAGATTGATTACATCAAATGGGACTGCAACCGATCCTTCAGCGACGTTTTTTCCAACGGAAGGCTTCCTGACCAGCAGGGAAAAACCCGCCACCTTTTCCTTTTGGGCGTGTACGACCTGTACGAAAGGCTGACGCGAAAATTTCCCGAGATTCTGTTTGAGTCGTGCGCCAGCGGGGGAGCAAGGTTCGACCCCGGCATGCTTTTTTACGCCCCGCAGGCCTGGGCCTCGGACGATACGGACGCGGTGGAGCGGCTGAAAATCCAGTATGGAACCAGCATGGTCTATCCGCTCAGCAGCATCGGAAGCCATGTGTCCAAAATCCCGAACGAACAGGTTTTCCGGAACACTCCGCTTCGGATGAGGGGCGCGGCAGCGTACTTCGGGACGTTTGGATATGAGCTCGATCTGACAAAGCTCGGACAGGACGAGCTGGAACAAATGAAGGGCCAGATTGCCTTCATGAAGAAAAACCGGCGGCTGCTTCAGTTCGGAACCTTCTTCCGGCTGCGCAGTCCTTTTGAGGGGGACGGCAACACGACGGCCTGGATGGTGGTGTCCCCGGACCGGACAGAGGCGCTGGTCGCCTATTACCGGGTTTTGCAGCGGCCGGAAGCGAAATATGAGCGGCTTCCTCTCCGCGGCCTGCAGGAGGAATTTTCCTACGAAGTTTCCGAATGCATGCCGGAAGACGGCGCACAGGCTCCCTGTGAACGGGTGGTTCGCGGCGGGGATGAACTGATGCAGATCGGATGGATTCTGTCGGACGCTTCGTCGGGAAAAACAGGGGAATCCAAAGCGATGCTGGGAGATTATCTGGCGCGTTTGTTCTATTTGAAAAAGCGGTGAAAAGAAAGCGGTGAAAAAAGCTCCGCCGCAGGGGCTTGCCCGAAAAAAAGGGAAAAAACCGGCCCTCAAAAGAAGCTGTTTTTGCTTCCTTTGAGGGCCGGTTCGTTTGATTTCGGTTGTTTCGTCTGGTCTTTCTTGTTGTGTGGGAAGGAGGCGGCTGCATGTTCCTTTTGCAGCCGCCTCCGCTCCTTTTTCAGCCGGTCCTGTGAGGACGGGGCTTTTATTTCTTTTTATTCGTCAAAGAATTTGTCCCAGTCAAACGGCTTGGCGGCGTCGGGAGAAACGGGCGTGGCCTGCGCCTTGGGACGCTCAGGAGCGGGTTCCTGCGGAGCGGGCTGCGGCGCGGCGCTCTCCCGCGGGGCGGATTCCTGCGGAGCAGGCTCCCGGAAAGGAGCGGGCTCCTGCGGGACGGACGGCTCCTCGGAGACGGGGAGCTGTGTCTGGCGGGAACCGCCGCTGCGGATGAGCTGCTCCGTCTCGTCGGAGGAGAAAACGTCCTCCATTTCCCCGGAGGGAACGTCCTTCTGCTGCAGCTCATAGGCGGAAAGCTCCATGGTTTCCTGATTGGCCAGAGCCTCCTGCTCGGGCGTCATGCCGGACTGTGCGGCGGCGGCCTCCTCCTTCGCACGGGCATACTCGGCATAGGGATCGTCGTCGTAGGGGCTTCCCGTGTAGGAGTGAGAAGAGGGAGAAGCGGCGGCGCTCACATCGACGTAGCCCTCTTCCTCTCCGTCATTCGGGTAAGAGGCATCCGGATAAGAGGGGCCGCGGAACGAGTCGTCGACGGAGGGATCGGTGCGCGCTCCGGTCAGCGGATCCGGGGCGGAGGGACGGCGGCGCGGCAGGATAAACTGCAGATACACAAAGGCGCCGATTCCGGCCACGGCCAGAAGGATCAGCACGACGCCGACGGGAAGCAGCCAGGAGCTGCGGGTGGAGGCGGTCATCCCGGAAGAGGTGCCGTCGTCCTCGTCCTCCTCCGGCAGGAGGGCCCCGGAGGAGGAATCCTCCGATTCCGCGCCGGAGCTCTCCGCCTGAGAAAGCAGCTCGCTCCAGTCCTGCGAGGTGAGCACGTCGGGATCGCTGTTGGCCTGGGCCGCCTGCGAGGCAAGCTGGTCAATCAGGTTCTGATCGGTGTCCGGGTTGGTGACGCTGGGCTCTTGATTGCTGGGATAGCTCGGTTCGACGGACGGCCATGAGCTCGGAGCAGGCGGAGCCTCGGAGGAAACGGCTTCAGAGGAGGAAGCGCCCGTACCCGAGGAGTCGCCGGATCCGGCGGAAGAGGGATCGTCCGGAGTGGGCTCGATGCCGCCGGACACGTTTTCTCCCGGCTCGCCGGAAGCGACAGGCGGCAGGGAAACGTCGCCGCCGTCCGGTACGGAGACCGCCGGCGTTTCGGAAACGGGGGAACCCGGATCGGACGGGGCGGCCGGTTCGGAGTAAATCCCGCCCGGGAAGGGATCCTCGGAGGGCGCCGCGCTCGAGGCGACAGGCAGCTCCATGGCGGAAAAGACGGGGGCGGAAAAAACGGCGAGCGAAAAGACCGCCGAGAGGGCGACGGCGCACGCCTGTTTCCTGGTGAGTTTCAGCATACAAAAGCCTCCTGTATCAGCTTGGCCGGCCCGCCAGCGGGCTTCTGGGGGAAAGGCCATTCGTAACCATAATCATAGCATACTTGAAATCCATAAAACAAGAGAGAGACTGTGAATAGTTTTAAAAATATGTTGGGATCCGCACTTCCGCCGGGGATGCTGTCGGTTTGCGGGGAAACGGGAGCTGTGTGCGCTCCGTTTTCCGGCGTGCGCCGCAGGGGAGCGTGCCGGGTGCGTTTTTCCGATGTCCCCGATTGTAGGTGCGTTTTTCCGATGTCCCCGATATCATTGAATTTAAGCGGAAAAAATGGTATACTGAACCTAACCGTTCCGTGCGTTTCCTCCGGCGCGGCTGCAGGAGAGGGGCGCGCGGGCGTAAAACAGAGGAGGAATTACCGTGAGCAATCGAGTGAAGATAGTTGCGGACAGCACCTGCGATTTGAACGAGGAGCTGCTGCAGCGATACGGCATTGAAACCATTGCCCTGCCTGTCAATCTTGGCGACAAGGCTTGCCTGGACGGCATAGACGTACATACCCCGGACCTTTTTGAATATTACCGCCAGTCCGGCAAGCTCCCCACGACGAGCGCGCCGACGCCGGCTTATTATGAGGATTTCTACCGCAAATGGACGGACGAGGGATACGACGTGGTGCATCTGAGCATCAGCGGCGAGATGACGGTCACGCCGAACATCGCCAAGATGGCCGCGGAGAACTTCCCGAACGTTTACCCCGTCGATTCCCGCAACGTTTCGAGCGGCATGGGCATGCTGGCCGTGTATGCCGCGGAGCTGCGCGACGAGGGGCTGTCCGCCGCGGAGATTGCGGATCGTGTGCGCGAGCAGTCGAAGAATGTGCGCACCGCGTTCGTCATCAGCACGCTGCTTTATATGTATAAGGGAGGCCGCTGCACGGGCGTGCAGATGCTCGGCGCGAACCTGCTCAACCTCAAGCCGTGCATTGAGGTGCAGGACGGCAAGATGGGCGTGACGAAGAAGTACCGCGGCAATCTGGAGAACGTCGTCTGCCAGATGATCAAAGACAAGCTCACCAACGGCGAGAAGCTCAATCCTTCGCGCATCATGATCGCCCACTACGACGCGGGCGACAAGGTGCTCGCGTCGGCGCAGAAGAAGATCCGCGAGCTTGCCGATTTCCGCGAGATCAACGTCAACGGCACGGGCTGCTCCGTGTCCGTGCACTGCGGACCGGGCACGCTCGGGATTATCTACATGGTCGAGCCTTGACCTGCAAGGTCTTTTCATTTCCACCCAATCGGAAGCATCGGCTTCCGCAGCAGGGAGGTTCTCAATCCGGAAGCACTCGGGGAGGGAGCCTCCCTTTTTCGCGCACCGGAGCGCAGGCGGTCAGGCGGGAAAATGCGGGGATACCCCCTGTTTGCCGGAAGGCGCGGCCGGATGACAGGCACAGCAGGATGGACCGGCACAGGCGGACAGAGCCGGATCCGTCGGAAAGAGAGGGAAAAGCAATGAAGAGGATGAAGAACGCGTGGATTTGTGCGGTGCTGATGGCGATCGTTCTTCTCATGAGCGGCTGCGAATCGTTCGGTCAGGTGGGCCAGGCCGTAGGCGGCTGGATCCAGGGAGAGGAAACGAATCCGGGAACGCAGGACGGCGCATCGGAGCCGGGACAGAACCCTGAAAACCGGCCCGGGGAAACGCAGGACGGCACGCAGGGAGAGGAAACGGCCGTGTCGGAGGGCGGCTCCGGCGCGCAGGGAGGCGCTGCGGCGGAGCCGGCCCCCACCCCGATCCCCGGCGGAACCGACGAGGAGGGCAGCGGTCTCTCCGTCAGCTTGTACCGGATCGCGGGAACAGCGATGATCTTCCGCATTGAAAACGAGTCGGACGTCAGCTACAGCAGCGTGCAGTTCGCATGGCTGTTCCGGCCGCAGAAGAACGGTGTGTTTGCGGACGAGAACGGCCTGCCCCAGATGGTCAACGCCAGCGGGGAGGTCCCGGCGTACGGCACGGTGTACGAGCTGGTGGCCGTCCCGGATTACACCGTGCTGCACGGGGACAGCAAGCAGGAAAACCCGGACGACGTGTTTTACTACAACTGGCTGACCGAGGACGACGTGCTGGATCTGCGCATTGTCGGCTGGGACGTTTCCGATACGGTGCTGCAGGACGCTTCGGACTGGGTGGAGCAGAAGACGGATCCCGACGCCGCCTCCGGCCGTCTGGCCACGGTGTGGAACCGTTCGGATACGCCCATCCGCTTTCAGGCGGTGGCGATCTACGGCGAGGAGCAGGGCGGCTTTGTGGAATGCACGGATTACCTGCCCCCGGCGGGCGTGATCATGGAGGAGAGCGGCGGGGAGCGCCCCCGCTATGACGGCGCGGAGGGGAATGCTCAGGCGATTGTCTACGCGGCGGAGTATCTGTCTCCCGCCTGCAAGGATCAGATGACCGCGGCGGAGATTGCGCAGCAGGGAGACGCGCTGTACCAGCCGGACGCAGCGGCGTTTGAAACCTGCCAGGTGCTGATTACCCGCGCGTATTTTGAGCGGAGCTGAAGGGGCGGACAGGAGGAGAAAGATGCGGCACAGGAAGGGAAAACAGCGCCGGAAGGGCTGGCTGCGGGCGGCAGCCCTTCTTCTCACGGTCTGCCTGCTGGCAGGCGGCCTTCCGGCAGGGGGAAGAGCGGCTGCCGCGTCCGAGGTATTGCAGCATGGGGTGCTGCAGCAGGAGAACGCGGCGGCCTACGAGATCTTTTTGGCGGATTTCCTGTCTCAGGACCCCAGGCTCCGAAGCGATCTGTCGCTAGAGATGCTGCACCGCAGGCTCAATACGGCCATGGACGAGGAGGAGGGTTTCCGGGAGTCGGCAGACGCATATCTGTTCCTCACCGACGCGGGCAGCCTGGTCTTTGACAGCCGTCAGGAGCTGTACAAGCAGATTCTGCTGGAAATTCTGTGCAAACAGGCGGCCGGCGGCGACACGCTGGAAAAGACCCGGGAAAGCTTGGAAATATGGCGGGATACTATTCTGGAATACGCGGTGATGGCGCTCGATTACGGCCCCGACGTGCTGAGCTCCGACGGCGCTCTGCGCCAGGTGCTGGCCGCCGCCAATCCGCAGGAGCTGCAGAATGCGTTTCTGGCCTCCACGGTGTACGGCGTGGTGCAGGAGCAGGGGAAGGCCGGTTCGCTGGAAGCCATCCTGCAGGAGCTGGGCCTCGGCGGCAGAGCCAACCGGGAAGCGCTGGAGGCCTGCCTGACCAAAATCGACGACGCGGCCTACGCGAGCGGCAGAACGCTCCGCCGGGCCGTGGAGCAGACGGCCGGGGAATTCCGGCTTTCGGGAGGCGGCGGATCGGCGGCCTCCGGGGCGGGGACGGCCTTTTCCTCGGAAATGGCCTCCGGCGTCGGGCTGTGCGTCAATCTGCTTCTCTCCGCCACGCAGAACATGCTCGAGTATACGGAGAAGATGGCCATGTATCTGGCGCTTTCCGAGCACCGGGAGGGCACGCTGGAATTTCTCGAGCTGATGTACCGCCAGACGGATGATCCGGCGCTCATGGCCGCTGTGCGTTCCGTTTCAAACGGAATCCGCGCGGTGGGCAGCGGGGACGTGGCCCGGCTGGCCGCCGATCTGCAGTACGGAACGTCTCTGCAGGTGGTGTCGGACGTTCTTTGGAATGTGGTGCAGCAGTGGGCCGGAGCCGCCGGGCTTCTGACGGGAGGGACGGCGATTTTAACGGATCTGCTGTTTCAGTCCGGGGAGATTGCGGAGCTGTCCCGCCTGCTGGACGCGCAGATCGCCGTGGAGGACGCGGTGCGCGCCGCGCTGCGGTACTCGATCAATTCCTACGGCGGCGCGTATCAGCAGGCCGTGACGCTCAACACAGGCGCGTACATGCTGTACGACACCTACGAATACGGCATGGAGCTGGCGGAGGCGTACGCGGAAGCGGTGCTCGACGACGCGTGGGTCAGCCGCATCGGCAACAAGCTCATAGAATTTTTCAAAAAGGGCGTGTACGGCGACCGCTACGTTCCCCGGGAGGGAAGCTGCTCCTTCAAGGAGCTGGCCAAGGCGTATGAGGCGCTGATCACCACAGGACGGGCGGCGTTTGATTCCGCGCGGCTGCTGTATGAGGAGGAGCATCCCGGCCCCTCGGTTCCCGGGAAGCTCTGGGAAACGCTGCCGGTCTTTGTCACCGGCATTCGTATGGAGAAGGAGCCGCTGATTTTGCCGCTCTCCGGGGGAGAGGCGGCTTTCGCCTCCGCGTCCGTCCTTCCGGCCAACGCGGACAACCGGCGCATCCGGTATGAGAGCAGCGACACGGCGGTGGTGACAACCGACGAGTTCGGGCAGCTCACGCCGGTTTCTCCGGGAAGCGCGTGGATCACCGCGTCCACGGAGGAGGGGCAGTTTACCGCCCGGCGGCAGGTGATTGTGGTGCTGGGGCAGGAGCTGCCCGATCCGGCCGCCAACCTTCATGTGGAGGACGTGGCGCAGGAGTGCTACACGGAAAACGAGGACGGCGTGACCCTGCTCAGACCGGTGGGCGTGACGCTGACGGAAGAGGGCGGAACCGGTTCCGCCGCCGGATCCTGCCTGGTGATCCCGGCGTATGTGAACGGCCGTCCGGTGACGGAGCTGGATTTTCAGGAAGCCCATCAGGAGCGCCCGGTGGGCGCGCTGGGGGAGCCGCGGTATTTGGCGGCATACGGTTCCCTGCCGGAGGGGTGTACGGGTCAGTTTGCCCTTGTCCTCCCGGATACGGTGAAGCGGATTGATGACGGCTGCTTTGCGCGCTGCGCTTTCCTGGGAGGTATCCGGTTCGGAAGCCGGGTGGAGAGCATCGGGGAGCGCGCCTTCGCGGAAGCGGCGTTTTACGGTGCGATAGCCGAAGCGCCGGACGCATACCGCCTTTCGCCCGATACGGGGGAGAGCGCTGCTCTTCCCGCGCCCTCCGGCACGGTTCTTCTGCCGGAGTCCGTGCGCTCCATCGGGGAAAGCGCCTTTGAAGGGGCGGATTTCCAGGAAAGCAGCCTTGTCATGCAGGCGGATGTGGAAGCCGTCCCCGCGCGGTGCTTCGCGGAGGCGAAGAATCTGGCGGCGGCGTCGCTGCTCAGCCCCGGCCTGAAAAGAATGGAACAGGAAGCGTTTGCCGGGCTGACCGCCGATACCGAAACGGGGGAAGCGGCCGCCGTCGCTTCCGGCCAGCGGGCGATCGCGCTCCCGGATACGGTGGAGTTCATCGGGGAGCGGGCGTTTGCCGTTGAGCCGGGCAGCCGTGTGACGGTGCAGGCGCTGCCGTCCTCGCTGCGGGAGCTGGGCGCACAGGCGTTTTCCGGCTGCCGTCTGGAGGATGCGTCCTTCCCCGCGGAGCTGACGGCGATTCCCGCCAAGGCGTTTTCAGAGGCGCAGTTTGAGCTGGGGGAGGCGGCGGTCCGCCTGCCGGACGGCCTGCAAAGCATCGGAGCGGAAGCGTTCTGGGGCGCGGAAATGGCCCGCGTGCAGCTGCCGGACAGTTTGGAGACGATCGGAGCCTGCGCCTTCGCGGGCTGCACGGCGAAGCTCGTGGAGTGCTTTGAGACGGAGGCCGCGCTTCCCCAGACCGGTACGATCGGGGAGTGCGCGTTTGCCGATTGCCCGAATCTGACGGCGGCGCAGCTGCCGGCGGGGATCACCGAAATGGGCGCGGACGTTTACGCGGGCTGCACCGCCCTGCAAAGCCTGGCCTGGCCCGCCGGGCTGTGCTCGCTGGAGCCGCAGACCTTCAGCGGCGCGGGGCTGTATGTGACTTTGCGGGGAGAGGCGCGGACAGGGGAGAAGGGAACCCTGCCGGAAGAGGCGTTTGTCTGCGAGCCGGGGGCCTCCCTGGTGTATCTGGAACTGCCTGGGGCTTTTGCCGGGCAGCTGCAGCTGGGAGCCTTCGACCGGCTGTCGGAGCGGTATTACGACCTCAATCACCTTGCCTTTGACAACAGCCGGCGCATCCGGACGCTGGTTGTGCAGGGCGTGCCGGACGAGACGGAGCCCGGGGAAATGGCGCGGGAGTTTGCGGACTTCGTCCAGCAGGCGGCGTACGCTGTGGATGAGGAGGGGAACCGCGTCTGCCTGTATGAGCGGCGGCCGGATTCCTACACCAAGGTATCCCGGTACTGCTCCGAGGACAGCGAAGCCTATCAGATCGAGTTTCCGCAGGAAAGCCAGCTGCTCACGGAGCAGAGCTTCGGCGAGCTGACCGATTTCTCCGTGCGCCTGAACGCGGATGAGGAGACGGCGGCGGCTCTGGCGGAGGCGGACTTCGCGGTCTACCGCTGGTACAGCGAAAGCGAGGCGACCCGCGCGCTGGAGCTCGAGGAATTTTTGGAATTTGAGGACCTGTATCTGCGCCAGCCCCAGTCCTGTTATTACCGGATCGGCGTGACGGTGGACGGAGAGGAGCAGTTTTCCCATCCCGGCTCGTACCAGGTGATATTCGAGCTGCCGCCGGAGTGGGACGGAGCGTCCGCGGCGGCTTACCACATCGATCCAAACGGTCTGATCACCCGGCTGCGCGGCGATTTTTACAACGACGGAACCACCAAGGAGTATAGAGCCCTGAGCAGCGATCTCGGCAGCTTCGCGGTGGTGTCCGTGACCCGTCTGTCGGAGGAGGTGCGGGGCAGCTTTTCGGAGGAGCTGCATCAGCTGCTTGATACGGCCCACCGGGAGGTGGGAGAGGACCCGGTGGAGTTCCCGATGGAGGGCGGCATGGTCAGCGTTGTCCGTCCGGCGGAGGAAGGCGGCGAGGGCACGGAGCCGTCCGGCACGGTGACGGTGTTCCGCCCGGAGGCAGAGGAGCCGGAGACGGGCTCCGCGGGAGACGAGTCGCAGGAGAGCGGCTCCGGCAGCGGAGAGACGGACGGCGCGGAAGCGGAGACGCTGGAAATCGAGTCCACGGGAGAGCAAATCCGCCTGCAAATCGGCCTGACGGATCTGGAGGGGCGGATTCCCGTTGTGTCAAGGAAGCCGGACGGCACGGAGAAAAGCGGCGATTGGCTGTCGTTCCTGCCGGGGAGAGACGGGCTGGTGAAGGCCGTCCCGGCCGGGCGTTCCGGGGAAGCGGAGGAAGCCTCCGGCAGCACGGTCTGGTATGAGGTGGTGCTGGAGGAGCCGGGGCGGTACCAGCTGCGGCTGGCGGACGACCCGGGATGGACCGTGTGGTTTTCCGGGCATCCCATCCTGACGGCGGGACTGGCGCTTGTGCTTCTCCTGATTCTGAAGAAGCTGTTCGGAAGCAAAAAAAGGAAACGGGCAAGAGGCGGAAAAGCCGGTTGAATGGCCCGGAAAGACGAAAGACCCCTGCGGCCGCGGAAAAACCGTGCCGCAGGGGCCTTTTGGATCGGGCTGGCCGCCCGCGCTGCGGTCCGGGGGTATGTCCGGACCGTTTGAAACTGTGTGGGGGAGGAGGTTCCTCACCGCCGCGCGGGCCGGCGTATGACGCGGCGTTCCGTCTGTTGGTGGGAATGTTTCTCACCGCCGCCGTTCGGTCTGGTGCGGATCGCCGGACCGCAGCGCGCGGACCTCCTCCAGGCGGCGCTTTGCGCGGGCCTCGCTGCCGCTTTCCGTCGGATGATAGTACTGCTTTCCGCGCAGTGACTCCGGCAGGCACTCCAGTTGCGCCACCTTGTTTTCGGTGTCGTGGGCGTAGATGTAGCCGTCGCCGTAGCCGAGGTCCTTCATCAGCCCGGTGGGGGCGTTGCGGATGACCAGCGGGACGGGCTCGTCGAGCATGGTGAGCGCGTCGCGCTTGGCTGCCTCGTAGGCGGTGTAGACCGCGTTCGAGCGCGGGGCGAGCGAGAGGTAGATGACGGCGTGCGCCAGGTGTACGTTGCATTCCGGCATCCCGAGGAAGTGGCTCGCCTGGTAGGCCGCGAGAGCGATCTCGAGGGCGCGGCTGTCCGCGAGGCCGATGTCCTCGCTCGCGAAGCGGATTAAGCGCCGCGCGACGTAGAGCGGATCCTCGCCCGCCTCGAGCATGCGCGCGAGCCAGTAGACAGCGGCGTCGGGGTCGCTGTTGCGCATCGATTTGTGCAGGGCGGAAATGAGGTTATAGTGCTCCTCGCCGTTTTTGTCGTAGAGCAGGGACTTCTTTGACGTGCACTGTTCGACGAGGGAGCGCTCGATCGTGACGGTGCCGCCCTCGCGGCGGCCGTTGAGGACGGCCATCTCGAGCGTGTTCAGCGCCGTGCGCGCGTCGCCGTTGGAGAAGCGCGCGATCATCGGCAGCGCCCCGTCCTCCGCGCGGATATCCTGCCCGCCGAAGCCGCGCGGGTCGGTGAGCGCCGTTTGCAGCAGACGCTCGATTTCCTCCGGGGTGAGGGCGTTGAGGACGAATACCTTGCAGCGGGACAGGAGAGCCGCGTTGACCTCGAAGGAGGGGTTCTCCGTGGTCGCTCCTATCAGTATAATACTCCCTTTTTCTACGAATGGTAAAAATGCGTCCTGCTGCGCCTTGTTGAAGCGGTGAATTTCGTCCACAAAGACGATGGTGCGCTCGCCGAAGCGGCGGTTCTGCTCGGCCTGCTGCATGACCTCGCGGATTTCCTTGATGCCGCTGGTAACGGCGGAGAAGTCGACGAAGGAGGACTTTGTTTTGTTGGCGATAATGCGGGCGAGCGTCGTCTTGCCGACGCCGGGCGGACCCCAGAAGATCATGGAGGAGATCCGGTCGCCGTCGATGAGGGCGCGCAGGACCTTGCCCGGGCCGAGCAGGTGCTCCTGCCCGGCGAACTCGTCGAGCGTGCGCGGGCGCATCCGGCTGGCGAGCGGATCCGCGATGGTTCTGTCGAAAAAGCTGCTCTGTTCCACTGTACAACCCCCGTTTCTCTTCTCAGCATAGCACAAGGGAAAGAAGGCTGCAAGAGCAGGAGCGCCCCGGCGTTCGCTGCGCCTTGGCCGCCGCGGAGGAAGGGCCGTGGGAGGGGGAAGCGGGCGCTTTTTGGCAGTCCCGCGGGATTTTCGGGAATGCTTTGTTTCTTTTTTCACAAAAGCGATGATTTCAAGGAAAATTACTTGAAAAGCGCCGCGGTGCATTGTATAATGAATAACGTAAAAATGCGTCATTACAGCCCCAATATTCAAAATAAAGGAGTGCTTACCATGAACTATCTCAACAAGAAAACCGTTGAGGATATCGACGTTGCCGGCAAGAGAGTGCTGGTGCGCTGCGACTTCAACGTCCCGTTTGACGCCGAAGGCAACATTGCCGACCCGAAGCGTATCGACGAGGCCTTGAAAACCATTAAGTACCTGGTTTCCCACAACGCGAGAGTGATCCTCTGCTCGCATCTGGGCCGTCCGAAGGGCGAGTTCAACATGAAGTACTCCCTGGCTCCCGTCGCGAAGTACCTGTCCCAGGCTCTGGGCCAGGAGGTCAAGATGGCTTCCGACGTTGTGGGCGAGAGCGCGAAGAGCATCGCTGCTTCCCTGAAGGACGGCGAGGTCGAGCTGATCGAGAACGTCCGCTTCCACAAGGAGGAGGAAAAGAACGATCCCGCGTTCGCCAAGGAGCTCGCTTCCCTGGCTGAGATTTATGTCAACGACGCGTTCGGCACGGCTCACCGCGCCCACGCTTCCACCGCCGGTGTTGCCGACTATCTGCCGGCTGTCTGCGGCTACCTGATCCAGAAGGAAATCACCATCATGGGCGGCGCTCTGACCGAGCCGAAGCGCCCGTTCGTCGCCATCCTCGGCGGCGCGAAGGTTTCCGACAAGATCGGCGTTATCAACAACCTGCTGGAGAAGGTTGACACGCTGATCAT
>ERZ1673738.2700-NODE-2700-length-21920-cov-20.758152_pt1 | contig 21920 bp, 18 predicted proteins | sample MGYA00580198_ERZ1673738 | MGnify/ENA primary metagenome ERZ1673738 (study PRJEB41218, sample SAMN15661784) | gut metagenome | host: Homo sapiens | place: Canada: London | collected 2015-08-20/2019-03-30 | study: EMG produced TPA metagenomics assembly of...
CTGGGCCAGCCTTGAGCACGATATCCGCTACAAAAAGGACAAGGCCGCCCTCCCCACCGGCATCAACGAGCAGATGTTCGCCTGCGCCGACGAGATCGCCGACATCGACCGCAAGATGCAGGATATGTACCACCGCATCCAGGCCGCGGAGTGAGCGGCACGGCTTCTGCAAAAGGATAAAAGGAACGGCTTCGCGCTGCGAAGCCGTTCCTTTTATGTTTTTTCCTTTTCCATCCACGCAAGCTCTTTCGAGCCTGTGGGATATTCACTTTGCGTCTTTTTCTTTCTCCAGCGCCTTTTCCAGCGCGATGGAGAGCTGGTCGGGGCAGGAGGTCGGCTTGAAGCCGCAGCGGATGCCGCGCATCCGCTCGATGGCGTCCGTGGCCTTCATGCCGCGCACAAGGCTCGAAATGCCCTGCAGGTTGCCGTTGCAGCCGCCGAGCACGCGCACATCCTTGATGACGCCGTCCTCCAGATCAACTTCCATCTGCTTCGAGCAGGTGCCCTTGGGATAATAGGTATAGGTCGTCATGGGGTCTCCTTACTTGGTCTTGATGATGGCCGCAAACAGCGACGCGGGCTTGTCCGTGCGGTTGGCAATGCCGTGGCTCTCGCCGTCATAGCAGATGGCGAAGTCGCCGGGGTGCATTTTGCGCTCGGTGCCGTTGTCGTTGAGCGTGACCTCGCCCTCATGGAAGAAGAACACCTCGTACTCGCCGGTGTGGGTGTGCGTGCCCAGCGAGCAGCCCGGCTCGAGCTTGATCTCAGCGAACATCTTCGCGTTCTCCGGCATATTCTCCAGCACATAGTCGCGCTTGTCGAGCGTACCGTCGCCGCCGCGGGCGTTGGGCGTCAGGATCTGCTTTCGGTCCTCTGCACGAATGATCATAAATCATCTCTCCTTTGCCATTTGGCTTTTGTCGGGACAAGCATACCACAAAGCGCGGCGCGGTGCAAGTCCCCCCCGCGCGGCACGGCAAAAAATCCCGCGCCGCCTTGACGCGGACGCCGCGCCTGTGCTATCATAGGCTCACCGAATCTTAATTCAGGAGGCTTTTCCGATGAAAACTGTCATTGCCACCACTGCGGCGCCCGGCGTCATCGGTCCCTATTCGCAGGCCATTGAGGCCAACGGCTTCGTGTTCGTCTCCGGCCAGATCCCGCTCGATCCCGCGACCGGCGCGTTCGTCCCCGGCGGCGTGGAGGAGCAGGCCGAGCAGTCGCTCCGAAACCTCAAGGCCGTTCTCGCCGGCGCGGGCTGCACGCTCGGCGACGTGGTCAAGACCACCGTTTTTCTCACCGACATGGGCGCGTTCGCCGCGGTGAACGCCGTGTACGCCAAATATTTTGAGGGCGATTGCCCCGCGCGCAGCGCGGTGCAGGTCGGCGCGCTGCCCAAGGGCGCGCTGGTCGAGATCGAAGCCATCGCCGTCAAGAAATAACATGGCGCAGCCGACACGCTGCGGCTGGGCCGGACCGGAGCCGATCTACCTCGATTACCACGACCATGAGTGGGGCCGCCCCACGCACGACGATCGCGCGCTCTTCGAGCTGCTGTCCCTCGAGGGGATGCAGGCGGGGCTTTCGTGGATCACCATTCTCAAAAAGCGCGAGGCTTTCCGCGCGGCCTTCGCGGACTTCGAGCCTGCTGCGGTCGCCCGCTTCGATGAAGCAAAGGTCGCGGAGCTGATGCAGAACGCCGGCATCGTCCGCAACCGCCGCAAGATCGTCTCCGTCATTGAAAACGCCCGGCATTTTTTAGAGGTGCAGCGGGAGTTCGGCAGCTTCGACCGCTTTCTCTGGGCCTACGTTGACGGCAAGCCCATCGTCAACAGCCCCGAGACGGATGCCGACGTGCCCGCCTCCACCCCGCTCTCCGACCGCATCAGCCGCGACCTGAAAAAGCGCGGCTTCACCTTCGTCGGCACCACCATCGTCTACTCCCTGCTCCAGTCGGCGGGGCTGGTGGACGACCATCTGAAGGGCTGCGGCTGGCACGCCAGCTGCCGTCCGCCGGAATAACGCGAAACAGAGGAGATCTCCGCGAGCTTTCCTCTGTCCGTTTTGAAAGACGCGCGGCGGCGGTTGATTTTCTCCTCCGCGCGGCATACTAATCAAAAATACTTTCAGGAGGTTTCCCATGTGTACCGCAGCAACGTACCAAACCAGAGACTTTTACATGGGCCGCACGCTCGACTATGAGTTTTCCTACGGCGAGGAGATCGTCATCACTCCGCGCCGCTTCCCCATCGCCCTGCGCCACGGCGGCGTGATGGACACGCATTACGCCATCATCGGCACGGCGCACGTCGCCGACGGCTTCCCGCTTTACTACGACGCGGTGAACGAAAAGGGGCTCGGCATGGCGGGGCTCAACTTTGTCGGCAGCGCGCAATACGCCGAGGTCGTCCCCGATCGGGAGAATATCGCGCAGTTTGAGTTCATTCCCCGGCTGCTGGGCCGCTGCGCGACGCTCGCGGAGGCCCGTGAGGCCCTGCGCACGCTGAATCTCACCGGCACGCCGTTCAGCGAACGCCTTCCCGCCTCGCAGCTTCATTGGCTCCTTGCCGACAAAAGCGGCGCGGTCGTGATCGAGTCCGTCGCGGACGGTCTGAAGGTCTACGACGATCCCGCAGGCGTGCTGACGAACAACCCGCCCTTCCCGCAGCAGATGTTCGCGCTCAACAACTTCATGCACCTCTCGCCGAAGCAGCCGGAAAATCTCTTTTCCGACGCGCTCCCGCTCACGCTCTACAGCCGCGGCATGGGCGCGCTGGGACTGCCCGGCGACCTCTCCTCCGCCTCGCGCTTTGTGCGCGCGGCGTTCACGCGGCTCCATTCCGTCTCCGGCGAGGGCGAAGCCGACAGCGTCGGGCAGTTCTTCCACATCCTCGGCGCGGTCGAGCAGCAGAACGGCTGCTGCGAGGTCCGCCCCGGCGAATACGAGCGGACCATCTACACCTCCTGCTGGAACGCCGACCGCGGCATCTATTACTACACGACCTACACCAACCGCCGCATTTCGGCGGTGGAGCTGCGCCGCGAGGACCTCGACGCCGCCGCGCTCATCCGCTATCCCATGCGCACGCGGGAGGACATTTTTTATCAGAACGCCCCCGGCGCGGAGTCTTAGCGCCCCCGCCCGCAGCCCCTCCTTCCCCCGGCGATTTTGTCACATTTTTGACAATGTGGGACGATTCTGACAAGAGCACCGGACAAATCTGATAAATTGCGTGTAAAACTGCTAAGTTCGGCAAATTTTCTTGCCATCGTTCCGTATAAGTTGTAATATTTTTGCAATCTGATGGGATCGGGAACGTTCCCGATGGCCCCCGGATAAATTTTGAATTGGAGGAAAATTTGCATGAAAAAGCTCATTGCTCTGCTCCTCTGCCTGGTGATGGCGCTCAGCCTGGTCGCCTGCGGCAGCAAGCAGGACGACACCCAGGCCCCCGCTGACGATCAGCAGGGCGCCGAAGAGACCAGCCTCGTCGACGCCGCCAAGGCCGAGGGCAAGCTCGTGGTCTACGGCTCCTGCGAGGAGGAGTACCTCGCCGCCGCCTGTGAGAACTTCGAGAAGATGTACGGCATCGAGGTCGAGTATCAGCGTCTGTCCACCGGTGAGGTGCAGGCCAAGATCGAGGAAGAGAACGGCAATCCGTCTGCCGACGTCTGGTTCGGCGGCACGACCGATCCCTACAACGTCTGCGCGGCCGAGGGTCTGCTCGAGGCCTATCAGGCGGAGAACGCCTCTCACATCGCCAAGCCCCAGTACAAGAACGCTGACGGCTACTGGTACGGCATCTACACCGGCATCCTTGGCTTCATGGTCAACACCGACGAGCTCGAGCGCATGGGTCTTGAGGCTCCTCAGGATTGGCCCGACCTGCTCAAGCCCGAGTACAAGGGCCTGATCTGGCTGTCCAACTACAACACCGCCGGCACCGCCAAGCTGGTCATCAACACCATGATCCAGAAGTACGGCCACGATGAGGGCATCCAGTACCTCGTCGACCTCGATAAGAACATCGAGGTCTACACCAAGTCCGGCTCCGGTCCGAGCAAGAACGTCGGCACCGGCGAGTGCGTCATCGGCATCGGCTTCCTGCATGACGGCATCACCCAGATCATCGACAACGGCTACGATAACATCGAGCTGATCATCCCGTCCTCCGGCACCTCCTGTGAGATCGGCGCTACCGCCATCTTCAAGGGCGCCGCGCACCCCAACGCCGCGAAGCTGTGGATCGAGTACGCGCTCTCTCCCGACTGCGTGAACCTCGCCGCTCAGAACGGCTCCTATCAGTTCCTGGTCATTGACAACGCCACCCAGCCCGAGGTTGCCGCGGAGTTCGGTCTGGACCCCGAGAACGTCATGGACTATGACTTCGACGACGCCACCAAGAACATCAAGACCTACGTTGAGGAGGTCATGAATGCTCTGGCCGCCTCCGGCGCGAACACCGGCGACGAGAACCGCTTCCAGGTGAAGTAATTCTCCCTACATCGTCTATCGCATCGACCCAACGATCCCGACGGGGCGGCGGCATGAGCCGCTGCCCCGCCTGCGTTTTCCTCCAAACCACCAAGAAAGGAGCTCCCTATGGCACGTTCTCAAAGCGCGGCGCTGGACCGGAAAAAGCTGATGGCCGATCCCATCATGGTCACCACCATCGTCGTGCTCATCACCTTTCTGACTCTGTTCATTCTCTATCCGCTGGCGATCCTGCTGGTGGACAGCTTCGTGGGCGACGGCAGCTTCGGCTTCGGCATCTTCGAGCGCATCTTCGCCATGCCCACCTTTACCAAGGCCATCACCAACACGCTCAAGGTCGGCTTCCTCGTCGGCATCCTCTCGGCGCTGCTCGGCCTGCTCTTTGCCTATGTCGAAGTCTACGTCCGCGTCGGTAAATTTGTCGGCGGCCTTTTCAAGGTCGTCTCGATGCTGCCGGTCGTCTCCCCGCCGTTCGTGCTGTCGCTTTCCATGATCATGCTCTTCGGCAAGTCGGGCATCATCACCCGCTTCCTGCTCGGCATCTACGACAACAGCGTCTACGGCTTCTGGGGCATCGCCGTCGTGCAGACGCTCACCTTCTTCCCCGTGTGCTACATGATGCTCAAGGGTCTTTTGAAGAACATCGACCCCTCGCTCGAGGAGGCCGCGCGCGACATGGGCGCGAGCCGCTGGAAGGTCTTCACCAGCGTCACGCTGCCGCTGATGCTCCCCGGTCTCGGCAACGCCTTCCTCGTCACCTTCATCGAGTCCATCGCCGACTTCGCCAACCCCATGCTCATCGGCGGCTCCTACGATACCCTCGCCACCACCATTTATCTGCAGATCACCGGCTCCTACGATAAGCCGGGCGCGGCGGCGATGGCGGTCGTGCTGCTGTGCATCACGCTGGCGATGTTTGCGGTGCAGAAGTATTACCTTGAGCGCAAGACCGCCGCGACCCTGACCGGCAAGGCCTCCCGCGGCCGTATGCTCATCGAGGATAAGAGCGTCAAGATCCCGCTGACCATTCTCTGCGGTCTTGCCGCCACCTTCGTCATCCTCATGTACCTGTGCGTGCCCATCGGCGCGTTCTTCCCCACCTGGGGCTACAAGTTCTTCCCGCTCACCGGCAAATGGTTCAAGCTCATCTTTACGCGCTACCACGGTCTGCAGGCGTTCTGGGATTCCTTCCGCCTGAGCCTCATCTCCGCCCCCATCACGGCGCTGCTGAGCATGATCATCTCCTACCTCGTCGTCAAGCGGAGCTTTAAGTCCAAGGGCTTCATCGAGGCGGTGTCCATGCTCGCCATGGCCGTGCCCGGCACGGTGCTCGGCGTCGGCTACATCCGCGGCTTCTCCGCGGGCGTGTTCCGCACCGGCTTCCTGCAGGGGCTTTACGGCACGGGATTGATCCTCATCATCGTCTTTGTCGTGCGTTCGCTGCCGACCGGCACGCGCAGCGGCATCTCCGCCCTGCGTCAGATCGACAAGTCCATCGAGGAATCCGCCTACGACATGGGCGCGGACAGCTTCAAGGTCTTTATGACCGTCACGCTGCCGCTCATCAAGGACTCCTTCCTCTCCGGCCTTGTGACCGCGTTCGTGCGCTCCATCACCGCAATTTCCGCCATCATCCTGCTCGTGACGCCGCAGTTCCTGCTCATCACGGTGCAGATCAACGAGTTTGCCGAAAAGGGCTCCTACAGCCTCGCCTGCGCGTTCGCGACGATCCTCATCGTCATCACCTACGGCGCGGTGCTGCTGATGAATCTCTTTATGAACCATTTCGGCACCAGCAAAAAAATGAAGGAGGACTAAGCCATGGATAAGATCAAGAAGGGCGTTCGCCTCGACCATATCTCCAAAATCTATCAGGACCCCAAGACCGGCAAGAACTTCTATGCCGTCAAGGACACCTCGCTGACCATCGAGCCGGGTTCCTTCGTCACGCTGCTCGGCCCCTCCGGCTGCGGCAAGACCACCACGCTGCGCATGATCGCGGGCTTTGAAAGCCCCGACGAGGGCGAGATCTACCTCGGCGACGAGCCGATCAACGCCCTCACGCCCAACAAGCGCGACACCGCGATGGTGTTCCAGTCCTACGCCCTGCTGCCGCACTACAACGTGTTCGACAACGTGGCCTACGGCCTGAAGCTGCGCAAGGTGCCGAAGGACGAGATCCGCGAGCGCGTCATGCACATCCTCGACCTCGTCGAGCTGACGGGCATGGAGGGCCGCATGACCAACCAGCTCTCCGGCGGTCAGCAGCAGCGCGTGGCGCTTGCCCGCGCGCTGGTCATCGAGCCGAGCGTGCTGCTCTTCGACGAGCCGCTCTCGAACCTCGACGCCAAGCTGCGCGTTTCCATGCGCACCGAGATCCGCCGCATCCAGCAGGAGGTCGGCATCACCGCCATCTACGTCACGCACGACCAGAGCGAGGCGATGGCGCTCTCGGACCAGATCATCATCATGAACAAGGGCGTCGTCGCTCAGATCGGCACGCCGCAGGAGATCTACTATCACCCCGTGAGCGAGTTCGTCGCCGACTTCATCGGCGAGGCGAACTTCCTGCGCGGCAAAATGACCGGCACGGAGAACGGTCTGGCTGTGCTGGACGTCGAGGGCGAGCGTCTGGCCGTCGCCCCGCGCGAGGGGATGCGCGTCGGCGAGGAGTACACCGTCGTGCTGCGTCCCGAGTCCGCGGCGCTCTCCGACGAGGGCGGGCTGCCCTGCACCGTTGAGCTTTCCTGCTTCATGGGCTCGTACCAGAACTATCACGTCCGCGTGGGCAATACGCTCGTCAAGCTCGCCGAGAACGATCCGCGCAACAAGCGCATCTACCGCGTGGGCGAGCAGTGCCATCTGACCTTCGCGCCCGACACCGTCCACGTTCTGTAAAACCTATCTGACTGCAAAAAAGGAGTCCGCTGTCCTCGGCAGCGGACTCCTTTTTTCATTCTGCGGTCAGGTCGCGCAGCGCTTTCCTATTCCCCGAGCCTTGCGCTCATGTCCCGCCGCGCGGCGGCGCAGAGGGCCGCGGCCTCCGCCATCGTCCGCGCGTGCGCGGAGTAGTAGAGCTTGAGCTTTGGTTCCGTACCGCTCGGGCGGACGATGACCTTAACGTGCGCCGTGCGCAGCTCCAGCACGTCGCTTGCCGGCAGACCGTCCAGACCGCCGAGGTAGTCGCGCACCCGCGTGACGCGCTCGCCCGCGAGCGTGTGCGGCGGAGCCGCGCGCAGGGCCGTCAGAATGGCGCTCATGCGCTCCATGCCGTCCTCGCCGGGCAGGACGACGCTTTGCAGCTCATTGCGGTAATAGCCGAATTTCTCGTACAGCGCGTCCATCGCCTGCGCGAGCGTCATGCCCTGCGCGCGGTACCATGCAGCCATTTCGCAGCAGAGCAGCGCGGCGTTCACCGCGTCCTTGTCGCGGACGTGCGGGCCGGAGAGATAGCCATAGCTCTCCTCAAAGCCGAAGAGATAGCGCTCCGTCTCCCCCGCCCTTTCCAGCTCGCCGATCTGCTCGCCGATGAATTTGAAGCCCGTGAGCGTGCGGCGCAGCTCAACGCCGTAATGCGCGGCGACCGCGTCCGCCATGTCGGTGGAAACGATGGTCGTCACCGCCACGGGACGCGCGGGCATCGTGCCGTTTTCGCTCCGCCGGCGGCAGAGGTAATCGAGCAGCAGCACGCCCATCTCGTTGCCCGTGAGCAGGCGGTAGTCCTCGCCGTCGGGCACCGCCGCGCCCATGCGGTCGCAGTCGGGGTCGGTGCCGAGCAGCAGATCGGCGCGCGTCTTGCGCGCGAGCGCGAGGCCGCGCTCCAGCGCCGTGCGCTCCTCGGGATTCGGGTAGGGACAGGTCGGAAAGCTCCCGTCGGGCCACGCCTGCTCGGGCACGAGCGTCACGTCCGTCACGCCGATGCGGCGCAGGATCTTTGTCACGCACTCGCGCCCCGTGCCGTTGAGCGGCGTGTAGACCACGCGCAGCGCGGATCTGTCGCCATCCCAGACGCTCCGGCGCTCCACCGCGTCGAGGAAGGCCTCCAGGCAGTCCTCGCCGATCATGCGGATGGTTCCGTCCGCCAGCGCATCGGCAAAGCCGCACAGACGCACGCCGTCAAAATGATCCGCGGCCCCGATGTGCTTCGATACGGCATCCGCCGTCTCGAGCGTGATCTGGCAGCCGTCGGGACCGTAGACCTTGTAGCCGTTGTAGGCGGCGGGGTTGTGGCTCGCCGTAACGCACACGCCCGCCCCGCATCCGTAATAGCGCACTGCCCAGCTCAGCGCGGGCGTCGGCTCCAGGCGCGGATAGAGATAGGCGGTCACGCCGTTGGCGGCAAGCACACGCGCGGTCTCGCGCGCGAAGCGCGCCGAGCCGATGCGGCTGTCGTAGGCAATGGCGCAGCGCAGCGGCAGTCCCGCCGCCTTGAGGTAAGCGGCAAGCCCCTGCGTCGCGCGGCGGACAACGTAAACATTCATGCGGTTCGTGCCCGCGCCGAGCACGCCGCGCAGTCCGCCGGTGCCGAAGGCAAGGTCACGGTAAAAGCGGTCCTCGATCTGCGCGGCGTCGCGCACCTCGTCGAGCGCGGAAAGCTCCGCGCGCAGCGCGTCGTCCTCCACGCGCGCGAGCCAGCGGCGGTAAGTGTTCAGAGCGGTCATCGTCTTCCTCCAGCAGAAATTTTTACTTTATTATTAAAGCACGCTTTGCCCGCTTCGTCCAGAAGAATGGATTGCAAAGTGCGCTTTTTCCTGTTAAAATGGTAAAGAAATTCGTCGGATCAGGAGGGATGCCCGTTATGCGCCGCTGCTGTCTGCTGCTCGTCTGCCTGCTTCTGCTCACCGGCTGCGGCCGCGCGGACACGCAGGATGTCTCCTCCTTCGCGCCCGCTGAGAGGGACCGTCTGGTCATTTTCACCTCGCACAAGGAAACGATCTACGAGCCCATCCTCAAGGAATTTGAGCAGCGCACCGGCATCTGGGTCGAGCTGGAGACCGGCGGCACCGTGACGCTCCTCGAGCGCATCGCCGCGGGGGAAAGCGGCGCCGACCTGATGTTCGGCGGCGGCGCGGACAGTCTGAGCGCGTACAGCGCGTGCTTCGCGCCCTATGTGAGCGAATACGCCGGCGACGTTGCGCCGGAATACGATCTCGGCGGCGGTATATGGACGCCCTTTTCCGCTCTGCCGGTCGTGCTGATCTACAACACCAAGCTCGTGCGGCAGAATCCGCCCGAGCGCTGGGCCGACCTGCTCGACGCGGGCTGGCGCGGGCGCATCGCCTTTGCCGACCCGACCGTTTCCGGCTCGAGCTGCACCGCGCTCGGCACCCTTCTGCAGGCCGTCGGCGGCAACACCGACAACACCCTCTCCGCGTTCTTCCGCAATCTTGACGGACGCATCATCGCCGACAGCGGCGGCGTGGTCCCCGCCGTGGCAGACGGCAGCTGCTACGTCGGCGTGACGCTGGAGGAAAACGCCCGCAAGGCCATCGCCGATGGGCTCGACGTCGCCATCGTCTACCCCGCCGAGGGCACGAGCGTCCTGCCGGACGGCGCGGCCATCGTCCGCGGCTGCGCGCACGAGGAAAACGCGCGGAAATTCATCGACTTTCTGCTCTCGCCCGATGTTCAGCAGCTGCTGGGCACGGAGCTCAGCCGCCGCAGCGTGCGCGCGGATACCGCCTCCGACGCGCTGCCCGAGCTGACCGTCCTCCCCTACGACCTGCGCCGCGCGGATGAGCGGCGGCAGGAGCTTTTCGACGCCTGGCAGGCGCTGTGCGGGGAGGTGGAAGCATGAGGGCATGGCTTGAGCGGTCCTTCCGAAACCGCATTTTTCTCACCGTCCTGCTCGTCGCGCTCGTGCCGCTGCTGCTGTGCGACGTGCTGATGACGCAGGTGATGATCTTCCGCAGCGAGCACACCCTGCGTACCGACGCGCAGGAGGAGATGGCGCTGCTCACCACGCAGCTCGACGCGCTGCTTACCGACTGCGGCGACGTCACGCGCGCCCTGGCCGGCAGCACCGTGACGCGCAGCGCCCTGCGCCGCGGCGGCAGCGACTCGCGCACGCTCTATCAGCTTTTGAACCGCAGCACGGTCGCGCTGCGCGAATACGCCGACTTTGAGGTCTACGGCGAGGACGGCGACTGCCTCTATACCACGGCGAACGTATGGCCCGCCGCGCAAAGCACCGGCTGGGGCATACTCAGCGCGGCCCGCGCGGCGGACGGCGTTGTGCTGCGCGCCGGAAACAGCGGGCTTGCCGGAGCCTGTCCCGTGACCGCGCGCGGCGGTGCGGTGCTCGGCTATGCCGTGTTCCGCATGGACGACGCCAACTTCGACGCCTTCTTCGCGCCCCTGCTGCGCGGCGCGGACGATCTGCTGCTCGTCGATGCGACGTGGCGGCTGCTCTACGCCTCCCAGCCCCTGCGCGCCGACGATACCCTTGCCCTGCTGCGCGCGCAGCTGCTCTCCGGCAAGTCTCTCTCCGACGGGGACGGCGAGCGCAGCTACTACGTCGGCGCCTGCGCGGAAAGCGGCTTTTCGCTCATTCTGCAGCAGCCGCAGACCTATACCGCGCAGGTCGTCCGGTCGATCTACCTCGTCGCCGCGCTGATGGGCGCGCTGTGTCTGGTGCTCTGTCTCGTGTGCGCCTGGTGGCTCAGCCGCCGTCTCTTTGAGCCGGTCAACGAGCTTGACGGCGCGATGCGCCGCGTCGAGGGCGGTGATTACGATGTGCGCATCGAAAGCACACGGCAGGATGAAATGGGCCGCCTCGCGGCGAGCTTCGACCGCATGACGGCGGAGTACCGCCAGAACCTTGAGCGCAGCGTGCAGCGCGAGCGCGAGCTGAACGAAACGCGCCTGCGGATGCTCCAGTCCCAGCTCAACCCGCACTTTCTCTACAACACGCTCGACTGCATGAAGTGGCTGGGCGTGACCGGCGGCGTGCCGCAGGTGGCGGAGCTGGCCGCCGACCTCGCCGCGCTGCTGCGCGCGGGCATCTCCGGCAGCGAGTACATCACGCTTGAGGAGGAGCTTGAGCTGATCGGGCGCTACCTCGCCATTCAGGAGGTCCGCTTCGGCGACCGCTTCGTCTGTGAGCTTGATGTGGACGAGCGCTTCCAGCACTGCGTGGTGCCCAAGCTCATTTTACAGCCGCTGGTGGAAAACGCCATCATTCACGGCGTGGCCGACAGCGACGAGGGCTTCATCAAGCTCTGGGCGGAGGAGGACGCGGAGGGCTACCTGCTGCTCAAGGTGTCCGACAACGGCAGCGGCATCCCGCCGGAGGTGCTCGAACGGCTCAACAGCCATGAGCTTATTCCCGGCGGCCATCTGGGCCTGAACAACGTGGACCGCATCGTGCGCCTGAGCTACGGTGAGAGCTGCGGTCTGAGCGCGTATCCGAACGAGGGCGGCGGCAGCTGCGTGCAGCTGCGGCTCCCGATGCAGAAAGGAGAGGACCATGCTCAAGGTACTGATCGTTGACGACGAGGCCGTGGTGCGCCGCGGCATCGTGCTCGGCATCGACTGGGCCTCGCTCGGCTGTGCCGTGGTCGGCGAAGCCGCCAACGGCGAGGAGGGTCTGGCCGCCGCCGAGCGCTACAGCCCCAACCTCATCATCACCGACGTGCGGATGCCGCACATGGACGGCATCGAGATGATGCGCGTCCTGCGCGAGCGCGGCAGCACCGCTCACGTCATCGTGCTCACCGCCTACAACGACTTCGACTATGCCCGCTCGGCGCTCCGCTTCGGCGCGGCGGACTATCTTCTGAAGCCCTTCCGCGACCAGGAGCTCGTCGCCGCCATCGAGCGCGTGCGCGAGAAGGCCGAGGCCTTCTCCAGCCGCAGCGCGCAGGACGATCTGCTGGCGCTGCCCAAGGGCGACAAGAGCAAATATGTGCTCCAGACGCTCGAATACATCGCCGCGCACTACGCCGACGCGGACATCAACATCACCACCATCGCCCGTTCCATCGGCATCAGCGAGGGCCATCTGAGCCATGTGTTCAAAAAGGAGACGAGCTACACCGCGCTCGGCTACCTCACGCTCTACCGCATCCACATGGCGCGCAGGCTCCTCGCCGACTGCCGCTACAAGGTCTACGAGGTCGCCGGCATGGTCGGCTACCGCGATGTCGCCTACTTCGGCTCGACCTTCAAAAAGCTCACCGGCCTCTCCCCCTCGGAGTATCAGGACCGCTGCCGGTAGAACGCGCAAGCTGCACAAAAAAGTACGGAACATACCGGACAAGCTCAGCGGACTTTCACAGCATTTCGCAGAAATGCCCGCATAATCGCAGACTTGTCCCGTTCCGCGCCGGCGCCGCGGAAGGTATAATACTGTATGTGGTATTTTATGCCGCAACTACAAACGAAGGAGAACAACGATGAAAAGAAAACTCTTAGCGCTCCTGCTTGCCTCCGTCATGGTCCTCAGCCTTGTCGCCTGCGGCCAGAAGGAGACTCCGGACACGCCCGAGACGCCCGACGATCAGGAAGAGGTCAAGGACTACTCCGGCTACACCATCCGCATCTATTCCAACTCCAACTCCACCGAGCGCACCACCTGGCTCATTCAGGAAGCCAAGGACGCCGGCTTCACCATCAGCATTGACGATAACTCCGTCATCTCCGGTGATACCGCCGCCATCCAGGCCGCCAATGAGAACAAGGACGGCGACATCCTCTTCGGCCTCAACGAGACCCGCTGGAGCCAGGTCGTCGACGGCGTTTACGAGAACCTCAAGCTCGTTGACTGGACTCCCACCTGGGCAGGTGAGGTCGGCGAGTACGCCTATCCCGGCGCGGCCTACGGCCTCGTCATCCAGAACGTTCTGATGCTCTACCGCAACGACGAGCTCGGCACCAACGGCGAGAAGCTCCACTTCCAGCACTGGGCCGACATCGTGAACTGCGGCTACACCTGGTACCGTCAGAACAAGGTCGGCGGCACCACCAACGCCAACATCAACTCCGCGATGCTCTACGCCTTCGTCGATCCCTCCTCCCCCGCCGGCGGCATCTCCACCGAGGGCTGGGAGACGCTGTGGAAGTACTGCGCCGAGGGCAAGTACTCCTCCGACGACACCTATAAGTACGGCTTCGATCCTCTGAACAAGGGCGACGTCGCTGTTTCCACCTTCTACTCCTCTTCTCTCTACGGCAAGATCGACGCCGCAGCCGAGAGCTCCGAGCATCCCCTCAAGGGCGCTATGACTCCCGAGAACTGGGACCTCGTTGAGATCGACGACGGCACCTATTACATCGCCGAGTACATCGGCATCCTCGATAAGGCCGGCCGCACCGAGGAAGAGACCGAGGCTGTCAAGGCGTTCGCCGAGTGGTTCGGCTCCGCCGAGACGCAGGCGGCCTGGGGCGAGGAGTTCGACTCCTATCCCTGCAACACCGCCGCGGCTGACATCCTCTATCCCGACGGCATCCCCGCCATCTACACCCTCAAGAATTTCGCTCTGACCAAGGTCGACGGCACCGACATGACTTATGCCGAGTACGTTGCCGAGCACTCCAGCGAGTGGACCAACATCATGACCAACCTCGGCTTCTACTGGGCCGACGCCTCCGCCGCCGTGGCGGAGCCCGACTGGGCCAACCTCGACTGGGCGACCCTGACCCAGAAGGCCGCGTAAGGCAAGCCCCGCGCACCGCGTCCCGCGGAGAGGCTCAGCGGGATACCGACTGTTGTGTGTTTTCAGGCGAGCCGGGATCTCTCCGGCTCGCCTGATCTCTTTATTCCGAATACAAAAAGAGGAGAATCCATTATGATCCGGCTCAATGACATCGTTGTGAAGTTCGGCGACTTCACCGCCCTGCACAGCATCAACGTCCATGTGAAGGAGGGCGAATTCTTTACCTTCCTCGGCCCCTCCGGCTGCGGCAAGACCACCACGCTCCGCACCATCACGGGCTTCATCGAGCCGGCGGAGGGCTCCGTCGTGGTCAAGGGCCGCGACATCACGCGCGTCCCCATCGAGGACCGCAACATCGGCATCGTGTTCCAGAGCTACGCGCTCTTCCCGACGATGACCGTATACGACAACATCGCCTTCGGCCTCAGGGTCAAGAAGGCAAAGAAGGACGAGATCGACCGCAAGGTACGCGAGATCGCGCGCAAGGTCGACCTTTCCGACGAGCAGCTCAAAAAGGCGGTCTCACAGCTCTCCGGCGGTCAGCAGCAGCGCGTGGCCATCGCCCGCGCCCTCGTCACCGGCCCCGCCATCATCTGCATGGACGAGCCGCTGAGCAACCTCGACGCCAAGCTGCGCGTGCAGCTGCGCAACGAGCTGAAGAAGATGCAGAAGGACTTCGGCATCACCACCATCTACGTCACCCACGATCAGGAGGAGGCGCTGACGCTCTCCGACCGCATCGCGGTGTTCAACAAGGGCTTCATCGAGCAGATCGGCACGCCCAATGAGGTCTACAACCACTCGCAAACCGAATTTGTCTGCAATTTCATCGGTGACATCAACCGACTGAATGACGATACCGTGTCCGCCCTCCGCGCTGCCGGCGCGGAGGTGGACGCAAGCAAGCACAACTACATCCGTCTCGAGCGCCTGCACGTCAACGTCGCCCCGCGCGGCGGCGAGATCGCGCTCGACGGCACGGTGGAGAACTGCGAATACTACGGACTCTACATCAAGTATTACATCCACGTCGGCACGCAGAGCCTCAAGGTCATTGAGAAGAACGACGGCGTGAACATCTACGACCCGGGCCAGCGCGTCAAGGTCATCCTGAATCCGAACGACATCATGGCCTACGCGCCCTCCGCGGAGGAGGTGGAGTGATGGGCGGCTCTCTTGCTAAGTCCCGCTTCGACGCGGCGTTTGTGGTGCGCATGGTCGGCATCGTGCTCTTTGCCTACTTCTTCTTCGGCTTCATGCTCCTGCCGTGCCTCAATACGCTCACGAGCATCTTCACCACCACGAACGCCGAGGGCGTGCGCGATCCCTTCGCGGTCATCCGCTTCTTCTTCGCGGGCAGCATGGGCCGCTACGTCTGGAACTCCCTCAAGCTCGCCATCTGCCTGGTCGTCACGGTCAATGTGGTGGGCGTGTCCATCGTGCTGCTGACGGAGTATTTCGACATCAAGGGCGCGAACATCCTGCGCCTCGGCTACATGACCACGATGATCTACTCCGGCGTCGCGCTGGTCACGGGCTATCTGTTCCTCTACGCCTCCGACGGCATTCTCACCACCGCGCTCGTCAACGCCTTCCCGAGCTTTGATCCAAACTGGTTCTCGGGCTTCAACGCGGTGCTCTTCACCATGACCTTCGCCTGCACGAGCAACCACGCGCTCTTCCTGCGCAACGCCATCCGCGGCATCGACTACAACACCGTCGAGGCCGCGCGCAACATGGGCGCGAAGCCCTTCAAGGTGCTTTGGAAGGTCGTTTTCCCGACGCTCGTGCCCACCATGTTCTCGCTGACGGTCATGACCTTCATCACGGGTCTGTGCGCCATGTCCGCCCCCACGCTGCTCGGCTACGACTCCATCAACCCCGAGATCGTGCGTCTTGCCGGCTCGTCCACGGCGGACGAGGCCTTCCCGCAGGCGCGCGCCGCGCTGCTGTCCATCATTCTCGCGATGTTCACCATCGTGCTGCTCACCGTGCTCTCCGCCTACGAGCGCAAGGGCCACTACCTCTCCGTCTCCAAGACCAAGGCGCGGCTGCAAAAACAGAAGATCACAAATCCCGTCTGGAATACCCTCGCGCACATCTATGCCTATGTCCTCTTCATCATCTACATGATCCCCGTGGTGATGATCGTCATTTTCTCGTTCCAGACCTACGGCGCCATCCGCATGAAGAAGCTCGACCTTTCCAACTGGACGCTCATCAACTTCTTCGGCACGCAGGACTATCAGTACCTCACCTCGCGCGGCACCTACAAGGTGCGCAAGGGCTCCATCTCCGGTCTGTTCGCCAACGAGGCGACCCTCGGCGGCATCAAGATGAGCTTCGTGCTCTCCATCCTCGCCGCGGCGCTCGCGTGCCTGATCGTCGTGATCGCCTGCAACTACATCTTCAAAAACCGCAACAAGAAGTCCGGCGTGGTGCTGGAATACTGCCTGCTTTTCCCGTGGCTGCTGCCGACCATTCTCATCTGCTATTCCTACCGCACCTACTTCAACGCCGAGAACATCTGGTACGTCGGCAATGTGAACCTCTACTTCGCCGAGCACGTCCGCATCCTGCTCGTGCTGGCCTACACGGTGGTCAAGCTGCCGTTCTCGCTGCGCATGATCAAGGCGGCGTTTTACGCCATCGACGAGGAGCTGGAGGACGCCGCGCGCAACATGGGCGCGAGCGGCCTGATGACCTTCCTCAGGGTCAAGCTGCCCATCATCCTACCGAGCGTGCTGGCGGTGTTCGCACTGAACTTCAACGCGCTCTTTACCGAGTACGATATGTCCGCCACCTTTGCCAGCTCCTACGGCACGAGCTACGCCATGGTCATTCAGGCCATGTGCGCGGAGGAGGGACTGTACGGCTACAACGTCAACGCCTCGGGCCGCCGCTGCGCTTCGACCGTGTTCATCATGCTGGTGTCCGGCGTGATCCTCTATCTGGTCTACGGCGTGGGCGCGCGCGACCTCGGTGAGCGGCTGGAGGCCAGGGAGCGCCGCCGCAGACGCGTGGCAAAGCTGACGGGACTGTTCAAAAAGGAGCCCGCCGCCGTGGCGGCGGAAGCGGAGGAAGCGGCGGTCGCCGCCGCTGTCCCCGACGAGCCGGGAGAAAAGCTGTAATGAAGATCAATACCATTGTTTTTGATATGGGCGGCGTGCTGCTGGACTTCGGCGCGGAGCTGTTTTCCCGCCGCCTGCACGTCGGCGCGGAGGGCGAAGCGCTCCTCAGGCAGCACCTGCTGTGCACGACCGACTGGGTGCGGCTCGACCGCGGCACCATCACCGAGGAGGAGGTCTATGCCCACGCCTGCGCCAGGCTCCCCGCGGAGCTGCACGCCGCGGCGGAGTACATCATCTACCATTGGAACGAGCCGATCGTGCCCATCACGGGCACGGCGGACGTGGTGCGTGAGCTGAAGGCAAGGGGCTATACGCTTTATCTGCTCTCCAACGCCGCCCGCCGCCAGCACACCTACTGGCACGACATTCCGGGCAGCGAGTGCTTTTCCGGCACGCTGATCTCGGCGGACGTTCACCTGCTCAAGCCCGAGGCCGCCATCTATCAGGCGCTGTTCGACAAATTTGACCTCACGGCGGCGAGCTGCCTGTTCGTCGACGATTTCCCGCCGAACATCGAGGCGGCGGAAAACGCCGGTATGCAGGGCATCGTGTTCCACGACGCCGGTCAGCTGCGCGAAGAACTCAAAGCGCGCGGGATCCTCTGATCCCGCGCGTTCGCCTTGAAAGGAGATCGTTTCCATGTCCATTCTCAAGCTCGCCCCCGCCTGTAAGGACTATCTCTGGGGCGGAACAAAGCTCATCACCGATTACGGCAAGCGGTATGACGGCGCGCGTCTCGCGGAAACGTGGGAGCTGAGCGGTCATCCCGACGGTCCCTCCGTGCTCGCGTCCGGTCCCGACGCGGGCAAAACGCTCGCGGAATATCTCGCCGCGCACCCCGGGGCGCTGGGGGAGCATGGGCGGAAATTCGCGGAGCTTCCGGTGCTCATCAAGCTCATCGACGCGGCGAAGGATCTCTCCATTCAGGTCCATCCCGACGACGACTACGCCCGCGCGCACGAGGGGCAGAATGGCAAAACGGAGATGTGGTACGTCCTCTCCGCCGAGCCGGACGCCTTTCTCTACTGCGGCTTTTCGCGCGATATTTCCCGGGACGAGCTAAAGCGCCGCATCGCAGACAACACACTGCCCGAGGTCCTGCGCCGCGTGAACGTCAAGGCGGGCGACACAGTGTTCATCCCCGCGGGCACCATCCACGCCATCTGCCGCGGCATCGTGGTGGCGGAGGTGCAGCAGAGCAGCAACGTGACCTACCGCGTGTGCGACTACGGCCGCCTCGGTCCCGACGGAAAGCCCCGCGCCCTGCACATCGCGCAGGCGCTGGACGTGACGCGCCGGACCGCCGGCGTTCCCACGCCGGACTTCGGCGGACACCTTGCCCGCTGTGACTATTTTACCGTCGATCTGCTCGCCGCGCCGCAGGCGGCGACGTGCGGCGCGGAGTCCTTCCTCTCGCTGCTGATCCTTGACGGCGAGGGCGAGGTCCGCTGCGGCGGCGAGGCCGTCAGAGCGAGGAAGGGCGAGAGCCTCTTTCTCCCCGCCGGCAGCGGCGAAGCGCGGCTCACGGGCACGCTCCGCGCCCTCGCCACACGCATCTGAGTGCAGGCAATAAGGAAAGCGGGAGAAGCGCGCCGCGCTTCTCCCGCTTTTCCTTACGGCTGCTGTTGCTGCTGGGAATTGGTCTGACTGATCTCGGGCAGAAACTCCACGAAGCGGATGGAATAGAGGTCCGCGCTGATGTAGCTCTGCTCGTCGGGCTGGTAAAGCGCGATGTAGTCGTTGCCGACCTCGTAGAGGATGCCGTGGGTGACGATGGTGTTCTGCGTGCCGATCAAAAAGCTCACGATCACGCTGCGGCCCACGTTGCGCGCCATCAGGCTCTTCCACGAGCTGTGGAGGATCTGCTCCGCCACGCTCATGCCGTTCGGAGCGGCAGGCAGCGGGCCAAGACCGGGTACGATCTGCTGCGCCCCCATCACAGCGTCGGGCGCGGCCGGCGGCGCTCCTCCCTGCACCGCGCTGGGCGCCATGCCCTGCTGCTGGCCGTTCTGCGTTGTGCCGCCCTGCGCGGAGCCGAAGGCGCGGTCCACCATCTCCTGCGGCCTTGTCTGCATGGTGCTGTTGTCGATCATGGTCTGGTATGTGCTCGCGTCTCCCTGCGTCATCACGGCGGGAAGATAGCGGTCGTTGTCCGGCGCGCCGCAGCGCGTGAGCTCGATCATAGCGTCCATTCCTTTCAGAGCCTTGGATTTCGTCTCCTATGTATCGTAGTAGGCTTCCGTGGGGTCGTAGAAGCAGTGGTCGCCGATGCGCACGCGGAACACCCCGACCTGCGAGGGAAAATTCTGGCGGCAGGTATCCGAAAAGGGATTGAAAAACCACAGCGCATCCCCGAGCCCCGTCAGACGGTTGCCCGCCATCGCCCAATCCGCGATGGAGTAGTGGACGTCCGTCGGGCGCATATTGTAGATGTTCTGCGGATTGTAGGCCCCCCGCTCCGTCTCGCTCGCACAGACGAACTGCCCCGGCTGCATGATGATCTTTCGGATGCTGCCCTGCCCCACGCGGGCGTATTCGCCGCCCGAGGCGGTCACGCGGTTCATCACGACGCTCGCCACCGCCTTCATGCCGTTCTCCCCCTCGCCGCCCGCCTCGCACTCGATGAGCCGCGCCAGCAGCTCGCGGTCGGAGTAGGCCATCGCCTCGCCTCCTTGCCTGCTGTTTTGTTCATCTCAGCCTATGCGCCGGCGCGCGTCCGCGTGAAAATTTTTTTGAAAATGCGGGAACTTTTTTCCGCGCTTTTCGTCAAAGCTTATTGTGCGAGGACGAAAAAAGCCCCCGGCCGAGAACGACAGCGCCCCACGGAAGCTCCGTGAGGCGCTGTTTTTTGTTTTATGGGATCTCTTCCTCGACCGGCGGGTTTTCCGCCGCCGCGTCCTGCGCGGCCATCGCCGCAGAACTCATCGCGCCGAGACCGCCGCGCAGCTTGATCTCCTCCCACTTTTCGCGGGTGATGAGGAGCTGCCGCGGCTTGGAGCCCTCGAACGGCCCCACGATGCCGCGCTGCTCCATCTCGTCGACGATGCGCGCGGCACGGGAATAGCCGAGCTTCAAGCGCCGCTGGAGCATGGAAACGGACGCCTGTCCGGTCTCCATCACCACGTCGATGGCGGCGGGAAGCAGCTCGTCGCCCTCGTCGGCGACCGGCTCGGGAGCCGCGCCGGAGGGTGCGCCCTTGCCGCCCTTTTCCTTCTCGGCGACCGCCTGCTCGATCTTGTCGATCACGCTCTCATCGTACTGCGCGGCGCCGTTCGCCTTGACGAAGCCGACCACGCGGTCGATCTCCTCGGCGGAGATGAAGCAGCCCTGCACGCGGCGGGGCTTGCCCTCGCCGAGCGGGGCGTAGAGCATATCGCCGCGGCCGACAAGCTTTTCCGCGCCGGTGGTATCGAGAATGATGCGGGATTCGAGCGAGGACGCGACCGCGAAGGCGATGCGGCTCGGGATGTTGGCCTTCATCAGGCCCGTGATGACGTCCGCCGACGGACGCTGCGTTGCAATGACCAGGTGCATTCCGGCGGCGCGGCCCATCTGCGCCACGCGGCAGATGGACTCCTCGACCTCCTTCGCCGCGACGAGCATGAGGTCGGCCAGCTCGTCAATGACGACCACGACGCTCGGCAGCTTCTTGATCGTTTCGTCCGCTGCGGCAAGGGCGTTATAGCCCGCAAGATCCTTGACGTTGCGCTCGGAGAAGAGCTTGTAGCGCTTCATCATCTCGTAGACCGCCCACTGCAAGGCGCCCGCCGCCTTCTTCGGGTCGGTGACGACCGGAATGAGCAGGTGCGGGATGCCGTTGTAGGGCGCAAGCTCGACCATCTTCGGGTCGACCATGATGAAGCGCACCTCGTCCGGCGTAGACTTATAAAGGAGCGAAACGATGAGCGAATTGGTGCAGACGGATTTGCCGGAGCCGGTCGTGCCGGCGATGAGGACATGCGGGAGCTTGGCGATGTTGCCGATGATGTTGTTGCCCGCAATGTCCTTGCCGACGGCAAAGGCGACACTCGATTTGTGCTGTGTAAACTCGCGGGACTCCAGCACGTCGCGGATGTGGACGGCGGAGACGAGCTTGTTCGGCACCTCGATGCCGACGACGGAGATCTTATCGGGGATGGGCGCGATGCGCACGCCCGACGCGCCGAGCGCAAGGGCGATGTCGTCGGCAAGGTTCGTGATCTTGGAGAGCTTCACGCCCTGATCGAGCGTAAATTCGTAGCGTGTGACGCTGGGGCCGCGCACCACGTCGCCCGCGCGGGCGTCCACGCCGAAGCTCTTGAGCGTTTCGGCAAGGCGGCGGGAGTTGTTGCGCAGCTCCGCGCCCGCCTCCACGGCGTTGCCCGCGCCGCCCTCGTCGAGCAGCGTGATGGGCGGGAAGGTGTACTCGGGAATGTCCTGCTCCAGCTCGGATTCGATCTCACCGGCGACCTTCTCGGCCTCGGCGGCGACCTCCTCCGGCGCGGAGGGCCTTGCGGACACATTGGCTGCGGGCGCAGCAGACACCGCTGCGGGAGCGGTGGACACGACCGGCGCGGCAGGTGTGCGAGCGGGCGCGGGAACCGTCTCGGTGAGAGGCGCGCCGGCGACCACCGTGTAGGTCGGCTCCGGCGCGGGAGC
>ERZ1673738.2712-NODE-2712-length-21814-cov-16.635553_pt1 | contig 21814 bp, 17 predicted proteins | sample MGYA00580198_ERZ1673738 | MGnify/ENA primary metagenome ERZ1673738 (study PRJEB41218, sample SAMN15661784) | gut metagenome | host: Homo sapiens | place: Canada: London | collected 2015-08-20/2019-03-30 | study: EMG produced TPA metagenomics assembly of...
ACAGAGATCTGAGATTTTTACTATTGCCTCTTGTGGCAGGCAGCGGGGCATAGTTGCTTTTATCCTGAAGACCGACGATCTTACCCTGGAATACCGCCATCACCCACAGGTCTTTTGTCCCCTTTACCGTCAGGGTCGCCTTACTGGGTTCATCCTCATTTGTGTCCAGAGTATAATCCGTTCCAGCTGCTTTGGTAGTGCAGCTACTGTTTTTATACACGACCCATTGCGAGAACGTTTCATGGCCGTTTTCTTTCGGCGTGGCAGTCAGCTCCACCGTGTCACCAGCTTTCAGGCCTGTAAGTGTGCTGCTGCTCGTCACATCTCCGTAGTCGGCGGAATTGGCTTTCAGCGTTACACTGACAGTCTTTGCAAAGTTCGCCTTGATGGTAGTGCTGGCGCTCGGCATGGTGAAGGTGAGCGGATTGGCAGTGGCATCATCCAGTGTCACGCCGCTGATCTCCCAGCCAGTGAAAAAATAGCCCTCGGCAGGCACGGCCTCAATTTTCTTCTCACCGGTGCCGAGATTCACCGTCTGACCATCCATGTAAGTGGTCTCGCCGCACTTTACGCTGCCGTTCTTCGCCTCAATGGTCGCAAGGCCGGAATACTTGAAGACGATCTTGCCCGGCTTCAGTACATTGCCCTCGCTATCCACGATGTTGAAACTGTACTCTGTCCAATCCCAGCCCTCACCGAAGGAGTAGCTTGTCTGGTTATATGTGCTAGAACGCTTACTATCCTTGGTCAGGTCGCTGAAATCGAACCGTGCGCCGGGGGCGAGCATCATGTTGTAATGAACTGCATCGGCACTCGCCGAGTTGCCAAAACCGGCCGCAGTTTCCCATACCTGAAGACGCCAAGCGCCCGTCGCTACCTCCGCGGGGTTAGACGGCAGAGTGATCGTGGCGACCAGCGGAACAGTCAGGTCATTATCCCAACCGGTAATCGTTGCGGAAGCAATGATGCCGCTCACATTCGCATCCTTCGTTATGCTGAACAGAGATCTGAGATTTTTACTATTGCCTCTTGTGGCAGGCAGCGGGGCATAGTTACTTTTATCCTGAAGACCGACGATCTTCCCCTGGAATACCGCCATCACCCACAGGTCTGTTGTCCCCTTTACCGTCAGGGTCGCCTTTCCGGTCTCTGTCTCGGTCAGCGTATAATCCGTTTCAGCTGCTTTGGTAGTGCAGCTACTGTTTTTATACACGACCCATTGCGAGAACGTTTCATGGCCGTTTTCTTTCGGCGTGGCAGTCAGCTCCACCGTGTCACCAGCTTTCAGGCCTGTAAGTGTGCTGCTGCTCGTCACATCTCCGTAGTCGGCGGAATTGGCTTTCAGCGTTACACTGACGCCGTCCTCTGACACTTCCTCCGCAAAAGCGGTGGAAACCGGCAGAAGCTGTATGCACAGAAGCAGTGCCATCAGCAACGCCAGTAATTTGTGTCCTTTCATAGTTACCTCCAGTTTCTCGTGCTTTTGCTTACTTGGTGATCTGTCACTGTGCTATTTTCAGCCATCTTATCCCATAACTGCTGGGAAGTGCTGCGCTGATAAATAACACGAACAGTATAGGTTCTGCTATCAGAACCCAAGGTCACCGTGTAAGCGACCGGCATCGACAGATTCACGACCTCGCCCGAAACAGGACTTACCACAGCACCAGCGGGAACCGTAACAACAGGCGCCACGCGGGTCACGTCAGTGCCGTCCGGCAGCGTGATCGTTATTGTACCGGCGGAATCATCGATCACTCCCTCAACGCCCAAGACCTTGAAGGATGTGATCCGTGCTGTGGCCGGTGTCACAGGGTCTGTATTGCCACCGCTTGCGCTGATGCGCTGGCCCTCTTTGTTATACACATTCACCGTATAGGTGCGCGACACAACATCGGAGCCGTTGACCGTATAGCGAACCTCACTGGAAAAATCCTGTTCCAAGCCGGGGGCAGGACTGCACACAGTCGTTCCCTTGCCCAACGTGATCGACGGGATCAGTTTCGTTGTAGTAAGTCCGCTATCATCAACGCCATTGACGACGATCGTTCCTTTTTGGTCGTCGATCGTACCCTTATAGGTCGTACCGTTGACCGTCAAGGAGAAGGCGCTGATGGATGCCTGTCCCTTTGCAACGACCTTGATCCGATACGTCTTTGTTGCTGTGCCATCCTGCGATTTGATCACGAAGCTCGTCCAATCGGAGAGATCCATGACGGCCTTGCCGTCAAGGGCAGGAGTTGCCGTTGCCTTATAAGAAATATCAGCAGAAATAAACATCTCCGTAACATCTTTTCCGGCCTCCACATTCAATAGGATGTCTGCGCCGGATTTCGTTTCTGTTACTGTTCTGCCGATAATCGACAACGGACGCGAATTCTTATCCTTCAGTGCCAACGTGTCCAAATACAGCTCCGCACCGCTTGCATCAAGGTCATCCTTTAGCGTAACGGTAAGTGCATAAACATTCTCGGTTTTGCCATCTTCCGCACGAACCGTAAAGTTATATTCTGTATTGGCCGTAATGGTCATGGGCAGATTAGGCGCAACAAGGGTCGCACCCTCGGACAACGTCAGTTTCGGCGTGACGCGAACGAGTGGCGTCCCTGCGGGTAATTCCAGTGTAATCGTATTCTTACCACCTGCCGCAGCCTCTTTTATGACACCATGCTTACCTTCAAGCTCAAACCCATAGATACGCGCTTCAGAAGAAAGTGTTTTTGCAAAGTCATGCTGCTTGTACCAAAGATAATACGGTTTACCCTGGCCACCTTTCTCAAGGAAGTTCAAGTACCACTGCAGGGCATAGCAGCCCTCATAGGTCGCAAGCGCATTGGGACTAGTCTCTTTTGCTTCATGCTTAAATCCGCTACCGATTGAAAACATGTCCAGCCATTGCGTGACGATGCTCTTGGTACCATTGCTAAAGCGCGGATCGGTATATGGATCGATACCAGCCGAACACAAACCACAGATCGTCCAGGAAATGATTTCGCTGTTAATCGTCCCCCACGACTTGATCGTATAGTCGTCAGAGACTTTTTGCGCGAGGTACTCGGTGCCATCCTCAAGCCATTGTCTTACCTGACTGCCGTATGTTGGATCATCTTGATAGGGGCCCAGAGCGAACATGTTGGATGCAACGCCATCCAGTTTCATAAAGCCCTGGTCGATCCCCTTCGGTGTTTGCTCCAAAAGATACTCGACCATAAATGCCCGATCATGCTCGGTATCCGCCGGCAGCGTGTAATTGCCGATATCCAGCGCGAGTAATCCAAATTGCACACCGTTCAGAGAGATCGTCGTCTGACACAGGTTTGCCACAAGGTTATCAATTTCGTTTCCCTGTGCATCGACAAAAGGCTTTCCACCATTATACTGCGCAAGATTCGAGCAGTCATAGCCACGGGCTGTCAGCATCAAGGTCACCCGCGCAAGATCTGTCATGGTTCCCTTTGGACCGAGCTTCCGATTCGCGATGATCTCCGCGATGGAAAAACCGTTATTGGTGTTTGGCTCCTGCAAATTCTCATATAAGCCAAGATTCAGCCATTCCCAATCCTCAGGCTCATCTTTCTCTCTATAGGCAGTGATAATACTGTTCAGGAGATTCTGCATCCGCTCCTTTTGCGGATTGTCTACCGGCTGGCTGGAAACCGTGACAGTGACAACATATTCTTTTTTGTCGCCATTCTGTGCCGTTACCGTATACGTTACAGGATTTGTAAAGTCCTGTACTTCACCAGATGCAGGAGAGACAGTTGCATATTGGGGGAGTTCAATTGTCGGAGCAAACCGCTTGGACGTTCCTGCCGGTAGCTCTAACGAAACTGTACTGGCATCGTGGTCTATACTGCCCGCTAACCCACCAAAGCGAAACGCAACAAGGCGATTATTTGTCGCGGCTGGAATTTTCTTTACAACAACAAAATATTCCTTGTAGCTCGTACCATTCTCGGCCGTGACTCTATAGATGATCGGCGTGTTTTCTGAATTTTGGAAGTCCTCACCGTTCAGTGCTTCAACTTTGGCGTCATAGGAGCAGGTATATTCGCTTTTCAGCAGGCTCCAATCCGTCGCATAAGGAATTGTGACGGTGATCCGCTCTCCGTTCCAGACAACACTTTCCTCTTCAACGCCGGTGGTATAAGACAACAGATCACATTCGGCGGAGTTTCCCTGTGTGATATCCAATACATATTCACGAGAAAACTGCAAACTATCCTTATTGGCACCTTTGGCTGCAAAGTCAGAGCAATCATTGTCAATCACAAGGTATTTTGCTTTTTCGAGGACGATCCTTCCCAATGAGTCCGGAACAACCTCGTTTCTCGCACTGTCAAGATATGTTAAAGCAGTACCTGTATATTTTACATCAACGCTCGTCGGCATCGAACTGTCAACGTCAGCAGGAAGGTGTAAGGATATCTTATTGCCTTCGTCGTCAATCGTTGCGATGCGGCCCGCAGCACTAAAATAGTTTACGCCAAAGGTGGGAAAACCGCTTCGTATGCGTATGACATAACTTGACCTTATGATGCCGTTTTTGCTATCCCCGTATACATGTGTGGTCGCCGGATCCTTTGCGGTCAGTGTAATAACGCTTATACCGTTGACGCTCCAAGCACCCGATAGAGACGCCTGTACCGCAGTCGGATCCGCAACTCCATATTTGATGGCGCCTTGCACTTTATTCATGTCAAGGCCGTCCGGGATCGTCAATACATAAGAACCATCAGTTTGCAGCACGCCTTTGATATTGGCCGCCTCAATACTTTCAAGAGCCGGCGATGGGATTTCCCGCTGTGCATACTGAATGTAATAAGGAAAGACTGTATCAAAAATCGCTTCCGCTTGTTTTGCCGAAAAATAATTGGCGTTGCGAATCCCTGTGGCTGCCTTCTCTACAGTATACGAACTACTGCTTATCGGATACTTTGTATTACGGGTATGTATATAAGGGCCAAGGCCAAATGACAAGCTAATCAGGCTTCTTCGTGCTGCAGGATGAGGACCGCCCTGCACTGCGGGAAAATCATGCTCATCATACAACTCCCAATACAAATCAGAAATCGCGTCATATGCTTTCAGGCACTTTTCTCCGGCAGTTGTGTAGTCCGACAATTCACTGGAAGTTTGATATGTACGCTTTTCCGGAACAGCAATGATAAAAATATCACACTGTCGTCCATCGGCAGTGACAATTCGCTGCCGGACCGGGTAATAGTAATCTGCTTTATCGAGTGTAATGTCTACGCCATCTTGCTGACGCGTGAGAGTCAATGTCAGCTTAAAATCAGAAGGTTTTGTACCATCAGCACCAGGAATTTCTATCACTTTTACAAGTGACCCCCAATCCAAGTACTGCATATCACGCACTTGAAGAAATTGGAGGTCGCCAGCGTCCGGATATTCTTTTGCGGTGATTTCTACTGCCGTGTAATTCGATGACGCTGAATTATCATCATCACCTATCGTATTATATGCTCCACCGGGCCAGTATGAAGGTGCGGAAGGAATCGTTCTCTCAGCGGCGTAGCCAACAACTACCGTACTTAGCAGGATGATGACGCTAATAATGAGTGTTGCCACTCTTGTTATTCTATGTTTCATTATTGCATTCGTTTGTAAGAGCGCACAGTCTCTAAGTTTTATGGAATGCGGCGGCGTACCCTAAAACGGGCATTTCGGTTAACCTTTAGGTACGCCGCCGCATATTAGCGTCTAAATCGTCTTACCACATCGGGGCATTGATGTCATAACCATAATCGCAGGTATAGCGCCAGGTCACAACGTCACCGGGGATGAGCTTCCAACCGCTGATACCGATCATGGGAACAACAGTCTGACCGCCACGGGTGACCTGATACATCCAGCCGCCGGCACCGCCGCCGAGCATCGTTGCCGTGCTATTCATATCGAGAACACCAATAGCCGAAATATAGGAGGAACTTCCGTCAAAAGTGAAGTTGGTACGTGCGGCCTTGAATGCATTCAGCAGTTCGTAGGGTGTATTGCCTGCGTTGACAGTAGTAGTAAGGGTACGGTACTGTGCAGCGGTCATCGGGCTCATACTCTTGCACATATCATCCATCAGCCGCACCTTATTGGCCGCATTTGCCTTCTGTGCGTCAGTAACCTCATCGAGCATATCAGAATCGCCGTACTCCGTTCCGCTCAGCTGAGAGAAAGCTCTCGCATTTTCGTACTCAAAATTCATGGTAACAGGGAAGGTGGACGGGTATGCGGAAACATAATACGTCTTTGTTGTTTCCACATTTTCCGAGTTAATATAAACAACACCAACACTTACAACGCTGGTGAAGTCCACGTCGGTTGTATAAGGGGACTGCGTAGCAACCTGTACGCCATTGATCAGCAGTTTCGTACCGTCAAATGTAAAATTGGTTGAAATGCTGCTAAAATTGGTGCCATCAGGGAACTGCTTGAAGCTGTAGAATGCGTCAAATTGCTGGTCACCAGAGATGACACTGACGACATCATTCTCAAATGTGACGCCGAGGGCTTCGATGGTCAAATCACCCGCAGCATTTGTGGTCGCAAAAGCGGTCACGCTGAGGCTCAAAGCCATGACCATTGCCATAAAGATGGCTAAAAGTCTTTTTTTCATGGTATTCCTCCTGTTTTTGTTTTTATTTCTGCCCGTTTTAGGGTAACCGACATTAAAAGTTTGTGTGTTTCTTATCATGAGGCCTGTGAAATCATGACTTCATAGTGGCGTCCTCCGTTAGAAGAATCAACATAGAAGTCATGGGGCCCGTTCTCGAAATCAAGCTGCAATATGATTGGTGATAATGTCCCAACCAATTCATTATCTACATATAGTGCATTTCCGTTGAACATAGCAGTAATATAGACATTTGAAATATCTTCGCTTGCCGGAATTGCAGCACTTGCCTGATACCGAATCGTAAAGGTATCTTCTGCCAAACTTCGCTCGGTGATGGACGCAACGGTAAAACTGGTGTCCTTGTATTTCAGAACCAATGCACAAGGAGAGGATAGACTCTCTTCTATTTCTGCATACATGACCTCATTGTCCGAAGTGTGTTTACCGCACCCCGCAAGACACAGGATACAGAGCACGGCCAGAATCGTACAGCATATCTTTTTCATATCGTTACCTCACTCAGAGCGGATGGCTTCATTGGGGCTGATGAGCGTCGCCTTGCGGGCGGGCATCCACGCGGCGGCAATGGCTACCGCGCCTGCGAACAATACGCCGCAGACCGCCAGCCACCACGGCAGTACGCACCGCAGCTCCTGGGACGCGAAGATCACCGGTATCAGCCACTTTGCGATAAAGCTCAATATCAGGCCCGCCGCGCCGCCAATCACGCCCACGATCAGCGCTTCCGTCAGGAACATCTTGAAGATGTCGCCCCGGATGGTGCCCAGCACTTTCAATACGCCGATCTCCCGCGTCCGCTCCGTAATGGACATCATCATGGTGTTGGCCACGCAGATGGCGGAGATCAGAACAGCGATACCGCCCAACGCGCCCAGCATCCCCTGGATCTGCCGGGACTGTGTGCGCACGGTCTCCAGCATGTCATTGAGGGAGTAGGTGTTCAGACCCGTGTCGCGGATCAGCTTGACAATGCGCTGCACGTCGTTGACGTTCTTGACCTTCACCCAGACCAGATCGTAGGTGGGGCCGTTGGCCTTTTCCTCCGCCGTTTTGGCCTGCGTGGCCGCGCCCAAATAGTTGGCGTTGGCCTGCGTCATTTCCTGCAAGCGGTCATAGGACATGAACGCGGCGGTGGCGAAGTTGTTGTTCAGGGTGGAGCAGATACCTGTCACCCGCAGGGTATAGAGATTGCTGGAGGGCAGCGCCCGTCCGTCGGTATCGGCCTTCGGCTCACCGGTCAGGCTGGAGGAATCGAAGGTCATGCGGACAGGTACTTCCAGCAGATCGATCAAGGCGTTGCCGTCCTCGTCCACCGCCAGCTCCCAGTCCTTGGCCTTATTGGCAAGTCCGGCCGCCACATCGTCTGTGAACATGACTTCTGGATGCAGGTGTGTACCGTCCCCTGCCATGACGCCCCGTTCCGGCGTCAGCATAAAGCTTTCTGCCGTGGTCATGTCGATGCCGTAGACGCGTACCATGTTGACGTAGTTGCCGGACACGATGTAGGCGGACTGCTGGTAGACCGGCGTCACCGCCTCCACACCGTCAATGCCCCGGAAGGCTTCCAGCGCCTTGTCATTCAGCAGCGCTTTTCGTCCGTAGTCGCTGGTGGCGGGCGTCACGTCGATCTTCGTCAGACTGCCCATGGCTTCGATGCTCTCACGGTACGCCTGCTCATAGCCCAGGCCCACAGAAATCAGCACCACGATACACATGACGCCCACCGCCATGGAGAGGGCTGTCAGGGCCGTTCGGGTCTTTCGTCGGAACAGGTTCGTACAGCCGTAGTGAAAAAGATCTTTTGGCTTCATACGTTCCCGCCATCCTTATCGCTTCCCGCGTAGGTCAGCGTTTTATCGCCATCTGTGTCAAAGTCGTCATCAAAGTCATCAAAGTCACCAGCGCCAGTATTTGTCGCGCCGGGGCCGATCTCGCCCCGCTGATACCGGATAATCACATAGACGATGACCGCAATAATGAAAAGTACCAGCAGGATCAAGATCAACCACAGCCACCAGCGGCTGCCTGTGCCGCTCTTTTGGGTGTTGACGCTGTTGGCGTCGGTATCCGCAGAACTTTCCGCTACGCTCAGGGGTACGGAGATATCCTGAGAATACGTCTCGCCGTTGGCATCCTCGTACTGCAGGATCAGCTTGCCCACGAACGCGCCAATCTTGGAGAAGTTCACCGTCACATCGGCACTGGTGGAGCCGCCTGCCAGCAGGTCGCCCACATAGCAGGGCATAGGGGATGTCATACCGTCCGTAGCCATCACGCGGATGTTAAGGGCCTTTGCCCTACCCATGTTAGTCAAGGGGACGGAGATGGTGGCCTCCTTATCCTTGCTGGGAGTACCGTAGACCTCCGGCGTTCCGGCCAGAATGTCCATCTGCTGGCTGACGGGCAGCATAATGTTCTGCGCTGCCTTGCCAGCAATCGCCTCGGTGGTCTCATAGGTCAGGTTAATGCCCAGCATGGTGGGACCTACCTCCGCGTCCTGCTTGGCCATGATCTTATACTTCAAGGTCGCCGTGCCGCCCGGTTTGATGGTGTCGGCATAGGCGGTGTCTGTGCCGCCCATAGCCAGCGTCAGGCCGGGAGAATTGGTAAATACCAAACTGCCAATGACCTTCTTGGCCGTGTCATACTTGGAGTTGTTGATGAGCGTCAGGCGCAGCTCCGTCTCCTCGCCCGCCATCAGACCGGACACCTCGGTATCGTCCACATACAGCTTATAGCTCTGCACCATCACAGCCATGGCAGAAGCGTCATACCCGTCGATAATGGTGATCTGGGTGGAGAAGCTGCCCTCCGCGGGGGCGCTGTTCTCGAAATAAGTGGCCTTGAACTTGATAGCCTTGTTGCCAGAGGTGGCAAAGGGTGACACGGTAAATGTATAGTCCAGATACTTGATCTCGCCACTGGCCCAGTAGCTGAAATACTTACTGTAATTGGTGGACTCCACTACGAAGGGGAACTCGTCCAGAGAGGTAGACACCACGGGGGAAACCGTTACGCCGGTCAGCGTGCCGCCCACGTTGATCACGGGGATACGCATGGAAATGGTCTGATTCGGCGTACCGGTAGGCACGGTGTAGGAACCGTCCACATTGGTGCCGGCCACCTGCAAGCTGCCGAAGGAGGTGGTCACACCGGACATATTGCCGTCGTCAGTAACCGTCACATAGGCGGTAATCTTGAAGGTCACATCCTCGGTAATGGTGGTGCCGTTCACAGCATCCTCACGCCACACGGTGGCGTTGACCTTGAAGGGCACGGCATACCGCCCCTTGCTGGCGAACTCGCTGATTTTGAACTCGTACCACACCTCGGCGGTGGAGTTATAGGACATATCCTTCAGATGCTGCACATCGCTGGCATAAATCAGCTCAAAGGGCCAGTTGGACACGCTGGTGTCAGTGGGGACATCAGGATAGATGTTGATGTTGCGCAGCATGTACTTCTCGCTGGGCAGGTATTCCTTGTTCACTGCCAGCGGCAGCACGATCTTCACCACCTGGCCGGGAACGCCTTTGGGAGACTGGGCGCCGGTATCCATCAGGATCAGGGCGTTGGCATCACTGGGGATAATCTTGATGTCGGTATTGGGCTTTTCGTCCTCGATGGGAATACCACCGCTGGAGCCGCTATCATCCTCGTCATCTAGTACAGCCACATCGCTGTCGTTCTCGTTTTCGTAAGCTGTATAAGCCTCAATGGCTCTGCCATCTGCCGTATTATTTGTAATCTCCTCCGCCATAGCGACGGTGGGCAGCATGGTAACTGCCATCAATACGCAGATCAACAGGGCCAATACCCGTTTTGCCGTTCCTTTTTTCACTTCGTGCGCTCCTCTCCGGTGTGGTGATTTTCTGTCTCTATTTTTCCGTCGCTGAAATAGACGGTACGATCCGTATAACGCTCCATCTGGGGATCATGTGAGCTGAGGATGAAGGTGGTGTTCCGTTCCCGGAAGATCTCACATAAAAGCTCCATGACCTCCTCGCCGGTGCGGCTGTCCAGGTTTCCGGTGGGTTCGTCCGCCAGCACGATGGAGGGTTCCGTAATAATGGCCCGCGCAATACTGACACGCTGCTGCTGTCCGCCTGACAGCTCCGAGGGCCGGTGATCTACATGCTCCCGCAGGCCCACGCGGCTCAGCGCCTGCCGCGCCTTCCAGTTCCGCTCTGCCTCCGGTACACCGCGGATCGCCAGCGGCAGGGCCACGTTCTCCAGTGCCGTATATTGGGGCAGGTTGTTGTAGCTCTGGAACACAAAGCCGATATAACGGCGGCGGAACTTTGTCCGCAGCTCCTCGTCCATGGCTTCCAGATGATGCTTACCTCGAACGATGATCTCACCCTCAGTGGGCGGCTCCAAGCCTGCCAGCATATTCAGCATGGTGGACTTACCGGAACCACTGCGGCCCGCGATGCAGACGAACTCGCCTTGCAGCACAGACATGTCCACACCATCCAAGGCACGGACAGTGTTGCCACCCACGGTATAATATTTTTTCAGTCCCATCGTCCTTATGATGGCTTTTCGTTCGCTCATAGTTCTCTCTCGCTTATTTGAAATGTGGAGGGCGGCAGCACATAGTTCCGCTCCTCCGCTGTCAGGCCAAACTTGATTTTGATGCGTTCCAGTTTCCGTACCCACGGGTCGCCCAGCGCCCACAGCACCAGGAACGTACACAGCCCGTGACAAAAATCGAAGAAGAAGCTGGACACATAGGCCATACCTATCGTCTGCCATGTAATGGGGCTGACGTAGCCGATGATGAAGTACAGGTTCATGATCCAGCCGTACAGAAAGCCGGACAGGAAACCATAAAGGCACAGCCGCAGCGGCGCGTGGTCCGTGAGCTGCCGCACGAAATGCAGCAGGTCGCCGCGGTTCGTATTCTCCGGACACAGCCTGTCCCACAGCTTCGCTGTGAAGTGCTGCCGGTTCTTTCCATCAAACACACCGGCGTTCTTCAGAATACCGGCCAGAAAACCCACCAGACCCCATGTGAACATCTGCCACGGCGTCCACGGACCCTGTCCGAAAATGAAGTTGCTGACAAAGGCGGTCAGCGCGCCGGTAAGAAAGCCCGCCTCCGGCCCGAAGGCCACCGCCGTGATGATAATGATGGCGGAGCAGGGCTTGAAGTTGGGCAGCGGGATGATCTCAAACACGGTGCGGCCTACCACGGCAATGGCCGCCATCACCGCGATAGGCACCAGCTCACGGGCCTGGGGCTTCTTCTTATCGAATACCAGTATGAAGGGGATGGCGGACGCCAGCAGGAACAGCAGGCCCAGCAGAATATCCGAGTTTAATATGATGTAGTCCCAGAAAGTGCGGGAACCCACCGGATTGACCGCGGGGCGGTGGCTATGGTAATAGCCGAAGGCCACCATCAGGGCGGGCAGCACCAGAAGGATCACCCACGCGGCGGCTCTGGTTCTTTTGCTGACAAAGAGCTTCGACACGACGCGATCACCTCCTCGCAGGTAATTTCCATGGGGAAGTGCTCCGCCGCGATACGGTTGGCGTCGGTGGTATAGAACCGGTTTCCGGCAAAGAAGTCGTGGGGCTCGCCCTCAGAGAGCAGCAGCCCGTCAAACATCAAGGCGCAGCCTGTGGCGTACCGGGCGGCGAATTCCACATCGTGGGTCACCACCAGAATAGACGCGCCTTCCCGGCACAGCGTCAGCAGCAGCTGCGCCAGCTCCGCCTTGGCATAGGCGTCCAGCCCCTTGGTGGGCTCGTCCAGCAGCAGCACCGTGGCCTCCCGCAGCAGCAGCTTGCCTACGGCAAGACGCTGGATCTCGCCGCCGGACAGGTCGTAGGGATGCCGCGCCAGCAAAGGCGTCAGCTCCAGCCTCTCCGCCATCTGCACGGCCTTGGCTTTGTCCTGTTCAGCACTGTCCAGCAGCTCCTTCTCCACCGTATCGGCCACAAACAGCGACCGGGCGTTCTGGGGCAGCATACACAGCCGCTGACCCTTTGCCAGCTTCACCTTGCCACGATAGGGCTTCTTGAAAGCCGCCAGCGTTTGCAGCAGCGTGGTCTTGCCCGCGCCGTTGCCGCCCAGCAGGCACAGCAGCTCACCCTGATGAAGCGTTACGTCTGTGCCCCGCAGGATGTCCTTGCCCTTTTCGGTATAGCGGAACCAAAGCTCCTTGCCCTCTAAAACGGCGAGGTGCTTTGCTTCTTTTTCGGTTTTTGTGTTCTCAGGTACGGCAGCATCTTCCACGATGGGCAGCAGCCGCTCCAAGCGGCGGCGGCCATCCCGTACCGTCAGGGGCAGATCGTCCGTTTGCTCCAATTCGCTGAAGATACGGACGGCGGCGGGAAGTCCGAAATAGATGCGGCTTTTCTCTGCGCTGCCGGACAGCTGCCGCGCGATCTCAGCCGGTGCGCCGTCTGACAGGATACGCCCCCGATCCATAGTCACCACACGGTCGGCGGCGGGGAATACCTCGTCCAGCCGATGCTCCGTCAAAAGGATGGCTACGCCCAGCTCACGGTTGATCCGCTGGACGGTGGCAAGCAGATTGCGAGCCGCCAGCGGGTCCAGCATGGAGGTAGGCTCGTCCAAAATCAGCAGCTTCGGCCCCATGGCCAGTGCCGAGGCCAGATTCATCAGCTGCTTCTGCCCGCCGGACAGCTCCGTGGTCTTACTGCGGAACCACGGCTCCATGCCGAAGAAGGCGGCCATCTCCGCCACGCGGCGGCGGATCACCGGAACCGGCAGCGCCATATTCTCAAGGCCGAAGGCCAGCTCATGCCATACGAAATCGGTGACGATCTGATTATCCGGGTTCTGCTGTACGAAGCCGATCTCCGCCGCGGCGGTCAGCTCCGGCAGTTGGGAAAGGGGCGCGTCCTTATAAAAGGTCTCGCCGGCCTTTGCTCCCACAGGCAGCAGGCCGGGCTTGGCATGGCGCAGCAGTGTGGTCTTTCCGCAGCCGGAGGGGCCGCACAGCACCACATACTCGCCCTTATGTATCTCCAACGAGACATCGTCCAGTGCCCGCGTGTCAGCCAGCGGGTAGGAGAAGCTCAGGTGTTCAAACCGTAAGAGCGCCATCTGATGGCCTCCTTTGTTTCAAGAATACCGGGCAGGAACATCAGCACGGCGTAAAAGACAAACATGGTATAGCTGGCACTGCCCAGCAGCACCGGCGTCATGGCGGGATAGAACTCCATATACCCGTGGCCGAAGGCGCGGGCAGTGATGCAGACGCCTGCCACTGCCAGAATGAGGCCCAGCGTCCGAGCGTCCCGGCCATCGAAACGGAACAGGTGGAAGGTGGTGCGCCGCTTGGCACCATAGCCCCGGGCTTTCATAGAGTCCGCCGTCTCCACCGCCGCCTCCATGCTCATGGTCAGCAGCACCGACAGGTTCCGCAGGGCACTGCCCAGCCTTTGCAGCAGCCGCGTGCCCTCCTCCTGCAACATGGCCTGAGACTGACGGATCTCGCGGCGATTCTGCTGAAGCTGTGGGATGAACCGCAGCGTCATGGTGATCAGCAGGGACGTGCCGGGAAAGGGCTTGCCGAACAGGTACAGGAACTTATCCGAGGTCATGACCTCCTGATAGCAAGTGAACCACATAATGACCGCGCACAGGGAGCAGCCGGACACCAGACCGTAGCACACGGCTTCCAGCGTGTACCACAAGTGATTGATGGTAAAGAGCATGGTCACGCCGCGATGGTTGAACAGCGGGTTGGCAAGGGCAATCAGCAGAAACATAGGCCCCACAAACCGCATGGTGTGGCCGTAGGCTTTCCAGCCACGCAGGCGGATGGAAAACCAGCTGGCGCCGAGGAAGGACAGCATCACTGTGACGGGGTGCATACACCCCAGCGTCAGGCCCAGCACCAGCACGAAGTAGGCCATGCTGACCGCCGGATGCAGATTCCCGAAGAAGCGCATCCGGATATCACTCATTGTTGTTCTTCCAGTCCTCGGCACCTTCCATCCCAGCATCTAGATCGAGGCCTAAATCGCAGGTATAGTTCCACTCGATCACATCTCCGGCCTTGACCTTATAAATGCCACAGCTATAGTTGGGGTACCAGTCGTTGACGCAGTACATCCAGCCGCTCCAACGACCACCGTCGAACTCATAGAGGTTATTGATGCCCTCCACATAACAACTGCTATCCGTGCCGCCGCGATAGGACATGTGGATCTTATACTTATCGCAGACGTAGGAGAGGATATCGAAAACTTTGTCACCGTCATCAAACTCCACTGTGGTCACCGGCAGAATCACGCCGGAAACGGGGACGATGCCCGCCCACTTGCTCTCCAGGTGCATGCCGTTATTCACCGCCGTATCGCAGCGGATGGTGATGGTGACGGTGTTCTTCTTACTGTCCGGCTTCTGCTCTGGCGTGGGCGCGGGGGTATTGTTATCCTCGGTCTTCTGGTCGTTCTTCTTGCTGTCGTCCTTCTTGCCGCCGGAATTGGGCGCTGTATTGGTGACTTCCTCCTCCGGTGTGGTATCAACACTCTGGTCTGTCTTGCTGTTCTTGTTGCCCTGGGGTGCGTCCGCGTCGCCCTGGGTATAGAAATCCGCCACGCTGTCAGGCTTGCTCTGCGTCGCGGCAGTCGATGTATCCTTTTTGCCGAAGCTGAACGCGTCCGTGATCCAGGCGTACCACGGCTTTTCCTCCTCCGGCTGGTCGGTGTCCTCGCCTACATAGTCCAAGTCCAATCCGCCGTTGCTGCCGCTGCCAGTTCCGGTCTGGGCGCAGGCGCACAGACTCAGCAGCATCATGAGCGCCAGCAGCGACGCGATGAAATATCTCAGATTCTTTTTCATGTTATACTCCTTCAGCCCGTATCAGGGCTGTTACCTTTGAGGATGCGGGAGAGGCCGGCAAACCTCTCCCGCTCTATGGGAAAGACTACGGCGTATGCCGTCTCGGTTTGACATGTATTCTTCATGAGGAAGAGGGGGCGGGGCGGCTTAAACCCCGACCCCCTTATGGAAAGCGAACAGTCTCCGTTCAGACTGTCTCGGCTTGACAGGGGGATGTTTCCGCACAGGCTGCGGTAGGTTCAGCAGCAGGACAGGGGGCATTATCCATAACATCAGCAGCACAGAGCATTTCTGCTACAGCTTCAGCGCATACGATTTCTTGAATCGGAGTCGTCACAGGCTCATTTTCTGCAGCTCCAGTATCTGCCACATTCTCGGCGAGCGAAGCTTCCAAGGCAGCAGCTTTTGCTTCGGCTTCCGCTTTTTTCTTAGCTTCCCACTCTGCTTTGGCCGCTTTTTCCGCACGCTTCTTAACAGCCATTTCGTGCTTTCGCTGATCTGCACGTTCGCGTTTGAGCTGTTTCTTCTTTTTCGCTCCTCGCGGAATAGCGGCTCTTGCCTTACCTTTTCCTGTTTGTATCGTGCGGTATCTTTGAGCTTACGCATGGACGTCGGCAATGGCAATTTCGCCAATCGCATTGCTGTTTCCCAGCTCCCGAAACGCTCCTCGATGAAACTTCCGCCATCTACTTCGTTTGGAGACGGGCTGTGGCCCAGTGAGAGGGAGCAGCGGTGCAGGTATCGCGCCAACTGCGGCAGCGGAGTTTCCGCATGCCGTTCGGCAAACGCTGCATCACGCTCTTTTAATGCCGCTTCGGTTCGTTTAACGATCTGATTTTGTGCCCACGCTTGAAAGTCGATAGGGGCGCCATTTCGGCTGGACATAGCTACACTCCTCCTTATCATGAAAAAGCGCCGGACATCCCCCTCACTTGAGAGATGACCAGCGACGTTTTGGCAAGAAAAAGCACTGACAACCTGTGTCAGCGCGCACTCCTGCCCTCGTCACAACGAGAGAGCGCCGCTGTGTACTCCACAGATTCTCGACCGTGCAATTCTCCTGCCTTGCACCACAAGGCTTTCGCCTCCCGTACACGATCTACCTTCTCAGGACTCACGTCCCAATGGCGGCATTACCCAACAGCTCATGCTGCTTCGACCGTTTCCATAGTGCTCACAGTGCCGACCGCGGTGGGTTTTTCACCCAAGTTCCTTTTAGGCTGCTGCCTGACTTCACTGGGAAAAGAAGTCTTTGCGACGCACAGCCACACGGCGTCATTGAATCATATTTACTTGTCTGATAAAAATGGATTATATTGTTACGGTGTGTGCATACTAAAGATGCGGATAAACGATCCTTGCATTTCGTAAATCAAATGCAATTCACGATAGTATGACTACCCTAACTCCGCTTATTACTATACCTTGAATCGTAAAGGAAGTCAACGGAAAAAGCAGAAAAATTGTGAAAAAGCAAAAAATTTCTGCGATGCTGCAAAGCCGAATGCCAGTAGTTTCCACAATCTGGAAACTACTGGTCAAAAACGATGCGTAATCCTATTATTTACCGTCAAAATTATCGTCAGGAGGGAAGCGTATGCCACGTCGCGGGGAAAACATCTACAAGCGCAAGGATGGCCGGTGGGAAGGCCGCTATATTCGCGGTCGGACACCTGCTGGTAAGGCGGAGTACGGCTATGTATATGCCAAAAGTTATGCAGCTTGCCGCGAGAAACGGCGAAAAACGGAAGAAGCTATCCCGCAGAAACCCATACTAACAGGTGAAATGTCCGTGGCTCAGGCGGTCGAGTTCTTCCTGTCAGACCGGCGCGGTGAACTGAAGGCTTCAACGATTGGGCGTTACGAGTATATGGCAAACCACTATGTCATTCCGGATCTGGGATCAATTTTGCTCCGCGACTTGACGGCGGAAAAACTTTCTGCATATTTTAAGAGCCTACAGGACAAAGGTCTATCCAGCAAAACCGCGAGGGATATTGGTGTGCTGCTAAAGACAATTTTCAAGGTGGCGAAAAAGAAATGCCATTGTGATTGCCCCGGCAGGGATGTGGAGCTACCCGCATATCACGGCAAAAGGATCGAAGTATTCTCCGATCACGAGATAGCCTTGCTGGCGCAGAAGATCCTGGAGACTCCGGACATCACGGGGCTATGTATCCTTCTGGTGCTGAACACAGGGCTGCGGCTTGGTGAGATCTGCGCCCTGCGCAAAAGCGACATTGACTACCGTTCCGGCTTTCTGCGAATCGAGCGCTCGGCTGCCCGTGTACGGGACGCCTCTGGGACACATCTGGTGGTGCAATCCCCGAAAAGCGGCAGTTCTGTGCGTCTTGTAGCCATTCCCAATGATATGCTGGAATTGCTGAAAGCGACCACCCAGAGCATTCAGAGAGACAATTATCTGCTGACCAACACGGACACGCCGCTGGAGCCGCGGACAATGCAATACCGATACCGGAAGCTGTTGGAGCGCTGTGGTGTCCGCTACCGTAACTTCCATGCCATGCGGCATACCTACGCGACCCGATGTATGGAAAATGGCGTGGACATCAAGAGTCTCAGTGAACTCTTGGGCCACGCCGACATCCGGACGACCTTGCAGACGTATATTCACTCGTCGCTGGCGCACAAAAAGCAGGCTGTTCAAAGTATATGCTTCCTGCCCATTGAAAGTACGTGCGGCGGTTTAATTCCGTCAAAAATCCCGTCAGGAAAATTGAAAAATGCTGTGCTGCCAAGGGAAACGAGCGCATGTTTCGTGAATTGCATTTGATTTACGAAAACATATTTTTGCTTCATGCAGCCGTAGGCACTTGTGCCTGCGGCATTCTTGTTTTTATAAGAAAACACTGATACTATTCTCTATAACATGATAATATCACAGCTTCCTTGCGTAATTATGGCGACAGCGGTCGAAAATGCTCGTCAATCTGTAATGTGGTCAGCTTTGTGGGATGTAGCACAAAAACCGCTTTATGTGCCACGCCCACAGCATAAACCAACGCCAGATCCTCGGCATCTCCCACAGCAGGGCCATCAAGATCATATACGCACAGCACAATGTTTGCCAGGTCAATTATTCTCTGATAGGCGTTGAGCTGCGTGTCACGCTCCCCCGGTGAACAGACAGCGGTCATACCAGTACAGCTGATCAGCATATCAAAATACCGCTCTCGTAAATAGGGCGCCCACTTAGTCGATTGCTCCTCGTGGGGCGTATAGCAAAAGAGCATCAGGTCATGGTCGGTCGTCCGCAGACCATTGACTATTTCACCCGCATACAATCCCACACCGCAGTCACAGGCGGTCAAGAATTGCGATACACCTCCCTGACGTAACACCATAACCTGCTGCGCCAGCTCGATTTTCATTTTCCGGCAGCCACTATCTTCTTCATCAAATCCCCACGGATATCTCATAGGTGATTGTCCTAGAACTGCACAGCGGAACGGTTGACCTGCCATTTATATCGTCTCCTACCTTACCGATTGTATTTCGTCTTAGCCGGTAAGCGTTCGTTTGCTATATATTATATTATTGTCACTATCTCATGTCAAACGCTTTCTAATTCAGACAGAAAGTGCAGTGCAGAAACAGTATACTTTATTCATACCACGAAAGGTCAAAGGACTACCGTATGAGTAAAACTGTTTCGTTCAAAAACCACGATCGTTTTGTACAAATCGGCATTGCCATTGTCGCACTCCGCAAGCTGTGCGGTATGTCACAGGAAAAGCTGGCAGAGAAGGCAGGTATCAGCCGTTCACTTTTAAGCGTGATAGAGGCACCCGGCACAGCACATAACTTCACACTGGATGTGTTTTTTGATATTGCAGATGCTTTGAATGTCGATCCTGCGGATCTTATCAGCGCATCCATGATCCCAGAAAAAATGTTGAAAGGCCGCAACTCAAAGGAATAACCTGCCACTAGACACCGTATACCGATAGCGGGCGCATCTTTACAAGATGCGCCCGCTTCTTATGTGCTATGTTTCAAGTCAAAACATGTTTTGATTGTATATTGCTAGTTCTGATGCGCAAATAGCTGCCACGGCAGATTCCACAGCTTGGTGAGGATCATCGTCTCTGACCGATGGGCGGCAGGCAGTGCGGCGCACTTCTTGCAGATGTGCGCCGCATGGCCGCTGCCTGAAAAACTCTCGTTCGATTTGTATTCTCCGCACACCTTACAGTAGTGTCCGTGCTTCTTGCTCATAAAATCTCCATGTCTGTTTCCCAAAATCGAAATATTTTCATTTTTGGGAAGTAGACGGCTGTTCTGCCAACCAGTCCGCAATATCCACGATCTGAATACCCTCGTATTGGTACGCTTCATCTCGGATTCTGGCAAGCACCATCTTCGGATAAGCATCCTTGATCTGGAGCAGAGGGCTTACCTCGCGTTCAAAAGTTTTTGCGTCGCTGATGTTGTCTGAAACCTGAATATAGAGCTTTTCATTGCGCTTGATGGCGACAAAATCTATCTCTTTCTTGTACAGAACCCCGACATAGACCTCATACCCGCGCCGGAGCAGTTCAATAGCAACGATGTTTTCCAATACGCGGCCGTAATCCAGATTTTTGGTTCCCAGCTTCGCATACCGGAAGGTATGATCGCTCAGATACAACTTATCATTGGAAGCCAGATATTTTTTCCCCTGAATGTCATACCTGCGAACACGGTAAAAAGCAAAGGCGTTGCACAGATATTGCATATAGTTGCCGACAGTTTTGTGGTTGATCTTGTCCTTGTTGCTTGTGAGTGCATCCGCGATGTTTCTTGCAGACGTAAGGTTGGAGATATTGTCCATGAGAAAATCGACAATGCGGTTCATCAGGATCGGATTCCGGATTTTATATTTTTGCCGGATGTCTCTGACGATCAAGGTATCGAATACGTCCGCGATGTAGTCGTATTTGGCTTCCGGGTCTTGATAAAGATACGATCCCGCCATGCCGCCCTCTCTCAGATACCGGGAGAAAGCTGCATACCTGTCCGTGAGGGAATAATACTCGCAGAACTCACTGAAAGAGAACGGGAACACTTTCACTTCAAAGGTTCGCCCTGTGAAGAGGGTGGCAAGATCGGAACTCAGCAGGAAAGCGTTAGAGCCGGTAATATAGATATCGAATCTTTCCTGCGCATGGAGGTTGTTGATGGCAAGCTCAAAATCGGGGCACATCTGCACCTCGTCAATCAGGACAAAGTTCTGTTTGCCATCGGCATAGGCGCTTTCAATATAATCATTCAGAACATGATAATCCTTGAACTTCTCGTACTTTGTCAGGTTGAAATTGATATGCACGATGTTTGCGTCCGCAATATTTGCTTCCACATACCCTTTGAAGGCTTCCAGCAGCTTTGACTTTCCGCAGCGCCGGACACCCGTAACTACCTTGATATCCGGTGTTCCGATCACTCCAATTAGTTTTCGGAGATACATACCTCGGTCTATCAGCTTCATTCTCATCACCTCTGCGCTTATTATATCCATTCTATTTCCCAAAATCAATATTTTTTCGATTTTGGGAAATAGAGTTGCAGAGAAAAAACGGGGGCGACCCGAAAGCCGCTCCCGCTGACATACCATCGTAATTCGTCTATATCGAAGTCTGGGATCAGTTCCATTTATCGGACTGCTCGTCGGTGATGCCACGCAGGTTGCGCGGGACGCCGTGGGGCAGCGCCTGCATCAGACTGGCATGGGTGCCGGTATTGTAACATGTACATCAGGTCGATCTAGCCAAAAAGATGTCCAGCTTGATGTGGACTATCAATCAAAAGCCATAACCGTGTACATGCCTGTAAAGCTTCCGTTTATGCGCTGCGGCTTTGGCACTTTGCATTCGTGATACTTACGGTGTGACTGACTTATCTTCCATCTGAGGGAAGTCTCACAGCGACCTGCTCGCGGGGCATTGGACCCCATTCACTTTCATCTCAGTGCCATGGCACCTTGAACCGAAAATACTATTCACTAATCAGAAGCCCTATCCATGATAACCACTTTTTTCCATTTTTGCAATAGGAAAATGTGGGTGAGATTCATCCAGAAAGAGTTGGACAGGAAAGGGATTCCTCCAAAGCGCCAGAAATAAAGGCTTTGCGGACTTTTAACATGACCATCCATCATGTTTTCAATTTCAAAGACGATGGACGCTAACATTATTTGTCCCCGTTCTCCGCCACCCATGCCCGCACATAGTCCACGAACAGGCGGGTGGAATTGGACAGGGCCTTCTCGTCCTTCACACCGATGCCGATGGTGCGGTGGAAGGTCATGGGCGGGCGGCAGGCGGTAATGGGCG
>ERZ1673738.2717-NODE-2717-length-21794-cov-5.522287_pt1 | contig 21794 bp, 18 predicted proteins | sample MGYA00580198_ERZ1673738 | MGnify/ENA primary metagenome ERZ1673738 (study PRJEB41218, sample SAMN15661784) | gut metagenome | host: Homo sapiens | place: Canada: London | collected 2015-08-20/2019-03-30 | study: EMG produced TPA metagenomics assembly of...
ACCATACCTTCCACAACTTTGTTCATGATTTCAGCATCAGGAGCATCACCCTTCGTCTGCTTATAGATAATCGAACGAATTGCAAGATAAAATTGTGCTTTTGCTATTTCCGTTTCCGTCAGCTCACCGGAAGGAAAAACAATATTATACGCCGCCTTCATTTTTCTTGAAAGTGTCATAAAACGGCTTTCCATTTCTTTTGACGATTGCACATATTCAGCCGCAAGGTTAAGACACATAAGGCGCTCCAAAGGCTCTCCGACAAAGAACTTTGTTGCATTAAAATTGCACAGCAAATCGTCAATCAATTTCAAATGATTGCGGAATATTCCTAAAGAAATATTCAACTCATCGACGGGGCTCTCCTGCGGACCGCCATAAATTTTTATTGCCTCCATCATCTCGGCTTTGATGCCAATATAGTCGACGATGAGTCCCTTGTCTTTCCCCTCGAATACGCGGTTGACGCGCGAAATCGTCTGAATCAAGGTATGTTTCTGCAACGGCTTATCGATATACATCACCGCAAGTGACGGAACATCAAAGCCCGTTATCCACATATCTACTACGATTGCAATTTTAAAATTCGATTTAGTATCTTTAAATAGCTCATCGAGCTTTTGTCTGTATTCCTTTGTACCACAGAGGTCAAATAATTCTTGTTCGTCATCGGGGTTGCGGGTTGCGACAAGATTAATCTTTGGTATCTCCGTCATCTGCTCTAAATCTTCGGCAGGAACAGAGCTTTCGTCCTCGCACTTTTTTGCAACGCCCCAATCGGGCCGAAGTTTTAAAATTTCTTTTAAAACTCTGAGCGCCAACTTCCTGTCGGCACAAACTATCATTGCCTTCTGCACAATTTCCGGCTTTTCATCACACAAAGTTTCATAGTGCTGAACGATATCTGCGGCGAGCTTCTTCAATCTGTCGGGATGTCCTAAAATCGCCGTCATCTTGCTCATGGCGCGCTTGCTTTCTTCAATCTGTTCTTCGTTAGCGCCTTGCTCTGCACAACGATTATAATACTTTTGGATTTCCTTTGCGTCGTCCTCCGACAAAATTACACGGACAAGGCGCGGCTCATAGGCAATGCGGACTGTGATGCCGTCGTCGCTTGCCTCTTTCATCGTATAAGAGTCGACGATATCGCCAAAGACGGCAATCGCCTCGTCGATAGGCGTTCCTGTGAAGCCGCAATAAGTTGCATTGGGGAAGCTTCTACGCAAGTACTCGGCAAAACCGTAAGTAGTATAAACGCCTTTATCCGTTTTTTTTAACTTCGCCCCTACACCCGTCTGTGTTCTGTGGGCCTCGTCCGAAATGCAGATAATATTGCTTCTTTCAGAGAGTACGCCTATCCCCTCGCAGAACTTCTGAATAGTTGTAATGTAAACACCGCCGCTTTCCCTGCCCGAAAGGGTCTCTTTCAGGTCGGCGCGCGTTTCAATACTGCGGACATTCTCATCATGCAAATATTTTTTAGCCGTAACAAATAACTTTGATGCCTGTGTGTCGAGGTCTTCACGGTCTGTGATTAAAACGATTGTCGGATTATGGAAAGTATCCCTATCGCGTAGCATTAAAAGGCGCGATAAAAACAGCATAGTATATGTCTTGCCGCAGCCCGTCGCGCCAAAGTAAATGCCGCCCTTGCCGTCGCCTTCGGGCTTTTTATGCGCTTTTATATTGGAAAGCATTTTATTGGCGGCAAAAAACTGAGGATAACGGCAAATAATTGCTTCCTGCTTTTCGCTGTCGTCGGGATAAAATATAAAATCCCGCAATATGCTTAAAACTCTGTCTTTTGCGAACGCGCCCTCTACCATTGTAAACAGCGAACTTATGCCGTTTGCAACGGTATCTTGTTCATTCGCCTTATTCCACGCATAATAAAATTCATAAGGCGTAAATATTGTGCCCAAACGCGTGTTTGCGCCGTCGCAGATAACAGACAAAGCGGTATATTTGAGCAATGAAGGAATATCCCGCGCGTAGCGTATTGTAATTTGCTCCCACGCATTATGTATGGTCTTCCCTTCCTCTATGGCACTTTTGAATTCAAAAATGCTCACGGGAATACCGTTGATAAAAATGAGCATATCGGGGATACGCGTCTGCCCGTCTTCCACGATAAACTGATTTATTACTTTGAATGAGTTATTATCAATGTTATCAAAATCAATAAAATTGATATGGAGCCCGATTTTTGAAGGGTCTTCGCGCACAAAATCGAAGCCTTCGGAAATAAGGCGATATGTATCGCGGTTACCTTCATAGAGAGGAACGGCAGGAAGGTTGTCCAGACGGCTGATAATTTTACTTAATTCAGACTGTGTTAAATCGGGGTATTGGGAAAGCAAAAAAGCTTTAAGGTCATCATACAAAAGGACATCTTTAAACGGACGATGGATTTCATCGCCACGCAAATAGGTATAGCCCTGTTGTTTGAAAAGTTCAATAATCGCCTTTTCAAGTTCAGATTCTGTAAAATTTCCTTTTGTAAAATGATAGTCCATAGTCTTATCCTTGTTTTAATCTATAAATTATATTCGACACATTCTTAGCAAACCATTTAATTTGCTGCAATACGACCTTATCTTTTATAATATTATCGTCTATAATATTTTGGAGGCCAATTTGCAATTCTTCTAATGCATCCTTATCGCCGGAAAGAAATTCTGCAATATTAGCCGCTCTATAAAAGCTCATAATGGCACCCCTCAATTCGGAAATTTGAGCAGAGGTACAGTCTGGCAATGCGTGAAGCAACCCGCCAACATTTATTCCGTTCATAAGTGAGTGATTAGACAAAAATTGACCGTAATTAGTTGATATTGTATCAATTAAACTTTTGACGCCATTTGCATCATTTATTGTAGACAACGCACGGACTGATTGCCTATTTACACACTCAACAATCTTTTTGCTAAAATCTTCATATTCTACCTTTTCTTCAGGCAATTCAAGTTCAATGCCATCATGCACTTCCAATGCAATTTTTTGATTGTCAGTCAATTCTGCTTCTTGAATATTTGTTAAGATTTTCTCTTTGCATAAATCTATTAGGGTTGTGTTACTTATTATTTTTTTGATAGCAATTAAATAATTTCCGAGTTTTCCATATTCCATAATTGGAATTACATTTATATCATCAAGATAATTGCATATAGTATTTACTGCCTCTGCAACTTCGGATTCCGATTTTTCAAATGCATAATAAATAGTATTTAACGAATTTTTAGCTTCTTTTTGTTTAATTTCTAACTTTCTCTGTTCTATAAACGCTTGCTGCACTTTGAGCACATCTTGTCCATAGAAAAAATGATTTTTTACAAAATTATACACAAATTTATGTAGCGGAAAAGCTGGTACGCCCAAATCATATGGTGATGTTGCATCGTTTCCCCAAACCAAATTACTATTAACACTCAATCTTAAAGCAAAAGCAATAATACTACAAAATACAGTTTCAAAATAGTCTATCTCAATTTTTTCAGCTACTTTATTGAATAAGTCCTCTGATTTTTGGCATGCAAATATAATTGCACGTAAATTATATATTTCAAGCATATTCATAATATCAACGACAGTATCGCAAATGCATTTCTTTCCATTACTAGTATTGTTATCGAGTAGTTGCTTGAAATATTTGCAGCTAAATCCCAAAATAATTTCTTTTACCGCTTCACTTTGCCCAATGTTAAACTTTATTGTATCAAATACAGTTTTTTCCTTTATTTTTATGTATTCCTTAGTTTTTTCGGTCAGTATAGGTTTTTTGTCCTTATCTACAAATTCTTTAACAACTTGAGTAGCGGGATCATGATCCTCAACATCATCTTTCTTATACCTAATAATCTCATTTTCGTTTGCAACAAGCAAAACTTTAACGCCGTCTTGTTCTACAAGATTATTCACATAACCCATTATTTCAATAATATCAATGCTGGAACGCTCTAAATCCTCTAACACAATAAGTTTACCATTAAGATTGATAGAGGTATATAATTTCTCTAAATCTTTGTCAGAAAACTCCACGGGCACATTAAAAAATCCGGCAACACCTTTAATTATGGTCTTTCCGAGCAAAGCCGTTCCGCTTGCCGCTTCCTTGCCGTGTTTGCTTAACCAATTAAATAATTTATTATTCTTTTTCGTTTCTTTATTTTTCTTTTTGCTTGCTAATTTTTTTAATGTCTTTTTCGCTCTGAGCTCTAAATATATACTTTTATTAAGCTCCGCTATTGTTTTTAAACCATACAAAGAAACTATTGCAATGTCATAGTTACATTTATTTAATTCATTAGCAAGGACATTCTGGATATAATAGCTTTTACCACGCCCCCAAGCACCCGTAAGCATAATTGCACTACGGGTTTTATCATTTTCTAAATAGTACTTTATGTATGCTGTTAATTCGTCTTTATTCATTTTAATCACCAACTAATGTACTAATCGGTTTAATACTACCATCAATGGGTCCGACATAAAAGCTTGTTCCATCATTAATACGCTTCCAAGGCAAAACTAATCTATACTCATTTTGCTTACTATATTTTAGCCCCTTACTATACATCGTTTTAAAATAATTTGAATCATCTATTTTTATATACTTATCTTCTTGATTATTTAGTGATGCCATAATTTCCATATAATATTTCCATTGTTTTATAGGAGAAATAAAACTTATATCCGATACACCATTGAAGATGAAATCAACAAAGTCAATACTAAGCACATCTTGGTAAAATATTTTATGAGCGAAAATTTTTTTGTTAAGCATATATGATACCTGACTCAAAAACTTTACTTCATCGTCAATGATTAATACGGTGTCATACTCAGGGAACTGTTTTATGAGTTCACTAATTTCATCGTGTAAATCCTCATATTGTGTCACATATTTTAAACAATAAATGGGGGTAGTTTTGGCTGGCTCAATTATAGTACTAAATTTAAGATTATTTACTTGGAGGTCTTTTGAATGAACTACTGAACTTGAAAACGCCATTCCACCATCAAATGGATCGCGAGTCATATCATCGTTTTCCCATTGTCTAAATTTTATACATGGATTAAACCACATATAACCTTTCTTTAATTTTTCAATGTGCTCCCTTTTCCCAAATTTTAAAAACATTATACTCACCTACTACCTTGCCTCGTTGATTGAGCCTTTAATTAAAATAGGGCAAATGTCTTTGATTTGAGCTTTTAATTGCTCGTTAATGCGCTTGCGAGTGTTATAAACTTTGAATATATCCGCAATAGACTTTTGCACTTCGATAGCTGGAATGGGAATTTTAACGTTACACATGTCGTCAAAGTTAAACGATTCCCTTGCTGACCCCCAAGAGTTGAAACGCGCATATCTATTAAACTCATCTCTTGAAAAGAACAACATCAAATATTCTGCTAATAAATCGATAGAAGTTGTAAACACATACGATATAGAAGAAACTAAAAATGTTTCATTCGTCGTATTCAGAGCAAGAGAAATCTTATCTCCACGCCTTGAAGTGTCGCCAACATAGGCAAAATAGTTTGGCTGCACTAATTTATAATTTGCTAACCCTACGCCTTCCATATCTGCTTTTGTTTCAATAAACTCTTTACTCGTTGATATTCCTCTAACAGCTTCCAACCCAAGTCCTATATCGTTTCTTCTATCGCTCAAAGATAAATATTTACCTATCGGTTCGGAAGGGAGCTTTCGACGGAGGTCTTCTATGTAGCCATCGCAGACAAGTTTTAAGTCTTCCAAGCCGCGCTCGTATGCCTTTTGGTTATTCACCATGCCTTGATATATATCCACATACTTTTGCTGTATTTCAATCGACGGCAATTCAATATCAATATCACACATTTCCTTGAATGTGAATAGTTCCGTTGCGCTTCCCCATGAATTTATTCTTGCATATCTATCAAATTCGTTCCTACAAAAATAAATGTATAAGTACTGTGGCAATATTTGCGATTTATCTTTTATTTTGAATCCTATATTATTAAAAGAAAATAAAAGCGAACAATTTGTATCATTGTAAGCTAATCCTACTTTTTCACCCATTCGCGTTGTGCGTGGATTATACACAAACTCATCGGGTTGAATAATTAAAAACTTGGCTATAACATCGGCATCAATGCTAGCTTTCGTTTTCATTATTGTTTTGTGATTTGAAACGCCGCGAACAACATCTATACCATATAGCTTATCTGTATTATATCGATTAACTTCTGAAATCAACTCCCCTAACTTATAATTACTCAATGCCATAGCCGATACCTTCAAATGCCTTAATTAAAAGCTGCTGCGACTGCTTTTCCTGTTCAATAACTTCCTTTATTTCATTTTGAATACGCGCCATTTCCTTGGAGAAATCGATATCAAGGTCGTGGTCAATAAACTCAATATACTTGCTGGGCGTAAGGGTATAGTTATTTGCCCTGATGCCGTTTTCGCTTTCAAGCGTAACCGCCTTGCAGTATTCGGGCACATCTTTATACAGACTTCTGTCAGCACTCTGCCAAGCAAAATACAGGTCACGAATTTTTTCTATCTGCTTACGGGAGAGCACCGTCTTTTTCTTCTTTTTATTCTTGTCAAGCACATATTCTTCGGTGTTATCGTCCCAACGGCGCAAATCGACAAACAGCACTTCATTAGTTCTGTCACGCAACATTCTGCCGTTCAGTTCGTGAGCCTTTTTGTTATTATTCAAAATCCACAGCGTTACGGAAATATCCGTTGTATAGAACATATCGCGGGGCAAAACTATAATTGCCTCCACCTTATCCCTCTCCAAAAGCTGTTTACGGATAATATATTCCGAATTTTCGCTACCTTCATCGTCACCGCCAGCACCTGCGTTCAATGCACCATTGGCAAGGAGGAAACCTGCAATACCGTTGCTTTCGTCCATTTTGGAGAGCATATGCAATATCCACGCATAGTTAGCGTTTGAAACGGGAGGCATAGCTCCCCACCCCTTAAAACGGGGGTCGCCTATAAGCTCATCTTCGCCGCGCCATTTTTTAAGATTGAAGGGCGGATTCGCCATAATATAGCGAACCTTTCTGTCCTTATGTAAATCTTCGGTGAACGTGGAGGCGTTCTTTTCACCCAAATCGCAGGAAATACCGCGGATAGACAGGTTCATTTTTGCAAGGCGCCAGGTATCGGCATTGGATTCCTGCCCGACGACAGAAACTTTTTTGCGGTTCCCCTTGTGTTTATCCACAAATTTCATGCTCTGCACAAACATTCCGCCCGACCCGCAGCAGGGGTCGTAGACAACGCCGTCGAACGGTTCAATGAGTTCGGTAATGAGTTCTACAACGCAGGCAGGCGTATAAAATTCACCGTCCTCCTTTGTGCCGGAGGCAGCATAGTTTTGCAGGAAATATTCATATACCCTGCCGATTAGGTCCTCTTCCTTAAACCTCTCTTCGGTTATCTTGTTTACCTCGTCTATGAGCGACTTTAATGCAGACTTGTCCGCATTCAGCGTTACAAAAAGCTGCTGCGGCAACGCGCCCTTTAAAGGCGGGTTCTTTGCCTCTATATCAGCCATAGCCTTATCAATTTTTACGGCAATATCATCAGCGCCTGCATTCTTGACGATATAGCTCCAACGGCAATGTTCTTCAAGGTAGTAAACGTTTTCAGCGTTATAGAAAGATACTTTCTCCAAAAATACTGGTATATCGCCATACTGTGCAATTATCTCTTGTCTGCGGCGTTCAAATTTTACGCTTGCGAAATTTAAAAAGCAAAGCGAAATAATGGCGTCCCTCTTCTTTTCAAGGCTGCCAATAGTCCTGAGCGCCACGCGGCAGTTCCAAAGGACGTTTTCCAACGATTGTTCTTTTGATTTTACTTCTTTCTTAGGCATTTTTTGTTCCTTTTTTAATTTAGTTCGGGGTTAAGGTTATACAATACATCTAATGGATTATTATTGTAATCATACTTGACAGCACTTCGCCAATGTATTATGTCATCATCATTTAAAATAGTCATCCCTGTCAAGTCCAAATTATAAATAAACTGCGATAATGGTTTTATTGCGTTATCCCTTATCTGTTGTTCCTCTAATGCAGCACGCCTATCCGTCTTCCTTCTATGTATTATTGAGGTTGTAAAAACTTCATGGTATATCCACGGTGAATATGTTTCATTTTTACTAATTGCTTCTGTTCCTCTTATAACAGAATTATCTGTATTAAGGAAAAATACACATTCACAACAATAAATCATCTCAGTTAATGCGCTTGCAAGTATCATATTGGCATGCTTTGCTACTTGCAATGTCTTTTCATAATCATAATAACTTCTTCTTGTTGTATCATCATAAGTAAGATGTAACTCGTTAACCTCATTTTGCAGATCATCTATATTTCCCCAATATAATGAATCTATAAAACAGGATACTTTACAGTATTTCTGCAAATAACCCGCTAATCCTTTTGCCAAATTTAAATCTTTATGGGAATGTGAAATAAAAATATCATAAGGATTTCGAGGCATTAATATTTCTTTTATTTTATCAGCAGAAATCTTTTGGCTTGAATTCACTACCTTTTTTAATATTTCTCTACTACTATCGCTTAAATCATCATAATTATAGTTAGTTGCAAACTTTTGCCAATTAGGATCATCTAATTTTACGTTAAAAGCTCTATACATTTTATTTCCTCCTAATTATCATAATAAAGGGTTGCTCTTAAAGGCATGCAGGGATTTGAGTGATTTGTTTGTAAGTTTTTATTGTGCGAATTGTTTGCTGCTTGTTTTACCAATTCAACAATGTCTCTATTTAAGTCTTTATACTCAGTCCAAACAACATAATTTTTATTATCCCATAATTTCACAGGAAATGATTCTAAATCTATGTTTTTTAATGCATCGCCCCTTGTATCCAATAACACACCGATAATTCCTAAACGGACACCCGGTTCACCTTTTAAAGCAGTGTGAATTTCTCTGTCAACGTGAGGGCGTTTGTATGTTTCTCTACCTATAAGGCACATCATAACATCACATTCTTTTAGGCGATTACATATAAAGGTTTTAATTGTTTCAGCTTTTTTGCCGTTAAAATCTGCACCTTCAGGGACTGCATAATAATCTATTCCTGCATTGTTTAAGATGTTTTCGACTTTATGTCTATACTTTGTATCTGCTCTATGATAACTTATAAAAACTTTCATCTTCATTTCCTCATAAAAATAATGCTAAAATAATTCCCACACAAACAATCAAAACGGGGAGATAAAAGAATAATATTGATTTAGAGAACAGGCACTTACAATATTTATTACTTTCTTGCTTACATTGGTCAGTTATTTTTAAATTAAAATCAACATCGGATTCTTCTTTTTCTCTTACTATATCATAAAGTTTCCTATATCTTCTCTCTAATTGCAAATAGTAAGCATCAAGGCATGTAAAAATTAAAACAGGTATAATTACAATAGGAACAAATAGACATGCTGTCTTTGGCACGAAGGCAAACATGGCTACAACCAAGGTCAATGACCATCCTTTTATCATAAAAGAATTCTGTGCCATCCTTGTTATAATTGATTGTATCATTTCTAAATGTTTTATCTTATTTTCCATAAAGTCACCACTACTTTCTATAAATTTCGTCGAGCGTTTTGCCGTCCTGATTTTTCCATTCAATCCAGCCATTTGTCGTACCACCCAAAACAAAACAAGAAGCAGCACTAGGGCTTGAAAATTCCATTGATTTTTTTAATATATAGATTCCGTTCTCGAAAACTATATCGCCATTTTTTAGAGCCTCATCCCGTTGGGTTTGAAGTTTATTAAATGGAACTTTTTTAGAAATATCAATCTGAGAGCCATCCAGCAGTTGAAATTTATCGCCATCATAAACGCCGTATGCCTTTATACCGTTTCTGGTCGTATGGAAAACAGTAGATTCGTTAAGGCTTGTCCTTGCGTTGTCCATCTTATAGCCCTGCGTTGCCATTATGAACTGTATTTCCTCGTATACCTCTTCAATGGAAGGCAGGTCATATTCGTCGATTTCATACTTGGGCTTGACAGAGTTTTCCACCTTATAACGGTTTGATTGGTGCGCCTTCATAATCGCATATTCTTCAAGACCGCTTATCATATCGAGTGAGAATGTCTTGCTATCGGCTAGAAACATAATCGCCTTATTCCAAAAGTCCTTGGAACGGTTGTGGTCGTCCAGGCGAACGACTCCGTTGCGCGTCTGTCCTATGTAAATCTGCGCAATCTTATTTTCGTCGTTTTCGTTGATGAGGTAGTAAATGCCGGGGCGATTAATGCCCGTAATCTTCTTTGCCTCAGCAAGCAGAGGGCGCGGAATGACATATGTCGTCATGGTTGAAAGATGCCGCCTTATAGACCTGATGCCGTCGGGCTGCCCGTTATGGTAGATAATTTCAAGTTTCTTACTTATCGCCATCGTCCGCCTCCTCGTTTATGACATCCATTATATCGCCGACGTTGCAATCGAGAACTTTGCAAATCCTGAGGAGAACCTCCATTGACACCGTTTCATTCTTGCCGAGTTTGGCGAGCGTGGTCGTGGAGATGTCGGCTTTTAGGCGCATTTCCGTCTTGGTCATCCCCTTGTCGATTAGCAATTTCCATAACTTGTTGTAGCTGAGAGCCATAATTTTTCCTCGTCAAATTATAATACAAGTTTATTATAGCATAGCAATAAGCAAATTTCAATACCTTATCAGCATTTATAAATCTTTTATTTACATATACTGATTATTTTATAAAAGACGGCAACGGGCGGCGGACTTTTTGTAAAGTCCGCCGCCCGCTTCAAACATAGGCAATATTATTGAGTTAATTTACGTGTTCCCACAGTCGAGTTCGATAACTATCCTCACCGTGCGGAACTGCTTTGTTACTTTTTCACGGTAGCCGTGCTCGTCTACGCAGAAGATAAAATGGGGATAAAACAGCTCAAATGTGGCTATTTCGGCGTATTTTTGAACTAATTTCGACGTAGCACTACCATAGTCTCGACGTGTTTGGTGTTGGGGAACATATCGTAAGGGCGGACAAGGTCGAGAGAAAAACCCGCGGAAACGAAATGAGCCGCGTCGCGTGCCAAGGTCGCGCTGTCGCAGGAAACGTAAATCAGCGTGCGGGGATTTAATTCAATCAAGGTACGCCGTGTTTTTTCATCCAATCCCTTTCGCGGAGGGTCTGCCACCACGGTCACGTTTTTTCCCGCGTAACGCTCCGCAAGCAAGGGCAGCTCCCTGTTCACGTCTCCGCAGATGTTTGTAAGTCTTTCAAGATTGTTTATTCGCCTGATTTTTTCCGCGTCCTGCCAGGCGGAACGCACGATTTCTATGCCGTAGCTGTCGTAAGAATCATCCGCAAGCATTGCGGAGAGCACTCCCACGCCCGAAAAACACTCTATCAGCGCGTCCGTTTCGCGGCAAACGGCAAGCTCCTTTACCTTGCGGTAGATTTTTTCCGCAACGGACGTATTGACCTGAAAAAAGCTGTCGGGCTGCAAACAGAATTTTACTCCGCACATGACTGAATCTATTTGACTTATGCCCTTCAAAAAAACGGTTTTTTCGCCGAGAATGACATTGCTTTTTTTTCGGTTTTCGTTGAGAAAAAGCCCCGTCTTTGGATAAACCTCCGTCAACGCGCGGTAAAGCTCCTCCCAGCGGGGCAGCGAGCTTCCGTTCACAACGACTGTTGCAAGCAGCTGTCCGTTTTCGTAACGCGCGAGAAAATGCCTCAAAAGCCCCTTGCCCGTTTTTTCGTCGTAAACCGATATTTTGCGGCGGTTTGCGAAATCGCAGAAAATTTCCGCCGCCTGCCGTGCCTCCCGCTGCTGCAACAGACAGCGCTTAACCCGCACTATGTCGTGCGTGCCCGTTCTGAAAAATCCCGTAAACGCCTCTTTGCCGTCAAAGCCCAGCGGTTGCTGAACCTTGTTGCGATAGCCCGTGACGTTTTCCGACGGCTCCGTTTCCCCAACCTCGACGTCCAAGCCGCCTATTTTTTTCAGGTTTTCGGCGACAAGACGGCGTTTGAAATTCAGCTGAGCGGGGTAGCTCATGTGCATGAGGTGACACCCGCCGCACTCTCCGAAAAAGGGACATGGAGGGTTCACCCTGTCTGCCGACGGTTTTTCTATGTTTTTTAGCCGAGCGAACACCGTGCCGTCCCGTTTTACGTGAACGACCTTTGCGGCAGCCTTTTCTCCCGTCAGGGCAAAGGGCACGACGACGGTATGTCCGCCGCAGCGCGCCAGACCTTCTCCTCCGCCGCCTATGCTCTCAATCACGATTTCTATTGTGTCGCCCTGCTTCATTTCGGCTTTACGTCAACGAATCTGACGTTATCTTCTCCCAGCACGTCGGACAGCTCGTAAATCAACCCGTTGTTTTTCCGCACCTTGTAAGGCATACCCAGCCTGTCGCCGTCAATAACCAGAATTACCGGTATGTCTCCCGCGTATTCCTTTAGAACAGCCGACAGCTTGGCGTAAAGCTCGTTGTCCTTAAAGGGCATTTTAAGATAAAGCTTTTCCGAAACGGCGTTTTTATCCGTTTCCGCCATTTTCTGCTCGCTCCACACTTCAAGCTTGTCCACAAGGAGCGAAGCCTTGTCCTGACGAAAACTGATTTTTCCCGTCACGGTCACAACGCTGTCCTGCTCCACCTTGTCCTTGATGATTTTTTCGTAATACCAGGGCGAAAAAGTAAGCTCGATGCTGCCGTGCAAATCCTCAAGCCTGCCGACCGCCATGGTTTTGCCGCTTCGCGTGGCGATTTTTTTCAGCTCCTCCAGCACGCCCGCAAGGCTGACCTCCTTACCTTCCCAGTCGCTCTGCTTCTGACTGCTTTCAAAATCGTCGTCGTCCTCGGAAAACGTCACCATACCCGTGTTGAAAGTAAACGCTTTGAGTTTTTCTCTGTATTCGTCCAGAGGGTTGCCCGAAACGTAAAGCCCCAGCACTTCTTTTTCATAGGAAAGTTTCAGCTTGTTGGGAAACTCCTTTATATTGCTTTTGGGCAGCGCGACGACTGCGGGCGCGGCGTTTTCCACAAGGTCGAACATACTGAACTGTCCGCTTTCCTTCTTCTTTTTGTCGGCGTAAACCATTTCCATCAACGGCTCGAAAACGGAAACCATCTGCGCGCGCGAAACTTTGAAGCAATCGAATGCACCCGATTTAATCAGATTTTCCACAAGCCGCTTGTTGAGATACTGACTTTCCACTCTTTTCAGAAAGTCCTCCAAACTTACGAAATCTCCGTGGGTTTTTCTTTCCTCAACGATTTTTTCCATGCTGCCGGAGCCGATATTTTTGATTGCGGCAAGCGCGAAACGTATTTTCCCGTTTTCCACGGTGAAGCTCACTCCCGACTTGTTGATGTCCGGAGGCAGAAAATCTATGTTGTTCTCCTTTCCGTAAGCGATATATTTTTTTATGTCGTCTATGTTGGTTATGCGGTTGTTCAGCACTGCCGCAAGATACTCCACGGGATGATAACGCTTGCAATAAGCCGTCTGATAGGATACGTAAGCGTAAGCCGCGGCGTGGCTTTTGTTGAACGCATATTGGGCGAAAGCGTACATTTGGTCGAAAAGCAGCTCTGCCGTTTCCTTGGGCACGCCGCGCCTGACGGCGCCTTCTATTTCGACCTCGCCGTTGTCGTTGACCTTTCCGTTGATGAAATAGTTGCGGTGCAAAGCCATGACGTCCATTTTCTTTTTGCCCATCGCGCGCCTGACCTCGTCCGCCTGTCCGTAGGAATAGCCCGCAAGAGAACGGCAGATTTGCATGACCTGCTCCTGATAGACCATGCAGCCGTTTGTTACGCCGAGTATCGGTTCCAGCATAGGGTGCGCGTAATGCACCGATTTGGGATCGCGTTTGCCCTTGATATAGTCGGGAATAAACTGCATGGGCCCGGGACGATAGAGGGAAATTCCCGCTATTATGTCTTCAAGACAGTCCGGTTTGAGGTCTTTCATCACCCGCTTCATTCCCCCGCTTTCCAGCTGAAACACTGCGTCGGTGTTTCCCGAAGCAATAAGCTCGAACACGTTGGGGTCGTCATATTGGCAATCCTCGAAATCGAATTCCTCTCCCGTGGTTTCCTTGACTATTTTTATCGTCTTGTCGATATCGGTGAGAGTTCTCAGTCCCAAAAAGTCCATTTTGAGCAGACCGAGCTCCTCCACCTCCTTCATGTTGTACTGAGTGGTGATGTCGTCGCCGCTGCGCTGCAAGGGCACGTTGTCGCTTAAATCCTCGCGGCATATAACCACGCCTGCGGCGTGCATTCCCGTCTGACGCGGCATATCTTCCAATGCGATTGCCAAATCAATCACCCTTTTCATGGAATAATCCTTGTAAATTTCCATGAGCTCAGGCACGCCCTCGTTTTTGCCGTCCAGACCGAAAGCGTTTTTGAGCGTTGCGTTGAGCGGAATAAGCTTGGTTATTTTGTCTCCCTCGGCGTATGGCACGCGCAGCACGCGGCATACGTCCTTGACGGCGTTTTTGGCTTTCATCCTGCCGAACGTGACAATCTGAGCCACGCGGGGCTTTGTGTACTTTTCTATGACGTAGTCGATAACCTCTCCGCGCCTGTCCATGCAAAAATCTATGTCGAAGTCCGGCATGCTGACTCTTTCGGGATTTAAAAACCGCTCGAAAATGAGTCCGTAACGCAGCGGCTCCACCTGAGTTATACCTATGGCGTAAGCAATTATGCTGCCGGCTCCGCTGCCCCGTCCGGGACCGACGGGTATTCCGTGCTCGTGCGCGTAGTTTATGAAGTCCCACACAATGAGGTAATACTCCACAAATCCCATTTTCGACACGACTTCCAGCTCATAGTCGGCTCTCTGCCTTATTTCCGGCGTAATTTCTTTGTAGCGTCTTTTCAGCCCCTTTTCCAAAAGGTCCTTCAAAAATTCGTAAGGCGTCATGCCGTTGTCCGGCTTGTAAGGAGGCAGCAAGGGCTTTTTCTCTATGCTCACGGTGCACTTTTCGGCGATTTTAAGCGTGTTTTCCAAAGCCTGCGGCACATAGGAAAATTTTTCCGCCATTTCGTCGTAATCTTTGAGATAAAACTGCGTGCCTTCAAAGCGCATCCGACCGGGGTCGTCGAAAAATTTGCCTGTCTGTACGCAAAGCAGAATATCCTGCATTTCGGCGTCGGACTCTTTAAGATAATGCACGTCGTTTGTAGCCACAAGCTCCACGCCGAACTCTTCGGCTATCTTAATCAGCTTCGGCATGACGTAAATTTCGTCCGCTATTCCGTGGTCCTGCAATTCTATGTAATAATCTTCCCCGAACAGCTCCTTGTACTGCCTGACAAGCTTCCTCGCTTCCTCCCACATGCCGTCGCGCAGCAGACGGGGAAGCTGCCCCGCAATGCAGGCGGACAAACAGATAAGCCCCTCGCTGTGTTGACTCAGAGTCTTGAAGTCTATGCGCGGCTTGTAATAATAACCGTCGACAAAGCCTATGGAATTGAGCTTGACGAGATTTTTGTAGCCCGTATTGTTTTTGGCAATAAGCACGAGGTGGTTGAACTCCCGCTTTACGTCTCCGCTTTTGACGGTCAGGTCGTCCGCCATATAAAACTCGCAGCCGATAATGGGCTTTATTCCCTTTTTCTTTGCCAGACAATAAAAGTGATAGGCGCCGTACATATTCCCGTGGTCGGTTATGGCTACGGCGGGCATATTTTTTTCCTTGCAGGCGTCGAACAGCGTGTCTATACGCGTCGCGCCGTCCAAAAGACTGTATTCTGTGTGCAGATGCAAATGTACAAACGGTTTTTCCGACATTTTTTACCTTCTGTATAAAATAAGTTTAGTCCTGCCGTCAAGGCAGACGCGAAGCTATTTCGGTTATCTTGCGCAGTCTGTGGTTTACGCAGCTTTTTGTAAGCCCGAGCTTGTCCGCAAGCTCGTCAAGCGTGGAAAACGGATTTTCCACCCGCGCCGCCGCTATTTCTTTCAGATGCGGCGCAAGCCTGTCGAACATTCCCTCGCGGGCGCGGATTTTGTTTATCGCGGCAATGTGCTTTTCGCTCGCGTCTACCGATTTGTCTATGTTGGCGGTAATGCAGTTTTTCTGACGGTTGGCGTTGTTTCTGATTTCCCGCTCGATAAGCAGATTGTTGAGCGTCAGCACGGCTTTGTCCGCCCCCATATAGGCAAGCATATCGCATATTGACGCGCTGTCCTTGATGTAAACCGCCCAGACGTTTTTCCGCTCCGCTATTTTAAAACGGAAGCCCTTTTCCTCCAAAAGACACACGAGGTCGTCTGCGGCACGGCGGGAGGTAAGCGAAAACTCAAAATGATAGCCGAATCTGTTGCCCGCCTTTTGGTCGAGAGTCTTCAAGGGACTGAACGCTACGGAGCCGCAGGCGGCAAACAGCGCGGCGACGTAGCTGTTTTTGCAGCAGTCCTGCTCTACGATGTATTTGTCTATACCCTCGTTGATTTTGAGATAGCCCTCCATTGACAGCGACGCAAGTCCGCAGTCGGAAAGCGTCTTTTCCTCCGCAATGAAAACCGACCACAGGCTGTTGCCCTTGATTTTAGTTTCCTCGCGCCTTATTTCGGTTTTGAGTCCGTAAAGCGAATATACGATTTCTCCGGCAAATTCAAGCAGTCTTTTGTTTTCCGACGTAAGCGAACAGCCCAGACTGCCCGACCTGATTTCAAGGCTGCCCGCCCCGCGCAGCAGCGCCGAAAGACAGGCAAGACGGCAGCACGGCAAAGAATCTGAAAGCCTGCCGAGGATTTCTTCCTTTACGTTCTGAGAAAAAGTCACTCTTTTGTCTCCTCTTCAAACGGTTTTCTTAAAATTGCGGGCTTGTCCAGATTCACGATGCGCTCCAAGGGCAAGCCTACTCTCTCCGCCGTTTCCAGCGGGACGGAAACCTCGCCTACCTTTTCGGCGCGGTGCGCGTCGCTGTTGACGATAAATTTCACCTCGGTTTTTGCAACGACGTCGCACAGCTCCCCGTCCGACACGTCCACCCTTTTGCCGTTTAACTCGAACAGAACTCCGTAGTCGGACATGGCTTTTGCAATCTCTAACACATTCAGGCAAATGTCCCTGCCCGGATGTGTGACAAAGCTCAACGGATAACGCTTAATCGCCTTTATATAAGCCCGAGTAAACGCGTCTTTTTTGGACTCGGAGCGAAACAGCGCGGGAAGCGTAAAACGCCTCGCCTGCTCCGCGGAGGGCGCCGCAACCAGCTTGTGATAGCCCATTGCGACAAAATCCAACGTTGAAAGGTCGCCGCAGTCAATCAAGCCGTCCTCCGAAATCAGATTTGCCTCCAATCCGAGCAGAACGCGCGCGCCCTGCTCCGCATTCAAAGCGTCCGCCTCTCGGCGCGCCTTCAAAAGCCTTTTGGCGTCAGTGCCGAAAAAGAGATGCTTCAAGCCGTGGTCGGCTATTCCTATTTCTTTAAGCCCCTTTCGCGTCGCGGCGTCGCGCAGCTCGCTTAGAGTATTCTTTCCGTGGCATAGTCCGCTATAACGTGAATGAATATGATAATCTCCCGATATCATCGGTGTCTCCAAGATATTTTATTTCAGGCCTCAGCACAACGCCGAACTTGCGCTTGACCGCGCTGCCCGCCGCGTCCATAAGCTCGAGTATGTCTTTTGCGGTTGCTCCGCCCTTGTTCACAATGAAGTTTGCATGCTTGAGAGAAATTTCCGCTCCTCCCGCGCGCAGCCCCTTTAAACCCGCCCTGTCGATTAAAAGTCCCGCGGGCGCGCCGCCCTCGGCGCGGAATATGCTGCCCGCGCTCGGATATTCCAATGGTTGGGTTAGCTTCTTTTTTTCCAAAATTTCCTTCATCGCCGCCCTTATTTTTTCCGGTTCTTCCGGTTTGAGAGCCAACAAAACGCGGGTGACAATCATTCCGTTTGACTGAAAGACAGATTTTCTGTACGCAAAGCCGCACCTCGCGTGACCGAATTCCTTTTCTCCGTTTTCGTCCGCAGCCTTAACTCCCGCAACGACGTCGGACATCTCCCTGTCAAAGCAGCCGGCGTTCATATACGCCGCTCCGCCCATACACGCGGGGATTCCCGCAAGAAACTCCGCACCCGAAAGTCCGTTGATGCAGGCGAAATGCGCCACCTGACATGCCTTGGCTCCCGCCTGCGCAACAAGCAAGCCGTTTTCAAAAAATATCTGAGACATAAAACGCCCGACAACAATCACCACGCCCGAAAAACCGTCGTCCGACGCCAGCACGTTGCTGCCTCCTCCCAAACAGAAATAAGGAACGTCGTTTTGCTTCAAGTAAGTCAGAACGGCGCTTATTTCGCGCTCGTCCTTGGGCTGAACAACGTACCTCGCGGGACCTCCCGTTCCGAAGGTTGTGAGTTTTTTGAGCGGTACGTTTTCTTCAAAATAAATTCCCGAATTCAGGAAAAATTCGCGCATTTAAGGTTCTCCTTATTTTACACCAAAACCGATAGATTTACAAACGATTGAGGTCGGTAATTTTTAAAGTGAAATTTATTGACAAATTCAGCACAGATACCTTTCAAGGTTTTTTTTCTCCCCCGTTTCAAGCGATTTGAGCGTTTCGGAACGCAGAGCGGACAGAATGGACGGGTCGGTGAAGGCGTTTATCGTCCTGACGGAAGAAAGCGCCTGCTCCAACGCAGACATGGCTCCGTCCGAATAAATGCTTTGCGCGTTGACGGTAAACATTCTCACCTCCGTCAACTTTTGCTGCGACTGCTCCTGCGTCAGAAAACAGGCGAATTTTTCGGCGAACACGGCTTTTTTCGCTTCGGTGTCGCCCACGGCGATATACTGAACGAGGTCGGTAAAACCGCCGAGAGGCTCAAAAACGCATTCTCCCAGCCGCCCTTGCTCTATTCTGTTCGTCAGTCTGTATATGTCGCGCTGCGTGCCCAGAAGTACGGTGTGGTTGTTGCCGGTAAGAAATTTTTCGTAAGCCTCGTACTGAGTCAAGCCCTCGTCAAGCAGGTCGTTCCGCCTGCTCTGAGTTGTGTTGAGCGCAAGCGCCATGCAGGGCTGATTGAAGCCGCCGTAGCCGCAGGCTACGGAAGCGAGGCTTACCGTCTTTTTCCCCACCTTTTTTTCAAATCCCATGCCGAATATATTTTCCGCAAGATTTTTGTTTTCAAAACCCGCAAGATTTTTGCTCATAGCCGCCAACACGTATCCTCCCGCCATATACGGCAGCGCGTAAACCTTGCCGTTGAGTTGACCGCCCCTCAGATAATCTCCGCGCACGCAGGAGACGTCTCCGCCGTACGGAGACAGATAAGGCAGCAGCTCAAAGCCCGCTCCTGCGGAAAAACTCGCCAAATCGAATCTCTCCCCGTTGTTAAGCTTTTCCTGCGCCTGCTCCGGAGTCAGGACGGTGACGTTGACTAGGCAGCCCTTGTTCTGTTTTTCAAAAGCCGTGCTGCGTTTTTTAAGCCATCCCGCTCTGCTGCCAACTCCTCCCTCGAAGCTTTCGATATGCCACAATTCCAGTATGCCCTCGAATCTTGCGCCGGCTACAAACAGGTCGGAGCGCGGCAGGTTGCCGAGCACGACAAAGGGCGCGGCAAGCATAAACGCGCACAGCAAAATTACTGCTGCCCTCTTTGCGATATTTTTTTTGTTCATAATGAATTTTATGAACAGGCGGCTACTTAAATTACATTTTTGACAAGGTTAAAATTTCGGAAAAACAAAAAAACGCCCCTCTTTTGAGGGGCGCCGCAAAAAGCCTGAAATCATTCAAACAAAGTAGAAACGGATATGTAGGAATAAATCCTTTCGATTGCCTCGGCAAAAATTTCCGCAACGGAAACCTCTTCGATTTTGTCGATGAGCTTGTCCTGAGGCTGCTGAATAGTGTTGAGTATGACCACCTTTTTCAAGGGGCTGTCCTGTATGCGCTGCATTGCCGGACCGCTGAAAACTCCGTGGGAACAGCAGGCGTAAACCTCTCTTGCGCCCGCGTCCGAAAGAGCCTTTGCCCCCTGCGTGATTGTGCCCGCCGTGTCTATCATGTCGTCAAGCATAAGGCACACCTTGTCCTTTACGTCGCCGATGATGTTCATGACCTCCATGACGTTTGCTTTGGGACGACGCTTGTCGATGATTGCCAAAGGAGCGTTGAATTTCGCCGCCATGGAACGGCTGCGCGTCACGCTGCCCACATCGGGAGATACAATCACCAAATCGTCGTTTTTGAAGCCGTTTTTAAGAAAATATTTCGCAAGAACGGGCATCCCCAGCAGGTTGTCGACTGGTATATCGAAAAAGCCTTGAAGCTGAGTGCTGTGCAAATCCATTGTGAGCACTCTGTCGGCTCCCGCCTTTTCAAGAAGGTTGGCGACCAGCTTGGCGGTTATCGGGTCTCTCGCGCGCGCTTTCCTGTCCTGTCTCGCATAGCCGAAATAAGGCATAACCACCGTCAGCTTGTTGCAGGACGCGCGTTTGAAAGCGTCAATCATAACGAGCAGCTCCATAAGATTGTCGTTTACGGGAGTGCTTGTGGACTGAACCACGAAAACGTCGCAGCCGCGCACCGTTTCCTTGATGTTTACGCAAATTTCTCCGTCGGAAAAGCGAGTGGCTTCAAGCTGTCCCAAGGGCAATTCCAGCCTGTCGGCAATAGCTTTGGCAAGGTCGGGACATCCGTTTCCCGCGAAAATCTTGACCGTGCCGTGCGTCATATTTATCATTGTCACACCTCAACTTTTGTATTGGTTTTTTGTAACTCTATCTTAAAGCCGCGCAAGCTTTTTGTCAAGTAAAAAGGGCGGAGATACTCCGCCCTTTCAGGTAAAATTTCAGTAATTCTCTTTTTTGCAGTAATCGCCGCAGAAATGAGCCGTAGGGCAATCGCTTTCGGGTACAACGGTGATTGAATCCAAATCGCAGTTGCAGCCTTGAGAATTGTACTTGCAAGCCTTGACCTTGCACTTGATTTTTTGATCGTTCATAATCAAAATCCTCCTTTCTTTTACCTCTTTTAGTGTTGGTCAACGCTTTACTTTTTATTCGGTTTGAGTTAAAATAATTTGAGAAAAATAAAAGGAGACAAGCGGCATGAAGGTTTATTTGCTTGAAGACGTCAAGGGACAGGGCAAAAAAGGCGAAATAATAAACGTAAGCGACGGTTACGCGCAGAATTTTCTTTTTAAGAAAAATCTTGCAAGCCCCGCCACCGCGGACGTAATAAACAGCGTGGAAATCAAAAACAAAACCCTTGCTTACCACAAGGAGCAGGAGCGTCTTGCCGCGATTGAAAAAGCCGCGCAGCTCAAAGGTAGAAAAATAGTTTTGAAGGCAAGACACGGCGAGCAGGGCAAGATTTTCGGCAGCATAACCGCAAAGGAAATTGCGGAAGCGTTGCTTTCGGCGGGCGAAAAAATCGACAAAAAGGACATCGAGCTGAAAGCTCCGATAAAGGAAACGGGAGAGTATCCCCTTTCAGTCAGGCTGTACGCCAATATTTCCACCGAAATTATCGTAGTCGTGGAATAAAAGTAATTTTAAAAGCGTCCCGAAAGGGACGCTTTTTTTCAATGACTGTCTGAATTGAAATTGTTTCTTTGAGCTTTTCTGGCTTTGCGGCATTCGGGACATCTTGTGGGTTGATTTGTAAAGCCTTTCTGCTGATAAAACTCCTGCTCTCCGGCAGTAAAAGTAAACGTTTCGCCGCAGTCTCTGCATTTGAGTTCTATATCTTGCATAAACATGGACCTC
>ERZ1673738.2732-NODE-2732-length-21704-cov-5.180378_pt1 | contig 21704 bp, 25 predicted proteins | sample MGYA00580198_ERZ1673738 | MGnify/ENA primary metagenome ERZ1673738 (study PRJEB41218, sample SAMN15661784) | gut metagenome | host: Homo sapiens | place: Canada: London | collected 2015-08-20/2019-03-30 | study: EMG produced TPA metagenomics assembly of...
ATAACTATCGGTTTTAAACACTTATCTTTATATAAAGAATTATAATCTATTCTGTATTGATTAAAAGTTCTCCTACTTCTAATTTCCTCTTCATTTATTAATACACATCCTAAATCTTTTATAGTTGAAACTATTTCTTTTTTTATTTTTTTCTTTACTCCAACCGTCAATAATTCTAATGGATAATTCAAATCAATATCTTCACTGAAACGTTCTATAATTTTAAATCCTTTTGATAAAGAAGTTCCACCTTTAAAAATAAAATTTTTATCTATTGCAAGTAGTTCTTTTAAAAAATATGTTACGTAATAATCTTTCTCAATAATTCCTGTACTAATCTTTTTTTCAAATGATATTTCATTAATGATATCTTGAAATAATTGTTGATTTTTATGCAAATTCATAAATAAGTCCACTCCTTACAATAAGATCAATCACTTTTTTTGAATAATAAGATAAATATTCAACAACCATTTGTTTAGATAAACTATTTTCTTTTATATAATTTATTAATTGCTCTTTATAAGTATTTACTTCTTCAAACGTAAGATATTTAAATAAATCAAAGAATTGTAAAATTTTTGCATTTGCTTTTGTAATAACAACATTACTTTTTCTAACAATTGCATTTCTCCCACACATTTCAATTGTTCTTTTCTTTGAAAACTCTTTATTAGAAATAATTTCTGGTATATTTACCATTTGCGTTGTTAATCCTAATAAATTTTTAAAATAAAGTCCTGTAAAATAACCATATATATCATGATCGTTTTCTATATATTTCTTTTCAATAACAATCTCAAATGATATTTTCGATTTACCAAAAATTGTATCTCTTGCAATATAATAAATACCTGTTGAATATCGTACAATTTTATCTTCTTTTTCTAATAAATAAATTGCTTGTCGTATTGCATTCATCTTATATTGTCCAACTTCAAGTTCATTTACAATTATTGGGTTATCATACCCATAATTTTTCAACAAATAATCATATAATTGCATAATATCATCTCCAACTATTATTTTATATATTTTTACCATATAGGTCAATATTTATTATACATCATCTTATAACTTATATACTTAGATAAAAAATTCAAATTATATATAAACAGCTCCTTCTATTTAAAAGGAACTGTTCAATACATACTTAATATAATTATCTATTTATTTTTTTTAAACCATAATACCCAAATATTTCTACATTATGAGCTTTTTTTATAATAAAGCAGAAATTATTCCACAAATAATAGCTGCAATCATTGGATAAAAAACAAGTGTTATTAACCATTTTTTAAGATGAACTTTCAAAGGAATATAAGGCATTAAATCTTCTGTTTGAGGAATGATCCAAGCTTTTGTATGTCCTACCCATAAAGTATCTACAACAATACGATCAAAAACACCCATAATAAGTAAAATACCTAAAAATTGCATAAAAGCAGGTAAAAATTCTCTTGCTCCATTAATTATATAAACACAGATAATAGAATATCCAAAATAAAAAAGTAAACCTAATGTTTTAAAACGTTTTCCACCTGTTTTAATCTTTTCTTCTGTCGTTAATCCTAAAGAAACAACTCTTTCTTGTACTTCTTTATCATATAAATAAACCATATTTACTGGTCCATCTTTGATTTCCCAAGCACAACTCAAATAAAGACACAAACTTAAAATAAGACCTTCAATGATAACATTCATACTCTCCCTCCTTTAAAATAAATCTAACATATTATCTAAATAAATTGCTTCTCTTACATGTATTTGATATTCAGGTTTTACCATATAATAAAGTAAAAATTCTAACACTAAAGCACTTCCTAAACTTCTACCTTCTATTTTAAATTGAGAAAAGCCTTTTGGTAGATAATTATTTTGAATATCTTCAACACTAATAAAACTCGAATTTTGCATAGCTTTAGAAAAACGATACCCCTCATGAGAATTCGGAGCTTTGCATACATGATCTAAACAATCTTCTCCAAGATTTTGACGGCTAACCGTTTCATAACATTTCTTTCGTTCAAGGCAGCCTATAAAACAACATTCGTTACATAAAAATTCAACTTTATCCATATCTTTTTGTAAAAGATTTTCTAATTGTTGAACTTTATTTAAACGAAAATCAGGGACAACATATAAAAAGTCATCTTTCTTTAACTCATCTATTAATTGTTCAAATTTTGTAAGAACTTTCGTTGTTGAAGAAACAAAATAAAAACGTGGATATTGTTTTTTTAAATATTCTAGTAACAAATCAGAATGAATGATAATCCCACTTTGAACCTCACTTTTTTCAAATAAAGCACAAAGATCATTACATCTTTTATCTTGAAGATGTTTTTCTTGAAGTAATGAATTACTGAAAGTAAGTCGTGAAGAAATATGGTATTGATTCATAAGTGAAAGAACTTCATAAGGATTTTGATTTCCTTCACCAAGACGTCCTCCACCCCATAAGCAATCTTCAGGACTTCCATAAATAGAACCTATTTCACACCAATCATAAAAATATTCACGATGATGATAGAATAATGGTAAAAAGACTTTATATAATTCATAAAATTCAAATAATCCTGGTAAATGAAAATATGCTTTTTCCCTTTTTGACAAATCTATCACCTCTTCCTATATTTATTCTTTAAATGTTATCTAAAAATTTATGAGCCCCTTGTAAAAACAATTCATATCTTTTTTGTGTTACCTCATTATCTTCCTCATCCCAGACTTCAAAGATATATTCTTTATTATTTTGAATTATAGAGCATAATTGTTTTGCCGTATAATAATCATCATTTAAGTTATATAATTTTATAATTCTTTTATCTAAAGTTTTATTATAAACATCTTTACTTGTATATCCTTGTATATGTGTTAATGGATCTATACATTGTTCATGATACTTTTTACAAGGTTTACAAATATCATCTCCATCAATTGTTAGTTTTAAATCAATAGATGGGTTATCGATTATTTCATTAGCAACCTTATAAAAATCATGTCCCATTTTTTCATCAGGAACAAATCTATCTATCCCAGATCCGTATAATTTTATAATATCAATAAAATGATGTGGTTTAATTAAAATTGAGTTCATTAATTAATCTTCCTTTCATTAATTCTTCTAATATTTTTTATAGCAATTAATTCACTTATTTTTGGAAACAACATTACTCAAAATAGTTCCTACAATTAGTGTGATAACACCTAAAATTATTGTATCATTCATACTAATAATAGAATAAGCTCCTATCATTAAAATGATAGCAGTTATATCAAATGTCATTGCTAACATCTTGCATAATCTCATCTTATTTATTTTTTCTTTATCAACTTGGCTCAAATCATTATATCCAGCAATCATATTTGAACCTTTTCCAAAATATAAAGGAATAGAAATAACTATTAATAAAATCGCACATAATAATACCGGCATTTGCATATCAATAATTTCCTCCATTCCTTTTATTCTACATTAAAAGTTAATTATTATTTAATAATTCTTCTAATACTTTTCTTACATTATGCGCAGCATCTTCTTGTATTTCGATAATTCTTGCTCCTCTAGCTTTCGCAACTTCTCTTAAATCAACAGATATTCCTGTATGAAATGAACATCCCACTACCAAAAAAATATCTCCTGGTTGTAATGTATAAACCATTTCATAAGCTTTTTGATAATTTGGTGCTGGATCACCATAAAGTACCGGTTTATTATATAAAGAATACGCAATATCCATTTCATCATCTTCTGGTAAACCACCATGTAATTCTAAAGCATCACTTCCAGCTAATTTATGCAATCCATCAATATTCATAGTAATAATTGGTACATGATATTCAGCCAAAGCAATATGAGCATCATTGGGTTTAGCACCATTCATATTGGCTTTAAGTTGTTTAATAACTTCATTATATTCTTCATGATGTGTATTGGCATAACTTCTAAATAATTTTTCTCTTACATCTGGTCTTTCCATAAATGTTGGAATATTACTTTGTTTTGATATTCCTGCTCCTGTAAAAGCTAATATTTTCATATAAATCAACTCCTTTGACTAATCAAAATTATATCACATAAATAAAAGAAGCACTTAAAAATTTCTTCTTTTATTTATTGTTCATAATTCCATACAATTCCTTCGTTTTTTCTTCACTTTCATAATTAATCAAACAATTGTCATCTTTAGTTTCAAAATAAATATATGAATGAATATTTGGATTTATATAAATAAAACATGTTCCAAATTGTGTATCAAAATAACCTGCATAGCACTTATCTTCTTTATAACCTACTTGTTTATTTCCAATTTCAACATTATCCAATAATTTAATATTTCGTATTTTATCTATTTTAATTGTTGGTTCACTACAATTAGGTACAGATGTAATGATTTCATTATCTTTAATTTTAATAGCTGGTTTTTGATTAGAATCTTTTATTAAAGACGTAACGATCAAAATAGGAATCAAAATAACTAAAATAATAATAAAATAATATCTTTTTTTCATTTTTCTACCTTTCCTCTATATGCTATTTCTTCTTATAATACATGTATTTACCACTTAATTGTAAATACTCTATCTGCTTCCTATTTCTAATTATATAAACTATAGTAGCAAGATCATTAATTGCTCCTAAAATTATAATACTTGAAACTAATCCTATCATTTTTAAAATCAATGGATTTGATAGTTTTACAAATATTACAAAAATCGATAATGGCAATGTAATACATAAATTAGGTAACAATAAAGTATAAAGATACTCTTTTACATTCTTTATTTCTGTGCAATGTGTTATCATTCCAAACCCCTGAAACCAAATATAAATATCTTCTTTTTTAGAAAAAGTTATTGCATGAAAGTATTCATGGACAATCATTAATAAAATTACAATAATAAAACCCAATATATCTATTAAAAATACATTTAAAATTTTTCCATTATATTTAGAAATTAATAATTTTAAGCTTTTTGTTAAAGGATATAAAATAATCAAAAAAACAAATAGATAGTCAATCCATCCAATAGCCATTTTCTCCAATCGTGATTCATCAACGCTTTTTAACTGATTATTATTTTTTAAATAACCTCTAAACTTTATTGTCATAGATAACACCTCCAGCATTATTATTTCTTAACAATCCAATCACTTTCTACATTTTCTCTTATTGCATAATAACCTCGTGGCATGTCTTTTAATAAGCAAATAGAATAATCAATGTTATAAACTTCAAATAAAGAAACAATACTTGCATCTTCTATATTATGATTGCTTCCACATAAAAATTGCCACATACCGTCATCTTCATAATGACTTACATATAAAATAGGATGTCCTTCTAAAATATGACAACATACAATGCATGCTGTATTTTGTTGATCATCAAAAGGAAATGATAGTGTTTGTTTTTTCTTCGTAAAAAATCCCATAAATATGCCTCCTTAATCAAAATATGTTTTCCATTTTTCTCCTGCCTTATAAGCATCAAAACACATTTGAATTTGTTCTTCATTATTCTTTTCTGTAGCAAGTAATGAAAGTTTGTCTTTTGTAAAATAATCAAAACCTATTGTTTCACTATTTTCTTTAAAAACACCACCTTCTACTTCACAAAGCATAAATATTTTACATACTTTATAAGCATAGATTGGTTGATTATGTTTTTCTCTATCTTGAATTGCAATGACATTTTTAACAACAACATCAAGTCCTGCTTCTTCTTTTACTTCCTTTATCGTATTTTCCATAACTGAGACATTGACATCACACCAACCACCAGGTAATGACCATGTTCCATTTTTCTCTTGTACAAGTAAGATTTTATCTTCTTTAAAAATAGCAGCACGTGTATCAATTTTGGGTGTTTGATACCCTACTTCATTACAAAAAAGCCCTTCTACTTGTTTTACTGGTTTATTTGAAATATCTGCCATCATCATAGCGGAAAGTTGGCGAATACGTTCATAGCGTTCTTGATCATAAACATCTTTTCCATAAGTAAGTCCGGCTTGTGCTAAACTTTGTAATTCAATAATATAATCAATCCATTTTTTATTTTTATCCATACACATTTCCTTTAATCTTTATTGATTTTATTATATCATATTTTTCTCATTGCATTTTTATTGAAAACAGATTTATAATAAAACTTACCCATAAGGAGGAAAATCATATGAAAGAATTTCGAAACAAACTTATTGTCCATGGTTTAATGAAAATCAATGACAAGTATCTTATCATTAAAAGAAGTATTATCAAAAGAGGAAAACCAAATGTATATCCTGAGAATATTGGGATATCCCTGGAGGTTCTGTAGAAGGCTTTGAAACACCTGGAGAAGCTTTAATTAGAGAAGTCAAAGAAGAAGTTAATTTAGATGTTGAAGTAAAACAAATCATTCATGAAGATAGTAATTTTGACAAAGGTAAAAATACGATGTTTACTCGACTTGTTTATATTTGTACTTTAAAAAATACAAATGATTATGTAATTCAATTAGATCCTGAAGAACATAGTGAATACCGTCTTATTTCTTCTCTAGATGAAATGTCTGATGAAAAAGTTGTTCCATTTTTAATGGATATCTTATCTAATAAAAATCTATAATAGAAAATAACTCTATTAGAGATTTCTTTTATCTTTTTTTAATTGGAATCCATATTTCACAATAATAATTTTCATCCAATGTACCTTTAAGATATTTTGTTGGATCATCATAATATTCTACACAATATCCAGCAGCAAATTCATAATCTTTTAACGCCGGTAACCACTCTGTAAATATTTTAATATTTACATCTTGCAAGGCTTTAGGCATTGCGCCAACACATGGAAAAATTGCCCATTCAAATTCAGGAATAGTTTCTAACACAAAGCCTTCTGGAATAACTTGTTCTTGATAAGGATCTGCAATTAAATAATCAAAGTTTTCTTGCCCCATTTGTTTATCAATGTTAATTCCATAAACTCCTCTAACAACTTTTCCTTTACCTGTTTGATAATGTTCTTTCCAAAAATCAGGAATGACTTTTTTAGAATTTTCATAAGCAAACGTTTTTTCATTTGCGATAACTTTAAACGCTTTTTTTCTTTCAATCTTGTAATCCATAAGATATCCTCCTTCTAAAGCTATTGTTAGTTTCAGTGGAGCAAAGGATTTCAAAGTTGTATGCTTCTTACGAGCAACTGTTGGTGTTACACCATGAAAACGTGTAAAAGCTTTGGTAAAACTATCTGGCGAATCATAACCATATTTTATGGCAATATCAATAATTTTTATATCACTTCCAGCAATTTCATTACCCGCAAGCGATAATCTTCTTTTACGAATATATTCACTAATAGTAAATCCACATAACATAGCAAATCCTTTTTGAAAATAAAATTCAGAAATATGAACATATTTTGCAACATCTTTCACTGTTATATCTTCTATTAAATGATTTTCAATATATTGAATTGCTTTTTCAATTGCATTTACCCAATCCATGTTTTTTCTCCTTTTCTCTACTGTACTTGTATTATAGTTAAGAAAAAAGATTTTCTCCCGACACTATTTGCCTTCATTTGTCTGTTTTAATTTTTCATAAGCTTCTAATAACCAAGTATGAGGCATAAGAAGTTGATGTGTTTCAAATTGATAACTTATAAACCAATAACATCCTTTATCTAAAGAAATATTGATTGCATTTTTTAATTGCTGATAATAAGGAGGTATTCCTCCTTGATCCCATGCAAGCTTATCCGCTAAGAAAATAATTTTATTATAATCATTTATTTCTTTTTTCAAAGTTGTATGACATTTAATTGCTGATAAAATATCTTCATCTTCAATATGAAAATAATCATATGCAATTTCTTTAGAAATTCTTTGATGCAATAAGAAATGATATTTTTCTTCACTTGGATCTATTTGGTACCCTAATTCTTTAGCGTATTTATACATATCATCTGGTGAAAGGATTGCACTGATATCATGCAACAAAGCTGCTATCATACATTTTTCAATATCTAAATGATATTGAATTGCAAGCTTTTTAGCTTCTTTGGCTACACTTTCTACATGATTCCATGTTTTTTCTTTATGATATTTCAAATAAAGATTTTTGATTTTATCGTATAATTCAGTATTCATTTTATACCCCTATTTTAGATATTTAATAAAGCTATAACCTTTTTTAGAATACCCTTGTTTTTCATAAAAAATATGCGCTGTTTTTCTAGAAATCCCACTATTCAAAGTAATCGCAGCCATGTTATTTGTTTTGGTATATTTTTCAACCTTTTGTATAAGTTGTTTTCCAATTCCTTTGTTTTGATAATTTTTATCAATAGCAAGAGCATTTACCCTCATTATTTGTTTTGGAAGTTCAAAGACATAACTTACTTCTATTCCAATAAAACCAACAACTTTATTTTCTATACAAGCAACATAAATCAAATAATTATTTTTTATCATTTCTTGTACTCTTAAAACAAACAAACTATAATCAACTTCATACCCTAATTCATTCTTTAATAATTCATAAATAGGTTTTATATCATTTTCTTCAAAGCATCTTATTTTCATATTTGCTTACCCTATTTTCTTTACCACTAATTTATTCATAGCATGAAGATGCTTAATACCATTTTCATGTTCATCATGAAATTTTTTATTTTCAAACATTAGGATTTTCCAGTTTGTATAATAATCTTTAATTTCTTCGTTTTTAAAGACACCTACCATAACATCTTTTAAATCATCTGGAATAGGTTCTTCATCTGTAAATAAAGCAATAACATGATATCCATTTACATTTGTCCATTTCTTTAACAACTCTATTACTTGTGGTTGTTTTGTTTTATAAATAAATTGTAAAACACCATGAACAATGATTAAATCATAGGAATATCTAAAGGGATAATCTAACACATCACATACCCATGTATGAATATTTAAATTATTCTTTTGTTTTAAATAATCTATTTTTTCAATCGCATTTTTTGATAAATCAAATGCATCTACTTGAAAACCCAAGCTTGCAAGGTATAAAGCATGTCTTCCATCGCCACAACCCACATCAAGTATCTTTGCATCTTTCTTTAAATACGGAACAAGTTCTTTAACCTCTTTACTTGGATTTCCAAATGTTGATTTTTCTTTATTTAAATATTCATCTTCCCAAAATGGTTTCATTTTTTACCTCCTTATTTCCACATCACATTCATATACAACTCATTTTGTTTTTCCCACTCAGCTTCATTATGATGACCTCCAGGAATAATATTGATATAACTTGTTGCACCTTTAGATACAATATAATCATTAAACTCTTGAATGTTTTTAATATAACGTTGTGGTCTTTTAAATTCTTCCGTTCCTAAAGACATATAAATACGTGTATCAGGATTTAAATTTTGAGGAAGATCTCTTTCTAAACGTTTTTTACATAAGCCAAAGGCCGGTGACAAACAAGCGGCTTTAGAAATATATTGGTTGTATTTGATAACTCCATAAAAAGCCATCAAACCACCCATAGAACTTCCTGCAATGGCTGTACATTCTCTAAAAGGATATGTTCTATATTTTTGATCAATCATCGGCTTTAGTTCATAAACAAGCCAATCTAATGTTTGAATACCTTTTCCTTGAACACGTCCAAAATAACGACTATTTAAGTTATAAGGACAATACTCACTTAATCTTTCATTCCCTTCATGATTACACTCAATCCCTACAATAATCAATTTCTTATCATAATGATTTAAAAATTCAGCTAAGCCCCATGATTTACCATAAGTAGCATCACTATTCAAAAACAAATTATGTCCATCAAACATATAAACAACTGGATATCTTTCATCACTTTGATAATAATCATTAGGTAAATAAATATGCAATGTTCTTTGACAGTTAAATGGTCTTAAATAAACATCATATTTCTCTAACATTGAAAATACCTCTTTTATAATGAAATAACTTCATCAAGATCACATTGATTTATTTGATTTTTACCACCAATAATACATATTCCACCTTTTTCTAAAGTTTCATCGATTTCTTTCGCAATTTCTAATAGCTCATCCTTATCTACATTTAAAATAGCTTCCAATTGTTCTTGTCTTGCTTTTTCATCTTTTTGATTAAAATAATATAAATCACCATATTTGCCAATATTATAAGGCATCATAAGTGGCATTAATCCTGAAAGTGTGCCAATAATAAATCCTGTTAAATCATGATTTTCCTTTAAATAATCTTTTAAAAATGTTCCACATTTTTCATATTTCTTTAAAGATTCTTTTCCATTTGGATCACGATAAGAATAACAACATGTAAATCCTGAAGCACGCGATACTAAACCTGTACCATAAGCACCTCCTTGTACTCTTACTACATTCCATAAATACGCTAAAGAAATAATGTTTGAAGCAAGTGGTGTTATTTTAGAAGTCTCTAATAGATAACCTCCTTTAGAGGCATAAGCAATATCTGAAGGAATAATAATTCCTTCTTTTTTAATAGAAAAAGGTTTTATGATTGCTTTTTCTAAAGCATCAGAGATTTTTAATATTTCCTTTAAATAAAGAGCTTGTTTTTCTAAGTTTGTATCATCATTTCCAGTAAAAGATAAAGTTAAACGATTATAGAAACAAACATTTTGATAAACACTTTCTAATTTTTGTTTTAAAGCAACAAAATCAAAATGATCATCTAATTCTTTTAACCATTTATAATAAGCAATTCCACTACTATATTCATCAATAACACCCGAAGAACTTACCATTGCTAAAACTCTTTTCATTGATAAACTATGTCCTGACATAGTAATCGCTTGTTTTAATGAAATAATACGTTGTTTTAAAATATCACGAATCATTTTTTCTTGATCAAAAACAGATTCTTGTAAGATTTCAACAAGAAGTTGTAAAGCTTCTTGTTCATTTTCTTCTAAAGTAGAAAATGTTGCTTTGAAGTAAACTTGATTTTCTTTATTAGTTTTTTCATATGTATTAATAGAATAATTCATTGTTCCACAAAGAAGACGAATCTTTGTAGAAAGATCTTTAGCACTATGTTTTATTGTAGAGACATTTCCTAATAAGGAACAAATAAAAGATAAGGTACTGATTTGATTTAAATCTAAATGATCTATATTAAAATAAAGAGCATAATAATAAATACCATTAGTTTCTATTGAATGTTTTAAAACTTTGCATCCTTCTAAATCTATCAACTTTGAAGGAATCTTTTGTACTTTTGCTTCAATATCTTCAAGATTTAATTTTGGTAAAGTATTTAAGTTTTCTAAAGTGTCTGGTGCTTGTTGGAAAGCATCTAATTGTTTTTGTTCTATTTGTAATTGTTGTTTTTGAACATCTGTCATAGAATTTAAAACATTTGTTAATTTCTTTTCTTCTTTTTCACGACGAATCTTTCCTAACTCTTTTGAAGGTTTTAATACAATTTCGCAACTATGTTTATTTTCTAAAAGAACTTCTTGGATAAGATTTTCAAAATACCCTTCATTTACTTTCTTTTTCAAATCATCAAAGATCTTTCCATATTCTAAATGGGCTTCTGGTTTACCTCCATAAAGCCAACTTTCTAATACTTGGAAACCAAAAATAATTCCTTGAGGATATCCCCCAAAGTTTCTTTCTTTTAAATTTAATTCTAAATAAGCAAGTGTCGCATCAAGTTGTTGACGATCAATACCTTTCTTAATCAATGTTTGAAGCGTATCAAAAACAATTTCTTTAACTTGATCTAAGTTTTCTTCTTTTATGTGATCAACTTCTAATTGACACCAATTTTGTAATTCACCATCATTAATCGCTAAATAAACATTTTCAGCTAGTCCTTTTTCCAAAAGGACTTTATTTAAAACCGCTTGATTATCACCACATAAAACATCACTTAATACTTGCATCGCAATGACTTTTTCATAATCTTGATAACTTCCAATCACATTTCCCCAGGCCATGCGATATTTATTTTCAGCGTTTTCTTCTTCCCCTATTTCATAATCTACCACTTGTCTAGAAACTTGAACAGGTTGTTGATAAATTGGCCCTTCTATTGGTAAATTCGCTTCCATTGAAGAAAGATATTCTTGATTTAAAAGTTCTAAGACGTCATCAAGTTGGACATCTCCATCTAAAAAGACAAAGGCATTAGAAGGATGATAATATTTTTGATAAGTTTGGATAAATTGTTCATAGGTTAAATCAGTGATGGCTTCAGGATCACCCCCTGAAACATATTGATAACAGTTGTCTTTAAATAAAGCACGATTCAACGCATTCATCATAATTTCATGAGGACTTGAAAAAGCCCCCTTCATTTCATTTAAAACAACCCCTTTATAAGTTGGTTTTTCTGTAGCTTCAATATGCCAGCCTTCTTGTAAAAAGATTTCTTTTTTATTTAAAATCAAAGGATTGAAAACTGCATCTAAATAAACTTTTGTTAGATTCATAAAATCTTGATTATTTCTAGATGAAATAGGATAAAAGGTTTTATCTTCAAAGGTCAAGGCATTTAAAAAAGTACTCATTGAACTTTTCATTAATTCTACAAAAGGCTCTTTGACAGGATATTTTTGAGATCCACATAAAACCGAATGTTCTAAAATATGAAAAACCCCACTATCATCACTTGGTAAGGTTTTAAACGCAATGCCAAATGTTTTATTTTCTTCATCACGTTTTAACCAAGCAAGTTTTAAATGGGTTTTTATATGTTCCATTTCATACATTGTTGCATTAAGTTCATTGACTTCTGTCCTTTTTTTAACGACAAAGCCATGTTTTGATTCATTTATTTTCATTGTACTACCTCATTTCTTTACACCTTATTTTACCTTTGAATAAACGTTTTGTAAACGGAGATGATATTTTAGTAAATATTGATTTCAAGTTTACTAAATGATAAAATAACCATAGATTGGAGGTTCTTATGGCAACAATAAAAGATATTGCTGAATTAGCGAAAGTATCAAGCGCCAGTGTTTCACGTATTTTAAATAATGATCCTACGTTGTCTGTTCCTAAAGAAACAAGACAACGTGTTCTTGATGCAGCTAATCAGCTTGGTTATAAAAAGAAAAATAAAAAAATCTATGATACAGTGATGACATTAGGAATCATTCAATGGATATCTCCTATTGAAGAATCCAATGACCCTTATTATTTAAGTATTCGTCAAGGAGTAGAAGAATATTGTTTTAAAAACAAGATTGCTATCAAACGTGTTTTTAAAACAGATGTTGATTATTTAAATCAATTAGAAGATATTCAAGGTTTAGTTTGTATTGGGAAATACAGTCAAGAAGATATTGAAACATATAAAAAGATATGTTCAAATGTTATTTTTTTAGATATGAATATTGATCCTATTCATGAATGTTGTATTTTACTTGATTTTAAAAATGCAGTTAAAGATGTGGTTTCTTATTTAAGTCAAAAACATACTTCAATTGCCTATTTAGGTGGTAAAGAAATAATTCATGATAAGCTCTATCATGATCAAAGAAAAGAATACTTTGAACACTATTGTAAAAAATACAACATTGATTATTCTATAAGCGAAGAAACGTTTTCAATTGAATCTGGTTTTAATATGACTTATGAACTTATTAAAAACAAGAAACTTCCTTCCGCCATTTTTGCAGCAAGCGATCCTATCGCTATTGGTGCCATGCGTGCTTTAAAACAATATGACATCAAAATACCTGAAGATATATCAATCATTGGTTTTGATAATATTGAAACAACCAATTATACCGATCCACCGCTTACAACAGTATTTGCGCCAACGTTTGATATGGGCTTTATGGCTGCTAGACAACTTTTTGATGCTTTTAAACATAATGAAAATATTTCACCGATTAAAATTCTTTTACCTTGTTTTTTAATTGAAAGAAATTCATGTATTTAAAAATCTCTAGATTTTTTCTCTAGAGATTTTTTATAACTTCAAATTTATAAGATGTTTTTTCATCATAAGTGTCACCTGCTTTTAAAATCGTACTTGGGTTTTCTTCTAGATGAATCGCATCCGGCATATTTTGTGTTTCAATACAAATGGCATCACGGGCATTGTAATGTTGTCCATATTTACCAAGACGACCATCTAAATAATTCGCTGTATAGATTTGTGCTTGTGGTAAAGTCGTTGAAACGGTTAATTTTCTTCCTGTCTTTTCATGAACCAATTCAACTTGGTTTTCTTTTGTATTAAAGATCATTGGATGATCAAATCCTTTACCAAGTTGTAATTGTTCATCATCATTATCGACACGATCTCCAATATAGGCAAATTCATTGAAATCAAAAGATGTTCCTTTGACATCTTTTATTTCACCTGTAGGAAGTCCATCAGGATCAATGCAAGCAAAACGATCAGCATGAACTTTTAATAAATGTTGATATACATTTTCTTTTTTGCCAGATAAGTTAAAATACGAATGATTCGTAATATTAATAAGCGTATCTTTCGAAGTAGTTGCATGATAATGCATGGTAAGTGTATCGCCTTCAAGTGAGTAGATTGCTTTAAAATCTAACTCACCAGGATATCCTTCTTCCCCATCTTTAGAAACATAATGGAATTCAACACTTGTTTCATCAAGCACTTGATAATCAAATACTTGATAAGAAAAGCCTTTGATTCCTCCATGTAAGGAGTTAGGTCCATTATTAATTGGTAAATGATAAGTTTGACCGTTTAATTCAAAAGTTCCTTTTTTAATACGATTAGCAACTCTTCCAACAAGCGCCCCAATATAGGCATCTAATGTTTGATAAGATTTAAAATCATCATATCCTAAAACCACATCATCAACATTTCCTACTTGATCTTTCATCAACACTTTAACAAGTGTACATCCATAATTAGAAACAACAACTTCTAATTCATCATTTTTAAGTGTAATTAAATCAATATTATTTTCTACTTTCTCTATTTTAATCATCTTAAAGTACCTTCATTCCACCAAATTTTCTTACTTTTAAGACATGACAAGAACCTTCACCAAAATACTTTTCAATTTCTTCTTTATAATGATCAACGTATTCATCTTCCACAAAGGCTTGGATTGTTCCCGCAAATCCACCTCCATGAACACGACATACACCATGATTTTCTAAAATACCTTCTGATAAAGCAAGGGCCAAAGAAACAGCTTGATTATCTGGATATTTATTTGAATAAACATTTTGTAAGTATTTATATGAAGAATCTCCTGAATCTTTAATAACTTGTTTAAACGTATCAAAATCATTATTTTTTAAAGAAGATACTGCTTTTTCAACACGTTTATTTTCATTAAATAAATGAATTGCTCTTAAAATCGCACGATCTCCTACTTCTTTTCTTACTGCGACTAATTGGTTATAAAAATCTTTTTCATCCACTTCTCTTAAAAATTCTTTGCCAAAGAATTGAGCTACTTTTTTCATTTCATAAGGAACAGCTGCATAATCATCTGTTAAATCTGCATGAGACGCATGGACATCTACGATACATAAACTATGTTTAAATGAAGAAAATTCAACATCTACTTTTTCGACAACAGGTTTACTATTATCCTTAAAATCAATATGAATCAAACTTCCTACTGAACAAGCACTTTGATCCATTAAACCACATGGTTTTCCAAAATAGACATTTTCACTATATTGTCCCACTTGTCCAATCACGACAGGATCGACTTTCATTTCATTATAAAGACCTGAAAGAATGGTTCCAATCATAACTTCAAAGGCTGCTGATGAAGATAACCCTGAGCCTTGTAAAACATCACTTGTCATATAGCCGTTAAATCCACCAATGGCATAACCTAATTCTTTAAAACGGGCAAGAACTCCTCTCATTAGTCCTTCAGATGTGCCCACTTCGTCTTCTTTTTTTGATAAATCATCTAAAGAAATAGGTTTTAAATCATAATCATCCGATAAAACTTTAACGACATCATTTTTAGAAACAACCGCAATTATATCTAAGTTGATGGCTGCCGCTAAAACTTCACCATTTTGATGATCCGTATGATTCCCACTGACTTCACTTCTTCCTGGTGTACTATAGATTTCAATTTCTTGATCTCCATAAAGTGAAATAAATTTTTCAATTGCTGCTACATATCTTTGAGGTTGTTTTTCAATACGACTTTCATCAATATAGACTTCTTTTAAAACATCATTATAAGTTCCCTCTTGAATTTCTTTAATCACTAAACTTGCTTTTTTCATTCTTTTTCTCCTACCATTTCTACAAATTTAATAAAAGCTTCTTTCCCTTCTTCATTCATTTTAAAGACACCCGCATCTTCTAATACATTAACGAATTTATGTGTTAATTCTTCTTTTAGTAATTGATCCACTGTATCTTCATTAAAATCATGGCTCTTTAATTCATTATACCATGCCTCATGCTTTTTCATATTTGAAATTTCTAAAATATTCTTTTTTCCTAATAAACATTCTTTTAAAACTTCTAATTCATCTTTTAATCTTGCTGGTAAAACCGCAAGTCCCATCACTTCAATTAAACCAATATTTTCTTTTTTAATATGATGTAAGTTTTGATGAGGATGGAAAATACCATCAGGATATTTTTCACTTGTTCGATTATTTCTTAAAACAAGATCCATTTCATACATGCCATTTTTCTTTCTTACAATTGGAGTAATCGTATTATGTCTTGTTTTTTCACTATAAGCGATAATATCCAATTTTTCATTAGAATAATTGATCCATTTATTTAAAGTATCTAAGGCAAATCGAATCATTTGTTCATCATTTGTTGAACGTACACGAATGGTTGATAAAGGCCAATTTAAAACACTGATTTGTAAATCAGGATATTTGTCTAAAGATATATCTTTAACAACTGTCGCTCCTTCTATTGGAAAGATATAATGTCCTCCTTGGAAGTGATCGTGTGTTAAAATAGATCCTCCTACAATTGGTAAATCCGCATTTGAACCTAGCATATAATGTGGAAATTGTTTAACAAATGAAAATAATGATCTAAACGTATTTTCATTAATGACCATTGGTTGATGGTTTTCATTAAAAATAATGCAATGTTCGTTATAATAAACATAAGGTGAATATTGCATGTAATAACGATATCCATTTAACATTAATGGGATAATACGATGATTTTGCCTTGCGGGATGATTAAAGTTTCCTGCAAAACCCACATTTTCTTTACATAAAAGGCATTTGGGATAACCACTGGCTTTGATTGTTTTTGCCTTCATGATTTCTTTTGGATCTTTTTCTGGTTTAGATAAATTAATGGTAATTTCAATATCACCATATTTATAAAATTGTTTGAAACGAATATTTTTATCTGTTCTTGTTTTTCGAATATAATTCGATGCAATAGATAAATCATAGAAATACTTTGTTGCTTTTTTAGAATCTTCTTTATAATACTCTTTAAATGTTTGAATCACTTCACTTGGACGAGGCATTAAACAATTCATAATGCGCGTATCAAAAAGATCTCGTTCTGTAATATTATTTTCAATGAAACCTTCTTGACAAGCATAATCTAACATTTCTTCTAAAATGTCTGTCGCCACTTCTAATTCTTCACTCATTTCTTCTTTAGTAAAATGATCTAAATGAAATAAATCTAATAATAAGTTCACTGCATAAATTTCATCATCTTCGCTAATTAAATGATGTTGTAAACCAAAATAAATAAGTCGATTAATTTGATGATTCATTTTCTATCCCCCATTCTTTCTCAATCTCATTTTATCACTTTAGTAAACTTTATCAATATATTTTACTAAATATTAGTTAATAAAATGTGTTTTTAGTAAAAAAGATAATACTTCCGTATTACCTTTCAATTATTTCTTTATCATTTTTAATCATTTCACTTTGATTTTTATAAGAAGGAAGATACAGAAACACTATAAATTCTACAACCTCATCTGTTTGATTTTCAAATGTATGAATATCTTTATCAATAGAAAGCAAATCCCCCTGTTTTAATTTTAGTGATTGTTCCTTATTTATTTCATCTAAATAACGATAAACAAGCTCCCCTTTTAAAATAAAAATATTTTCTGAAATACGATGATGTCTATGCCATTCTTACAATGTACGAGGATTAATTTTATTATAATGAATTTCAGCATCATTTAATAAATAATAGTCCACCTTTGTGCCGTTTGTTTTATCTACATGAATCGCCTGATCTTTCCTAATTAATTTCATACAATTATTCTCTCGCAAATGAATTTACATATAAAGCCTTTAATTCTTCATCATCCATTTCATCAACTTCTAAATAAAAATGTTTGATCCCTACTGCATCATAATAACCTATCACACGATCTTTCATCTCTTCTTTACTGACTTCTTTTTTTACACCATTAATTGTTACTTCCATAATTATTCTCTCCTTTTCTCTATTCTATCAAAAAAATGGACTCTTCGTCCATTTTTACGACAATTATTTCTGTTTCATAAATCGTTAAATCATCCATAATTTTCCTCCATATTTCTACTCTAACAAAAAGAAAATATTAAAGATGTTTTTATCTTTAGTTAAACCACAAATAAACGTATTTAAATATGATTTGTATCTTGAATAATTTTTCCATCTTCAATCGTAATAACACGATCAGCAATAGAGGCAATTTCTTGATCATGAGTTACTAAAATAACCGTTTCATGATATTTTCTTTGGGCGATTTTTAATAAATCAACAACTTCTTTAGAACTTTTAGCATCGAGGTTCCCCGTAGGTTCATCTGCGAAAATAATCGCTGGTTTACTTGCAAGGGCTCTTGCAAGGGCAACTCTTTGTTGTTGTCCTCCTGAAAGTTCATAAATAAAAGAATTCTTCTTTTCTTCTAGACCTAATAGATTAATAATTTCATTTAAATAATCATCATCAATCTCGCCATCATCTAAATGAATTGGTAAAACTATATTCTCTAAAACATTTTGTGTGGAAATAAGATTGAAGAATTGAAAGACAAAACCCATTCTTCTTCGTCTAAAACGCGTTAAAGTATGATCATTCATTTCATAAAGAGACTTTCCTTCTAAATAAACTTCTCCTTTTGTTGGTTTTACTAAACCTGCCAAGATATGAAGAAGTGTACTTTTTCCACTTCCACTTCTTCCAACAATAGCTACAAAAGAGCCTTCTTCTATTTGTAAATCAATATGATTTGTTGCATAGACTTTATTATCTTCATAGCCATATGTTTTAACAATATCTTTCGCTTCTAAAATAACATTCATATTAGTCATCTTCCTTTCTTATTTCTTCATTTTGATGTGCTTTTAAAACAATTAATAAAGGAATATTATAAACACATAAATAAACTAGAAAAATAATCCCTACTAAAAGTATTAATTGCGCTATTGGAAAATAATGATCGATACTTCCTCTTAATAAAATCAACTCATAAAAACCACAAGGAATAAGTGTATATAAAAACATTTTTATTGATTTCCATACTTGTTTTATTTTAATTTCTCGATAACTTAAACCTATAATATGATACATAAGATAATCTTGATAATTATTTTCAATATGATTGTAATTTAAAAACATCATTAAAATAAAACCTACAGCTAATGCAAGTATTAAAAGATGTTTAGGAATATTTAATGTAGAAAACAAACTTACTGAAAGTTCATCACTTGTTACCATTTCATAAACTCTTGCTTCATAATGTTTTTTCATGAACTTTTCTACTTTTATAACATCTTTTATTGGATACCAATGATATCCCGAATAATATTCATCACTTGTATTGAATCGTTTTAAATCATCTTCAAACATATAAATCATTGAATCATTATAATATTCATTTTCATTGATTCCAACAATGGTATATTCTTCACCTGCAATTATCACTTTTTCATTGAGTTTTACTTCATCAAGAGCAATCTCATAATTGTCATCTCCTAAATAATTTTCTTGATCATCATGAGAAGATGTTAAACTTTCTACTTGATATTTTTTTTCTTTAAAAATTACTTGATTCGCTTCAACTTTAAGATTTGGATACCGTTCTTTTGAGAGAATAACATGATTAAAATAATTGCCCACGACAATTTCATGACTTTTTTGGGGAAATCTTCCTTTTAAATCATCTTTATTACTTTGATAATAATAAAGTTGGCAAAGTTCATAAACAGATTGAGGAATTTCTCGATAGGTCATAGTTATTCCTTCATCAATATAATGATGATTAATAATAATGTCATTTTGAGAAAATTCTTTTAAAAATAAATTTGCTTCTTTTTGAGTTACCTTAATAAGTTCTACTTGACTTTGTTCATTTCGATCTTTTGTTTGAATAGGATGTCCTTGATAGAAATAAACAAGCCCATATAAAGAAAGTATTAAAACAAATACATAAAAACAGATATTCATTCTTTTATTTGCCCATAACTCTCTCGTAGCTAAGGAAGCAAGTGTTTGTTTTTTTAATTTTTTATATCTTACTTGAATATAATTAAACTTTTTGCTATCAAAAATACCTATCAAAGCATTCTTAGAGCTTGAATAAACGGGAATGAGAATCGTTATAAAAATACAACTCATCAATACCAATACTAAAAATAATATTTCTTTAAATGAAATTTGATAAATAAATGTATGATAGGTTTTACTTTGAAGATAGAGATAACCTAAAGATACACATACACCTATTAACAATCCTATTAAAATAGAAAGAAAAGAAATCAGCATGTTTTCTTGCATGACCATCATCATTAATTGATTCGTTGTCATTCCTATTCCTCGATAAAGAGCCATTTCTTTCATTCTCTTCTTTAGGGAAGTAGAAGTTAAAGCGAATAAAACAAAAAGTGTAATTATAATAAATTCAAACGTTTGTTGGAGCTGATTGGTTGCTTTTTCTACTTGATTATGAAATTCATTATGATCATAACCATAAGGATTATAATCATAATGAATTTCTATTTCTTGATAGTTATTTCCATCATTAAATTGAATATAATGATTATCCGATAAAATAGACATATTCGAATAATAATCTTTTGTTTGATACGTCTCTAAGTTTGTATAAATATCAGGTAAGTTTTTATTGGCGGTTTGTATAATACCAACAATCGTATAATTTTTTCCTTCTATTTCTATTTGATCATAAAGTTTATACTTTTTAGAAACTTTTTGATTGATTAAAATTTCTTGATCATTTTGTATTTTTCTTCCTTTAATAATTTTTACTCGACACAATGAATAAATATTCTTTTCAATATGACCTACTTGGTAATTATCATATTTTCCTTGAAAATCTACATAACCATATTTAATAATATCTTTAAAATAGTCTTTGCTGTAGATTTCAATTCCTTTTTGAGTTTGTTCATCAATATTTTCTATTCGTGTATACCAAGAACCATAGGTTGAAATATGATAGTTCTTTTTCATTTGATACAGATTATCAACAATAAAAAAACTTGAAAAAATAAAAGTAGAAACAATTAAAAGAACGATTAAAACAATAAGATAATGCTTTTTATACTTTTGAATATTTCTTTTTGCGAGCATATTGATCGTATGTGACATATTCTTTCCTCCTCTAACTTTATCTTACGATTCAATCATGAAAACTAAGTGAAATTAGATTTTTTTCTTCATTTTCATTTGAGGAAGTACAATTTCAAAGCAAGCACCTTGTTGATTATAAGCTTT
>ERZ1673738.2751-NODE-2751-length-21583-cov-13.586817_pt1 | contig 21583 bp, 17 predicted proteins | sample MGYA00580198_ERZ1673738 | MGnify/ENA primary metagenome ERZ1673738 (study PRJEB41218, sample SAMN15661784) | gut metagenome | host: Homo sapiens | place: Canada: London | collected 2015-08-20/2019-03-30 | study: EMG produced TPA metagenomics assembly of...
CGGGGATCTGCTGCACGGCGTTCATGAAGTTGGGGTCAAAGGGCTTGCCCAGCGCCTCGATCTCTTCTACATGCAGGGCAGCCAGCGCCTTGGCGGCTTTGTCCAGCGTCATCATCACGCCTTTTTTGTAGTTCTCGTCGGTGGTGGGGGCGTTGGCGGCCATATCCAGCGTGTCCAGGATGGGGATGATCTGGTTCACGGCGAACGAAATGCCATCGTTGAACTTCTGGTCAGCCTCACGGGTGGAGCGCTTGCGGTAGTTTTCGTACTCGGCAGCCATCCGCAGCAGCTGATCCTTTGCCTGATTGGCATTCTTCTCAGCGGCGTCCAGCTTGGCCTTGACGGCTTCCAGCTCCCGGGCTTTCTTGTTAAAGAAGCCCTCTTTCTTTTTGCCGTCGGTCTTTTCCGCCTCGTCCGTTTCGGGGGCAGCGGCGGTCTCTTCCGGCGCTGCTTCCGGCTCGGCCTGCGGCGCGGTGTTGGGCTCCTCAGCGGGAGTTTCTTCCACCGTCTTCTTGGTTTCTTCGCTCATTCCAGGTCCTCCTTATAGATCACAGTCCGCCGGGGTGCGGCCATCTGCGGGGTGTCTTTTCGTTTGCCGCTCATTCCCTCGCCCAGCTGGTCTGCAAAGGCGTGGAGCAGCGGCATCAGTTTCTGGAACGGCATCCGGGTCGGGCCGATCAACGCGATCGAGCCCCACAGCCCGCCGCCGACCAGGTAGCGGTCGCTGACGATGCACAGGCCGGGGATCTGCGGCTCAATATCCTCGCCCAGCAGGATGCTCTCATTCTGCTCATCCAGCGGGGCAATCAGCCTTGCGGCCTCTTCCTCATCGTTCAGCAGTGTCAGGATGGTGCCCACCTTGCCGTCCAGCTGAGGCCAGTCCAGCAGGTGCTGCTCACCGCCCAGGAACACATGAGGCGTGGTGGAGTCCTGCAGGATGGCGGCGGCGGCGCTGACCACCGGCACCAGCTCCGGGCTGATCTGGCCGCACAGCTCGCTCAGGAGCCGAGACGACAGATCAACGGGTGCCACGAACGTCAGGTTGCGGTTGAGCAGCGCGGCCAGCGCGGCGGCGTTTTCCCGGGAAAGCCCGGTGCGGACCCTCGCCACACGGGTGCGGACGTAACCGGCTGTGGTGACCGCCAGCACGGCGGCGGCGCTCCGGCCCACCTGCACCACCTCATAATGGGCGATGCAGAGGTCTTCGGCGCAGGGGGTGCTGACAGCGGCGGTGCAGCCGCTGATGGCGGCCAGCGCCTTGGCAGCGCCCTGTGCCAGCTTTTCCGGCTCATGGTCCAGGCTGGCGAACACCGCGTCCACACGGGCGCGGGTCACACGGTCCAGCGGCTGGTCGTCGGTGAGCAGATGATCCAGATAATAACGGTAACCCTTGGCACTGGGGACACGGCCCGCACTGGTGTGGGGCTGCTCCAGCAGCCCGAGCTTTGTCAGTGCGGCCATCTCATTGCGCAGCGTGGCGCTGGAGACTGCCATGTCAAAGTAGTTTGCCAGCACACTGCTGCCAACGGGTTCGCCCTCGAGGCCATACAGCGCTACAATCGCCTGCAAGACTCGCTGCTTGCGTGCATCCATTGTCATAGCGCCTGCCTCCATTCGTTGTTTTTGTTTCTTTAGCACTCCATCTTCCTGAGTGCTAAGACCATTATAGCCAAATTTCCGGCGCTGTCAATAGCTTCCCAGAAAAGTTTTGAAAGATTCACAAATTCGTAATAACCACGCACGAAAAAAAGGGCCCGTGTCCAGCACGGGCCCTTTTTTTCACTTTCATTCTTCCATCTGTTTTGCCAGAAAAGCGGCCGCAACGGCCACGGCTTTCTGCTGGGAGGCGTCCGGTTTGGCGCTCCGGTCCTCTGTCAGCAGGCCCACGGCCCCGGCCACGTCTCCCGCCGCGATGATGGGGAACGCGCACAGCAGCACCCGGGGCGAACCCTCGCAGGGGAGCACCGTCTGCTCCGCGTCCTGCCGCAGGTAGGGCTTGCGGCTCTCCATCAGCTTTTCCAGCGGCTGGCTGATGCTCCGGTCGGCCAGGTCCCGCCGCCCGGCACCCGCCACGGCCATCATCCGGTCCCGGTCGGCCACAAAGGCCGTCAGGGCAAAACACTTGCTCAGCACCTCGGCGTACTGCATCGCCACCCCCTGCAGCTCCCCGATGGGCGAATACTTTTTAAAGATGACCTCGCCGTCCCCGGTGGTAAAGATCTCCAGCGGGTCTCCCCGGCGGATGCGCTGGGTGCGGCGGATCTCCTTGGGGATGACCACCCGGCCCAGCTCGTCGATGCGGCGGACGATTCCAGTTGCTTTCATGGGTTCCATTTCCTCGCTTTCCAGCCCCGTGGGGGGCTCAGGCTCCTAGATTTTGTACAGTATGGGTATTATGTGGAAAGCAGGCTGGAATTATTCGTCTCTCTATTCTTATAATAATGTCTTTTATCGTCCCTGTCTGCCGGGCTTATGGGCTTTATCCTCGTACATCCGCTGGTCGGCCAGGATGCGGATGTCTTTTACCTCCGTGCTGTCCGCCGGGTAAAGGGCGCTGCCGCAGCTGGTGCCGATGTGCAGCTCCTGCCCGTTGATGACGAACGGCTGCGTCAAGACATTTTTGATCCGCTCGGTCCGCTTGGCGCAGAATTCCTCGCTGAGGGCTCCGTTGACGATGAGGGCAAACTCATCGCCGCCGATGCGGAACGCGTAGTCCGTGCTCCGCACACAGGTCCGCAGCCGCCGGGCCACAGCCTTGAGCAGCTGGTCGCCCACATCGTGGCCGTAGGTGTCGTTGACGGGTTTGAAGCTGTCCAGATCCAGATAGAACAGCGCAAACGGCTCCCCGGCTTTCTCCTTTTTCTGCAGGGTCGCGTTGAAGAATCTTTCGTTGGAAAGGCCGGTCAGGCCGTCGGTGTTGGCAAGGTCCTCCATCTTCTGCCGCTCGGTACTCTCCCGGTGGAAAGCTTCTTCCTGTTCCGCCAGCACAAAACGAAGGTCCATCTTGATGCTCCGCACCAGCGCGGCCACCACCGCCAGTGCCAGGAATGCCAGCAGGAAGATGGTGACGCACTGCACTTTACGCATTCCGGCGTCCACCACGTTCCGCTCCACGATGCCCACAATGGTCAGGTCCTGGAAGCCCACGGGCTGGTACACCAGATAATAGTTCCGGCCCTTAAAACGGTAGGGCACACTGCCGCTGCCGCCCTGCAGCGTCTGCTCCTGCATCTCCCGGAGACACGTCTCGTTCACCTCTGTGTTGGTTTCCAGATAATCAAACAGGTTTTCCATCCAGGCCGTGATCTCACTCTTGGGCTCTTCCGAGAGCATGATATCGCCGTTGGGGTGGATGATGTAGCAGTCGCTCCGGCCGCCGTAGGCCCGTCCGCCGATCATCTCTTCAATGGTATCATTATCATAGCTGACCGCCAGGCTGGTGTAGGTGACGCCGCTCATGGTGATGGGTTCCACCGGTACTGCAAACACGACCTTGCGGACCCCACTGGTCGCCGTATAACTGGAAACGATCGGTTCTCCCGCTACCTGCAGCGCCGTAAACACAGCCTGGATGTTTTCACTTCCCAGTCCCTCACGGCCGTCTACCGTCCAGTAATCGCCGTTCTCATTCGCCATATAAAAATCGCTGTAGTTCCAGGTCTTCTTTTCCTCTCCAAAGTCCTTCCACTGGGTAGCCGTCTCGGGGGCGGCCATCTCCCTCAAGTAACCGCCCCAGTCCGTGAGGACATTCCAGTTGCGCTGGGCAAACATGGTAAAGGTCTTGTTCACCTGTTCATAAGTCTCCAGCATGGCCTGCGTGCCCTCGTAGTAGATCTGCTGCCGGATGTAGAGCGCATAAAAGAAGATGTTCACGGTCATGAGGAGAACGAGAGCCATGGAAAGGTAAACTTTTTCTTTGTTTTTACGCATTTTTTCGCTTTCCTCCGTCTTTTTCACCGAAACGTTACCCCCCCCCCGGCCAAAAAATACAGGAAAGAAAAAGGCTCTGCTCATTATTTTCAATATACCAGATTTCCAGAATCCGTCAATGCACGATTCTTTCAAAATCTGGACAAAAAATTCTATATCTTTGCCACATCTTTGCCGTTTTTCGGCGTTTGCGTTTCCCTGACGTGTATGTTACAATAAAACCACGTTTTGATACTGCAATGTACAGGGAGAGGGCGGAAAAAGATGCAGCAGGTTTTGGTTTTGGGCGGCGGAGCCTCCGGGCTTGCCGCCGCACTGGCGGCAGCGCGGGCCGGGGCGCGGGTGACGGTGCTGGAGCGGAATGCAAAACCCGGCAAAAAGCTGCTGGCCACCGGCAATGGCCGCTGCAATCTGGACAACACCGGCATCGCGCCCGAGCGGTATTTCACCTCGGACCCGGCCGGGCTCAAGCCTCTGCTGGCTGCCGTCAACGCGGCCGACCCGCTGGGCTGGTTTGAGTCGCTCGGCCTCTACACCCGCACCGACGAGGCCGGGCGGGTGTACCCCTACTCCAACCAGGCGGCAGACGTGCTTGCCCTGCTGGAGCACCATCTGGAAAAATACAACGTCCGCATCCGCTGCGGGTGCACTGTCCGCACCCTGAGCCAGAGCCGGGGCGGGTACGCCGTCCAGTTTGTCAATGCCGAAGGCCAGCCCGAGAACCTGCGGACGGACGCCGTCATCTGTGCCATGGGCGCGGCCGCCGGGCCCCAGTTTGGCACCGACGGCTTTGGCACCACCTTTGCCGCCCAGTGCGGCGGAAAGCTGGCCCCCCTTTACCCCTGCCTGACCGCTCTGCAAATTGCAAAGCCACAGAAAGCACTGGCGGGCATCCGGGCCAAAGCCACGGCCTCCCTGCTGGATGGCAAAACTCTGTTGGCCGCAGAGACCGGCGAGGTCCAGTTTACGGACTACGGCCTCTCCGGCATCTGCATCATGCAGCTGTCCGGCCTGCTGGCCCCGGGCCGCGGGCCGAAGCAGCCCGCCGTGGAGCTGGACCTCTTCCCCGCGCTGGACGAAGCAGCCCTTGCCGCCCTGTTTGCGGCCCGCCCGCCCCGCCTTGCCGGGGACAGCCCGGCGGAATTCTGGCTGGGCCTTGTCCACCCCAAGCTGGGCCGGGCCCTCTGGGCGGCGGCACAGCTGCCGGAAACGTCCCTCCACGCCCTGCCCCCGCAGGCATGGCAGACGCTGGCCCGCACGGCCAAACACTGGCGGTTTGAGGGGCTGACCCCCTGCGGCTGGAAGCAGGCCCAGACCACCGGCGGCGGCCTCTGCCTCAACGAAATGGACGAGCGGTTCCAGTTCCAGGGCTGCCCGGGCCTTTACTTTGTGGGCGAGACGCTGGACTGCGCCGGCAGCTGCGGCGGATTCAACCTCCACTGGGCTTTTGGCAGCGGCCTGGTGGCCGGGCGCAGTGCGGCAAAGCCTGCCCGGCCCCCAAAGCCCTCAAACCCCAAAAAGAAACGCTGATACCAACAAAGGGCGTCCGCTCATGGCAGACGCCCTTTGTTTTGCTGTTTTTTATTCGTTGACTGCATGGCCGCCCAGAATCTCCAGCTCTGCCAGTGCTTCCGCTTCCCGTGCCTGCTTGGCTTCCTCGGCAGCTTCCGCCTCCTCGGCTTTCTGGTACTCGGCAAAAACCGACCACATGGGCGGGATATCCTTACCATTCACCTTGCGGTCGAGATAATTTTTCGTGATCTGCACCACCGTGCCGGAGAGTGCCAACACCGCAAGGAGGTTGGGGATCATCATAAGGCCGTTGAACGTGTCGGAGAGATCCCACGCAAGGCCCAGCTTCATGGTGGCACCCACCACCACCATGCCCACGAAGATCACTTTGTAGACGCGGGTGCCTTTCTGGCCGAAGAGATACTCCACAGCCTTGGTGCCGTAGTGGCTCCAGCCCAGCACCGTGGAATAGGCGAAGAAGAGGAGCGAAATGGCAATGAACTTGGGGCCAAAGCTGCCAAAGGCCGCTGTGAACGCCTGGCCCACCAGCGCATTGTCCTGCACGCCTGCCAGCACGCTGCCGCTCTCAATGTCCACCACGCCGGTGGTCAGGATGACCAGGGCCGTGAGGGTGCAGACCACAATGGTGTCTGCAAAGACCTCAAACACGCCCCACATGCCCTGCTGGACGGGTTCTTTCACATTGGCGGAGGAATTGACCATGACGGCCGAGCCAAGGCCGGCCTCGTTGGAGAACGCGCCCCGCTTGAAGCCCCAGGTCAGGCTCTGGCTGATGCCGTAGCCCAGCGTGCCGCCGCCTGCGGCCTGCAGGTTGAACGCGCCCCGGAAGATGGCCCGGAATGCCGCCGGGATGTTGCCCGCGTGGAGCACCACGATGACGACAGCGCCCACGATGTAGAACAGTGCCATGAGGGGCACCAGTTTTTCGGTGACAGCGGCCACTCGCTTGAGGCCGCCCAGCACGATGAGGGCCGTGACCACCATCAGCGCCACGCCCGTGACGAGATAGGGCGTGTGGAACGCGGCGTTCATGTTGCCCGCGATGGAGTTGATCTGGCTCATGTTGCCGATGCCGAACGATGCCAGAATGCAGAAACAGGCAAACAGCACCGCCAGCACCTTGCCCAGCGTGTTGCAGCCTTTCTTTGCGCCCAGGCCGTCGGTCAGGTAGTACATGGCACCGCCGGACCACTCGCCTTTTTCATTTTTGCGGCGGTAGTACACGCCCAGCACGTTTTCCGCAAAGCTGGTCATCATGCCCAGAATGGCCATGACCCACATCCAGAAGATGGCGCCCGGCCCGCCCGAGACGATGGCCGTGGCCACACCCACGATGTTGCCGGTGCCAATGGTGCCCGCCAGCGCCGTGCACATGCTCTGGAACTGGCTGATGGCCATGTCCTCTTTGCTGGTGTGGGCGGTGACCTCCTTGTTGGTGAACACCGCGCCAATGGTGTGCCGCATCCAATGGCCCACCCGGCGGAACTGGAAGCCGCCGGTGCGCAATGTCATCCACAGGCCGGTGCAGAACAGCAGCGCCAGCCCGATGGGCCCCCAGACGATGCCGTTGACCACCCCGTTGATCTTCGTGATCCACTCTACCATACGTTTCCCTCTCTATACACAAAAACCCTCTGGAACCCGCGCTGCACTCTTCCCCCCAGTGCCCCGCGCATCCTGTTCTTCTCACAAGAACAATTGTTTGCAATAAGAAAACTTTATCATATTTTTCCGGCGCGCGCAAGGTTTTTCTCCCATTTTATGCTGCAATTTCATCCATCATGCCCGGAGATGAATTTTGTTATGGTATGACTTTGTTCGATTTTTCAGAGTTTGCATCCTGTATAACCGCCAGACAAACAGCCCATCCTCCTGCTGAAAGGGGGATGGGCTGTTTTGCATTCTCATCACGATAAAACCCGCGGCTGGCAGCCGTTCTGGGCCGCACTGGGGGCAGCGCTTCTGGTACTGCTGCCGCTGGTGGGCGGCACCATCCTGCTCACCCGGCAGTCCCTCCGCACCAAGCTGGCCGCCAAACCCCAGAGCGGGGTGGCTGTCCGGATGCCAAAGACCGAAAACCAGCTCACCCTGCTGGTCTGCACCGCAGGCGAGCAGCCGGGCTTCGTGCTGCTCTACCTCAACGCCAGCCAGAACTGCATCCGGTTGGCGGCGCTGCCTGCGGAGACTGCCATCCCCTTTGGGCAGGGGGAGGCCACGCTGGCCCAGTGCTATGCCGCGGCCGGCCCAGCCCGCTGCCGGGAAGCTTTATTGGGGCCTCTGGCTCTGCCCGAGACCACCCGCTATCTCGCTCTCTCCCCCAGTGTCCTGGCCGCCATCGCGGACCGGTACGGGATGCTGCGGGTGGGCTTTTCCGGCGCGCTCACCGCCGACGAGCTGGCCCAGTGCGGCCTTTCCGGCGGGGTGCAGGCTCTCTCGGCCCGGGAGGCGGAGAGTCTCTTTTCCGGGTGGGACAAAGACGGCACCCTCCCGCCCAGCCACCGGGCTGCCGCCCGGGCGGCGGTGTGGGACGCGTTTTTCCGGCAAGATCTCGAACTGCTCCCCACGACCCTCCCTGCGGCCCTCCGGGCCCACAGCTCGGAGCTGCTGACCGACCTGACAGCGCAGGACTTATTGACACTGGAAAGCACACTGGAGTTTCTGGCCAACGGCAATGCCGCTGTTTCCGCCGACGCGCTGCCCGGCGCGTGGAACCCCACCCGCCGCTTTTACGGGTTGACGGATGCTTCCCGGGCCTCCGTGCAGACCCTCTTCAACGTCTGGCCCACCGAGGCGCAGGCGGCATCGTCCAGCGAGCCGTAACCCAGCACCAGCGTTCCGGTCTGGCGCCGGGCTCCGGTCAGGTCGTAATCGCTCAGCAGGTTCAGCCGCACCCCCTCGGCCTCGGCAGCCCGGCGGAGGGCTTCATCCGGCGGGGCATTTTTCAGGGAGGCCAGCAGGTGCAGGCCGGTATGGAGCCCCGCCAGCCGCAGCTGCCCGGGGGCAAAGGCAGCGTTCAGGGCTGCCGTCAGGGCATCCCGCCGGGCCTTGTAAGCCACCCGCTCCCGGGCCAGATGCCGGGTAAAATACCCCTCGGTGATGAACCGGGCCAGCGTCTGCTGCTCAAACCGGCCCACCGTGCTGGCATAGAGGCGGTAGGTCTTCCACCAGGCGGGCAGCAGGTGCTCCGGCAGCACCATATAGGCGATACGGATGCTGGGGGCCAGGCTCCGGGAGCAGGTGGAAAGGTAGACCACCGGGCCGTCGGCCCCCGCCATCCCCTGCAGGCTGGGCAGGGGGCGGGTGTCAAAACGGAACTCGGAATCGTAGTCATCCTCAATAATATACCGCTCCCCGGGGCGCTTGGCCGCCCAGTGGAGCAGCTCGGCCCGGCGGCCTGCCGGCATGGTGACGCCTGTAGGGAACTGGTGGCTGGGGGTAACGTAGCAGACCGACGCCCCGGACCGGGAAAGTTCTTCGATGGAAAGGCCGTCTTCGTCCACGGGCAGACAGCAGCACTCCACGCCATTGTTCTCCAGCACCTGTTTGGCGCGGGGGTACCCGGGGGTCTCCACGGCGGCTTTGCCGGGCAGCAACGGGGCCAGCAGGCCCAGCAGGTATTCCAGGCCGGCTCCCACCACGATCTGCTGGGGCGAGCACTGCACGCCCCGGTATTCTTCCAGATAATCCGCCAGCGCCTGCCGCAGCTCCCAGTCGCCCTGAGCATCGCCGTGGGTCAGCAGCTCCGGCGAGGAGTAGAGCAGCTCCTTTTGGAGCCGCGCCCAGGTACGGAACGGGAAGAGCGCCGGGTCCACGCCCCGGGTGGAAAGATCATACCGGACCGGCGGAGAGGGCGGTGCGGCCTCCCCGGCAGGCGCTTCCGGCTCCATGGGCTTTGCCGGAGTGCCCGGAGCACGTTCCGGCCGGGGAGGCAGAGCCAGATATTCCTGTACATAAAAGCCGCTGCGCTCCTTTGGCTCCAGATAGCCCTCCGCCGCTAAGATCTGATACGCGGCATCCACTGTGTTGACAGAGACAGAAAGCTCCGCCGCCAGCCGCCGTTTGCCGGGCATCCGGGTGCCTGCCGGGATGGCCCCGGCGCGCATCTCGGCGGCAAGGCTCTGATACAGCTGCTCATACAGCGGCACAGCGGAAGCCGCGTCCAGTGCTGTGGTCAAATGGAACACAAAACCCCTCCTCTTTTTGGGCAAAGACCCGAACTGACTCCATAAAAAATCTTTATTCTGGGTATTTCCATGGTGCCAGTTCCGCGTATAATAGGAGCATACCCGATCGGAGCAGAAATGTCAACTATTCCGGTGGGTAAGCGGTTGCGAAGCAATCAAAGCCCCAGTGGGGCTTTGAAGCGAAACGAACGGTCTTGCAAGGCAAGATGGAGGGGCCCCGCCCCGACAAGTTCGTAAGACCTTAAAATTGGAGGGAATCATCTGATGTCTACCACTGTAATGTGGCTGCTGCTGGCAGTCGTTGTGATCCTGATCGTCTTTGCCAGTGTGCTGTACAAGCGCACCTTTACCGTCCACGAGCTGGCCCTGACCGGCGTGATGGCCGCTCTGAGCCTTGTGGCTTACCTGTTCTTCCGCATCCCGTTCTACGGCGGCTCCTCGTTCCATCTGGGCAACACCTTTACGGCCCTGACGGCTCTGCTGCTGGATGGCGTCTCCGGCGGTCTGGCCGGTGCCATTGGTCTGGCTCTGGCCGATATCCTGGCCGGTGACCCGGGCTACGCCATCACCACCTTTGTGCTGAAATTCATCATCGGCATCACCTGCGGTGCCGTGGCCCACAAGGTCTTCAAGCTCCGCGATCGGAACCCCCATGAGAAAGGCTATCTGGTCAAGGTCATCGTGGCCGCCGGTTCCGGTCTGTTCCTCAATGTCCTGACGGACCCGTTCCTCGGCTACTTCCGCAACGTGTTCATCTTCGGCCAGGAATACACCGTGGCACAGGCCCTGTCCAAGATCGCCGGCGGCGTCACGCTCGTCAACAGTGTGGCCTCCACTGTCTGCGTCGTTATCCTGTACCTGGCTCTGCGTCCCGCTCTGGAGCGTGCAAAGCTCCTGACCAAGGGCGAAACCAAGTAAATTCTTCTTTCACGGCTCCCCCCGCCGTGCTCACACAACGGAAAAGCGCCCAGTCATTGACTGGGCGCTTTTCCGTTATTTTGTCACCGTTTTTCAAACACCAGGAACCGGAATGCAATCTCCGTGGTCAGCTCCGGCAGAGCGGCCAGACGGGCAGCGCCGTCCCGGGGCGTTTTCCAGTAGTAAGGCGTCATGGCAAACAGGGCCTCCAGCTGGGAGGCAGGCACGGTGATGGTGCCACGCGCTTCCCGCTCCCCGATGGGGCGGAAACCCTCGTAGGCCACCTCCTGCACCGGGTTTTTATAGGGCTCCGCGTACAAAACGGCTTTCATCTGGTAGAGATGTTCCGCCCCGGGCACGACGTAGATCATCCGTCCGCCGGGGCGGAGCACCCGCAGGAACTCTTCCCGCGCAAAAGGCGAGAAACAGTTGAGCAGCAGGTCGGCCCAGCCGGTTTTGACCGGCTGGTGGAAGCTGGACGCCACCGCATACCGGGCCGTGGGCAGAGCCTTGGCGGCCAGCCGCACGGCGGGCTTGGCAATATCAAACCCGGCCAGCTCCAGCGGACGGGCGGCAGCGGCAAACTGCCGCGCGATGCAGCGGTCATACCAGCCCTCGCCGCAGCCTGCATCCAGCAGGCGGAGGGGAGCTTCCTGTGCGGCGGGGATGCCGTATTCCAGGCACAGTTCCCCCAGCGCCTGCCCGAAGATTCCGTAATACCCGGCACTCAGGAACGCGCGGCGGGCGGCCACCATCTCCTTGCTGTCGCCGGGGGCTTTCGTCCGGGTATTCTGGACGGGCAGTAAGTGCCAATAGCCCTCTTTGGCGCGGTCAAAACAGTGGCCGGAGGGGCATTTCAGGGTCACATCCCCGGCAAGCGGTGCCCCGCACAGCGGGCAGCACCAGGGTGCAAACGCAGCGGTGCCCATTACACTTCCTCGCTGTGGTCCTCAATGGGGGCCGTTGCACCGCCGTGGGCGCTCATATACTCTTCAAAGTTGGTAAACTTCTGCTGCGGCGGGCGGCGGCTGATGAGGACAAGGCCCGGGTCTTCGTCCTTGGCGGCGGCCACACGGCCCCGGCGGCTGGGCTCGGCCTTGGGGGCACGGGCCGGGCGGCCTGCCCCCTGCCCCGCACTGAACGCGCTGCCGCGGCGGTTTGCCTGCGGCTGGCTGCCGGGCTGTGCATTCCGGGGCTCGTTCTGGCTGCCGCTCTGGTTCTGGGCCGGGCGGGCACCGCGATCATTCCGCTCATTCCGCTCATTGCGGCTGCCGCGGGCATTGCGGTCACGGCGGCTGTTGTTCTCGCTCTTGGATCCGTTATTGCTCTGCACCGGGGCGGCGGGCTTGGCGGCCGGGGCAGCGTTCTGATTCAGATTCTTCTTGGCCGGGCGGAGCGGAGTCGTCTCCGGGGCGCTGACAAAGTGGGGGTCAAACTTGGGCTGTGCGTTGCTGCCGCGGCTCGGGGCCTGCGCGGCGCCGCCCTCACGGCGGCGGTTATTATTGGAACGGCGGTTTTCATTGCGTCCGCCGGGAGTGCGCTTCTGGTTTTCGTCCATGAGATGTTCCTCTTTTGCTTCGATTTTGGGGGTCGCGTTTGCCTTTTGGGCTTTGGGTTCGGCCTTGACGGCCTTTGCCGCTTTCGCGGTTTTTTCTGCTTTGGGTGCTTTTTCCGCCTTGGCGGCTTTTACAGGCTTTTCAACCGGAGCCGGGGCCTCGGCTACGGCCTCCATCTTGGGTTTTCTGCCCCGCACCGGGGGCGCTGCTTTCACCGGGGCGGGCACGCCGTCCCAGGGGTGGCCGGAGATGACCGGGATCTGACGGCGGTTCAGCTTTTCGATGCCGACCAGATACTCTTTTTCCTCGGGTGCGCAGAAGCTCACCGCCGTGCCGTCGGCACCGGCGCGGGCCGTGCGCCCGATACGGTGGACATAGGTCTCGGGCACCTCGGGCAGGTCGTAGTTGAAGACATGGGACAGCTCGCTGATGTCAATGCCGCGGGCCGCGATATCGGTGGCCACCAGCACTTTTGTTTTGCCGGCCTTGAAGCCCTCCAGCGCCGCCACGCGGGCGGACTGGCTCTTGTTGCCATGGATGGCGGCGGCAGGGATGCCCTGCTTGTTGAGGTCTTTGGCGATCTTATCCGCGCCGTGCTTGGTGCGGCTGAACACCAGTGCGTTGACCACCGGCGGGTTCAGGTTCTTGATGAGCCAGGGCAGCAGGAACTTCTTGTTGCCTTTCTCCACAAAATACAGGCTCTGGTCGATGCGGTCCACGGTGCTGGAGACCGGGTCCACCTTGACGAACGCCGGATCTTGCAGGATGCCGGCGGCCAGCTGCTCGATCTCTTTGGGCATGGTGGCGCTGAACATGAGGTTCTGGCGCTGCTTGGGCAGCTTGGCGATCACTTTCTTCACGTCGTGGACAAAGCCCATGTCCAGCATCCGGTCGGCTTCGTCCAGCACAAAAATTTCAATGTTCGAGAGGTCCACCAGCCCCTGCCCCACCAGGTCGTTCAACCGGCCCGGGCAGGCGATGAGGATCTCAACGCCCTTTTTGATGGCCTCCACCTGCGGAGCCTGGCCCACACCGCCAAAGATGACGGTGGTGCGCAGCTTCTGGTACTTACCGTAGGCGGAAAAGCTCTCCCCGATCTGGAGCGCCAGCTCCCGGGTGGGGGTGAGGATCAGCGCCCGGATGGCACCCGGCTTGCGGGGCTTGGCGGCATTGAGGCGGTCCAGCATGGGCAGCGCGAAAGCAGCGGTCTTTCCGGTGCCCGTCTGGGCGCAGCCCATTAAGTCCCGTCCTTCCAGCACCGGCGGAATGGCTTTGGCCTGGATGGGCGAGGGCGTTTCGTAGCCCGCCTCCGCAATGGCACGCAGCAGGGGGGCGGACAGATTCAGTTCGTTAAAAGTCATGGTTCTCCTATTGGGTTATTCGATAATTTTCCGGCACTCGATGTAATAGCGTTTTTCCTCCGCATGGCCCATACTGAACGTCTTGCGGGGCAGCACGCCGCCCATCACGATGCCTTTGAACAGGTCGCTCTTTTCAAAGGGCGGCAGCAGGAAGCCCACCCCGCCCTGTTTGGTCAGGGCACGGACCGCAGGCTCATCGTGGACATAATCCACCCGGGCCTCCTTATGGCGGGCCATAAAGTACTCAATAAATTCATCAATGGTGCCCACGGTCAGGGGGGCCACCGGGTCTTCAAAGCTCAGCACATTGGCGATGTGGGGGCCTGCCAGGGTAAAGGACTGCTTTTTGGAGCTGCCAAAGCAGATGCCCGCCATATTGCCGTCGCTCCAGGAAATGAGGGCCAGCAGCACGGCCCCGCAGTCCACGTTGAAGAGCACCCGGTGGATGGGCTCGATCTCAATGGCAGGCGAATGGACATTGCACACCTCGGCCAGACACCAGCGGGCGGGATGAGTCTCCCGCTGCTCGGGCGTCAGGGTAGGCTTCAGCTCTTCCCAGTAAGCCTTGGCGGAGGCCAGCGAGTGGTTGCCGTCGCCCACAGCCAGCGTCAGGGGTTTGGCCCCCCTGGCCTCCGGGTACTTGGCGTCAAAGGCCTCCTGGCTGCCCAGGCCCTGCAGGGCCGCGTCGATCCGGGCCAGCAGGGCGGGGTCTTCCACAGCCCAGCCCGCAATATGGCCGCCGCCCAGCATCAGCTCGCCCTCGTACACCTTGCGCAGCTCGTTCTTGCGGGCGCCGATGGGCTCAATGAGGGTGCAGGCCGGGTCATCGGCCAGCATCATCACATGGGGCGTTTCGAGGCAGGCACCCCGGCGCACCGCCATGCGGGGCGGGATGCGCTCCTCCACCGTCCGCTCACTGGGACGGATGGCCTGGCGGGCCCCCTGGGCATAGCTGTAGGCTTCCAGGTCGATCTTGCCCACGAGGCCCTGCCGCACCCGGCCGCTCCGCTCGGTGCGCTCCACATAAATGAAGCCGTCTACCGCGCGGGTCAGCACATTGTGGGCATAGTCCTCCATGGTCTCGTGGATCTTGGCCACCCGGGCGGGCACATCGCTTTCTTCCAGATAGACCTCCGGCAGGATCAGGTTCAAGGCGCTGGGGCTGCCTGCTGCCGCCTCCGCGGCCCGCTCCCAGTAAGAACGGTCGCTGGTAAACTGATCACAGGCCACACAGCCCCACTGCTCCAGCGGGATCTGCTCCGCAGGCAGCAGAATGTGTGCCGGGGAAAAGCACGATGTCTGATTCATAGTGGATTCCTCGCTTTCATCTTTCCAAAAATGCAGCCAACGCAATACTTACGATCACTCGAACCGGCCCGCCGCGTCGTCCCGGATGACGGCGTGCTCCACACCGGCGTCCCCCAGCATCCGGGTCAGGGTGGTGCGGCCCGCTTCATCCAGCGTGGAAGAGCCGGGCACCTCCACCAGCAGGTTTTTCATGCCCAGCTGGGCAGCCGGCACGCCCAGCGCGCTGGTGGCATCCGTCACCTGGCTCAGGCTGTAGCCGTACCAGAGGGTGACTTCGGTGCCAAAACGGCTCTGCCAGGCGGCAATGTCCGCCGCCAGCTGCCCGGCACGGTCCACCCCGTTGGTACTGCCGTAATCCTGCTTGGAGCTGGTGGAAGACGGGAACTGCACGTTCTTCAGCAGCACCTGATCAAAGCCCATGCCGTGCACTTCCTCGATCAGGTCGCCGATATACTGCACCGCCTCCGCCGCATAGGGGTTGAGCCACGGGTTTCCGCCCGCCGAGGCCTTGTTGTCCAGCCAGAGGTATTCCTGGCCTTTATAGCGGATGGCCATGGCGTGGTCCGCGCGGGCACCGGCCGGGTCACGGAACGCGGCCAGCTGCGCCACCGGCGTGATGCCGTTTGCCTTGAAGACGCGGGCAATGGCTGCCGCATCCACCGGGTTTGCCGCCACACTGCCCGCGGCTGCAGGCACCTGGGAGGCATAATACAGGCTGCCCGCCGTATCCTTGAGCGGGACCACCGCATACACGGCCCCCTGTGCCGCCAGCTGCTGGGCAGCGGCGGTGATGGCAGCTTCATCGGTCAGGGTGGTCACATCCACTTCCGCCCAGCTGCCCGCCACAATGGCGGTGCCGGGGGTGGGTTCCGGTTCCGGCGCAGGCTCCGGCTCCGCCACGGAAGAAGCCGCCGCTTCCGACGCGGCCGTGCTGCTGGCTGCCTCCGAGACGGCCGGAGAGGAAGCGCTCAGGTCGCGGTTGCGCACCACCGTGTACCAGGTGTGGGTGGCCCAGTCCAGCACATGGGGCGCGGCCAGCCAGCCGATGCCCAGCACCGCCAGCACCAGCACCGCAATGCCAATGCCCTTTTTCAGCTTCATTTCCCGGCTGTAAAAACTGCGCCGGTAGCGCTTGACTTTGGGGCGTTTTTTATAGTGTGCCATAGTTCGTTACTCCCCTCCTTGCAGAGATCAGAGGATCACAGAATGTCCGGTAAAACCATAGATGGCCAGCGCCAGCACGCCGATGTAGACGAGCGTGACGGGCAGGCCGCGGAACGCCGACGGGATGGCCCGGCTGCGCAGGCGGTGCCGCGCCTCCGTGACCAGCAGGACAGCCAGCAGGTAGCCCAGGCCGCTGCCCAGGCCAAACCCCAGGGACTGGCCCAGCGTAAAGCTCTGGGTGCGCTCCACCAGCACCGTGCCCAGCACGCAGCTGTTGATGGCTGCCACCGGCAGGATGCGGAGGAGCTGGCCGCTGCGGGGGCCTTTGACTGCCCGGAGCACCAGGTGTTCAAAAATGCAGACCACCGCCACGCAGGCCACATAGACCACCGGGCGGAGCTGGGCGCGGTTTGCCAGCGGGGCAATGAACCGGCCGGCGTAGAACGCCAGCGGGGCCACCAGCAGCTGGGTGACACAGAGCAGCAGCGCAAACCACCAGCTGTTGGTGCGGTCGTCGCCCACCAGCTGCACCAGGCGGGACACGCCCAGGCCGCGGGTGAACACGGCGCTCTGCGCAAAGACAGCCAGCACCGCATAGCTGCAGAAGATGCCAACGGCACGCAGGACTTCACTCATGCTCGCGGTTCGCCTCCTTCTGGTGATGCACGGCCACGGTATTGCGGGCCTCTGTCTTCAGGTAATTTTTCCGGTGCTGGGCCAGAGCGCGCCAGATGGCGCACAGGATGCCCAGCACGATGAAGCCGCCTGCCGGCATTCCGGCCATGGGCAGCACCGGGCGGCTGAGCAGCGGCAGGCCGAACACCGTGCCCAGTGCCATCCACTCCCGCACACAGCCCAGCAGGAGCAGCAGCAGCACATAGCCCAGCGTGATGCGCAGGCCCTTGGAGACCGCTTTCTGCATGGTCTCCTGCACACGGCCAAAACGGTAGATGAGCAGGGGCTCCACCACCAGCATGGGCAGGTAGATCCCCAAAGCCAGCAGGTCCACCCCGAACAGCGCGTTCAGGATGGGATACACGGCCAGATACACCACTGCCGCGCTGCCGCTGTAGATGAGGCCGCGGGGCAGCAGTTTTTTCTCCAGTTCTTCTTTGGCGGGCTGCTCGTCCCGCAGGGGGAACGCCCGGCTCAGCAGGCAGGCCAGCATCCGGGAGGGCGTCAGCAGCAAAGCCACGGAAACCGCCAGCATCAGGGCGTTTTTGCCCGTGGTGGCAAGCACCACCAGCGGGGCCAGGCCCATGCCCTGCATGACCACCGGGTTATTGAGGAACACACGGTCATGGTGCGCGTATTTTTCCGGGTCCCGGACGATCATTTCAGCAACAGAACGTCTCATTCGGCCCCCTCCTTTCCGGCGGTGTCTCCCGCGTTTTTCCGGGAGTGCAGCAGTGCATAGAGATGGGTCTCGGTGCGGTCCATCCAGCCGGAAATGCTGTTGACCACCAGCAGCGCAAAGCAGACACCGGTCTCATAGACGCCGAAATAGCGGAAGCTCACGGTCACAACGCCCATCAGCACACCGTACAGGATGCGGCCCCGCCGGTGGTGGGCGCAGGTGTACGGCTCGTTGAGGAGGAACACGGCGCTGAACAGCATGGCACCCGTGAGCAGCTCGTCCCGCACACAGCGCAGACGGAACGCCAGATTCATCAGCAGCGGGCCGTTGTCCAGACCCACCTGCCGGGGGAACAGGAACACGATGACCGCGCTGGTGATGAGGAAACTCAGCGTCGCGCTGAGGCGGATGTCTTTCTGCACCCAGAGGAACAGCCCGCAGGCCACCAGCACCAGGGCGGCACCCGTGCCCATGGGGGCCGCGTACTCGCCCAGCCCCAGGGAAAGGGTGCTGATGTTGAGGGTGCCGCCGCTGCGCAGGGTGTCCGAGATGGTGCTGGACACGGCCACGCCGGAGGCATCCCAGAGCGGGATGCTCGCGTAAGGCTGCGGATACCGGAACACCTGCTCCGGCCAGGAGACCGCGGCCACCACATAACCCACAGCGGCCGGGTGGAACGGATAGCTGCCGTAGCCGCCGAACACCTCTTTGCCGATGAGGACGCCCGCCAGCACCGCCGCCACCAGAACATACCAGTCCACCGTGGCGGGCATCAGCAGGGCGATGATGAGGGCAAAACTCTCATTGGAATAATCTTTAGGCTGGTACACTCGGCGCCGCAGCAGGGAGATGAGGCGGTCGCACAGGTTGCCCACCAGCAATGCCACACCGCAGAGCAGCAGCGGGCGCGGGCCGTAGAAATAGCAGGACATCCAGAGCAGCGGCACCACCATCCAGCAGATGTGTTTGTAATAGTGGCCCGTTTGGGTCAGCTCCTGCTCCTGCCATTGGATCAATGCTTCTTCCATGGGCAGCTCCTTACAGCGCGGCCAGCTGACGCACCGCGTCCGCCGGGTCGGCTGCGCCAAACACGGCGCTGCCTGCCACCAGGATGTCCGCCCCGGCCTCCGCGCAGAGAGGAGCCGTCTTGGCGTCCACGCCGCCGTCCACTTCCAGCAGGTAGTGGGCAGCCCGCTTCTCCCGCTCGGCCCGGAGCCAGCGGAGTTTGTCCAGCGCCGAGGGCATGAACTTCTGCCCGCCGAAGCCGGGCTCCACGCTCATCACCAGCACCAGATCCAGCTGGTCCAGATAAGGCTCCAGCGCCTCCGGGGCGGTGCCGGGCTTGATGGTCAGGCCCACCTTGCAGCCCAGCGCTTTCACCGCGTCGATGGTCTGCTGGATGTCATCCTCGCACTCGAGGTGGAAATTGTACAGCGTGGCACCCGCCTTGATGAACGGCTCTGCATACTGCAGCGGGTGGCTGATCATCAGGTGGACATCATAGAACGCGTCCGGCATGGCCTTGTGGAGGCTCTTGAGCACGGGCACGCCAAAGCTGATGTTGGGCACAAAGTGGCCGTCCATCACGTCATAGTGCAGCATCTGCGCGCCGGCATCCAGCACCATGCGGCAGTCCGCACCCAGGCGGGAAAAATTAGCTGAAAGAATCGAAGGACTTACGATCGTCATTTTAATTTACTCTCCGTTATTTTTAGAGAATTTTATTCTGCAAGTCATGTCAAAACCGTCGTTTTTGCGGTGGGAAACAGCCCTGACATGGTTACTCTTTAGTTTACATGAAAACGGGCAAAAAATCAAACCCGCGGCCGTGTTTTTCACGGAAAGAACGCAATCCGCCGCGGCAAATGTAAAAGCAGCCAGACCATCCCGAGCGCCCGGGGTAGTCTGACTGCCGTGATTCAGTTGACAGGTTTCATGCTGGCGGGGTCTTCCACCGCGCCGGGGCGTCCGCTCTCGTCGGGCAGGCGCTTCATCTCGCCGGGGTTGGGCGGCTGGGTGGGCAGGGTGAAGACGAACTTGCACCACTCGCCCTGCTGGCTCTCCACCCGGATCTGACCGCCGGAGAGGTTCACCAGCACCTTGCAGATGTTCAGGCCCAGGCCGGCACCCCGGGCATGGAGCCCGCGGGAGCGGTCTTCTTTATAGAACCGCTGGAACACATAGGGCAGTGCCTCCGGGCTGATGCCCTGGCCGGAGTTCCAGATCGAGATTTCCACTTCAGGGCCCAGCTTTTCCACCGAGAAGCGGATGGTGCCGCCTGCCGGGGTGAATTTGATGGCGTTGTCCAGCAGATTGTAGGCCACCTGATGGATGAGGTCCGGGTCGGCGTAGACGAGGACTTTTTCGTCCATGGTCAGGCCGTCAATGTCGATCATCCCGTCGTTGATCCGCTGCTCCGCCGAGAGGGCCACGCCGGTCAGGGTCTCCCAGATGTTGAACATCCGGGCGTTGACCTGATACTCGCCGCTTTCCAGCTTGGAGAGGTCCAGCATGTTCTGGATCAGCCGGGCCAGCCGCCCGGTCTCCTCACTGACCAGCTGCAAATAGTGGTTCTGCATCTCCGGCGGGATGGTCCCGTCCAGAATGCCGTCGATGAAGCCCTTGATGGTGGTCATGGGGGTGCGCAGCTCGTGGGCGATGTTGCCCATGAACTGGCCCCGGGAGTTGTCGTTCATCTGGATGTTTTCGGCCATGGTGTTAAAGGTGCGGGCCAGATCGGCCACTTCGCCCTCGCCCTCGACGTCCTCCACACGGACCGAGAGGTCGCCGCCGCCAAACCGCTGGGCGGCATCCGTCACTTTCTGGATCGGGTCGGTAAGCTTGTGCATCAGCACTTTGGTCAGCACGCTGGCGCAGAGCAGCATCACGCAGGACGACAGCAGGAAGTTGGACCAGAACTGCTGCTTGAACTCCGTCAGCTGCTCACCGGAGGAGCAGAGGAAGACATAACCGCTGTGTCCGCCCCGCTCCGAGCGCAGCTCACTGGCCGAGACATAGCTCTTCTCCGTGAGCACGCCGTCCATGGTACTGAAGAGGTGGTAGTTTTCCGGTGCCGCGTCGGTCTTCTGCAGCACCGCTTCCGGCACAGCGCGGCCGCTGAGCTTGTCCGGGTTGGAGGCGATGAGCACGTTGCCCTCGTTGTCCGTAAAGAACAGGTAGGCCTCCGCGCTCTCGCCAATGATCTCCAGCTTGGTGCTCAGGGTGTCCAGCTCCTCGCCCTCGGGCAGAGCCGCCTCCTGCACCAGATACTGCGCTGTCCGCCGGGTGACATTGACCACCTCATCCAGCGTGGCGTAGCGGTCCTTGGCAAAATAATTGCTGAACAGCAGCCACTCTGAACCGCCCATCAACACGATGCCCAGCACCATCAGGGTGGACACCGTGGAGAAGAACGCCACGGAAATACTCTTGCGCATTACTGACGCACCTCGAATTTATAACCCACGCCCCACACGGTCTTGAGCTCCCATTTATCAGAGGCCCCTGCCAGCTTCTCGCGCAAGCGCTTGACATGGACGTCAATGGTGCGGGAATCGCCGTAATACTCAAAGCCCCACACCTCGTCCAGCAGCTGGTCGCGGGTGTAAACGCGGTTGGGGTGGGAGGCCAGGCAGTTGAGCAGCTCCAGCTCCTTGGGAGGAGCCTCCACCACCTTGCCCTTGACCCGAAGCTCATAGCTGTTCATATCCAGCCGCAGGTTGTCAAACTCAATGACGCCCTCGGTGCTTTCCGCCGCGGCGGAGGAATTCTGGCAGCGGCGGAGCACCGCCTTGATGCGGGCCACCACTTCCTTGGCGTCAAAGGGCTTGACCATATAATCGTCGGCACCCAGCTCCAGGCCCAGCACCTTGTCAAAGGTCTCGCCCTTGGCCGTCAGCATCATCACCGGGGTGTTGCCCATCTTGCGGATGCGGCGGCAGACCTCCAGGCCGTCCAGCCGGGGCATCATCACGTCCAGCAGCACCATGTCCGGCTTGACCTGGCTGAATTTTTCCAGGCCCTCTTCCCCATCGTTGGCGGTGGTGACCTGGTAGCCCTCCTTGGTCAGGTAGAGCCGCAGCAGCTCGCAGATATTGGTATCGTCGTCCACGACAAGGATCTTTTCGTTTGCCATGAGAGTGTTCCTCCTCTGTATTTGTTGTAAAGCAGGCCCGCCGGGAGCGGGCGGCCGCAAATTTCCAATGAGTCCCTATCTTTTATTATACGGAACAGTTATGACAAAATAAAGAAGCTTTTGTACATTTTTTATTC